>Ga0209370_1000051_pt1 | contig 347134 bp, 289 predicted proteins | sample AgamicAtPrz_FD_187164 | JGI IMG/M metagenome (GOLD analysis project Ga0209370, IMG submission 187164) | Agave microbial communities from Guanajuato, Mexico - At.P.rz (SPAdes) (version 2) | ecosystem: Host-associated > Plants > Phyllosphere > Phylloplane/Leaf | place: Guanajuato, Mexico...
CGGTTTGCCGCTGGCTGCCAAGCCCGGCAAGGTAATGCCGGACGGCACTGAGTTTGTCTTGCAGCGAAAACTTCATAGAACTGCACCTCCAAATGTCAGATGTGTCCAACATTTGGGGTGCAGTTCACGCCGCGCCCCTGATTATTCACCGCCAGACCGCGCTCAGCGCATGATTTTGTCGCCGCGCGACACGCCGACCACCCCGGAACGGGCCACTTCCACGATCTCCGCCACTTCACGCACCGCGCTCAGGAAGGCGTCGAGCTTGTCGCTGGTGCCAGCCAGCTGTACCGTGTACAGCGTCGCCGTCACATCCACGATCTGGCCACGGAAAATGTCGGCGCAGCGCTTCACCTCTTCACGGCCGTAGCCGCTGGCCTGCAGCTTCACCAGCATGATCTCGCGCTCAACGTGGGCGCCCTGCACCAGCTCGCTGACGCGCAGCACGTCCACCAGCTTGTGCAGCTGTTTCTCAATCTGCTCCAGCACTTTCTCGTCGCCGACGGTCTGGATAGTCATGCGCGACAGCGTCGGATCATCGGTCGGCGCCACCGTCAGGCTCTCGATGTTATAACCGCGCTGGGAGAACAGCCCGACCACGCGCGACAAAGCGCCGGATTCGTTTTCCAGCAAGACAGATAAAATACGGCGCATGATCAGGTCCTCTCCGTTTTGCTAAGCCACATTTCGTCCATGCTTCCGCCGCGGATCTGCATCGGGTAAACATGTTCGGTTTCATCGACGGTCACGTCGACGAACACCAGCCGCTCTTTTTCCGCCAGCGCCTTCGCCAACTTGCTTTCCAGCTCATCCGGCGTGCGGATGGCGATGCCGACATGGCCGTAAGCCTCGGCCAGCTTGACGAAGTCCGGCAGCGAATCCATGTAGGACTGCGAGTGACGGCCGGAATAAATCATGTCCTGCCACTGCTTTACCATGCCCAGATAGCGGTTGTTGAGGTTCACCACCACCACCGGCAGGTTATATTGCAGCGCGGTGGACAGCTCCTGAATATTCATCTGAATGCTGCCGTCGCCGGTCACGCACACCACGGTTTCCTCCGGCAGCGCCAGCTTGACGCCCAGTGCCGCCGGCAGGCCGAAGCCCATGGTGCCGAGGCCGCCGGAGTTGATCCAGCGGCGCGGTTTATCGAACGGATAATAGAGCGCGGCGAACATCTGGTGCTGGCCCACGTCCGAGGTGACATAGGCGTCGCCTTTGGTCAGGCGGTGCAGGGTTTCGATCACCGCCTGCGGTTTGATAGTGCCGCTGTGCTTGTCGTAACCCAGGCAGTCGCGGGCACGCCACTGCTCGATAGACTGCCACCAGTCGCGCAGCGCGTCGTGATCCTGCGCTTTCTCGTCCTGAGCCAACAGCTCCAGCATCTGCACCAGCACCTGCCTGGCATCGCCGACGATCGGAATATCGGCGTCCACCGTTTTGGAGATCGAGGTCGGATCGATATCGATATGCAGCACGGTGGCGTCCGGGCAGTATTTAGCGAGGTTATTGGTGGTGCGATCGTCGAAGCGCACGCCGACGGCGAAGATCACGTCGGCATGATGCATGGTTTTGTTGGCTTCATAGGTGCCGTGCATGCCGAGCATGCCGACGCTCTGGCGATGAGTGCCGGGGAAAGCGCCCAACCCCATCAGGCTGCTGGTCACCGGCAGGTTCAGCTGTTCCGCCAAGGCCAACAGTTCGGCTTCGCAACCAGCGTTGATCGCGCCGCCGCCGACGTACATCACCGGCTTTTTGGCCGCCAGAATGGTTTGCAGCGCGCGTTTTATCTGCCCGCGGTGGCCCTGCACCGTCGGGTTATAAGAACGCATGCTCACGTCCTGCGGATAGGCATAAGGCATCCGCACCGCCGGGCCAACGATGTCTTTCGGCAGATCGATCACCACCGGGCCGGGGCGGCCGCTGGAAGCCAGGAAGAACGCCTTCTTCAACACCGCCGGGATGTCTTCGGTGCGTTTTACCAGGAAGCTGTGCTTCACCACCGGGCGCGAAATCCCCACCATATCACACTCCTGGAAGGCGTCGTAGCCGATCAGCGAGCTGGGCACCTGCCCCGACAGCACCACCATCGGGATCGAGTCCATATAGGCGGTGGCGATACCGGTAATGGCGTTGGTGGCGCCGGGGCCGGAGGTCACCAGCACCACGCCCACTTCACCGGTGGCGCGTGCGTAGCCGTCGGCCATGTGCACCGCCCCCTGCTCGTGGCGCACCAGAATATGATCGATCCCTCCAACCGTATGCAGGGCGTCGTAGATATCGAGCACCGCCCCGCCGGGGTAGCCGAATACATGCTTAACGCCCTGATCGATCAACGATCGGACGACCATCTCGGCTCCTGACAACATCTCCATGGGTTTGCCTCCAGGCTTGCTTATTCTTCTCTGGCGCCGGAACGTAGCGCCTGCTGCGGGGCAATGCCCCAAAGTTTTTATGGGTTGTCGCTATCGAATTAACATAACGTCAGAATTTGGGGCAGGCAAACGACAAAATGGCTTAGCGGAGGCATGGTTATTGCCAAGCGGCTGGATATCACGGCTTTATAAAAACAATGCGCTAGCCGCAGGGTTGTCAGGCTAGGCATTGTTTCGAACAGAGGGAAAATTACAGAACTAAATCAGGTGAAGGATATGCCGCTTTTTTCGCCGGGCACATGGCCCGGCGACGGCGTCATGCCTGTTCCTGGTACATTGAATCGATTTCGCGCTGATAGCGCTGCAGGATCACTTTGCGGCGCAGCTTCAGCGTTGGCGTGAGCTCTCCCAGCTCCATGGAAAAAACCGCCGGCAGCAGCGTGAACTTCTTCACCTGTTCGAAGCGCGCCAGCTCCTTTTGCATCTCGCGCAGACGCTTTTCGAACATCTCGAGGATTTCACCGTTGCGCAGCAGCTCCAGGCGATCCTGATACTTCAGGTTGACTGACTTCGCATACTCTTCCAGCGACTCAAAGCACGGCACGATCAGCGCGGAAACGAACTTGCGCGCATCGGCGATGATCGCCACCTGCTCGATAAAGCGATCCTGCGCCAGCGTGCCTTCCAGCATCTGCGGCGCGATGTATTTGCCGCCGGAGGTTTTCATCAAATCCTTCAGCCGTTCGGTGATGAACAGGTTGCCCTCTTCATCGATCGCCCCGGCGTCGCCGGTTTTCAGCCAGCCGTCCTCGGTAAAGGTCGCGGCGGTTTCCAACGGTTTGTTGAAATAGCCGCGCATCACGATCGGCCCGCGCACCTGGATTTCATTTTCCTCGCCAATGCGCACCTCGACCTCCGGCAGCGGTTTGCCGATAGAGCCGAAGCGGAAATGCCCCTCTTCCCAGCAGGAGACGGTGGCGCAGGTTTCGGTCATGCCGTAACCGTACTTGATGTTGACGCCCATCGCCTGGAAAAACAGGATCACATTGTCGTCCAGCTTGGCGCCCGCCGCCGGCAAAAAGCGCACCCGCCCGCCGAGGATACCGCGCAGCTTGCTCAACACCAGCTTGTCGGCCCAGCGGTGGGTGAAGTCGAACACTTTGCCCAACGGTTTGCCGGCGCGCTCCTGCAGGAATTTGCGCTCGCCGCAGACGATCGCCCAGTGGAACAACGCACGGCGCAGCCAAGGGGCGCGCGCCACTTTTTCATGCACCGCACTGAAAATCTTCTCGTAGAAACGCGGCACCGCACACATCAGCGTCGGGCGGACCTGCCCCATCGCTTCCCGCACCCAGTCGGTATTCGGCAGGAAGACGTTCTGCGCGCCGGAATGCATCACAAAGAAGCTCCAGGCCCGCTCGAACACGTGCGACAGCGGCAGGAAGCTGAGCGACACATCCTCTTCGCCGACCGTCAGCCTTTCATCATGCAGGTAGAGCTGCGCCGCCAGGTTGCGGTAGTCCAGCATCACCCCTTTCGGCTCGCCGGTAGTACCCGAGGTATAAATCAGGGTGAAGAGATCCTGCAGGTCGCACTCTTCAATACGCTGCCGACGTTGAGCGGCAAAAGCCGCCGGATCGGCAGCGCGCTCGAAGGCGCTCAGATGCTGTGCGATCTCGCAGCCGCGCAGATCGGCCCCCTCGTCGAAGACGATAATGTGCCGCAGCTGTGGGCAGACGCCGCGCAGCGCGATGGCGGCGTCAAGCTGCGCCTGCTCACCGACGAACAGTATGCGGATGTCGGCGTCGTTAGTGACAAACGCCGCCTGCGCCGGCGTATTGGTGGAATAGAGCGGTACGCTGACGCCACGCAGGTGCAGGATCGCGAGATCGGTCAACGACCAGGCCATCGTGTTATTGGCGAAAATACCGATGCGTTCTTGCACTTCGACGCCCAGCCCCAGCAGCCCGGCGGCAATGCGATCAATGCGGGCAGCGGCCGCTCCCCAGGTCAGTTGCAACTCGCCGTTGGGCGACCATTGGCGAAAAGCTGTGCGATCGGCTCGGTGGGTGATTTGATGCTGTATACGATGGATCAGATGGTATTGCAGCAGATTAGTGATCATAGTGCTCTAAGCCTGAAATGAATCATACAGTTAAGCCTGAACGACGCCTTGCGGCCCTCATCTCAGCTTACACGTGTTTACTTTTTTCCGCGCAGTCTACCTACTCTCAGGCAGGGGGAAAAGCAATTTCAGCGTAGAAGTGTGAGCCAAAACTCAGGCCGGCTTTCGCGCTTTCATCAGTTGGACAGAACGGGAAGGAAAAGGTTTGCCGACGGCAATAAAACGCGGCCCATCCGGGCCGCCGCATCGAGTTAGTTTAAAATACTAGCCGGAAAGTAAAAATCAGAATATTAATTTATATTAATTATTTTTGCTGAACGAACAAACCCACTATGAAAATAAGTTATTTTATCGCCGTAAAACCAAGAAACATCTTAATAAAAACACAGATAGTTCTTAGTTTTTATCATGAGAAAAAAACGCTCAGTTGAATATTATCTTTATATGGCTCCCATTTTTTATCGATTTACTTTGGGTTACCCGCCTCAATCAGGACGGATTTCATCCACTGGTGCCCTTTATCCCGCTCGGAGGATTCATGCCAAGAAAGATAGCAGGTTGCTTTATTGTGATTGGCGCACAAAGGAACCGCCTTTATTTTCAACGCCTCCGTCTGTTGTCTCACCAGCCAGGCTGGTGCAATCGCCACCATCTCCGTTTGCGACACCATATTCAACACGCTGTAGAGATCCGTGCACTGCTGCGTCACGGCGCGCAGCATCGGTTCCTCTAAATAAAAAGGCTTACTGAACGATCCAAAACTTTCCAGGGATACCGCCGCGTGCTGTTCGGCCAGCATTTGCTCCGGCGTCGCCTCCTCGCCCATTCTCGGGTGCGCCTGCGCGGCCGCCAGCACTAATTCGTCGTCGAACATCGCCAAACTGCGAAACTCTGCCGATTCGAAACGGCTGTAGCCGATGACAAACTCGACGTCCTGATAACGCAATTGATGTTCGATATTATTGTTGATGTATGACTTTATTTGCAGATTAAGCTGCGGCGCGATCTGTTTGACGTGATTGATTATCCCGGCGCCCAGGCGCAAATCGAGCGGACTGCACAGCGACAAGGAAAACGCTCGCGTGCTGGTCAGCGGCTCGAACTCGGCGCCCGGCAATTCATTCTGCACCAGCTGCAACGCTTGCCGCACCGGGCCAAACAGCTGCCTGGCCCGCATGGTGGGCTGGATCCCGCGCCCGCAGCGCACGAACAGTTCGTCGTTGAACATCACCTTCAGGCGCGCTACCGCGTTGCTCACCGCCGGCTGCGACATCCCTAGCGAATTAGCGGCTCGCGTAATATTTTGCATTTGCATCACGGCGTCAAACACCGTCAGCAAATTAAGATCGACGCTGCGCAAATGAATGTCCGCCGGCTCTTTGACCATAGTGATTTCTGAATCATATTCAGCCATATTTCACTCCACTAAATCCTGTGTAGATAATCTAATCCTTATGCTCGACAAACAATGAAACGCCGCATTGTCATATCTTTGCACGACAAATCCTGCCATTACCGTCATCAACCGATAAAAAACCTCGTGTTATCGACACGATATAAGTCGTATATGGAATACATGTCAGTAGTTTCTCCCGTCAGCGGGAAGAATGCCACCTGGGTAGTACTAATAATTAGGTATCAACAATGATTAATACAACTAAACAACATAGCTGCACTGTATGAGACAAACTATAAAAACACATCATAAGCAATCAAACCATCTAAAAACACCGCTCACTTTGTGTAAAATTACATTATTTTGTTATATTATGACTAAAATAATCAATTAATCATATGAATTCAATTTAAATCATTTGTATAAAAAATGTTATTTTGTTGCCCCCGTGATTAATCCCTCTTATTTTTTCATCGCAAATCTTAACGCAACGAAATCCAGAAGCAATTAGCGCAGTATATATTCGATTCGTTTATGCTAAGCAGCGCGCAAACTGGCCCCATTTTTTCTCTAAGGCGTCGCTTTTTTGCCGAATGATCCTCTGTTTGGCCAATGGGCTGGTGCATTGTCCCCGCATTCAATCAGGTGTTGACATCGCCAGGCCAATCACGTATCAAATTAGGCAGACACCCAATTTAAGAGAAGCTGAACCCTTATGATCCGTACTCATCGTCTACTAGGCCTACTACTCAACGCATCTTGTTTGCGCGGTATGCCTGTGGACGAAGTTCGGAGCTGACTCAGCCGATCACCCATAAGAAACCCGCGCTACTGCGCGGGTTTTTTTTTGCCCGCTTAGCGTGAAATCAACACGATAAGGAATGCACCGATGAGCCAACAAGTCATTATTTTCGATACCACGCTGCGTGATGGCGAACAGGCGTTGCAGGCCAGCCTGAGCGTAAAAGAGAAGATTCAGATTGCGCTGGCGCTGGAAAGAATGGGCGTCGACGTGATGGAGGTCGGCTTCCCGGTCTCTTCGCCGGGCGACTTCGAGTCGGTGCAAACCATCGCGCGCCAGATCAAGAACAGCCGCGTCTGCGGCCTGGCCCGCTGTGTGGACAAAGACATCGACGTGGCCGCCGAAGCGCTGCGCGTCGCCGAAGCGTTCCGCATCCACGTATTCCTGGCCACCTCGACCCTGCACATTGAATCGAAACTGAAACGCTCGTTCGACGAAGTGTTGGAGATGGCGGTGCGCTCGGTCAAACGCGCCCGCAACTACACTGACGACGTAGAGTTCTCCTGTGAAGACGCCGGCCGCACACCAATCGACAATCTGTGCCGCGTGGTTGAAGCCGCCATCAACGCCGGCGCCACCACCATCAATATTCCGGACACCGTCGGTTACACCACGCCGAACCAGTTCGGTGGCATCATCACCACCTTGTATGACCGCGTGCCGAACATCGACAAAGCCATCATCTCCGTGCACTGCCACGACGATTTGGGCATGGCGGTCGGCAACTCCATCGCCGCGGTCCAGGCCGGCGCCCGTCAGGTGGAAGGCACCCTGAACGGCATCGGTGAGCGCGCCGGCAACTGTTCGCTGGAAGAGGTGATCATGGCGATTAAGGTGCGCCAGGACATCATGAACGTGCACACCAACATCAATCATCAGGAAATCTTCCGCACCAGCCAGATCGTCAGCCAGCTGTGCAACATGCCGATCCCGGCCAACAAGGCGATCGTCGGCTCCAACGCCTTCGCCCACTCCTCCGGCATTCACCAGGACGGCGTGCTGAAGAACCGCGAAAACTACGAAATCATGACCCCGCAGTCGATCGGCCTGAAGGACGTGCAGTTGAACCTGACCTCCCGCTCCGGCCGCGCAGCGGTGAAACACCGCATGGAAGAAATGGGCTACCAGGAGCAGGACTACAACCTGGATACCCTGTACGCCGCCTTCCTGAAGCTGGCCGACAAAAAGGGCCAGGTGTTCGACTATGACCTGGAGGCGCTGGCCTTCATTAACAAACAGCAGGAAGAGCCGGAGCACTTCAGCCTGGGCTACTTCAGCGTGCAGTCCGGCAGCAGCATCATGGCCACCGCTTCGGTGAAACTGATCTGCGGCGGCGAAGAGAAAGCCGAGGCCGCCACCGGCAATGGCCCGGTCGATGCGGTTTATCAGGCAATCAATCGCATCACCGACTACCCGATCGAGCTGGTGAAGTACCAGCTGACCGCCAAGGGCCATGGCCGCGACGCGCTGGGCCAGGTGGATATCGTGGTCTCTTACAACGGCCGCCGCTTCCACGGCGTAGGTCTGGCGACCGACATCGTCGAATCCTCCGCCAAGGCGATGGTGCACGTGTTGAACAATATTTGGCGCTCACAGCAGGTAGAAAAAGAAAAGCAGCGCCTGCAGCAAAACAAACATCAAAATAATCAGGAAACGGTGTGAACATGACGAAGACTTATCACATTGCCGTCTTGCCCGGAGACGGCATCGGCCCGGAAGTAATGGCTCAGGCGCACAAAGTGTTGGACGCGGTGCGTCAACGCTTTGACATTCGCATCACCACCGCCGAATACGACGTCGGCGGCATCGCCATCGATCGCCACGGCAGCCCGCTGCCGCCGGCGACCGTCGCCGGCTGCGAGCAGGCCGACGCCATCCTGTTCGGTTCGGTAGGCGGCCCGAAATGGGAACACCTGCCGCCGGCCGAGCAGCCGGAACGCGGCGCGCTGTTGCCGCTGCGCAAGCACTTCAAGCTGTTCAGCAACCTGCGCCCAGCGCGCCTGTATCAAGGGCTGGAGGCATTCTGCCCGCTGCGCGCCGACATCGCCGCCCGCGGCTTCGACATTCTGTGCGTGCGCGAACTGACCGGCGGCATCTACTTCGGCCAGCCGAAGGGCCGCGAAGGCCAGGGCATGCAGGAGCGCGCTTTCGATACCGAGGTGTATCACCGTTTCGAGATTGAACGCATCGCGCGCATCGCCTTCGAATCCGCCCGCAAGCGCCGCCACAAGGTGACGTCGATCGACAAGGCCAACGTGCTGCAAAGCTCCATCCTGTGGCGTGAAGTGGTCAATCAGGTCGCCAAGGATTACCCGGACGTGTCGCTGTCGCACATGTATATCGACAACGCCACCATGCAGCTGATCAAGGATCCGTCCCAGTTCGACGTCTTGCTGTGCTCCAACCTGTTCGGCGACATTCTGTCCGACGAATGCGCGATGATCACCGGCTCGATGGGCATGTTGCCGTCCGCCAGCCTGAATGAGCAAGGCTTCGGCCTGTACGAACCGGCGGGCGGTTCCGCGCCGGATATTGCCGGCAAAGGCATTGCCAACCCGATTGCGCAGATCCTGTCCGCCACCCTGCTGCTGCGTTACAGCCTGGGCGCCGATGAAGCGGCCGACGCCGTGGAGCGCGCCATCAACCAGGCGTTGGAACAGTGCTACCGCACCGCCGATCTGGCCGGTGACGGCAAAGCCGTCAGCACCGATGAAATGGGCGACATCATCGCTCGCTTTGTAGCTCAGGGGGCATAACATGGCCAAGACCTTATACCAGAAGCTGTACGACGCCCACGTAGTGCACGAAGCGCCGAACGAAACGCCGTTGCTGTATATCGACCGTCACCTGGTGCACGAAGTCACTTCGCCGCAGGCGTTCGACGGCCTGCGCGCCATGGGCCGCAAGGTGCGCCAGCCCGGCAAAACCTTCGCCACCATGGATCACAACGTGTCGACCCAGACCAAAGACATCAACGCCAGCGGCGAGATGGCGCGCATCCAGATGCAGGAGCTGATCAAGAACTGCGCGGAATTCGGCGTTTCTCTGTATGACCTGAACCACCCGTTCCAGGGCATCGTGCACGTGATCGGGCCTGAGCAAGGCATGACGCTGCCGGGCATGACCATCGTTTGCGGCGACTCGCACACCGCCACCCACGGCGCTTTCGGCTCGCTGGCGTTCGGCATCGGCACCTCCGAAGTGGAGCACGTGCTGGCGACCCAGACCCTGAAGCAGGGCCGCGCCAAGACCATGAAGATTGAAGTCACCGGCGACGCCGCCGAGGGCATTACCGCCAAAGACATCGTGCTGGCGGTGATCGGCAAAACCGGCAGCGCCGGGGGCACCGGCCACGTGGTGGAGTTCTGCGGCAAGGCGATCGAAGCGTTGAGCATGGAAGGCCGCATGACCCTGTGCAACATGGCGATCGAAATGGGCGCCAAGGCCGGGTTGGTCGCGCCGGACGACACCACCTTCGCCTACCTGAAGGGGCGTCAGTTCGCGCCAACCGGAGAAAACTGGGAGCAGGCGGTCACCTATTGGCGCACGCTGAAGTCCGATGCCGACGCCCAATTCGATACCGTGGTGACGCTGCGCGCCGAAGAGATCGCGCCGCAGGTCACCTGGGGCACCAACCCCGGCCAGGTGATCGCCGTCAATCAGGCGATCCCGGCGCCGGAATCGTTCAGCGATCCGGTCGAGCGCGCCTCCGCGGAAAAAGCCTTGGCCTACATGGACTTGAAACCGGGCATCAAATTGACCGACGTGCCGATCGACAAAGTGTTCATCGGCTCCTGCACCAACTCGCGCATCGAAGATCTGCGCGCGGCGGCGGCGATCGCCAAGGGGCGCAAGGTCGCCAGCGGCGTGCAGGCCATCGTGGTGCCGGGCTCCGGCCCGGTGAAGGCCCAGGCGGAAGCCGAAGGGTTGGACAAAATCTTTATCGAAGCCGGTTTCGAATGGCGTTTGCCGGGCTGCTCGATGTGTCTGGCGATGAACAACGATCGCCTGAATCCGGGCGAGCGCTGCGCGTCCACCAGCAACCGTAACTTCGAAGGGCGTCAGGGCCGCGGTGGGCGCACCCACCTGGTCAGCCCGGCGATGGCCGCCGCGGCCGCCGTTGCCGGTCACTTCGCCGACATCCGTGATATTCACTAAGGGGCTAACGTGGCTAAATTTACTCAACATACCGGCTTAGTGGTGCCTTTGGATGCGGCCAACGTCGACACCGACGCCATTATTCCCAAGCAGTTTTTACAGAAGGTCACCCGCACCGGCTTCGGCCAGCACCTGTTCAACGACTGGCGCTTCCTCGACGACGCCGGCCAGCAGCCGAACCCGGAATTCGTGCTGAACAAACCGCGCTATAAAGGCGCCAGCATCCTGTTGGCGCGCGAGAACTTCGGCTGCGGCTCCTCGCGCGAACACGCGCCCTGGGCGCTGACCGATTACGGATTCAAAGTGGTGATCGCGCCGAGCTTCGCCGATATCTTTTACGGCAACTCGTTCAACAACCAGCTGTTGCCGGTGACGCTGAGCGAACAGCAGGTGGATGAGCTGTTCAAGCTGGTGGACGCCAACGAGGGAACGGAGTTCGTGGTGGATCTGGAGAACCAGACGGTCAACGCCGGCGGCAAAAGCTATCCGTTCGAAATCGACAGCTTCCGCCGCCACTGCATGATCAACGGGCTGGACAGCATCGGCCTGACGCTGCAGCACGAAGCGGACATCTCCCGCTACGAAGCGCAGCAGCCGGCGTTTCTGAATTAACCCCCTTCACCCGCCGCCCGGCGGGTGAGTTTTTTTCCTCACCAGTAGCCCAGCAGCTTCCACCATGCTCCGCCGATCACTATCCAGATCAGCAAGTTAACCACGCTCATCACCCATCCCGCTTTCCACCATTCCCCCAGCGTCACGTAGCCGGAGCCGAAGACGATCGGCGCGGTGCCGGTACCGTAATGCGTCAGCGACATCATCAGCGAGGAAGAGAACGCCAGGATCAGGCCCAGCAGCGCCGGTGGCGCGCCGAGCGCGATGCCGGCGGCGAAGAAAGCGGCGAACATCGCCGTCACGTGCGCGGTGGTGCTGGCGAAGAAATAGTGCGAATACAAATAGATGAGGGTCAGCAAGATCGTGCCGCCCACCCAGCTCATGCCCATATGGTCGATGCCGTTGCCCACGGTTTGCGACAGCCAGCCGATCAGCCCCAGTTTGCCGAGGAAGCTGGCCATCATCACCAGCGCCGAGAACCACACCACGGTGTCCCAGGCACCTTTATGCTTGAGCACATCCTCCCAGCTCAGCACCCCGGTGGCCAGCAGCACCGTCAGGCCGATCAGCGCCGCGGTGGTGGGATTGACCGCCAGCGCCGGGCCGAAGATCATCGCCGGAATGCCGGCCCACAGCACCAGCAACAGCGCGAACACCCCGAGGGTGATTTTCTCCGGCAGCGTTACCGGCCCCAGCGCCTGCAGTTTTTCGCGCGCGAAGCGCGGCGCGTCCGGGGTACTTTTCACCTCCGGCGGATACAGCAGATAGATGACCAGCGGCATCACGATCAGCGAGCACAGTCCCGGCACCAGAGCGGCGACTGCCCACATCGACCAGGACAGCTCGAAGCTGCCGTGTGTGCCTTTGGCGATCAGGCTGACAATCAGCGGGTTAGGCGCGGTAGCGGTGATAAACATCGCCGAGGTGACCGGGTTGATGTTGTAGTTCACCAGCGACAGGTAGCGGCCGATTTTTCCGGAGGTATTGAGCTCGGGTTTGGAGCCGAAGCTGTCGGCGATCGACTTCATGATCGGGTGAATGATGCCGCCGCCGCGCGCGGTATTGCTCGGCGTCACCGGCGCCAGCGTGGTTTCCGCCAGCGTCAGCGCATAGGCGATGCCCAGCGTTTTTTTACCGAACAGCGAAATAAAGTAATAGCCGATGCGCGCGCCCAGCCCGGTTTTATTCAGGCTGAGGGAGATCATGATCGAAAAGCCGATCAGCCAGATCAGCGGGTTGGAAAAGCCGCTGAGCGCGTCGTCCAGCGCGGCGCCCGGCTTGCCGGGATTGGTGACGCCGGTCACCGCCACCAGGGCGATGGCGATCACCGAGACTGCGCCGATCGGCATCGCCTTGCCGATGATGGCGATGATGGTGCCGATAAACAGCGCCAGCAGCTGCCAGGCATTAGGCGCGACGCCCTCCGGCACGGGAATGAGGAACCAGATAATCAGCGTGGCGGCAAGGGCGCACAGGGAAGGAAGCGGTTTGAGCGGTGTGAGTTTATCCATAACGTTCCCACTGTTCTAAACGACAAGGCGGCATCTCAATAGCGAGATGGGCGTGGGCGCAACGATCGCGCGCCATATGTCTTCAGCTTGGGCGTCCGGTTCAGCCTTCTCAATGACTTGCATCAAGAATGCCGTCGTTTGACCTCACACTTCACGCACTTTGGCGCTCATCCCGAGCGCCGCCAGCGCCAACAGCGCCGCCATCCAATACACCGAGCCATGACCGAAATTCTCCACCAGCGCGCCCTGCAGCACCCCGGCCAGGATCACCCCGGTAGAGATGCTGTTGGTGAACAGCGTGGTGGCGGCGCCCGGCCGGCCCGGCATCAAATCCTGAAAATAGAGCATGCCGATACCGGCGACGATGCCGATAAACACCGCGTTGAGCAACTGCAGCGCGATCAGGGCCGGCTTGCTCTCCAACACCGTCAGCCCGAGATAAAACAGCAGGCCCGCCGCCACCGCCAGCAGCATCATGTTGCGTTTGCCGAAGCGTTGGACGTAATAACCGGCCAACAGCATCGCCGGGATCTCCAACCCGGCGGCGGTGCCCATCAGCACCCCGGCCAGCCCTTCCGGCAGGCCGAGATCGGCGGTGATATACAGCGGCATATCGATGATGTACAAGGTATTGCAGGTCCACATCAGCATCGAGGCGATGAACAGCAGCCGCACATCGCGATTGCGCCAGGCGCTGGCGGGCGCAATCGGCGCGGAAGCGCCTTCCCGCAACCCTTCGCCATCCGCCGCGCGCGGCACCGAAGGCAGCATGAATCCTACCAGCAGCACGCAGACCGCGAAGGTGGCGGCGGCGATCAGGAACATCACGGTGAACCCGTAGCTGAGCGCCAGCGCAAACGACAGCGGCGGGCCGATCACCCACGCCAGCGAAAGCTGGGCGCGCATCACCGAGCTGAACATCACCACTTCACGCGCCTCGCTGTCGGCGTATTCCCGCGCCAGCGCGAAAATCTGCGGCATGGCGGTGTTGGCAACAGCGGACATCAGCACCCCGGCGGTGATTAGCGTCAGGTAGTCGCGGTTAAAGGCAAACAGCAGACAGTTGCCGACCGCCATCAGGCAGCACAGCAGGATCAGCGTGCGCCGATCGCCGCGGGTATCGGAGCGTTTGGCCAGCAGAAAACTGACGACGATGCCGGCCACCGCGTTGGCGGTGTAAAACAGCCCGACCCACAGCGGCCGCACCTTGACCTCGGTGGTCAGAAACAGGCTGAGCGTCGGCGTCAGCAACGCGCCGGCGATGCCAGAAAGAAAAGCAATCAGCAGGAATGCGGCAAAGATGGGATTGATGCGCTGTGACAACCGGCTCAGGCGTTGCATATCGTCTTCCCTGACCTCAAAGCAGAAAAAAGAACCTTAGGCCACGGCGAGAAAAATGCAAGCGCATTGCCATGACCACGCATAAAAAAACCAGTGGGTCGCCCCACTGGCTGGTGAAACAGCACCATTACTCAGAAATTGGTTGCCGGAGCCCCTACAGGTGCTCGCGATACTGCTTATCGGTCATCTCTTTGATGTCCCATTGCGTCAGGTGCGCCAGCATCGCCAGCCGCGCCTGCTCGGGCACCACGCTCAGCCAGTCTGCGCGCTGGCGGCGCACCGCGCTGAAATAGCGCTGGTAGAACTGTCTGGATAAGAAAGCTTTCATCATTACGCCCTCCCCCTTTCATTGATGAAAATTATCGGCGTAATATAGGGAAAGAAAAATTGACGAGTTGAGGCAGGAGCGTTCCTCTTTTATGTCCACGTCCCGATTGCAGCAGCAGTTCATCCGCCTGTGGCAGCGCTGCCACGGTGAAACCACCGACACCACGCTGCAGGATCTGGCGGAGATGCTGAGCTGCTCGCGGCGCCACGTGCGCTCCCTGCTGAGCGCCATGCAGCGAGAGGGCTGGCTCACCTGGCAGGCGGAGTCGGGGCGCGGCAAACGTTCGCGGCTAACCTTCCACTACACCGGCCTGGCGCTGCAGCAACAGCGGGCCGAGGAGCTGTTGGAACAGGACCGCATCGATCAGTTGGTGCAGCTGGTGGGCGACAAAAACGTGGTGCGCCAGATGCTGCTGTCGCAGCTGGGGCGCAGCTTCCGCCAGGGGAAACATATCCTGCGGGTGCTCTACTACCGGCAGCTGTACAACCTGCTGCCCGGCTCGGCGCTGCGGCGTTCGGAAACCCATTTGGCGCGCCAGATCTTCAACGGCCTGACGCGCATAAATGAGGAAAACGGGGAACTCGAGTCCGATCTGTCCCACCATTGGCAGGCGCTGACGCCGCTGCACTGGCGGTTTTACCTGCGCCCGGCGATCCATTTTCATCACGGCCGCGAGCTGGAGATGGCGGACGTCATCACTTCCCTCTCACGTCTGACCTCGCAACCGCTGTTCTCGCATATCGAGAGCGTCACCTCGCCGACGCCGTTCGTGATCGACGTGCAGCTGCGCAGCCCCGACCACTGGCTGCCTTGGCTGCTGGGCAGCGTGCAGGCCATGATCCTGCCGCGCGAATGGCGCGAACTGCCTGATTTCGCCCGCCATCCGGTCGGCACCGGCCCCTACCGCATGGTGCGTAACCATCCCAGCCAGATGAAGATCCACGCCTTCGACGACTATTTCGGCTACCGGGCGCTGATCGACGAGGTGAACATCTGGGTGCTGCCGGAGTTTTCCGAAGAGCTGGTGCACTCCGGCGTACAGCTGCAGGGCGATGAAACCGGCAACAGCGAGCTGGAAAGCCGGCTGGAAGAGGGCTGCTATTTCCTGCTGTTCGATCAGCGCTCCCCGCTGGCCGCCGATCCCGCCATTCGCAGTTGGCTGTGCGAATTGATCAACCCCATTTCGCTGCTGAGCCACGCCGGGCCGCTCTACCAGCGCTATTGGTCGCCGGCGTACGGCCTGCTGCCGCGCTGGCACCATAACCGCACGCTGGCGCAGCAGCCCAAGCCCGCGGGCCTGACCGAACTGACGATGACCCACTTCAATGAGCATTCGGAGTTTCACGCCATTCGCCAGGCGATCGAACCGCTGCTGGCGCAGCACGGCATCCGCCTGATCGTGCAAAGCGTGGATTATGCCACCTGGCACCAGGGCGACGCGCGCAGCGATCTGTGGCTCGGCAGCGCCAACTTCTATCTGCCGCTGGAGTTTTCGCTGTTCGCCACGCTGTACGAACTGCCGCTGATGCAGCACTGCATGAACGAAGATCTGGCGCAGGACGCGGCGCTGTGGCGCGCAAACCGCTTGCCGCTGGCGGAGTTCTGCCAGCGTCTGGTCAGCAACCACCAGCTGCATCCGCTGTTCCACCACTGGCTGCAGCTGCACGGCCAGCGCAGCATGCGCGGCGTGCGGATGAACACCCTCGGCTGGTTCGACTTCAAGTCCGCCTGGTTTGCCCCGCCGGAGGCATAAGCGCCTTTCGCCCGGGTCGGTTAATCTTTACAATAGCGCCGTCTCAACGGGGTGCGGTAAGTCGGGCCGCGTGATAAGCCCGATTTTCCGCTGAGAGCACACCCGTCGAACCTGATCCGGTCAATACCGGCGGAGGGATTTGAGCCCAGCGAACCGGCGACGCCGCCTCGCCCCCTCAGATGCCCTTGCCCCCTTATTTTTCAGGAGTGCAACGTGGTCAAAACATATCTGCCCTGCTTATTGCTGCTGTGTGCCGCGCCGGTGTTCGCCAAGCCGACGCTGACGGTTTACACCTACGATTCCTTCGCCGCCGACTGGGGCCCCGGCCCGGCGGTGAAAAAAGCCTTCGAAGCCGAGTGCGACTGTGAATTGAAGTTCGTCGCGCTGGAAGACGGCGTCTCGCTGCTGAACCGCCTGCGCATGGAAGGCAAGAACAGCGCCGCCGACGTGGTGCTGGGGCTGGACAACAACCTGTTGCAGGCGGCGCAGCAAACCGGCCTGTTCGCGCCGAGCGGCGTCGACACCGCCAAACTGACGGTGCCGGGCGGCTGGCAGGACGCGACCTTCGTGCCTTACGACTACGGCTACTTCGCCTTCGTCTACAACAAAGAAAAACTGAAGAACCCGCCGAAAAGCCTGCAGGAGCTGGTCAGCAGCGATCGCAACTGGAAAGTGATCTACGAAGATCCGCGCACCAGCACGCCGGGCCTCGGCCTGCTGCTGTGGATGCAAAAAGTGTATGGCGACAAGGCGCCGGCCGCCTGGCAGCAGTTGGCGAAGAAGACCGTCACCGTCACCAAAGGCTGGAGCGAAGCCTACGGCCTGTTCCTGAAAGGCGAAGGCGATCTGGTGCTCAGCTACACCACCTCTCCCGCCTATCACCTGATCGAAGAGAAAAAAGATCTCTACGCCGCCGCCACGTTCAGCGAAGGGCACTACCTGCAGGTGGAAGTGGCGGGCAAGCTGAAGGCCGCCAAACAGCCTGAGCTGGCGGAGCGCTTCATGCAGTTCATGGTGACGCCGGCGTTCCAGAACACCATCCCGACCGGCAACTGGATGTATCCGGTGATCAACACCCCACTGCCCGTCGGCTTTGAGCAGATGAACGTGCCGCAGACCGCGCTGCAATACAGCGCCGAAGAGGTGGCCAAACAACGTGGCGGCTGGATCCGGGCATGGCAAACCGCCGTCAGCCGCTGATCCCCCGCTGGCTCTGGCCGGGGCTGCTGGCCGCCGGCGTGATCCTGCTGGTCGCCGCGCTGGCAATGGGCTCGCTGTGGCGTCACGCGCCGGACAGCGACTGGCGCGGCCTGTGGCAGGACAGCTACCTGTGGCACGTGATGCGCTTCACCTTTTGGCAGGCGCTACTGTCGGCGCTGATTTCGGTGCTGCCCGCCGTTCTGCTGGCACGCGCGCTCTATCGCCGCCGTTTCCCCGGCCGTCAGCTGCTGCTGCGGCTGTGCGCCATGACGCTGGTGCTGCCGGTGCTGGTGGCGGTGTTCGGCCTGCTCAGCGTCTATGGGCGCCAGGGCTGGGTGGCGACGCTGTGCGGCTGGCTGGGCATCGAATATGGCTTCTCGCCCTACGGTCTGCAGGGCATTCTGCTGGCGCACCTGTTCTTTAACCTGCCGCTGGCCACCCGCCTGTTGCTGCAGGCGCTGGAGAATATCCCGGTGGAGCAGCGCCAGCTGGCCGCCCAGCTGGGCATGAATGGCTGGCAGCAGTTCCGCTTCGTCGAATGGCCGGCGCTGCGCCGCCAGATCCTGCCGAGCGGCGCGTTGATCTTCATGCTGTGCTTCGCCAGCTTCGCCACCGTGCTGTCGCTGGGCGGCGGGCCGCAGGCCACCACCATCGAACTGGCGATCTACCAGGCGCTGAGTTACGACTACGATCTGGGTCGCGCCGCCATGCTGGCGCTGATCCAGTTAAGCTGTTGTCTGGGGCTGGTGTTGCTCAGCCAGCGCCTGAGCCAGGCGCTGCCGGTGGGCCATACCCACGCCCAGCGCTGGCGCAACCCGGAAGACAGCCTGTGGCGGCGCGTCGGCGATTTTCTGCTGATCGCCGCCGCGCTGCTGCTGCTGCTGCCGCCTCTGCTGGCGGTGATCGCCGACGGCGCCAATCAGGCCGTCGTCAGCGTGCTGCGCCAGCCGGTGCTGTGGCAGGCGCTGTTCACGTCGCTGCGCATCGCCCTCGGCGCCGGGCTACTGTGCGTGGCGCTCACGATGATGCTGCTGTGGAGCTGCCGCGAGCTGAAGCTGCGGCAGCATCTGCGCGGCGGCCAGGCGCTGGAGCTGAGCGGCATGGTGATCCTGGCGATGCCGGGTATCGTGCTGGCCACCGGCTTCTTCCTGCTGCTGAGCGATACGATCGGGCTGCCGCAGTCACCCTATGCGCTGGTGATCCTCACCAATGCGCTGATGGCGGTGCCCTATGCGCTGAAGGTGTTGGAGAACCCGATGCGCGACCTCGCCGAACGTTACAACCCACTGTGCCTGTCGCTGGATATCCACGGCTGGCAACGGCTGCGGCTGATCGAACTGCGCGCGCTGCGCCGCCCGCTGGCGCAGGCGCTGGCCTTCGCCTGCGTGCTGTCGATCGGCGATTTCGGCGTGGTCGCCTTGTTTGGCAACGAGCATTTCCGTACCCTGCCTTTTTACCTGTATCAGCAGATTGGCGCCTACCGCAGCAACGACGGTGCGGTGACCGCGCTGCTGTTGCTGCTGTTGTGCTTCCTGTTGTTTACCCTGATCGAACGCTTACCGGGGCGCCATGCTGACGCTTGAAAAACTGACCTACCTGTATGAACACCTGCCGATGCGCTTTGATCTGCACATCCAGCCGGGCGAGCGCGTCGCGGTGCTCGGCCCCAGCGGCGCCGGTAAAAGCACCCTGCTGAGCCTGATCGCCGGTTTTCTGCCGGCGGCCAGCGGCCGGCTGCTGCTGAACGGCGAAGACCACACCGCCACGCCGCCGGCCAAACGGCCGGTGTCGATGCTGTTTCAGGAGAACAACCTGTTCGCGCACCTGACGGTAGCGCAGAACATCGGGCTGGGGTTGGATCCCGGTCTGCGCTTGACTGAACAGCAGCGCCAACAGCGGGCGCATATCGCTCGTCAGGTCGGCCTGGAAGAGCACCTGGAGCGCCTGCCGTCGCAGCTTTCCGGCGGCCAGCGTCAGCGCGCCGCGCTGGCGCGCTGTTTGATTCGCCAACGGCCGATCCTGTTGCTCGACGAGCCCTTCTCGGCGCTCGATCCGGCGCTGCGCAACGAGATGCTGCAGCTGCTGCAGACGGTGTGCGAACAGCGCAACCTGACGCTGCTGATGGTGTCGCACAACCTCGACGACGCCGCGCGCATCGCGCCGCGTACGCTGCTGGTGGTCGACGGCCGCATCTACTACGACGGCCCGACGCAGGCGCTGCTGGACGGCAGCGCGCCCGAAGCGCGCGTGCTGGGCATTTCGGGTAAAGCGTGATCTGACGCGCGTTTTTTATGCTGCGCCAATAAACCTGTTGTGCGAATTTTGCGCCTGTGTTTTTATAAAAACCTGACTCTTTTTACTGATGATAAGGTTCCCTGTGATCGCATCCTCGCTGACTTCGACCCTACTAGTTACCGCGCTACCAGCCGCGGTGGTCGTCGTGCGTGTGGTGGTGGTCGTCGGCAATGCGCCGTAGGGTCCGAATCAACGCATCGATTCCCAAACCCCGCCGGCGCAAACCGGGCGGGGTTTCTTGTTTTAGCACCCTGCCCAGCAAAGCTCACCGGCCTTGAGAAAGGACAGGAACATGGCAACTTCGGGCACGCCTCAACCGGGCACCAGCTTCACCGGCGCACAATTGATCGTTCATCTGCTGGAGCGGCAGGGTATCACCACCGTCGCCGGCATCCCCGGCGGCGCCGCGCTGCCGCTGTATGACGCGCTGAGCCAAAGCACCCGCATTCACCACGTACTGGCGCGCCACGAACAGGGCGCGGGCTTTATGGCGCAGGGCATGGCGCGCGCCAACGGCAAAGCGGCGGTGTGCATCGCCTCCAGCGGGCCGGGCGCCACCAACCTGGTCACCGCCATCGCCGACGCCAAGCTCGACTCCATTCCGCTGGTGTGCATCACCGGTCAGGTGCCCTCCTCGATGATCGGCACCGACGCCTTCCAGGAGGTGGACACCTACGGCATTTCCATCCCGATCACCAAGCACAACCATCTGGTGCGCGATATCCGCGAGCTGCCGCAGGTGATCGGCGACGCGTTCCGCATCGCCGAATCCGGCCGCCCAGGCCCGGTCTGGATCGATGTGCCGAAAGACGTGCAGACCGCCACCATCCCCCTGGAAGAGCTGCCGCCGATCGCTGTGCCGGACGCCGCACCGAGCTTCGATCCGGCGCTGGTTTCGCAGGCCGCCGCGATGATCAACCAGGCGAAACGCCCGATCCTCTACCTGGGCGGCGGCATCATCTGCGCCGAGGCTCACCGGCAGGCGCTGGAACTGGCCGAACGCGCCGGTCTGCCCACCACCATGACGCTGATGGCGCTGGGGGCGATGCCGGTGGAACACCCGCTGTCTCTGGGCATGCTGGGCATGCACGCGGCGCGCAGCACCAACTTCATTCTGCAGGAGGCCGATCTGCTGATCGTGCTGGGCGCACGCTTCGACGATCGGGCAATCGGCAAAACCGAGCAGTTCTGCCCTAACGCCGCCATCATTCACGTGGATATCGACCGCGCCGAGCTGGGCAAGGTCAAGCAGGCCAACGTGGCGATCCATGCCGACGTCGGCCAGGTGCTGCAACAGCTGCTGCCGCAGATCGACACGCAGCCGCGCAGCGAATGGCTGAGCACCGTCAACGACCTGAAACGCGAGTTCCCGTTCAACATGCCGAACGCCGACGATCCGCTGAGCCATTACGGCCTGGTGCTGGCCGCCGCGCGCTGCGTGGACGACAGCGCCATCATCACCACCGACGTGGGTCAGCATCAGATGTGGGTAGCGCAGGCCTATCCGCTGAGCCGGCCGCGCCAGTGGCTGACGTCGGGCGGCCTGGGCACCATGGGCTTCGGTCTGCCGGCGGCGATCGGCGCGGCGCTGGCAGAGCCCGAGCGTAAAGTGCTGTGCTTCTCCGGCGACGGCAGCCTGATGATGAACATTCAGGAAATGGCCACCGCCGTCGAACACGATCTGGACGTGAAAATCATTTTGATGAACAACCAGGCGCTGGGGCTGGTGCACCAGCAGCAAACCCTGTTCTACCAGCAGCGCATCTTCGCCGCCGCCTATCCGAAGCGCACCGACTTCCTGAAGATCGCCGCCGGATTCGGGCTGGATACCTGCGATTTGAACGCCGCGGAAGATCCGCAGGCGGCGCTGGCCGAAGCGATCCAACGCCCGGGGCCCTGCCTGATCCACGCGCTGATCGATATCAACGAAAAAGTGTTCCCGATGGTGCCGCCGGGCGCCGCCAACATCGACATGATTGGAGAATAAGCCATGCTGCAACCACAAGATAAACCCCAGGTGATCCTGGAGCTGGCCGTGCGCAACCATCCCGGTGTCATGTCGCACGTTTGCGGGCTGTTCGCTCGCCGCGCGTTCAACGTCGAAGGCATTCTGTGTCTGCCGCTGAAGGACGGCCAGCAGAGCCGCATTTGGCTACTGGTCGCCGACGATCAGCGGCTGGAGCAAATGATCAGCCAGGTGGAAAAGCTGGAAGACGTGCTGCAGGTGAAGCGCCACAGCGAAGACGTGCGGGTATTTGAACAGCTGGAAGCGTTCTTCCAGTAATACGAAGGGGGCTTACGCCCCCGCAATCATTGCCCGGACAGCACCTGCCACAGCAGGTGCCGATACACCGGCATCAAGGGCTGCTGGCTCAGCAGATAACCGACCGCCAGCGCCGCCAGCCAGCTCAATCCGCAAACCACGCGCAGCCGCAGCGGCGTCAGCCAACGGCTCAGCCGATCAGCGCTGCGCTTATCCTCACGCCACCAGCGCCAACTCAGCCACACCGCCAGCCAGATCGTGAGCGCCGCGGCGAGCAGCAGCCACTTGAACATCGCGCTGTTGGCACCGGCGGGAATGTCGATCGCCACGCCCGCCAGGATACCGGGGAAGAGATAGACCGGCGGCCAGGTCAGGCAACCGATGATGTTCGGCAAGGCAAACTTGTACGGCGGCAGATCGAGCATGCCGGCCACCATCGGCACCAGCGGGCGCGTCGGGCCAACGAAGCGGCCGATCAGAATGGTCGCCATGCTGTGCTGGTGCAAGGCGTGTTCGGTTTTGTCGAGCAGCGCTTTGTTCTTCTTCAGGAACGACCAGCGGTGCAAGGGCCCTTTGAAGGCGCGGCCGACGAAATAAGAGATCCAGTCGCCGAGCAGGCAGCCGACGATCCCCGCCGCCCAGGCGTAGTAGAAGTCCACCTTGCCGCTGCCGATCAGGGCGCCGATGCTGGCCATCATCACCGTGCCGGGCAGCAGCAGCCCCACCAGCGCCAGCGACTCGAGAAAAGCGACCAGCAGGACGACCATCAGGGTGAAAGCCAGCGACTGGGTGATCAAATCTTGTAAATAGGCTTCCATTACACCTCTGCGGATTATTCGGCCAAACGGGGCCGAGGATTTTCCAGCGGCGCCGCTGGCGAGTCAATCGATGAATTGTATGCGTATTTGGCAGCGCCGAACGCCGATGGACAATGACTGTATAAAAACACATACTATAATTTATCTATATTAGCGCCAAAACCGACATCTCGCTGAATGTCGCGCACGCCGCCCGGCGGAAGACGAAGGGGTTATGACAGCACTGCAACAGGGTTTCCTGCTCACTCGCCACTGGCGCGACACGCCCGCCGGCACCGAGGTCGAATTTTGGCTGGCGACCGACGCGGGCCCGCGTCAGCTGCGCTTGCCGCCGCAAACCTCGGTGGCGTTTATCCCCGCCGAACAAAAGCCGCGCGCGGAACTGCTGTTGCGCGAAGAACGGCAGGTGGAACTGAAACCGCTGGCACTGACGGATTTTCATCACCGCCCGATGCTGGGGCTGTACTGCCGCCAGCACCGTCAGCTCATCAAATTGGAAAAACTGCTGCGGGAAGGCGGCGTTACGGTCTACGAGGCCGACATTCGCCCGCCCGAACGCTATCTGATGGAGCGCTTCATCACCGCGCCGGTGTGGTACAACGGCCAGGCCAACGGCGGCGGGCCGTTGCTCAATGGCCAGATGAAGCCGGCGCCGGACTACCGCCCGACGCTCAGGCTGGTGTCGCTGGATATCGAAACCACCGCCCACGGCGAGCTTTACTCCATCGCGCTGGAAGGCTGCGGCCAGCGGCAGGTGTACATGCTGGGGCCGGCCAACGGCGGCGATGCGCCGCTGGATTTCGATCTGGAATACTGCGCCAGCCGCCCCCAACTGCTGGAACGACTCAACGCGTGGCTGGAGCGCCACGATCCCGACGCCATCATCGGCTGGAACCTGGTGCAGTTCGATCTGCGGGTGCTGCAAAAGCACGCCGAACGCTACCAGATCCCGCTGCGGCTGGGGCGCGGCGGCAACCTGTTGGAGTGGCGCGAGCACGGCTTCAAGCAGAACCACTTTTTCGCCGCCGCCGCCGGCCGCCTGATCATCGACGGCATCGAAGCGCTGAAATCCGCCACCTGGAACTTCCCCTCCTTCAGCCTGGAATACGTTTCGCAGGCGCTGCTGGGCGAAGGCAAGGCGATCGACAACCCTTATCAGCGCATGGCGGAGATCGACCGACGCTTCGCCGAAGACAAGCCGGCGCTGGCCCGCTACAACCTGAAGGACTGCGAGCTGGTGACGCGCATCTTCGCCAAGGCCGATCTGCTCAACTTCCTGCTGGAACGCGCCACCGTCACCGGGCTGGCGGCCGATCGCAGCGGCGGATCGGTGGCGGCCTTCAGCCACCTTTATATGCCACGCATGCACCGCCTGGGCTTTGTCGCCCCCAACCTCGGCGAACAGCCGGAGGAACACAGCCCCGGCGGCTTCGTGATGGACTCCCGGCCCGGCCTGTACGATTCGGTGCTGGTGCTGGACTATAAAAGCCTGTACCCGTCGATCATCCGCACCTTCCTGATCGATCCGGTCGGACTGGTGGAAGGCATGCGCCACCCAAACGACGCCGATTCGGTGCCCGGCTTTCGCAACGCCCGCTTCTCGCGCAGCAAACACTGCCTGCCGGCGATCGTCGAGCAGATCTGGCAGGGGCGCGAGGCCGCCAAGCGCCAACACAACAAGCCCCTGTCGCAGGCGCTGAAGATCATCATGAACGCGCTGTACGGCGTGCTGGGATCGAGCGGCTGCCGCTTTTTCGATCCGCGGCTGGCCTCGTCGATCACCCTGCGCGGCCACGAGATCATGCGCCAAACCCGCGAGCTGATCGAAGCCGAAGGTTATCAGGTGATTTACGGCGATACCGACTCCACCTTCGTGTGGCTGAAACAGCCGCATGACGAGCAGCAGGCGGCGCAGATCGGCCGGACGCTGGTGCAGCGGGTCAACGCCTGGTGGCAGCAGCATCTGCAGCAGCAGTTCGGGCTGGAGAACGCGCTGGAGCTGGAGTTCGAAACCCACTATTCCCGCTTCCTGATGCCGACCATTCGCGGCGCCGAACAGGGCAGCAAGAAGCGCTACGCCGGCCTGATCGCACGCGGCGGCGGCGAGGAAGAGATGGTGTACAAAGGCCTGGAAACGGTGCGCACCGACTGGACGCCGCTGGCGCAGCAGTTCCAGCAGCAGCTCTATCAGCGCATCTTCAAACGGCAACCCTACCAGGACTATGTGCGCGACTACGTCGGCAAAACCCTGAACGGCGACTTCGACGATCAGCTGGTGTACCGCAAGCGCCTGCGCAGGAAACTCGACGACTATCAGCGCAACGTGCCGCCGCACGCCCGCGCCGCGCGCATCGCCGACGACTACAACCGCAGCCAGGGGCGGCCGCTGCAGTATCAGAACGGCGGCTGGATCAGCTACGTGATGACCGTCGCCGGGCCGGAACCGCTGGAAACGCGCCATTCGCCCATCGACTATCAGCATTACCTCGAACGCCAGCTGCAACCGGTGGCAGACGCTATACTCCCTTTCTTGCACGACGATTTCACCACGCTGGTCACCGGGCAGATGGGGCTGTTTTGAGATTGCGCCAGGTTAAGAAAAATCATCCGGTTTTGCAGGTGACGAACGCGCCGCCTTCCATTACCATAGCGCCCTTCCCAAAACTGAACCACGCTTAGCCCTGCCGTCTCGCGACGTCTGCATGGCGTGAACGGCTATTGCCCGTCAAATTTAAAACAAACCGGGATAGCAGACGTTCAGTACAGGTGCCGCGGCCCTTCCCGCCCGGTAACAAGACTTACTTACAAAGAATCGAGCCGACAATATATGCCTTTTACTCTTGGTCAACGCTGGATCAGCGACACGGAAAGCGAATTAGGACTGGGCACCGTCGTGGCGCTGGACGCGCGCATGATTACCCTGCTTTTCCCCGCCACCGGTGAAAACCGCCTCTATGCCAGAAACGATTCGCCGATCACCCGCGTGATGTTCAACCCGGGCGATACCGTCAGCAGCCACGAAGGATGGCAGCTGCAGGTGGAAGAGGTGAAAGAGGAAAACGGTCTGTTGACCTATATCGGCACCCGCCAGGACACCCAGGAGAGCGGCGTGGCGATGCGCGAAGTCCTACTGGACAGCAAGCTGACCTTCAGCAAGCCGCAGGATCGCCTGTTCGCCGGCCAAATTGACCGCATGGACCGTTTCGCGCTGCGTTTTCGCGCGCGCAAGTACCAGAGCGAGCAGTATCGCCTGCCGTTCGCCGGCCTGCGCGGCATGCGCGCCAGCCTGATCCCGCACCAGCTGCACATCGCCCATGAAGTCGGCCAGCGCCATGCGCCGCGCGTGCTGCTGGCGGACGAAGTCGGCCTCGGCAAAACCATCGAAGCCGGCATGATCATCCACCAGCAGCTGCTGGCGGGCCGCGCCGAGCGCGTGCTGATCGTGGTGCCGGAAACGTTGCAGCACCAGTGGCTGGTGGAGATGATGCGCCGCTTCAACCTCTACTTCTCGCTGTTCGACGACAGCCGCTACGCCGAAGCCAAGCTCGACAGCAGCAACCCGTTCGAAACCGAACAGCTGGTGATCTGCTCGCTGGACTTCGTGCGCCGCAACAAGCAGCGCCTGGAAGAGCTGGCGGACGCCCAGTGGGATCTGCTGGTGGTCGACGAAGCGCACCACCTGGCCTGGAGCGAAGAAGCGCCGAGCCGTGAATATCAGGTGATCGAGCAGTTGGCCGAGCATATCCCCGGCGTGCTGCTGCTGACCGCCACCCCGGAACAGCTGGGCCAACAGAGCCACTTCGCGCGCCTGCGCCTGCTCGATCCAAACCGTTTCCACGACTACGGCGAATTCGTCGCCGAGCAGCAGAAATACCGCCCGGTGGCCGACGCCGTCACCCTGCTGCTGAGCGGTAAACGCCTGGCCGACGACAAATTGAACCTGCTGGGCGAGCTGATCGACGAGCAGGACATCGAACCGCTGCTCAAAGCCGCCAACAGCGAAGGCGACAACGCCGAGCAGGCGCGTCAGGAGCTGGTTTCCATGCTGATGGATCGCCACGGCACCAGCCGCGTGCTGTTCCGCAACACCCGCAACGGCGTGAAGGGCTTCCCGCACCGCAACCTGCACCAGATCAAGCTGCCGTTGCCGACCCAGTATCAGACTGCGATCAAAGTGTCCGGCATCATGGGCGCCAAGAAGTCCGTCGAAGCGCGCGCGCGCGACATGCTGTACCCGGAGCAGATCTACCAGGAATTCGAGGGCGAAAATGCCACCTGGTGGAACTTCGACCCGCGCGTCGAGTGGCTGCTGGACTACCTGCTGGCCAACCGCAACGAAAAAGTGCTGGTGATCTGCGCCAAGGCCGACACCGCGCTGCAGCTGGAGCAGGTGCTGCGCGAGCGTGAAGCGATCCGCGCCGCGGTGTTCCACGAAGGGCTGTCGATTATCGAGCGCGACCGCGCCGCCGCCTACTTTGCCTCCGAAGAGGAAGGCGCGCAGGTGCTGCTGTGTTCCGAGATCGGCTCCGAAGGCCGCAACTTCCAGTTCGCCAGCCAGCTGGTGATGTTCGATCTGCCGTTCAACCCGGATCTGCTGGAGCAGCGTATCGGCCGTCTGGACCGTATCGGCCAGATGCACGACATCCAGATCATGGTGCCTTACCTGGAACACACCGCGCAGGCGGTGCTGGGCCGCTGGTTCCACGAGGGGCTGGATGCCTTCGAACACACCTGCCCGACCGGCCGCACCATTTACGACAGCTGCTACGAGCAGTTGATCGGTTATCTGGCCGCGCCGACCGAACAGGAAGGCTTTGACGAATTCATCCACGCCTGCCGCCAGCAGCACGATCAATTGAAAGCGCAGCTGGAACAGGGCCGCGACCGCCTGCTGGAGATGCACTCCAACGGCGGCGACAAGGCCCAGGCGCTGGCCGCCGCCATCGCCGAGCAGGATAACGACGTCAATCTGGTGGGCTTCGCGCTCAACCTGTTCGACATCGTCGGCATCAACCAGGAAGACCGCAGCGACAACCTGATCGTGCTGACGCCGTCCGATCATATGCTGGTGCCGGACTTCCCGGGCCTGCCGCAGGACGGCTGCACCGTCACCTTCGACCGCGATCGGGCGCTGTCGCGCGAAGACGCGCAGTTCGTCAGTTGGGAGCACCCGATCATCCGCAACGGCCTGGATCTGATCCTGTCCGGCGATACCGGCAGCTGCGCGGTGTCCCTGTTGAAAAACAAAGCGTTGCCGGTCGGCACCCTGTTGGTTGAGCTGGTGTACGTGGTGGAGGCTCAGGCGCCGAAGCACCTGCAGCTGACCCGCTTCCTGCCGCCGACGCCGATCCGCATGCTGATGGATCGCAAGGGCACCAATCTGGCGGCGCAGGTCGAGTTCGAAAGCTTCAACCGCCAACTGAACGCGGTCAACCGCCACACCTCCAGCAAGCTGGTCAACGCCGTGCAGCAAGATGTGCACGCCATGCTGCAGCAGGCGGAAAGCCTGGTGGAAGCACAGGCGCGCACGCTTATCGAACAGGCGAAGCAAGAGGCGGACGACAAGCTGAGCGCCGAGCTGGCGCGTCTGGAAGCGCTGAAGGCGGTCAACCCGAACATCCGCGACGACGAAGTCGAAGCGCTGGAGTTCAACCGCCGTCAGGTGCTGGCCAACCTCAATGAAGCCGGCTGGCGTCTCGACGCCATTCGTCTGGTGGTGGTCACCCACCAGTAACCGGTGCGACGCGGGGCGGCAACCGCCTCCCCGTTCGGCCCTTTTCGCGGAGCCAAGATGGAACCCTACAATCCCCCGCAGGACCCGCTGCACATCCTGTATCAGGATGAACACATCATGGTGGTCAACAAGCCCAGCGGCTTGCTGTCGGTGCCCGGCCGCGCGCCGGAAAACAAAGACAGCCTAATGACCCGCATTCAGGCCGATCATCCGGCCGCTGAATCGGTGCACCGGCTGGATATGGCCACCAGCGGGGTGATCGTGGTGGCGCTCAACAAGGCCGCCGAGCGCGAGCTGAAGCGTCAGTTCCGCGAACGCGAACCGAAGAAATCCTATATCGCCCGCGTTTGGGGGCATATGGCGCATGACGAAGGGTTGGTGGACTTGCCGCTGATCTGCGACTGGCCGAACCGGCCGCTGCAAAAGGTGTGTTTTGACACCGGCAAAGCGGCGCAAACGGAATATCAGGTGCTGTCACGCGACGCCGACGGCAGCACGCGCGTAAAGCTGACGCCGATCACCGGCCGCTCGCACCAGCTGCGGGTGCACATGCTGGCGCTGGGGCATCCGATCCTCGGCGACGGTTTCTACGCCCCGCCGGAGGCCAAGGCGATGGCACCGCGGCTGCAGCTGCATGCGCAAGAGCTGCGCATCACCCACCCCGCCTTCCAGACGCCGATGCACTTTCGCGCCGAACCGGATTTCTGAGGCTAATCTCAGGGATACCCTAAATAATTCGAGTTGCAGGAAGGCGGCAACTAAGCGCTGCCCCGGGAGCGTACAAAAAGTACGTAACCGGGGTAAGCGCAGGCAGCCAACACACCTGCAGCTCGAAGTATGACGGGTATCGTTATTTGAAGCCTTTCTCGCGTTTGATCAGATCGTACGCCGCCTGAATTTCCTGCGCTTTCTGCTTGGCCATTTCCATCATCTGCGGCGGCAAGCCCTTCGCCACCAGCTTATCCGGATGGTGTTCGCTCATCAATTTGCGGTAGGCGCGTTTGATAGTGGCGGCATCGTCGCTGCTGCGCACGCCGAGCACCTTGCACGCATCGTCGAGCGTCGGGCCGCGCTGAGCCTGCTGATAGCCGCCCTGCGAATACCCGCCCTGCTGACCGCCGCCGAACTGACGCCCGCCCTCCATCATGCTGAGAAACTGATCGAACTGCGCATGCGAAATGCCCAGTTCTTCGGCGATGACATACAGCACCTGGCGTTCATTTGGGTGCAGCGAGCCGTCGGCGAACGCCGCCTGAATCTGAATTTCCAGAAACATCCGAATCAAATCGAAGCGGCCAAAACAGATGCTGCGGAACTGCTGCAGCGTCTCACGCAGCGGGAACTGGCTCTGTTTCCCCTCACGGAACGCCTGCTGCGCCGCGGTGCGCGCTTCGCCGTGCAGCTGCAGGCGATCCATGAACAGGCTGGCGATCTGGATATCTGCCTCGGTAACGCGTCCTTTGGATTTGGTCAGGTGGCCCATCACCTGAAAAGTGGTGCGGAAAAACAGCGTTTGCCGCGTTTGCTGGTCGGTGAAGAAACCCCGGCTGCGCTTATTGCTGCGCGCCGTATCGATCATATGACCGATAATCAGCCCCAGAACTACACCCCAGAATCCCGCGCCAGACCAAATGGCGACGATGACGCCGAGCAGTTTTCCCCAATACTGCATATACTCCTCAATTATCATGCCGAAAGCTGCCCACCCCCTTCGCTTCAGGAAAGGGCGCAGGCGATTTTTCCCAGAATTTGGATTATCATACCTGTCATTTATCTTTGCGCCTAACGACGACGCAAGTAAACGGCTGGATTTAGCACTAGCGCAACGCAGATGAGTAATATAGTCTCTGACCGTTTGCCGGACATGACGCCTCTGATGACGGAACACCAAAACCGCGTATGAAAAAAAGTTTCCCAACACTGCTGGCCACGATGATTTGGACGGCACTCTACAGTCAGCACGCGCTGGCTGATCTGGCCGAGCAATGCATGCTTGGCGTTCCCGTTTACGACAAACCTTTGGTCAGCGGCGATCCGAACAGCCTGCCGGTCACCATCAATGCCGATGACTCGCGCGCCGACTATCCGAAAAGCGCCCTGTTCAGCGGCAACGTGCATATCGAACAGGGCAACAGCACCCTGACCGCCAAAGAAGTCGAGCTGAACCAGACGCAAAACCCTGGCCAGGCGGAGCCGGTGCGCACGGTTACCGCCACCGGCGACGTGCACTACAGCGACAATCAGATCAAACTGAAAGGCCCGAAGGCCTGGTCGAACCTGAACACCAAAGATACCGACGTCTATGAAGGCGACTACCAAATGGTAGGCCGTCAGGGGCGTGGCGACGCCGACAAGATGAAAATGCGCGGCGCCAACCGTTACACCATTCTGGAAAACGGCACCTTTACCTCCTGTCTGCCGGGCGACGACAGCTGGAGCGTGGTCGGCTCCGAAGTGATCCACGATCGCGAAGAGCAGGTGGCGGAAGTGTGGAACGCCCGCTTCCGCATCGGCGGCGTGCCGGTGTTCTACAGCCCGTACCTGCAATTGCCGGTCGGCGACAAGCGCCGTTCCGGCTTCCTGATCCCGAACGCCAAGTACGGCAGCAACAACGGCTTCGAGTTCATGTTGCCGTACTACTGGAACATCGCGCCGAACTACGACGCCACCATCACGCCGCATTATATGTCCAAGCGCGGCCTGCAGTGGCAGACCGAGTTCCGCTATCTGGTGCAGCCGGGCCTCGGCCTGATGGAGTTCGACTGGTTGCCGGACGACAAGGAATACGGCAAAGATCATGACGACAGCAAGCGCTGGCTGTTCTACTGGAACCACAACGGCGTCATGGATCAGGTGTGGCGCTTCAACGTCGACTACACCAAGGTCAGCGATTCCAAATACTTCACCGATCTGGACTCCAAGTACGGTTCCACCACCGACGGCTACGCCACGCAGAAATTCAGCCTCGGCTACGCCAACGAGAACTGGAACGCCACGCTGAGTTCCAAGCAGTTCCAGATTTACGACGATACCGATCGCTCGCAGTCGGAATCGTATAAAGTTCAGCCGCAGCTGGATCTGAACTACTACAAAAACGACCTCGGCCCGTTCGATTTCCATATTTACGGCCAAGCGGCCAAGTTCACCAGCGTCAACCCATACAGCCCGGACGCCACCCGTCTGCATATGGAGCCGACGCTCAACCTGCCGCTGACCAACGGCTGGGCCAGCCTGAACACCGAAGCCAAGGTGATGGCTACCCACTACCAGCAGGATATTCCTGACGGTTTCGCCGCCAACTACCAGAGCCGCAAAGGCACCGCTGCACCGGATCTTGATGATTCGGTCAACCGCGTATTGCCGCAGTTCAAGGTCGACGGCAAGCTGGTGTTCGAACGCCCGATGATCTGGGCCGAAGGCGCCACCCAGACGCTGGAGCCGCGCGTACAGTACCTGTACGTGCCGTACCGCGACCAGAGCAACATCTACACCTACGACACCACGCTGCTGCAGACCGACTACTCCGGCCTGTTCCGCGACCGCACCTACAGCGGCCTAGATCGCATCGCTTCGCAGAACCGCGTCTCCACCGGTTTGACCACCCGCATTTATGATGACGCGCTGGTTGAACGTTTTAACGCTTCCGTGGGTCAAATCTACTACTTCAGCCGTTCGCGCACCGGCGATCAGGTAACAGGGTACGACAACAACGACGATACCGGCAGCGTGGCCTGGGCCGGCGATACCTATTGGAAAATCGACGATCGTTGGGGCCTGCGCGGCGGCCTGCAGTACGACACCCGCCTGAACAGCGTCTCGCTGGGCAACGGCGTGGTGGAATACCGCCAGGACGCCGAGCGCGTGGTGCAGTTGAACTACCGTTACGCCACGCCGGAATACATCCAGACGGCGTTGAACACCAAAACGGTTCCGGCCTTCCAGGACGGCATCTCGCAGGTGGGCATCACCGGCAGCTGGCCGATCGCCGATCGTTGGGCGGTGGTCGGGGCGTATTACTACGACACCCGCGCCAAGCAATCCGCCGATCAGCTGGTGGGGCTGAAGTACAACACCTGCTGCTGGGCGGTGACCCTGGGCTATGAGCGCAAGATCACCGATTGGAACAACAGCAACAATACCAGCGTTTACGACAACAGAGTTTCGTTCAACGTCGAACTGCGCGGCCTGAGCAGCGATCATAGTCTCGGCTCCGCAGAAATGCTGCGCTCCGGCATTCTGCCGTATCAGCGCGCATTCTGACGCTTTGCAACACTTTGAAAACGAGAACTTTCACCCGCATTTGCGGATTACATAATGGGAAATGTATGAAGAACTGGAGAACGCTTATTCTCGGATTGGTGGTTTGCGCCAATGCCGCGTTCGCAGCACCCCAAGAAGTGGATAAAGTCGCCGCCGTCGTGGATAACGGCGTGGTACTCGAAAGCGACGTCAACGGTCTGTTGCAGTCAGTGAAGCTCAACGCCCAGCAGGCCGGCCAGCAATTGCCGGACGACAAGACGCTGCGCCATCAGATCATCGAACGCCTGATCATGGATAACATCCAGCTGCAGATGGCCAAGAAAATGGGCATCACCGTGTCCGACGCCGATCTGGACAAGGCGATCGCCAACATCGCCGCGCAAAACAAGATGAGCGTCGATCAGCTGCGCAGCCGCCTGTCGTACGAAGGGTTGAACTACAACACCTACCGTTCGCAGATCCGCAAAGAGATGCTGATCTCCGAAGTGCGTAACAACGAAGTGCGCCGTCGCGTCACCATCCTGCCGCAGGAAGTGGACGCGCTGGCCAAGCAGGTGGGCGCGCAGAACGGCAGCGACACCGAAATGAACATCAGCCACATCCTGATCCCGCTGCCGGAGAATCCGTCGCAGCAGCAGGTCGACAAAGCCGAAGAGCTGGCCAAACGCCTGGTGGGTGAGATCAACAGCGGCGCCGACTTCGGCAAGCTGGCGATCACCTACTCCGCCGATTCTCAGGCGCTGAAAGGCGGCAACATGGGCTGGGGCAAGCTGCAAGAGATCCCGACCCTGTTCGCGGAACGTCTGGTGAGCGCCAAGAAAGGCGACGTCGTCGGCCCAATCCGTTCCGGCGTCGGCTTCCACATCCTGAAAGTGAACGACATCCGCGGCGCCAGCCAGTCGGTGTCGGTCACCGAAGTACACGCCCGTCACATCCTGCTGAAACCTTCAGTGGTGCTGACCGACGATCAGGCGCGTGCCAAGCTGCAATCCGTGGCGGAAGCGATCAAGAGCGGCCGCGCCAAGTTTGCCGACGAAGCCAAACAGCTGTCGCAGGATCCGGGTTCTGCCATGCAGGGCGGCGATCTGGGCTGGGCTTCCCCGGACATCTACGATCCGGCCTTCCGCGATGCGTTGCTGAAGCTGAGCAAGGGTGAAATCAGCGCGCCGGTCCACTCTTCCTTCGGCTGGCACCTGATCCAGCTGCTGGATACCCGCCAGGTGGATAAGACCGACGCCGCGCAGAAAGATCGCGCTTACCGCATGCTGTTCAACCGTAAATTCGCCGAAGAAGCGCAGACCTGGATGCAGGAACAGCGCGCCCAGGCTTACGTGAAGATCCTCGATGGCAGCGATGCACAGCAATAAACGCGTCGTCATTACCCCCGGTGAACCCGCCGGGGTAGGGCCGGATTTGGTGGCAGCGCTGGCGCAACAGGATTGGCCTGTTGAGCTGGTGGTGTGCGCCGATCCGGCCCTGCTGCTTGAACGCGCCAAGCGTTTGGGCCTGCCGCTGACGCTGCGCGACTACCAGCCGCAGCAACCGGCCGAAGCGCAACGCGCCGGCACGCTGACCGTACTGCCGGTGCCGCTCGCTCACTCGGTCACCGCCGGGGAGCTGAACGTCGGCAACAGCGCCTACGTGGTGGAAACCCTGGCGCGCGCCTGCGACGGCTGCCTGAACGGCGAATTCGCCGCGCTGATCACCGGCCCGGTGAACAAGGGCGTGATCAACGACGCCGGCGTGCCGTTTATCGGCCATACCGAATTCTTTGCCGATCGCAGCCGCTGCGATCGCGTGGTGATGATGCTCGCGACCGAAGAGCTGCGCGTGGCGCTGGCGACCACCCACCTGCCGCTGCTGGCGGTGCCGGGCGCCATCACGCAACAGAGCCTGTTCGAAGTCATCCGCATCCTCGACCACGATCTGAAAACCAAATTTGGCATCGCCCGGCCGCACATTTACGTCTGCGGCCTGAACCCCCACGCCGGGGAAGGCGGCCATATGGGGCACGAAGAGATAGACACCATCATCCCGGCGCTCGACGCGCTGCGCGCTGAGGGCATCCATCTTGTCGGCCCGCTGCCGGCGGACACCCTGTTCCAGCCCAAATATCTGCAAGATGCCGATGCGGTGCTGGCGATGTATCACGATCAGGGGCTGCCGGTGCTAAAATACCAAGGGTTCGGCCGCGCGGTGAATATCACCCTCGGTTTGCCTTTCATACGCACCTCGGTCGACCACGGTACCGCTCTGGAGCTGGCCGGCACCGGCACCGCCGATGTCGGCAGTTTCCAAACGGCCCTGAATCTCGCCATTAAAATGATAATTAATTGTAATGAATAACAGAGTCCACCAAGGGCACTTTGCCCGCAAACGCTTTGGACAAAACTTTTTAACCGATCAGTTTGTCATCGATAGCATTGTCTCCGCCATTCACCCGCAGCCGGGCGAAGCGGTGGTCGAGATCGGCCCCGGCCTCGGCGCCTTGACCGAGCCGGTCGGCGCGCGCATGGACCGCATGACGGTGATCGAACTGGACCGCGATCTGGCCACCCGGCTGGAGAACCACCCGCGGCTGAAAGACAAGCTGACCATCCACCAGCAGGACGCCATGACGGTGAATTTCGCCGAACTGGCCGAGGAAGCTGGCCAACCGCTGCGCGTATTTGGTAACCTGCCGTACAATATTTCGACGCCGCTGATGTTCCACCTTTTCAGCTATACTCAGGCAATCCGCGACATGCACTTTATGTTGCAAAAAGAGGTGGTCAACCGTCTGGTGGCCGGCCCGAACAGCAAGGCCTACGGGCGTTTGACCGTGATGGCGCAGTACTACTGCAACGTCATTCCGGTGCTGGAAGTGCCGCCGACCGCGTTCGCGCCGCCGCCGAAGGTCGATTCCGCCGTGGTGCGTCTGGTGCCGCACAGCGTGCTGCCGAATCCGGTGGGCGACGTGCGCATGCTGAGCCGCATCACCACGCAGGCGTTCAACCAGCGGCGGAAAACCATCCGCAACAGCCTGGGCGACCTGTTCACGCCGGAGCAGCTGACGGAGCTGGGCGTCGATCCTTCGCTCAGAGCAGAAAATATTTCTGTGGCGCAGTACTGCAAGCTGGCGAACTGGCTGTCAGCCAATCCGGCGCCGCAGCAATAAGGAGTTGTTGTCATGATTGATTCGCCCCGCGTGTGTATTCAGGTTCAGAGCATCTATGTGGAATCACAGTCGATCCCTGAAGAAGAGCGTTACGTCTTCGCCTATACCATCACCATCCGCAATCTGGGGCGGACCGACGTGCAACTGCTGGGCCGTTACTGGCTGATCACCAACAGCAACGGCCGCCAAACCGAAGTTCAGGGCGAAGGCGTGATCGGCGAACAGCCCGTCATTCCGCCCGGCGGAGAGTTTCAGTACACCAGCGGCGCCATTCTGGAAACGCCGCTGGGCACCATGGAAGGCCATTACGAAATGGTTGACCACCAGGGTCAGCCGTTCCGCACCGCTATTCCCGTGTTTCGCTTAGCCATTCCAACGCTGATCCATTAATTATGTCGACATACCTTATCGGCGACGTTCACGGCTGTTTCGATGAACTGAAGTCGCTGCTGGCTCAGGTTGCGTTCGATCCCGAGCGCGATCAACTGTGGCTGACCGGCGATCTGGTGGCGCGCGGCCCCGCCTCGCTGGACGTGCTGCGCTTCGTGCGCTCGCTCGGCCCGGCGGTGCGCATGGTGCTGGGCAACCACGATCTGCACCTGCTGGCGGTTTACGCCGGCATCAGCCGCAACAAACCCAAAGATCGCATCACCCCGCTGCTGGAGGCGCCGGACGCCGACGAGCTGATCAACTGGCTACGCCGCCAACCGGTGCTGCAGGTGGATGATGAGCAAAAGCTGGTGATGGCGCACGCCGGCATCACTCCGCAGTGGGATATCGACACCGCGAAAATGTGCGCGCGCGAAGTGGAAGCGGTATTAAGCAGCGACAGCTACCCGCTGTTCCTCGACGCCATGTACGGCGATATGCCGAACAACTGGACGCCGGAGCTGAGCGGCCTGGCGCGCCTGCGTTTCAGCACCAATGCGCTGACGCGCATGCGTTATTGCTTCCCCAACGGCCAGCTCGACATGATCTGCAAAGATGCGCCGGGCACCGCACCCGCGCCGCTGAAACCGTGGTTCGAGCTGCCGCGCCTGGTGGATCCGGAATACACCATCGTCTTCGGCCACTGGGCCTCGCTGGAAGGCAAGGGCACGCCGGAAGGCGTGATCGGGCTGGACACAGGCTGCTGCTGGGGCGGCGATCTGACGATGCTGCGCTGGGAAGACCGCCGTTACTTCACGCAGCCCGCTAACCGCGGCGAGGCGCCTGACCACGCCGGCAGGCTGGCCGCGTTCTGAAAACATCAAGGCGGCCCCAGGCCGCCTTTGCTCTCTTTACCGCCTTACGCCCCAATCACTCCGCCATCTTCACGCGTGATCATCAACACCGATGAACGCGGGCGCGGGCTGTTGTTTGGGAAGTGCGAATCGCCCTCTTCTCCCGGATGCTGCACGTTGACGAACATCGTCTTGTAGTCTGGGGTAAAGGTGATGCCGGTCAGTTCGCAGGACTTCGGCCCCACCATGAAACGGCGAATTTCGCCGCTGATCGGATCGCCCACCAGCATCTGGTTGTTGCCCTGCCCGGCGTAATCGCCCTTGTTGCTGTACTTGCCGTCGGTGAGGATCCACAGGCGGCCGGCGCGATCGAAGCCCAGCCCATCCGGGCTGTTGAAGGTATTTTCCGCCGTGATGTTCGGCGTGCCGCGGTTGACGCCTTCCGGGTGGGCGATCGGGTTGCCGCACAGCGCATAGATGTCCCAGGCGAAGGTGCCGGCGGTGGCGTCGCCGCCCTCGTCCCAGCGAATGATCTGGCCATAGATATTGTTCGGCCGCGGGTTGGCGGCGTTCAGCGGCATCCCTTCCTCGCCGCGCTTGCTGTTGTTGGTCAACGTGCAGTACGCGCGGCCGTCATGCGGGTTCACCGCGATCCACTCCGGGCGATCCATTTTGGTGGCGCCGACCTGCTGCGCCGCCTTGCGGGCGAAGATCAGCACTTCGGCCTCGTCGCGGAAGCCGTTCTCCGGCGTCAGGCCGTTCTTGCCGAACTCGAGCGCAATCCAGCGCCCTTTGCCCTTCAGCGGCGTGCCGGCCTCATCGCCGTCGAACTGCGCCACGTACAGCGTCCCTTCGTCCAGCAGCGTGCGATTGTTGGCCGAATTGGCGGCGTCGACCACGCCTTTGGAAACGTACTTATAGATATGTTCGCCGCGCTCGTCGTCACCCATGTACACCACCAAACGGCCATCTTTGGCCACGGTCACCGCCGCGTTCTCGTGCTTGAAGCGGCCCAGCGCGGTGTGCTTGATGGGCGTCGAAGTCGGATTCAGCGGATCAATCTCGACGATCCAGCCGTGGCGGTTGAATTCGTTGGGGTTCTTCGCCACGTCGAAGCGCTCGTCATAGTCCGGCCAGTTGCGCTCCGGTTCGCTGACCTTCAGCGTGTAGCGCTTCTGTTCCGGCGTGGTTTTGTAATCAGCCTGATGAGTGCCAAAGTAGGTATCGAAGTTTTCTTCGCAGGTCAGGTAGGTGCCCCACGGCGTCTTGCCGTTGGCGCAGTTGCCGAAAGTGCCCAGCACCTTGCGCCCGCTCGGATCGGCGGCGGTCTGCAGCAGCGGGTGCCCGGCGGCTGGGCCGCTGAACTGCATTTCGGTATTGGCGGTGATGCGGCGGTTATAGCGCGACGGGCGCTCCACCTCCCAGCGCTGGCCGTCGCCGACGCGCTTTACTGCCACGATAGAGACGCCGTGCGCCGCCTGCGATTTACGCACCTCTTCCAGGCTGGTAGCCTTGGCGCCGCCGTGAGCGAACAGGTACTGCTCGTTAACGTATTCGTTATTGATGGCCATCACGCCATGATTGTCATCGATCGGGAAGAAGCTCATGCCGTCGTTATTGTCGCCGAACTGTTTTTCCTGATCGGCGGCGCTGTTGTTGCCCTGCGGATCGAAGGCCGGCGCGCCGTCTACCAGCGGCTCGCCCCAGGAGATCAGCACCTCGGCGCGGTAGCCCGGCGCGATGGTCACCTCATCGGCGGTAGACGCGGCGATGCCCTGAAAACCCAACAGCTTGTTCGGCGGCAGATCCTCGGCCAACGCCTCACTGGAGACCGACCAGATGCCGCCGCCGAGAAAACCGGCCAGGCCGACGGCGCCGGCGCTGCCGAGCAGCAGTTTGCGGCGAGTGGGATCGATCAGGCGGTCGGCGTCTAATTGCTCAATTTGCTTGGTCATAGCGTGGTTACCTTTTTAGTTATGGCGCCGCAGTCAAGATTCACCAGAGTTGCCGTGGCGCTCGGAGTTGGGCTTCATACTAATCAGGTAATGTGACGGAAAGGTTACAAACGACGGGCGCAAAAAGGCCGGGGGCGCAATTGCTTGCGCCCCCGGGGAGAGTTGGCTAACGCGCTTAAATCAGCGGCGCTGCAGGATTTCGAAGCAGTAGCTGTGCGAGTTCAGATCGTCGGCGTCGTGGAATTCGCTGAACGTGGTTTCCCACTCGTCCGGCTCGTAATCCGGGAAGTGGGTATCGCCGCCGACTTCGGCGTCGATGTGCGTCAGGTACAGGCGATCGGCGCGCGGCAGCAGCTGGGTATAGATGCGCCCACCGCCGATCACCATCACTTCTTCCACCTCGCCCGCGGCGGCCAGCGCTTCATCCAGCGAGGTCACCCAGGTCACCCCGGCGGCATTGCCCGGGCGGCTGCTCAAAACGATATTGTGGCGGCCCGGCAGCGGGCGGCCGATGGACTCGAAGGTCTTGCGGCCCATAATAACCGGCTTATTCAACGTGTTGCGTTTAAACCACGCAAGGTCCGCCGGCAGGTGCCACGGCATGGCGTTTTCCATGCCAATAACGCGATCCGCCGCCAAGGCAGCGATCAGGCTGATAATCATTGTTTAACCCTGTGTAGGCAGCAAAATTGGTGACACTATACGTAAAGGCCTGAGTGCCGTCGATAGGCTAATCAAGCAAGATGAATATATAAGATAGCTCTTATCAGTATATCTAATAACCAACGATCTCCCGCCAGGTCATTTCACACGCCGGGGCGTTTGCGGTACAGCCACAGGCCCGGCAACGACAGGCCGATCGACAATGCGCCAACGATAAAACTGGCTTTGAGGAAGTTGGTGATCATGGTCTCCATCAGGGCTTCGCTGTAGCCCAGATGCGAGATCTCCACCACCGTTATCATCGCGGTATAGGCGGAAATGCCGGGGAACATCGGGATCACCGCCGCCACGGTGAACACCTTCGGGTGCGCCAGCAGCCAGCGCGACCAGTAGATACCGATGATACCGATCAGGATCGCCGCCAGCAGCGAGGCCCACTCGATGTTCATGCCGCCGTGCATCATCAGCATGCGCGAACCGCGCCCGATGGCCCCAAGCAACGCGCAATAGCGCAGCGCGCGCAGCGGCACGTTGAACACCATGGCGAAGCCCAGCGCCGGCACCGCCGCCAACAGCATCTCCTGCAACAAGGCCCACAGCAGACTCATGACCACCCCCGCAGATCCCACAGCGACATCGCCATCACCACCCCGATGCAGGTCGCCAGCGTCAGCAGGCTGGCCATCGCCCAACGCGCCAGCCCGGTATTGACGTGCCCCTTGAACATGTCTGCCACCGCGTTGATCAGCGGGAAGCCCGGCACCAGCAACAGCACGCTGGCGGCCATCGCCACGCTCGAGGTGTCTTTAAACGCCGGCAGGCGCAGCAGCAGTCCGGAGATCGACGTAGCGACAAACGCCGTCAGGCAAAAATTGATCAGCGGATTCATATGGCGGGCGGTGAGGATTTGACGCACCAGCATCGCCGCGCCGCTGGCGATAAAGGTCACCAGGAAAGCATCGCCGCCGCCGCCGTTGAGCATGCTGAAACACCCGCAGGACAACCCCACCATCAGCACCACCAGCCAGCGCGGGTAACGCAGCGGCCGGATCCTGTCAAAGCGGCGCGCCACGTCGTGCGCATCCGCCAGGCGATGCTCGGCGAGGATCACGATATGCTGCACTTCGGTCACCACCTGCATATTGATGCCGCGATCGACGTTCTTGCGGGTGGTGGTCAGGCAGGCGCCGTGGCTGAGGGTGGTCAACACCACCGCATTGGCGGAGATCGAGCTTTCCACGCTGTCCATCCCCAGCGCCAGCCCCAGGCGGGTCGACAGCTGTTCCACCACCGTGCTCTCGGCGCCGTGCTGCAACAGCAGCAGCGCGCATTGAATGCACAGGCGGGTAATTTCACGCTGTTGCCGGTGCGGCTCCGGCCGGTCTGTGGCGTTAGTCTGCTGCATGGTGCTCCGTTGCTGGCGGTAGATGAATTATTATCATAGAGCCTAACAATACCTCATTGGGTTGATGCGCATCAGAGGAAGCGGCGTTATTATCGCCAGAACTCTGTCTTTTGCGCGAGACGCTCCCATGCTTGAAACTTCGCTGTTCGTCGCCGGCATTGCCGCCCTCGGCATGCTCTCCCCCGGCCCGGATTTTTTCCTGGTGATCAAAAACGCCGCCCGCTATCCGCGGCTGGCCGCCATGATGACCGCCTTCGGCGTGATCTGCGGCGTCGCCACCCACATGTCCTACTGCGTCGCCGGGCTGGCGGTGGTGATCACCACCACGCCGTGGCTGTTTAACCTGCTGAAATACGCCGGGGCGGTCTATCTGGTGTGGATCGGCATCCAGGCGCTGCTGTCGCGCGGCGGCGGCAAGATGAACGTCAGCAATCTGCCGCAGCAGCAGGTCAGCCTGAAGAGCGCCTTTGCGCAAGGCTACCTGTGCAACCTGCTGAACCCGAAGGCCACCCTGTTCTTCCTGGCGGTGTTCACCCAGGTGCTGCAGATCGATTCCGGTCTGGGCGACAAGCTGTGGTACGCGGGGATTATTCTCGGCCTGTCGGTTATCTGGTGGCCGTTGCTGGTGTTCCTGATCCAGAGCGGGCCGGTGCGCCGCGGGTTGGAAAAGACCCAGAAGATCGTCGACAAGCTGCTGGGCGGCATGCTGATCGCCTTGGGCATCAAGGTCGCGCTGAGCTAAGCAAAAAAAGGGGCACCGATCTGGCGCCCCTACTCTTATCCTTTGGCTTCCACCACCTCGTCCTCCGGCGCCTTGCCGTCGATACTGCCGCGCCAGCCGGTCTGCTGCACCCGCGCCAGCCGATTCTGATCCTGCTCGATGGCCGCGCTGAGCATCTCCTTGGCCCGCTGCAGGCTGGCGATGCGGAACTCGGTGTCCTGATAATTCTCCAGCGTGTCTTCCAGCATCTTCAGGTTATAGCGGCGGAACGTGTCCGCCTTCTCGCGCGCCTCATAGGCGTCCAGCCCCAGCAGCTCCAGCGTTTCACGGCCGACGCGCAGCGAGCTTTCGAAGGTTTCGCGCTCCGGTTTTTCCACCCCCAGCTGCCGCAGCTGATACCAGTGATCGACGTCGCGCGCCCGTGCCACCACCTTCAGATGCGGGAAGTGCTGCCTGGCCAGCTCGGTTAGCGCCAGGCTGTCTTCCACGTCATCGATGGCGTTGATCAGCACCTTGGCGTGGGCGGCGCCAGCGGCCTCCAGCAGATCGGCGCGCGTGGCGTCGCCGTAGAACACCTTGGTGTCGAATTTGCGCAGCGTTTCGATATGGTCCGGATCGTGATCCAGCACCACGGTGTGTACGCCGTTGGCCAGCAGCAAGCGGCCGGCGATCTGGCCGAAACGGCCGAAGCCGGCGATGATCACGCTGGCATTTTCGTCGTCGATGACGTCCGCCGGGCGCTCCTCTTTCGGCGCATTTTTCTCCAGCTGCGCGGCGATCACCAACAGCAGCGGCGTGGCCGCCATCGACAGCGCCACCGCCAGCGTCAGCGACTTGGCCCATTCGACCGGCAGTACGCCGGCCAGCTGCGCGGCGCTGAAGATCACGAAGGCGAATTCACTGCCCTGCCCCAGCAGAATGGCAAACAGGCCGCGCTGGCGCTTCGGCACGCCGAGCAGCGGCCCAATCAGCCACAGCAGCGCTGCCTTGATCAGCATAAAGCCCAGCAACAGCGAGGCGATCAGCAGCGGGTGATGGAACAGCGTGCCGAAGTCGATCGACATGCCGACGCCGATAAAGAACAGCCCCAGCAGCAGCCCCTTGAACGGCTGAATATCGCTCTCCAGCGCGTGGCGGTATTCCGAGCTCGCCAGCAGCACCCCGGCGAGGAACGCCCCCATCGCCATCGACAGCCCGGCCATCTCCAGCAGGATGCCGAAGCCGAACACCAGGAACAGCGCCACGGCGCTGAACACCTCGCGCATGCCCGAACGGGCGACGAAGTGCAGCAGCGGGCGGGTGACGTAGCGGCCGAGCAGCACCACCATCGTCAACGCGCCCACCACCTTGGCCGCCGACAGCACGAAAGCGCCCAGCGTGGTGGTGGCGCCGCTGCTGGCCAGCAGCGGGATCATCGCCACCAGCGGGATCGCCGCGATATCCTGGAACAGCAGCACCGCAAATGCGCTGCGGCCGATCGGCGACGGCGTCAGGTTGCGTTCGCTCATCGCCTGCATGGCAATGGCGGTGGATGAGAGCGCCAGCGTCAGGCCGATCAACAGCGCCACCTTCCAGTTGAGGCCGAGGAAGTAACAGAAGGCGCTCAGCGCCAGGCCGCAGCCCACCATCTGAATGCTGCCGCCGCCGAATACCGAGGCGCGCAGCGTCCACAGCCGCTTGGGATCCAGCTCCAGGCCGATGATAAACAGCATCAGCACCACGCCGATCTCGGCGAAGGTCAGGATCGATTCGGCGTCCGACACCAGCTTCAGCCCCCAGGGGCCAATGATGCAGCCGGCGATCAGGTAGCCGAGCACCGAGCCCAGCCCCAGACGCACCGCGATCGGCACGAACAGCGCGGCGGAGCCGAGGTAGATCAGCCCCTCGATCATCATGTGGTGATTATCCATGGCTGGCCTCCCGAGTTTCCGCTTCGGCATGTTCCATCAGATAGTCGACCAACCGCTGCCGGTAGGCTTCGCCGGCGGCGAGCAGCGCCGGTTCGTTGCAGGTAAAAGTATTATGTACGGCAAAATAGGGTTGCCAGTTCATGCCGCAGTAGATCGCCGTGGCCTGCAGCGGCTGCGCCAGCGCAGCGAAGTTGGGAAAGTCGCCCAGCTCGAAGTGGTGCTCGTCGCCGCCGCTGGTCACCGCCCACAGGCAGTCTTTACCCACCAGCGCGTTGCCGTCGTGGCCGTAGGCCCAGCCGTGCTCCAGCACTTTGTCGATCCACAGCTTCAACAGCGGCGGGAAGCTGTACCACTGCATCGGATGCTGCAGCACCACCAGGTCGGCGCGCTCCAGCGCCCGCTGCTCGGCGTTGATATCGATATTGAAATCGGGGTACAGCTCATACAGCGAGCGCACCTCTACCTCGGGGAGATCCCTCACCGCCTGCAGCAGGCGCTGATTGGCATGCGAATGCCGGGGATACGGGTGAGCGTAAATTATCAGAATCATTGTTATCGTCGTTCCTTCGTTCCTTGCCAATACACCAAGCATATACCAATCACACAGGGTGACAGTTTGCCCACTGATTGATAGCGGAAATTTTTAACGCCTGCCGACAAATTCGCTGAATAAAAAAAGGGCGCTGCATTGAACTGCAGCGCCCCTGGCGTAGCGTTATCGCGCGGTTACTTGCCGATGCGCGCGTGCATTTCCTGCACCGACGTCACCTGCTCGGTCGGATCCGCTTTCAGCGCCATCGCGGTAGCGAAGCCGCCGTTCAACGTGGTGTCGTAGTGCACCTTGTACTGCAGGGCGCTGCGGCGAATCAGCTTGGAGTCCTCAATCGCCTGACGGCCGGCCGTGGTGTTGACGATGTAGGTGTACTCGCCGTTTTTGATACGGTCCTGAATGTGCGGACGCCCTTCGTGCACCTTGTTGACCAGGCGCGGGTTGATGCCCGCTTCGCCCAGCACCACCGCGGTGCCGTGGGTGGCGTCCAGCTCGAAGCCCTGCTTCAGCAGGCTGGCAGCCAAATCGACCACGCGAGCCTTGTCGCCTTCACGCACCGACAGCAGCGCGCGGCCCTGTTTCTTCATGCCCGAGTTGCTGCCCAGCATCGCTTTGGAGAAGGCTTCCGCAAAGGTGCGGCCCACGCCCATCACTTCCCCGGTAGAGCGCATTTCCGGCCCCAGAATCGGGTCGACGCCCGGGAATTTGTTGAACGGCAGCACCACTTCTTTCACCGAGTAGTACGGCGGGATAATTTCTTCGGTCACGCCCTGCTCGACCAGCGTTTTGCCCGCCATCACGCGCGCGGCCACCTTGGCCAACGGCACGCCGGTCGCTTTGGAGACGAACGGCACGGTGCGCGCGGCGCGCGGGTTGACTTCAATCAGGTAGACTTCGTTGTCTTTCACCGCGAACTGCACGTTCATCAGGCCGCGCACCTGCAGCTCGAACGCCAGTTTTTCCACCTGGCGACGCATCACGTCTTGAATGTCCTGGCTCAGGGTGTACGCCGGCAGCGAACATGCGGAGTCGCCGGAGTGCACGCCCGCCTGCTCGATGTGCTCCATGATGCCGCCAATCAGCACGCGCTCGCCGTCGCAGATGGCGTCGACGTCCACTTCCACCGCGTCGTCCAGGAAGCGGTCCAGCAGCACCGGCGCATCGTTGGACACGCTGACCGCAGTCTGGAAGTAACGGCGCAGGTCGGTTTCGTCATAGACGATTTCCATCGCCCGGCCGCCCAGCACGTAGGAAGGGCGCACCACCAGCGGATAGCCGATGCCCGCCGCCTTCTCCACCGCCTGCTCGATGGCGGTGACGGTGGCGTTGGCCGGCTGCTTCAGGCCCAGACGGTTAACCGCCTGCTGGAAGCGCTCGCGGTCTTCGGCGCGGTCGATGGCGTCCGGGCTGGTGCCGATGATCGGCACGCCCGCGGCTTCCAGCTCACGCGCCAGCTTCAGCGGGGTCTGGCCGCCGTACTGCACGATCACGCCCTTCGGCTTCTCGATGCGCACGATTTCCAGCACGTCTTCCAGCGTTACCGGCTCGAAATACAGACGGTCGGAGGTGTCGTAGTCGGTGGAGACGGTTTCCGGGTTGCAGTTGACCATGATGGTCTCGTAGCCGTCTTCGCGCAGCGCCAGCGAGGCGTGCACGCAGCAGTAGTCGAACTCGATGCCCTGGCCGATACGGTTCGGCCCGCCGCCCAGCACCATCACTTTCGGCCGATCGTTGGTCGGGTTGGACTCGCACTCTTCTTCATAGGTGGAGTACATGTAGGCGGTGTCGGTGGCGAATTCCGCCGCGCAGGTATCCACGCGCTTGTACACCGGATGCAGGCCGTGGCTGTGGCGCAGCTTGCGAATTTCGCTCTCGGCGACGCCGGCCAACTTGGCCAGACGCGCATCGGCGAAGCCCTTGCGCTTCAGGGTGCGCAGGAACGCTTTGTTCAGGCCGTTAATGCCCGCTTCGGCCACCTGCTCTTCCAGGCGCACCAGTTCTTCAATCTGAACCAGGAACCAACGGTCGACATTGGTCAGGTTGAAGACGCCGTCAACTGACAGCCCGGCGCGGAAGGCGTCGGCGATGTACCAGATGCGGTCGGAACCGGCGTCTTTCAGCTCGCGGCGGATTTTAGTCAGCGCTTCCGGATCGTCCAGGCTCACTTTCGGGTCGAAGCCGGTGGCGCCCACTTCCAGACCGCGCAGCGCTTTTTGCAGCGACTCCTGCTGGGTGCGGCCGATGGCCATCACTTCGCCGACCGACTTCATCTGGGTGGTCAGGCGGTCGTTGGCGCCAGCGAACTTCTCGAAGTTGAAGCGCGGGATCTTGGTCACGACGTAGTCGATAGACGGTTCGAACGATGCCGGGGTGCGGCCGCCGGTGATGTCGTTCATCAGCTCATCGAGGGTGTAGCCCACCGCCAGCTTGGCGGCGATCTTGGCGATAGGGAAGCCGGTGGCTTTCGACGCCAGCGCCGAAGAGCGCGACACGCGCGGGTTCATTTCGATAACGATCAGGCGGCCGGTTTTCGGGTTGACCGAGAACTGCACGTTGGAGCCGCCGGTTTCGACGCCGATCTCACGCAGCACCGCCATCGAGGCGTTGCGCATGATTTGGTATTCCTTGTCGGTCAGGGTCTGGGCCGGCGCGACGGTGATCGAGTCGCCGGTGTGGATGCCCATGGCGTCGAAGTTTTCGATGGAACAGACGATGATGCAGTTGTCGTTCTTATCGCGCACCACCTCCATCTCGTACTCTTTCCAACCGATCAGCGATTCATCGATCAGCAGCTCGTTGGTCGGCGACAGATCCAGGCCGCGTTCGCAGATCTCTTCGAACTCTTCGCGGTTGTAGGCGATGCCGCCGCCGGTGCCGCCCATAGTAAAGGAAGGGCGGATGATGCACGGGAAGCCGACGTCAGCGGCGACCGCCAGCGCTTCTTCCATGGTATGCGCGATGCCGGAACGCGCGGTGTCCAGACCGATTTTCTTCATCGCCACATCGAAACGGCGACGGTCTTCGGCCTTGTCGATCGCATCGGCGGTGGCGCCAATCATGGTCACGCCGAACTCGGCCAGCACGCCCTGACGCTCCAGCTCCAGCGCGCAGTTCAGCGCCGTCTGGCCGCCCATGGTCGGCAGCACCGCATCCGGGCGCTCTTTTTCGATGATCTTGCGCACCACTTCCCAGTGGATCGGCTCGATGTAGGTCGCGTCGGCCATTTCCGGGTCGGTCATGATGGTCGCCGGGTTGGAGTTGACCAGAATGACGCGGTAACCCTCTTCGCGCAGCGCTTTACACGCCTGGGCACCCGAGTAGTCGAACTCACACGCCTGGCCGATAACGATCGGGCCAGCGCCGAGGATCAGGATGCTTTTTATGTCTGTACGTTTTGGCATTTTTTTACTGCTCCTGATTATTTGGCGTTAGAACGGTAAGTCTCAATCAGTTCGATAAAGTGATCGAACAGCGGCGCGGCATCGTGCGGGCCTGGGCTGGCTTCCGGGTGACCCTGGAAGCTGAACGCCGCCTTGTCGGTGCGGTGAATGCCCTGCACCGTGTGGTCGAACAGCGATTTGTGCGTGACGCGCAGGTTCGCCGGCAGGTTGTTTTCATCGACGGCGAAGCCGTGGTTCTGCGCGGTGATCATCACGGTGTTGTTGTCCAGATCCTTCACCGGGTGGTTGCCGCCGTGGTGGCCGAGCTTCATCTTCATGGTTTTCGCCCCGCTGGCCAGCGCCAGCAGCTGGTGGCCCAGGCAGATGCCGAACACCGGAATGTCGGTTTCCAGGAACTGTTTGATGGCGGCGATGGCGTAGTCGCACGGCTCCGGGTCGCCCGGGCCGTTGGACAGGAAGATGCCGTCCGGATTCATTTTCAGCACCTCGTCGGCCGGGGTCTGCGCCGGCACCACGGTCAGGCGGCAGCCGCGATCCACCAGCATGCGCAGGATGTTGCGCTTGGCGCCGTAGTCGTAAGCCACCACGTGGAACGGCAGCTCCGCGGCGGTTTTGGCTTCGGGCAGGTCGCCTTCAAGCGTCCAGCTGCCTTGCTGCCAGCTGTAAGCCTCTTGGGTGGTGACCTCTTTCGCCAGATCCATGCCCTTCAACCCCGGGAAACCTTGCGCCTTGGCCAGGGCCAGCGCGGCGTCCGGCGAGTCGGCGGCGATGATGCAGCCGTTCTGGGCGCCCTTCTCGCGCAGCAGGCGGGTTAATTTACGGGTATCGATATCGGCGATCGCCACGATGTTGTGACGCTTGAGGTAGTCGGACAGGCTTTCTTCGTTGCGGTAGTTGCTGGCGATCAGCGGGAGGTCACGAATGACGAGGCCTTGGGCGTGTACTGCGGAGGATTCTTCGTCGGAAGCATTGGTGCCGACATTGCCGATATGAGGATAAGTAAGAGTAACGATCTGGCGGGAATAGGAAGGATCAGTGAGGATTTCTTGATAACCGGTCATCGACGTATTGAAGACCACTTCCCCCACTGCCGTTCCCTCTGCCCCGATGGCCCGACCGTGGAATTGGGTTCCGTCTTCCAGAACCAATAGCGCTGACTTTATCAAAACACCCTCCGAGGAATAATCAATCACAATATTTGCATATTAATTCAGATATCGCGATCTAAATCAATGCAAAAACCGTCCGCGAGGCCAATTTTTGGCAAATTGGGCGCATTTTAATGATGAGTGCCCGGCTTGTCTACCCAAACTGCCGTTTTTTGTTTTATTTTTGCAGTTCTCGGCGCTCATGCGGCTTGAGCGTCGATAAAAACACAGAAAACCGAGGCTGGAAAACGGTTGCGAAGCTGAATGACGGAAAATGGCGCCAGAATGGGCTTAAAAAGACGCTGAAATGGGATCTGGTGGATGAAAACGGGGTGATTAGCGAGATAATCATCGATAAATAACAATCACGACAACAAAAACACACCAACACTTCATTTTTCATGTTAAAAAAAAGGACAATAAATTTATTGTCCGATTATCATAGCATTATGATCAACACAACCACATCACGATGGTATGCAAATTAATTATAATTGGTCCAAATTCAACACGTCGCGCATATCAAACAGACCTTTATCACGGTTATGTAACCAGGAAGCCGCGCGCACCGCGCCGCTGGCAAAAGTCATACGGCTGGAGGCTTTATGGGTGATTTCCACCCGTTCACCGATGTCAGCGAACATCGCGGTGTGCTCGCCGACGATGTCGCCGGCGCGAATGGTGGCAAAGCCGATGCTTTTCGGATCGCGCTCGCCGGTATGGCCTTCGCGCGCATAGACCGCGCAGCTTTTCAGATCGCGCCCCAGCGCGCCGGCGATCGCTTCGCCCATGGCCAACGCCGTGCCCGACGGCGCATCCACTTTGTGGCGGTGGTGCGCCTCAACGATTTCGATATCGGTATAGTCGCCCATCACCTGCGCGGCCTTCTCCAGCAGTTTCAGCACCAGGTTGACGCCGACGCTGAAGTTGGCGGCGAACACGATGCCGATATGCTGCGCCGCATCGCGGATCGCCTGCTTGCCGGCGTCATCGAAGCCGGTAGTGCCAATCACCATCGCCTTGTGGTGCGCCACGCAAAAATCCAGGTAGCCCCGGGTGCTTTCCGGGCGGGTGAAGTCGATCAAAATATCGAACTCGTTCGCCACCTTCTCCAGACTGTCGCTCACCTTGACGCCCAGCGCGCCAATGCCCGCCAGCTCACCGGCGTCGACGCCGATCAGGCTGGAACCCGGGCGCGACAGCGCCGCCCCCAATACCACGCCTTCCGCCTGCTGCACCGCCTGGATCAACTGACGGCCCATCCGGCCGCCGGCGCCCGCAATCGCAATGCGGATTTGTGTATCACTCATGCTTGCTCTCTTCTTGATTTGACGCCTATCCCATTAGGCTATCGATTCAGGGTAACCGCCCCGCTTCAGCGTCGCCAGAGGATTCATTTCATAATTAGAAAATTATGATATTCCCCCGCTTTCATCAGCGGCGCTGTCGTGAGATTAACATTCAACCGATTTGGCGGCCTGCGACGATTGTACATAATCATGCAGTTTCCATCGCAAAAAAATGCAGAAAAAAGGCGCCGAAAACGGCGCCTGAGGAAGGAAGAACGGCGAGATCAGGCGGTAATGGCGGCCACTTCGTTGGCGATCGCCGTCAGCGCGTCGTGGCGGGCATAGTCCTCACGCACCAGCGCCGCACGTTGCCGATAGCTCGGCTGCTGCAGAATGCGCGTCGCCGCCGCCAGGATCTGTTCGGCGCTCGGCGTGCTGGTGTGCAGGCTGATGCCGCAGCCGGCGGCCACCACGCGCGCGGCCGCCTCCAGCTTGTCCTCGCCGGTGCCGGCGACGATCAGCGGCACGCCGCTGTCCAGCGCATAGTTGATCGAGCCGTAGCCGCCGTTGGTGATCAGCAGCGCCGTCTCCGGCAGCCAGCGTTCGAAGGAGATAAACTCCCGCACTCGGGCATTGCCCGGCAGCGCGTCCATCAGCCCTTCCGTCGCCCGTCCGCCGGTGGTGGCCAGCACCCGCACCGGCAGATGCGCCAGCGCTTGCAGCGTCGGCACGATCAGCTGATGCAGATCGACATTGGCCAGCGTGCCCTGAGACACGATCACCAGCGGCCGACGATCGTCCGCCTCCCACAGCGTCTCTTCCGCCGCCGGCTGGCCGCCGCTGCGCAGCGGGCCGACGAATCGCACGCCGCTCGGCAGATCGTCACGCTCATATTCCAGAGCCGTGGTAGCCAGCTGCAGGAAACGCTCGCAGCCGCCGATCAGCGCGTCGGTGAACGGGCGATCCAGCGCCCGTCCGCCCGCCTGCAGCAGCGCCGCATCGAAGCTCTGCTGCACGTCATCGATCAGCACGCGCGTTTCCTCATCCACCAGCTGCTCACGGGTCAACGCCTGCGGCAGCAGCGCCGGCGGGATACGCGGGCCATAAAAAATAGCATCGCGCGAAGAATACGACAGCGGCGTAACGCCGATACCGAAGACCGGCGGCCTCTCGGCGGACTGCAGCAGCGGCAGCACGCCGTAGAAACAGTTCTCCACCATCAGCAGATCGGTCTTTTCGGCGGCGATGGCCGCACGCAGCTGCCGATCCAGCAACGGGATCGGTGCGGCGAAGAAATCCTTCAGCGCCAGCGCCATCTGCGCATTGCCCGGCGGCAGCGCGGCGCGCTCGGGGAAGTGCTCTTCCAGGTGGCGGTAATCGAAATCCACCTGCGCGTCGAACGGCACGAAGCTCGCGCCCGCCGCCTCGGCGCGTTCGCGAAACAGCGCGCCGGTCATCACCCGCACCTGATGCCCTTGGGCAATCAGGTGGCGAGCGATGGCTAACATCGGGTAGACGTGCCCCGGAGTGGCGACCGCCGCCATCAGTATCCTTGCCATAATGCTCCTTTACGCTTCTGCGTTGGCCGGCTTCAGCGCCAGATTGGCGCACACCGGGTTGCTCTGAATATGCACGCGCTGCAAATGACGCGCGGAACGGGCGATAAAACCTTCACGGCCGTGCAGCAGCGAGAAGTTGTCCGCCACCACCACGTCGCCCTGCTGCCACTGATGGGCATAATAGTGACGCGGATCGTACAGGTGCTGCTGCAGAGTGCGGTGGAACTGTTCCTGCTGCTGTTCCGGCACGCCGTGGTATTCCAGCGCATGTTGATTGAGGAATTTTTTTCCTTCCGTCGGCGGTTCATTGTAGCGCATGATCAAGCCCCTGCCGTTCGGGTGCTGCACCACCAGCGGCGAACAGACTTCGCCGCCGTAATGCACCACCTGCTTGATGCGGTAGGTGATCGAGACCGACAGCCACTGATCCAGCAGCGCTTCTTCCGCATTGGCCAACAGCCGCGTGGTGTCGACGAAGGTGGTGCATCCGCCTTCGTCCGGCGACGGCGCCGCCACGCAGTGGAACAGCTGAAACTCGGGGATGGTCGGCTTATACATGCCATCCCAATGCAACGGGACGTAGCTGCTGTCGAAAATATGATCCTTGGCGTCCGGATGTTCCTTCACGTCCAGCACCGCGCCGAATGGCCACATCATGATCTCGCCCCACTGCTCGGCATAGCGAGTCAGAACTTCCGCCTCGCTGAAACCCGAGTCGAATCCGCGCAGCACCAGCAAGTGGTGTTCCTGCGCCAGCGCCCGCAGCGCCGCCACCGGCAGCTCGCCGATCTTTTGCCCCGGATGCTGCGGCGTCAGGATCGCGCCGAACGGGGTATTCGGTTGAATATGGCAATTAAGCGGTTGGTTGTTCATCGGTGATTCTCCTTGCATCGAATGTGCTGCTCACACGGCAACGTGCCGTCAAAAACGCGCCCGCCAGGATTTCGGGCGCAAAAGCCCGCCACGGCCTCAGGCCATCTGCGGTTGTTCGATCAGGTAATGGCTCGGCGTGCCGCGGATCTCCACCAGTTCGCCGTCCAGGCTTTGCGCGTCTTTACGCTTCATCAGCACGAACTGGCCGTTCACGTTGGCCGCCACGCCGTGCCACGGCGTCAGCCAGTCGTCTTTGGTCGGCATCATGTGGATGCCCATTTTCAGGCTGTCGGCCGGTTGCGGGTGAATCGACAGGCGGATCGCCGCCGGGAAATGCTGCGCCAGCAGGTTGCCCCAGGCCCAGCTGCGCTGGATCACGCCGCAGGCACGTTGTTTGGCGTCTTTCTGCAGCGCGGCGTTGGAACCGCTGTAGCCCGGCAGCTGGCTGTCTTCATACAGGAAGCGCGTGATGGCGCGGTACAGCAAGAGGCCCTGTTCGTCCTGCATCAGCTGTTGCTTGATCGCCTCTTCCGATTCGGCATAGCCCTCCACCAACAGCCGGCGCAGCAGATCGTAATCATCGGTATGTTCCGCCAGGCCTTTGACGTCGCCGAGGTTGAACACGCTCAGGTGCGTCGCGCCCACTTCATGCAGCAGGCTTTCAATCTCACGCTGATAGTGGTTGATCGCTTCATCGCTGACGCGGATCAGATCGCCGAACACGTGGCCGTCGGAGCAGATAACGATATGCGCCCCCGGCGGGTAATAGAGTTGAATGCGCTGGCACAGCGAGTTGAGGAAGATCAGCGACAGCCGCTCCGCCATATCCGGCACCGCGCCGATCACCTTGTTGGTGTTGGGCGACTTGGTGGGAAAGGCCGGCAGCACGAATTCGATACGTTGCTCGTTTTCAATGAATGCCCGAATGCGCGGCAATTGCACCTGAGTGACCCGCCGTTCTTCTTCGGCAATCGAGGTATCGTCGCCGGGGAAGCGGCGGCGGTATTGCAATAATTCACGTAGGATTTTTAACGATATTTCTTCTTTCTGAGCGCTGTCCACAATGAGCTCCTGTTGCGATGTGGCGCGGGTGCATTATTGATAAGCGCAATAAGATTTATCAAAAAGAGAAAAAACTCTGCGAAATAATAATCAGCCCGGCGTTTATGTGCTTCAGGCAATATAGAAGAGATAGTGCTATATTATTAGCCCGTATAATTCACAATCTTGGTTAAGTTGTGCTTAACAAACTATGAGCAATATTTTAAAACGCATGGCCATTTTCTCAAAAGTGGTCGATTGCGGCGCATTCAGCATGGCGGCAAAAGAATTGGGCATGACGACTTCCGCCGTCAGCCAGCATATTCGCCAGTTGGAAGAACATCTGGGCATTCAATTACTGCTGCGATCGACGCGTTCATTGAGTCTGACCGAAGCCGGATTGTGCTTTTATGAAGATTGCCTGCTGATGATCCACGCCGCCGAACGTGGCCAACAACGGATCGCCGCGCTGCGCGGCGAACTGGTCGGTGAGCTGCGCGTCGCCACCTCCACCGAATTCGCCACTCACTATCTGGTGCCGGCGCTGCAAAGTTTTCTCGACGAACATCCCCGTCTCACGCTGCGGCTGGAAATTCACGATGAGAAGATAGATCTCATCACGCAGCGCATCGATCTGGCGATACGCGGCGGCGTGCTGGCCGACTCCAGCTACGTTTCCACGCGGCTGGCGGGCTGCCGCGAAGTGCTGTGCGCTTCGCCGGCTTACCTGGCGCATCACGGCGTGCCGGATTCGCCGCAGGCGCTGACGCACCACCAATGGGTCACCTTTACGCCGCTCGGCAACCCGCAGTTTGTCCGTCTGATCCATCGCAACGGCGGTGAACACCGCATGCGTATGACCGGGCGCTTGTTCACCAACAGCGGTATGGCGATGAAGGAGTTGGCGCTGACCGGCAAGGGTATCATTCGCAATTTCTTCGCCAACGTTGAACGTGAATTGCGCAGCGGCGAGCTGATTGAAATATTGCCCGATTGGCGGTTACCGGAAATTAATTGCTATGCCATTATGCCGCGCAGGGAGATCCAGCCATTAAAAGTCAGACGATTGCTTGAACATATGAAACTCTATTTGCAGGAGAAGGGATTAAGCGCCGTAGAACATATTCGGCAGAAATAAAATAAGAAACATCTGCAACATCTATTATTGTAATTATTGTAATCACCTTGCCAACACCAGGCCCATTTAGATTGCAGCCTAATGATATTTTTATTAATGACTTTTCGCCAGCCTATATAATTAATCACATCGACGTTATTTCAAATACTCAGAATAAATTTGACTTTAGTTAGCAGAAAATTTGAATATGCATGGAATATTATTTTTTTACGCGGCGCGCTTTCCAAAAAAAAAAACGGGAAGCCTAAGCTCCCCGTTGTCATCCGCCGGCGCATGTCAGTCGATCTGACGAACGTCCACGCGCAGCTCTTTAGGCACTTCAAACACGATGTTCTCTTCACGCCCGCTGATTTCATGCACGTCCAGGCCACCCAGCGCTTTCAGGCGAGAGATCACCTCCTGCACCAGCACGTCCGGTGCCGAGGCGCCGGCGGTAACGCCGATATTGCGCGCTTCGCTCAGCCAGCTTTCCTGAATATCCGCCGCCGAGTCGATCAGATAAGCCGGTTTGCCGACGCGCTGCGCCAGTTCCGCCAGACGGTTGGAGTTGGAGGAGTTCTTCGACCCCACCACCAGCACCACGTCCGCATCGCCGGCCAGGTTGCGCACCGCTTCCTGACGGTTGGTGGTGGCGTAGCAGATATCATCCTTACGTGGCCCGATAATTTTCGGGAAACGCTGACGCAAGGCGTCGATCACGTCCGAGGTATCATCCACCGACAGCGTGGTCTGCGTCATGAAGCACAGGTTGTTTTCGTCTTTCACCTGCAGCTTCCACACGTCTTCCGGCGATTCGACCAGGTACATGCCACCCTGCGGGTTGCTGTACTGGCCCATGGTGCCTTCCACCTCCGGGTGCCCGGCGTGGCCGATCAGGATCGCTTCGGTACCGCGGCGGCTGGCGCGCGCCACTTCCATATGCACCTTGGTCACCAGCGGGCAAGTGGCGTCGAACAGCATGGTCAGATCGCGCGCCTTGGCTTCGGCGCGCACCGCCTGAGAAACGCCGTGCGCCGAGAAGATCAGGATAGAGCCGTCCGGCACTTCGGCTATCTCTTCGATAAATACCGCGCCGCGCTCACGCAGGCTGTCGACCACGTAGCGGTTGTGCACCACTTCATGCCGCACGTAGATCGGCGCGCCATACAGCTCCAGCGCGCGTTCCACGATGCTGATCGCACGATCAACCCCGGCGCAGAAGCCGCGCGGGTTAGCCAGCAATATTTGCATGCATCTCCTCCTGCTGCGGATCGATCTCCAGCACTTCGATATCGAAGGTCACCGGATGGCCCGCCAGCGGATGGTTGAAATCGACGGTGATCGAATCTTCCGCCACCGCGCGCACCACGCCCGGCATTTCACTGCCGTCGATGGCGGTAAACAACATGATGGTGCCCACGTCCGGCACGCCGGTTTCCGCGAAGTCGCGGCGCGAGAAGAACTGAACCAGATCCGGGTTCTCCGCGCCGAACGCCGCTTCCGGCTGCAGGGTAAAGGCGCATTTGTCGCCCGCGCGCAGGCCAAGCAGCTGCGCTTCCAGCGGTGCCGACAGGCTGCCGTCCCCGAGGCGGAACAGCGCCGGCTTGCCGCTGTTGCGGGTGGATTCGGCGGTCGAACCGTCTTCCAGTTTCAGCGTAAAGTGAACCAGCACCGCGCTGTCACTGATAACCTGAGCCGTCATATTACTCACCTTTACTCTTTGCGCTTTTGTTCGCCGGCGACAGGAAACCTTCCAGCACGATCATCGCCGCGCCCACGCAGATAAAGCTGTCCGCCAGATTGAAGGTCGGGTAGTGCCAGTCGCCGACGTAGAAGTCGATGAAATCGACCACGAAACCGTGCCACAGGCGGTCGAACAGATTGCCTAGCGCCCCGCCGATGATAAAGGCGTAGGCGATGTTGTTCAGCTTCTGCTGCGCCGCACTGCGGTACATCATCACCAGCAGCACCGCAACGATGGCGATGGCGATGCCGGCGAAGAACCAGCGCTGCCAGCCGCCGTGATCGGCGAGGAAGCTGAACGCGGCGCCGTAGTTGCGCGCGTAAAACAGGTTGAACGACGGGATCAACGGCTGGGACTGCCCCAGCGTAAAGTTAGCGAGGATCCACTGCTTGCTGCCGAAATCCAGCGCCAGCACCGCCACCACAACCCACAGCCAACGCAGGCCGGTCGAACAAATTGATTTACTCATCAGGCGCGAGTTCTCAGGCAAAGTTACGCTTCTCACCGTCACCGGCGACGTTGCTTACACAGCGGCCGCAGATGTCTGCATGCTCCGCCACCAGGCCGATATCGGTGGTGTAATGCCAGCAGCGCGGGCACTTCTCACCCGGCGCCGTGCTGAAGGCGATCTTCAGCCCTTTCAGCAGCTCGGAAGCCTGCGCGTCGGCCGGCGCCTCCGCCAATGGCGCCACGCTCGCCGCAGAGGTCAGCAGCACGAAGCGCAGCTCATCCTGCAGGCTGTTCAGGCGCGCCGCCAGCTCGCTGTCGGCATACAGCGTCACCGCCGCTTCCAGCGAACCGCCGAGGCGTTTGTCGGCACGCGCCTGCTCCAGCACCTTGTTCACTTCGCCGCGCACTTTCAGCAGCTCGGCCCAGAAAGCGTCGTTCATCGGCTCGCCTTCCGCCAGCCCGAACAGGCCGTCGTACCACTCTTCGGTGAACACGTACTGCGCGCGTTTGCCCGGCATGAAGCCCCAGATTTCGTCCGCAGTGAACGACATGATCGGCGCCATCCAGCGCACCAGCGCTTCCACGATGTGATACAGCGCGGTCTGACAGCTGCGGCGGGCGACGCTGTCGCTCTTCGCGGTGTACTGACGATCCTTGATGATATCCAGGTAGAAGGAGCCCATCTCGACCGAGCAGAACTGCATCAGACGCTGCACCACTTCATGGAAATCGTAGTTGGCGTAAGCCTGCTCGATATCCTGCTGCGCCGCCAGCGCACGGCCGACCGCCCAGCGATCCAGCACCACCATGTCTTCCGGCGCCACGCAATCGGTGCTCGGCTCGAACCCGTTCAGGTTGGCCAGCAGGAAGCGCGCGGTGTTGCGGATGCGGCGATAAGAGTCGGCGGAACGTTTGAGGATTTCGTCGGACACCGCAATCTCGCCGGTGTAATCGGTCGACGCCACCCACAGACGCAGAATGTCGCCGCCCAGCTTGTTCATCACGTCCTGCGGGCTGACGGTGTTGCCGATCGACTTGGACATCTTGCGGCCCTGGCCGTCGACGGTGAAGCCGTGGGTCAGCACTTCTTTATAAGGCGCCTTGCCTTTCATCGCGGTGGAGATCATCAGCGATGACATGAACCAGCCGCGGTGTTGGTCGGAGCCTTCCAGATACATGTCGGCGCTGTGGCCGTGGAACTCAGGACGCACGTCGACCACCGAAGCGTGGGTGGAACCGGAGTCGAACCACACGTCCAGCGTATCCGGCACTTTCACGTAGTCGGCGGCGTCCGCACCGAGGATGTCGGCGGCGTCCAGATCCCACCAGGCCTGAATGCCGTCTTGCTCGACGCGCTTGGCCACTTCTTCCATCAGCTCAACGCTGCGCGGGTGCAGCTGCTCGGTTTCTTTATGCACGAACAGCGACATCGGCACGCCCCAGGTGCGCTGACGCGAGATGCACCAGTCCGGGCGGTTGGCCACCATCATTTCGATGCGCGCCTGACCCCAATCCGGGATCCACTGCACGCCCTTGATCTCTTCCAGCGACTGCTGACGCAGGCCTTTCTGATCCATGCTGATGAACCATTGCGGCGTGGCGCGGAAGATGATTGGCGTCTTGTGGCGCCAGCAGCACGGATAGCTGTGCAGGAACTTCTCGACGTGCAGCAGCGCGCCTTTCTCGCGCAGCAGATCGACGATCAGATCGTTGGCCTTGAAGACGAACTTGCCGTCCAGCAGCGGGTAGGTGCCGGTCAGGTAGCAGCCGTTCGGCCCTACCGGGTTGGCCACTTCCAGGCCGTATTTCTGGCCGATCACGAAGTCGTCCGGGCCGTGACCCGGCGCTGTGTGCACCGCACCGGTACCGGCGTCCAGGGTCACATGCTCGCCGAGGATTGCCGGCACGTCGAAGTCCATGAACGGGTGTTTGAAGCGCAGCAGCTCCAGATCGGCGCCTTTGCAGCTGCCCAGCACCGTCCATTCGGTGATGCCGGCGCGTTTCATCACGCTTTCCACCAGCTCGGCCGCCAGGATCAGGCACTGGCCGTCAACCTGCACCAGCTGATAGGTGAAGTCCGGGTGCAGCGAGATCGCGCGGTTGGCCGGCAGTGTCCACGGGGTGGTGGTCCAGATAACCAGGGAGATGGCGCCGCTGAAGTTGCTCACGCCGAACTTGGCCGCCACGGCAGCCGCGTCGGCCGCATGGAAAGTCACGTCGATCGACGGCGAAGTCTTGTCGTAATACTCCACTTCCGCTTCCGCCAGCGACGATCCGCAGTCGGTGCACCAGTGAACCGGCTTGGCGCCTTTCAGCAGGTGGCCGTTGCTGATGATCTTGCCCAGCGCGCGGATGATGTTGGCTTCGGTTTTGAAGTCCATGGTCAGGTACGGACGATCCCAGTCGCCCAGTACGCCCAGGCGGATGAAGTCCTTTTTCTGGCCTTCAACCTGCTCGGCCGCGTACTCGCGGCACTTCTGGCGGAACTCGGCCGCCGTCAGCTTCTCGCCCGGTTTGCCGTACAGCTGTTCAACCTTCAGTTCGATAGGCAGGCCGTGGCAGTCCCAACCCGGCACATAAGGCGAGTCGAAGCCGGCCATCCCTTTCGACTTGATGATAATGTCTTTGAGAATCTTGTTAACCGAGTGACCAATGTGAATGCTGCCGTTCGCATACGGAGGGCCGTCATGCAAAATGAAGGTTTTTTTGCCCTTTTTGGCAGTACGAATAATCCCGTACAGATCCTGTTCATACCAACGTTGCAGCATGCCAGGTTCGCGCTTGGCGAGATCGCCGCGCATCGGGAACCCTGTTTCCGGCAAGTTCAGGGTATTCTTGTAGTCACTCATTAGATTCTCGGTTCCGTTTTCGGCTATAGAGATTAAACCGGTGTCTGTAGCCCGAAGAACTTCCGGGCCGTCACCACATCATTGGCGATTTGCTGCTTCAGGGCATCGAGCGAAGCAAACCGCTGTTCATTGCGCAATTTTGCGCGGAGCACCACCTCAATATGGCGCCCGTAAAGATCCATTGTGACATCCAGCAGATGCACTTCCAGCTGCTGGCGCACGCCGGCGACGGTCGGGCGCGTACCGATATTGGCCACGCCCGGCAGCGGCTGCGGCCCCAGGCCGTACACTTCCACCGCATACACCCCTTTCACCGGCGCCACCAGGCGCTTGAGCGGCAGGTTGGCGGTCGGGAAGCCGATGGTGCGGCCCAGCTCGTCGCCATGCACCACGCGCCCGGAGATGCTGTACGGGTGACCCAGCAGGGTCTCCGCCAGCGGCAGATCGTCCTCGCTCAGCGCGGTGCGGATCGCGGTGCTGCTGATGCGCCGATCGCCTTCGCGGAAGGTCGGGGTGCTGACCACCTCGAAGCCGTACTCTTTTCCGGCCTGCTGCAATAGCGGAAAATCGCCCTGGCGCCCGGCGCCAAAGCGAAAATCATCCCCCACCATCAGGAATTTGACGCCCAGTTTTTCCACCAGCAGCTCGGCGACGAACGCCTGCGCGGTGTTGGCGGCAAAACGCGGATCGAACTTGACGCACAGCAGGTAATCGACGCCCGCCTGCGCCAGGTAGTTGGCCTTGTCGCGCAGGCGCGTCAAGCGGGCCGGCGCCTTGTCTGCGGCGAACATCTCCAGCGGCTGCGGCTCAAAGATCATGACCATCACCGGCAGCCCGAGGCGTTGCCCTTGTTGCTTCAACTGCTCCAGCAACGCCTGATGACCGCGATGCACGCCGTCGAAGTTGCCGATGGTGAGCACGCAACCATGGTGGCGCGCCCGGATATTGTGAATGCCGCGAATTAGCTCCATAGCTGGCTCAAAACAGTGGAAATCGGCGGATTATACCTTGTACAGCCGGTAAGGTTAACCCGCGATTGGTGCCTTTATGTAATAGACACACCATACCGGAGATAATCTGCGCGTGAAACGGCTTCGCCGCAGTTTATCCGGCGCCGCCGGGCCGATTCTCGACCGCAGCCAACGGCTTGCGCCCGCCACGGCAAAACATTGGCGAATTTTCTCGCGAAACACTGTATTCCCAAGAGCGAAGCTGGTAAAATCCTGCGCCATCACAACGTAGCGAGTGCCGCCAGTACAAACGGCGCTTATTTGCACAAATCCATTGACAAACGAAGGCTAAAAGGGCATATTCCTCGGCCTTTGAATTGTCCTCAATAGAATATATTTGGGAGTTGGACCTTGGCTAATATCAAATCAGCTAAGAAACGCGCCGTACAGTCTGAGAAACGCCGCAAGCATAACGCAAGCCGTCGCTCAATGGTGCGTACCTTCATCAAGAAGGTAGACGCAGCTATCGCAGCTGGCGACAAAGAAGCAGCACAAAATGCATTCCTGGTAATGCAGCCACTGGTGGATCGTCAGGCAGCTAAAGGCCTGATCCACAAAAACAAAGCAGCGCGTCATAAGTCAAACCTGACTGCACGCATCAACGCAATGCAATAAGCATTTCGTTATCTGCTTGATAAAAAAACCGGCTCAGGCCGGTTTTTTTACGTCCTGCGTTCAGTGAACCGCTAGCAGGAAAACAGCGCAGAAAAATCTTTGTTGCACACGCGCTGCACCGCCGGATGCTGGATCATGCGCTCGGCGAAGATGATGTAATACTCCTCCTGCACGCTGTCGATGCGCCCAATCTCCACCACGTTGTCATCGTTGTAGGTATCCTGCGCATACAACGTCGGCGCCACGAAAATCGCATTGTGATACATGCCGAAGGCCTTCATCAGCGCCGCATCGTCGAACTCGCCCAGGATCTCCACCTGAATGCCCTGCGTATTGAACCAGTTGAGCAGCTTGCGCCCCAGCATCGAGCGGCGGCCGGGGATCAGCAGTTTGCGCTGCTCCAGACAAGCCGGGAACGGCAGCTCCGGCGCCGGCTGGCGGCAGAAGAAGCTGATGCCGCACTCGCCCAGCTTCAGCGAGAACAGCCCTTCCTGCTGGCTGGAGTCCACCGGACAATCCGACAGGATCATATCCAGCTTGTGCTGGCTGAGCTGCTCCAGCAGCATCTCGTGCGTCGATTCAAAGCAACGCAGGTGGATCTGTTCGTTGTCCACCACCACCGCCGTTTCCAATACCTGGCTGACCAGGCGCTTCGACAGCGCATCGGCCACGCCGACGTCGAACAGCAGATTCGACTCTTTGCGGTAGTTGACGATATCCAGCATTTCCTGGCTGAGCATAAACATCTTGTCGGCATAACGAAACACCAGTTGCCCCAGCTCCGAAGGCACCAACCCGCGCCCCTGGCGTTTGAACAGCTTGCCGTCCAACCGCTCTTCCAGCGCTTTGATCTGGCCGGTGATGGTCTGCGGCGTCAGAAACAACGCTTCGGCGGCACCGACCACGGAACCGGCCTTGCAGACCTGCCAGAAATAGTAAAGGTGATTAAAGTTGATATGCGACATCCTCACGAGCGGCTCTCCTTAACAACGTTTCGCAGCGGCAAACGGTGTGCCGTGACGAGCGACAAACTTCCTTTCCCTGCTTCAGACAACGTATAGCCCCATTAGTCCCAACGAACAACGGCCGAAGCTGCACATATTTTATACCGTGCAGCTCCGACCAGCCATTTTATTATGTGCCCTTACCGGGCACATTCAGGATTAACGTACGCGCGGCAACGCCAGACGCAGCAATCCATACCCTACCACCGCCGCAGCGGTGGAGCCCAACAAGATCCCCAGGCGGGAATAGGTGCTGAGCGCCGCATCCGCATCGCCGAACGCCAGCGAGGCGATAAAAATCGACATGGTGAAACCAATGCCGCAGAGCACCGAAACGGCAAACACCTGTTTGAAGCCGATGCCTTCAGGCAAACGGGCGATGCCCATTTTCACCGCCAGCAGGCTGAAGAGGAAAATCCCCAGCGGCTTACCGATAAACAGGCCGGCCGCAATCCCAACCGGCAGCAGCGACGTCAATCCTTCCAGCGATACGCCCTGCAAAGAAACCCCGGCGTTGGCGAAAGCGAACAGCGGCAGGATCATAAACGCAACCCAGGGGTGCAGCTCATGTTCCAGCGTTTCCGACGGCGACGGCCCCTTCTTCACGTTCAGCGGGATCATAAAGCCGACGATCACCCCGGCCAGCGTCGCATGCACCCCGGACTTGAGGATCGCTACCCACAACACCAGGCCGACCATCATATACAGCGAGGTTTTACCCACGCCACGCCAGTTCATTACCGCCAATAGCACCGTCGCCGCCGCCGCCACGCCCAGCGCCACCATCGACACTTCGTGGGTGTAGAACAGCGCGATGATGATAATCACGCCCAGGTCATCGATGATCGCCAACGCCAGCAGGAACACTTTCAGGCTGGTCGGCACCCGGTTGCCCAGCAGCGCCATTACGCCCAGCGCGAAGGCGATATCGGTCGCGGCCGGGATCGCCCAGCCCTGGCGGGTGACTTCATCCGCGCCGTTGAACAGCAGGTAAATCAGCGCCGGCGCCAGCATGCCCCCCAGCGCGGCGATCGCCGGAAACACCGCCTTGTCGCGCCCGGACAGCGAGCCTTGCATCAACTCGCGCTTGACCTCCAGCCCCACCACCAGGAAGAAGATGGCCATCAGGCCGTCGTTGATCCACAGCAGCAGCGGCTTGGCGATCTCCAGCGAAGCAATCTTCACCATCACCGGCAGGTTAAGGAATGCCTGATAGATCCCCTGCGCCGGGGTGTTGGCCATGATCAGGGCGACGATTGCCGCCGCGATCAGAATGATGCCGCCCGCAGCTTCCTGACGTAAAAATTGACGAATGATATTGGTCACAGTACGTCTCTCCAAATCTGTGCAGGGCGTAGCGCCCTGCAAACCACAGTCATGAAGTGAGTATAGAGGGCGTTTTAGTTCGAAAAAATAAGTTTATAAATGCTAAATAGCTCGATAAAACCGATCAAAAGCACGAATAAGTCACATTATTTATAGGGGATTAGGGGTATGGCGTGCAAATAAAAACCCCGGGACAAACGCCCGGGGTTAGAACATAAACCAGCAGAAACAGCAGGTTAGCGAGTCAGATCGTCAAAGAACTTTTTCACCCCGTCGAAGAAGCTCTTCGAACGCGGACTGTTCTTGTCGCCAGACGGGCCACCCAGGCTCTCTTCCAGCTCACGCAGCAGCTGCTTCTGCTTGTCGTTCAGATTGACCGGGGTTTCCACCACCACGCGGCACAGCAGGTCGCCCTGGCTGCCGCCACGCACCGATTTCACACCCTTGCCACGCATGCGGAACAGCTTGCCGGTTTGGGTCTCCGAAGGCACCTTCAGTTTCACCCGGCCGTCCAGCGTCGGCACTTCAATCTCGCCGCCCAGCGCCGCCATGGCGAAGTTGATCGGCACTTCACAGTACAGGTTATTGCCTTCACGCTCGAAGATCGGGTGCGCCTTCACCTGCACCTGAACGTACAGATCGCCCGCCGGTGCGCCGTGCTCGCCGGCTTCGCCTTCACCCGCCAGGCGGATGCGGTCGCCGGTATCGACGCCGGCCGGAATTTTCACCGACAGCGTTTTGGATTTCTCTACCCGGCCGTGGCCGTGGCACTTGTTGCACGGATCTTTGATGATCTGACCGCGGCCATGGCAGTGCGGACACGCCTGCTGCACGGTGAAGAAGCCCTGGCGCATCTGCACCTGGCCCTGGCCGTGACAGGTTGGGCAGGTCACCGGCGAGCTGCCCGGTTTGGCGCCGCTGCCGTGGCAGACGTCGCACTCTTCCAGCGTCGGGATGCGGATCTCTTTGGTGACGCCACGAACCGCTTCCTCGAGGGTCAGCTCCATGTTATAGCGCAGATCGGAACCGCGGCTGGCGCGCTGACGGCGGCCTCCGCCGAAGATGTCGCCAAACACGTCGCCAAAGATATCGCTGAAGTCGGCACCGCCGCCAAAGCCGCCGCCGCCCATGCCGCCCTGTTCAAAGGCCGCGTGCCCATACTGGTCGTAGGCCGCGCGTTTCTGGTCGTCGGTCAGGACTTCATAAGCTTCTTTAACTTCTTTAAACTTGATTTCGGCGTCTTGTTCCTGGTTGCGGTCAGGATGGTATTTCATCGCCAGGCGTTTGTACGCCTTTTTGATCTCACGTTCATCCGCCGTCTTGCTGACGCCGAGAATCTCGTAATAGTCTTTCTTCGCCATTCTTTTGCTTACCCTTAACATGCGTGCACGGGCGCAGAGTTGCCTCGACGCCCGTGCTGGTTTCCGGGAACGGCACCTCGGCCGCCCCGTGCCCGCTTAAGGGCGATTATTTTTTGTCTTTAACTTCTTCGAACTCAGCGTCAACCACGTCGTCGTCTTTCTGCGCCGCGTTGTCCGCGCCGGCGTCAGCACCCTGCTGAGCCTGCTGCGCCTGAGCCATTTCCAGCAGTTTGCCGGAAACCTGCACCAGAGCCTGAGTCTTCGCTTCGATCTCGGCTTTGTCTTCGCCTTTCACCGCCGCTTCCAGATCTTTCAGCGCCGCTTCGATCGCCGTTTTGTCTTCCGCCGGCAGTTTGTCGCCCGCTTCTTCCAGCTGCTTGCGCGTGCCGTGGATCAGGTGATCCGCCTGGTTACGCGTCTGCACCAGCTCTTCGAACTTGCGGTCGGCTTCAGCGTTCAGCTCGGCGTCGCGCACCATTTTCTGGATTTCGTCTTCGTTCAGGCCAGAAGATGCCTTGATGGTGATCTTCTGCTCACGGCCGGTGTTCTTGTCTTTGGCAGACACGTGCAGGATGCCGTCGGCATCGATATCAAAGGTCACTTCGATCTGCGCCATGCCGCGCGGTGCCGCCTGGATGCCGTCCAGGTTGAACTGGCCCAGAGATTTGTTATCGCTGGCGCGCTTACGCTCACCCTGCAGCACGTGGATGGTTACCGCAGACTGGTTGTCTTCAGCGGTAGAGAACACCTGGCTGTGCTTGGTCGGGATCGTGGTGTTTTTGGTGATCAGCGGCGTCATCACGCTGCCCATGGTTTCGATACCCAGCGACAGCGGGGTCACGTCCAGCAGCAGAACGTCCTTCACATCACCGGCCAACACGCCGCCCTGTACCGCCGCGCCCACGGCAACCGCTTCGTCCGGGTTCACGTCTTTACGCGGTTCTTTGCCGAAGAAGTCTGCGACTTTCTTCTGCACCATTGGCATACGGGTCTGGCCGCCCACCAGGATCACGTCCTGAATGTCGGAAACCGACAGGCCTGCGTCTTTCAGCGCCACTTTCAGCGGCTCGATAGAGCGCGCAACCAGATCTTCAACCAGCGACTCGAGTTTGGCGCGAGTCACTTTGATGTTCATGTGTTTTGGACCGGTCGCGTCTGCAGTGATGTACGGCAGGTTAACGTCGGTCTGCTGAGCGGAAGACAGTTCGATCTTCGCTTTCTCAGCGGCTTCTTTCAGGCGTTGCATCGCCAGCGGATCGTTGCGCAGATCGATACCCTGATCTTTCTTGAACTCTTCCACCAGGTAGTTGATCAGACGGCTGTCGAAGTCTTCGCCACCCAGGTGGGTGTCACCGTTGGTCGCCAGCACTTCGAAGGTTTTTTCGCCGTCAACGTCGTCGATTTCGATGATGGAGATATCGAAAGTACCACCGCCCAGGTCATAAACCGCGATGGTGCGGTTGCCGACTTCTTTGTCCAGGCCGTAGGCCAGGGCCGCAGCGGTCGGTTCGTTGATGATGCGTTTTACTTCCAGACCCGCGATGCGGCCGGCGTCTTTGGTCGCCTGACGCTGGGCGTCGTTGAAGTAAGCCGGTACGGTGATAACCGCTTCAGTTACCGGTTCGCCCAGGTAATCTTCCGCCGTTTTCTTCATTTTTTTCAGCACTTCCGCAGAGATCTGCGGCGGAGCCATTTTCTGGCCTTTCACTTCCAGCCAGGCGTCGCCGTTGTCGGCTTCGACGATTTTGTACGGCATGATCGCTTTGTCGCGCTGCGCTTCTTCATCCTGGAAGCGGCGACCGATCAGGCGCTTGATGGCGAACAGGGTGTTTTCAGGGTTGGTCACTGCCTGACGCTTAGCCGGCTGGCCAACCAGAGTTTCACCGTCCTGGGTATATGCGATAATAGAAGGAGTGGTGCGGTCGCCCTCGGCGTTTTCCAGCACGCGTGCCTTGGCACCATCCATAATTGCTACGCAAGAGTTGGTAGTACCCAGGTCGATACCAATAATTTTGCCCATCTAAACGTCTCCACTAAAAAATTCATAATCAGTCAGGTTGCTAACCTATATGCGGGCGATTTTTTGCTTTTCAACTGCCCGATATCTCAGTGCGACCCGCGGTTAGCAGCTGCGGTTGCAAATAAGATGGGGCCATCCAATCCGGCATCAAGGGGCAAGGCGAAAAAAATTTCTTTTTTTTATCGTCATTCAGATCATTGTTTCCGGCTGCGGGGATCATTATGATGCGCGCGCTCTGGTGGAAAACTTCGATTTTTTGGCCATTCAGACCATTTATTATTTTACTTCGCTGTTTCCGTTAATTTTCTGTTATCGCAGAGGACTTATGCACACCAACAAGTTGGCGAATCCCGGCCCTCTCGGCCTGATGGGCTTCGGGATGACCACCGTCTTGCTGAACCTGCACAACGCGGGCTTTTTCCCACTGAACTCCGCCATCATCAGCATGGGGATTTTCTTCGGTGGCCTGGCCCAGATCCTGGCCGGTCTGCTGGAATACAAGAAGGGCAACACCTTCGGCATGACCGCCTTCACCGCCTACGGCAGCTTCTGGCTGAGCCTGGTCGGCCTGCTGCTGCTGCCGCGTCTGGGCCTGGCTGAGGCCACCGAGGCGCACGTGCTGGGCATCTACCTGGTGCTGTGGGGCATCTTCACCCTGTTCATGTTCTTCGGCACCCTGGGCGCCAACCGCGTACTGCAGTTCGTGTTCGCCAGCCTCACGCTGCTGTTCGCCCTGCTGGCCGTCGGCAACATCACCGGCAACCACGCGCTGCTGACCTTCGCCGGCTATGAAGGCATCATCTGCGGCGCCAGCGCCATTTACCTGGCGATGGCCGAAGTGCTCAACGAGCAATACGGCCGCACCGTGCTGCCGATTGGCGAACCGGCCCCGGCCCGCGTCGCGACCTCACCGGTCACCGCATAATCGCCCTTCCCTGACGAAAAAGCCCTGCATTGCAGGGCTTTTTTTTAGCTGTAGGAATCGGCTTGCCGCTCCCCGGCTTCGCTGTTCAGGTCGCGATGCAGGTAGACACCGAGCAACAGCCCGATGAGCGACAGCGCCAGCACGTAGTAAGCGGGTGCTAACGGGGTTAATTTCATGATCAGCGTCACAAAAATAGGGGTTAAACCGCCAAAAATAGCGTACGAGACGTTATATGAGAACGAGATACCGGTAAACCGCACTTCCGCCGGGAAAGCCCGCACCATCACGTACGGCACGGCCCCCACCACGCCTACGCTGAACCCCACCAGGGCATAGCAGGCGAACAGCATTTCCGGGCGCACGCCCACCGTTTGATAGAACAGCCAACTGCAGCCGGCCAGCAGCACGCTGCCGACCACCAGCGTTTTGCTGGCGCCGAAGCGATCGGCCGACAAACCGGCGACGATGCAGCCGGCGATCAGCATGATGGTGGCGATGCTGTTGGCCTGCAGCGTCAAGGCCGGCGCGATGCCGAACTGCTTTTGCAGATAGGTCGGGGTCATCAGGATCACCACCACGATGCCGGCGGAGAGCAGCCAGGTCAGCAGCATCGACACCGCCACCTCCCGTTTGTGGTTGAGCACCACCGACTTCAGCGGCAGCTCTTCGGCCAGCGCTTTACGCGCCTGCATCTCGATGAAGATCGGCGTTTCCTGCAGCCAGCGGCGCAGGTACATCGCCACCAGGCCGAACATGCCGCCCAACAGGAAAGGAATGCGCCAGCCGCCGTCGGCAATGCTCTGCGGGCTGAGCGTGGTGTTGATCACCGTCGCCACCACCGAGCCCAGCAGGATGCCCACCGTCAGCCCGGCGGTCAGCGTGCCGCAGGCGAAGCCGATGCGCCGACGCGGCACGTGTTCGGCGACGAAGACCCAGGCGCCCGGCACCTCACCGCCGATCGCCGCCCCCTGCAGCACGCGCATCAACAGCAGCAGCAGCGGCGCAGCGATGCCGATGCTGGCGTAGGTCGGCAGCAGGCCCATCGCCAGCGTCGGCAACGCCATCAGCAGAATGCTCAGGGTAAACATCTTTTTGCGGCCGACCAGATCGCCAAAGTGCGCCATCACGATGCCGCCCAGCGGACGGGCCAGATAGCCGGCGGCGAAGATGCCGAAGGTTTGCACCAGCCGCAGCCATTCCGGCATGTCCGCCGGGAAGAACAGATCGCCGACCACGGCGGCGAAGAACACGAAGATGATGAAGTCGTAAAACTCCAGCGCGCCGCCCAACGCGGCCAACGTCAGCGTTTTGTAGTCTTGCCGGTTCAGCCGGCGATTATTGTCGTGAGGCATAGGGCACCGTCGGTAAAGGCTGTAAAAAATAAAAGCCGCAGGCTTTCTGTAAAAGAATCCTTACTATAGCGGCAAATTATTTTCACACCAGACGGGCTGAAGCCGATCTCGCAGAACGCTGAAATTTAGAGGTTTATCTCGCGACGCGCGCTCTTTGGCCGAAATGCTGCTACCACCGCGGCGTGCGTTTCGACGTAAGGCCCGTCGAGCAGTTGAATGCAATAAGGCACGCTGGCGAAGATGCCGTGCACCACCGCATTGCCCTGCTCATCTTTTACCCCTTCCAGCGTTTCCTTGATCGACTTCGGCTGGCCGGGCAGGTTGATGATCAGCGCCTGCTTGCGGATCGCCCCCACCTGGCGAGAAAGAATTGCCGTTGGCACATAGTGTAGGCTGATCTGACGCATTTGCTCGCCGAAGCCGGGCATCACGCGATCGGCGATCGCCAGCGTGGCGTCGGGGGTGACGTCGCGGCGCGCCGGCCCGGTGCCGCCGGTGGTCAGCACCAGATGGCAACCCATTTCGTCCACCAGCTCGCACAGCGTCTGTTCAATTTGCGTCTGCTCATCGGGGATCAGCCGGGTTTCCAGCTTGAACGGCGTCGCCAGCGCGCCGCTCAGCCATTCCTCCAGCGCCGGAATGCCTTTATCCTGATAAACGCCGCCGGAAGCGCGGTCGGAAACGGAAACCAAACCAATACGTAAAATATCCATGCGTAACCTCTACAGCCTGATGGGGTCCGAACGGGTTCGTCCCCGCTCTGTTGTCATTGCCGAGAGTATAAGGGCTTCCCTCGCCAGCGGGAGCGTCGGGCATAAAAAAAGGTGGCCTGAGCCACCTTTTTACTGCGCGATCTGCCGGAATTACAGCAGATCGGCGATCATTTTTTCCAGTTTGCCCTGGTCTACGGCGAACTTGCGGATGCCGTCGGTCAGTTTCTCAACCGCCATCGGATCCTGGTTGTGCTGCCAGTAGAACTCAGGTTCGGTCAGTGCGGCAGGACGCGCCTTCACTTCACCGGTGTAAGACAGTTTGCGCTCCAGCGCGCCTTCGCTCTCCGCCAGCTCTTTCAGCAGCGCAGGGGCGATGGTCAGACGGTCGCAGCCGGCCAGTTCGATGATTTCGCCGACGTTACGGAAGCTGGCGCCCATCACCACGGTGTTGTAACCGTGCTGTTTGTAGTACTGGTAAATCTCGGTCACGGAGATCACGCCCGGATCTTCATGCGGGGCGAACTCTTTCTTGTCGCCGTTGGCTTTGTACCAGTCGAGGATACGGCCGACGAACGGCGAGATCAGGTAAACGCCGGCTTCGGCACAGGCGCGAGCCTGAGCGAAGGAGAACAGCAACGTCAGGTTACAGTTGATGCCTTCTTTCTCCAGCTGCTCCGCCGCGCGGATGCCCTGCCAGGTCGAGGCCAGTTTGATCAGAATGCGATCGTTGCTGATGCCGGCTTCGTTGTACAGCTTGATCAGGCGCTTGGCCTTGGCCACGCTGGCATCGGTGTCGTAAGACAGACGTGCATCCACTTCGGTGGAGATGCGGCCCGGAACCAGTTTGAGGATTTCCAGACCGATGTTGACCGCCAGCTTGTCGGCGGCGTCGGCGATTTGCTGCTCGCGATCGCTGCTCTGGCCGCGCGCCCAGGCGATGGCTTCGTCAATCAGTTTACGGTATTCAGGAATTTGGGCTGCATTGAGGATCAGCGAAGGGTTGGTTGTGGCGTCCTGCGGTTGATACAGCTTCATTGCCGCGATATCACCCGTATCTGCAACCACCGTGGTCAGCTGGCGCAGGGAAGTTAATTTGTCGGTCATGTTGGCATTATCTCATCGTTTGTGCATGAACTTTTGGCATTGTTCAACCATGCCCTGCCCTGATAATAACATGCGCCAAGCCCGGTGCAAGGCTGGAAAACCGCGGCGCGCAGGCATCTGTTTTATCCTTGGGCGAGCAACCGTTTACGCCGATATCTTTCGCCATTACCGAGCGGATGGAAAGGCAATAACGTGCTATTGTCCGAATAAATTATGTTAAATTCGAAAAAATTGATGCAATTCGTCCGCTAATCTGCGAAAAATCTTAATCGACTGACGCCGGACAGATTCCAGCTAAGCTCTTGTAAAAAATAGGCCAATGTTTTTCACCTGCGGTGGATGCTGCAAGGTGCGCATTAAATTTCGATAAAAGGAGGGATCCCTTGACGGACCTGATGAATTTTATAAACAACATTTTGTGGGGGTCGGTGCTGATTTATCTGCTGCTCGGCACCGGCATCTACTTCACGTTGCGCACCCGCTTTATCCAGCTCCGCCACTTCAGCCACATGTTCTCGGTGTTGAAAAACAGCAATAAAAGCGACAGCGCCGGCATCTCCTCTTTCCAGGCGCTGTGCACCACGCTGGCGGCGCGCGTCGGCACCGGCAACCTGACCGGCGTCGCCATCGCCCTGACCGCCGGCGGCCCCGGCGCCATCTTCTGGATGTGGGTGGTGGCGTTTATCGGCATGGCCACCTCCTTTGTGGAAAGCTCGCTGGCGCAGCTCTACAAAACCAAAGACGATAACGGCAACTACCGCGGCGGCCCGGCCTACTACATGGAAAAGGGCCTCGGCATGCGCTGGATGGGCGTGCTGTTCTCGATCTTCCTGATCACCGCTTTCGGCCTGGTGTTCAACGCCGTGCAAGCCAACTCCATCGCGCAGGCCTCCGCCGTCGCCTTCCATTTGCAGCCGCTGCACGTCGGCATCGGCCTGGTGCTGCTGAGCGGCGTGGTGATCTTCGGCGGCATCCGCTCCATCGCCAAAGTGGCCGAGCTGGTGGTGCCGCTGATGGCCGGCGCCTACCTGTTGCTGGCCCTCTGGGTGATTGGCCATAACATCGAACACATGCCGGCGATCCTGACGCTGATCTTCAAAAGCGCCTTCGGCCTGCAGGAAGCCGCGGCCGGCGCCGTCGGTTACGGCATCTCCCAGGCGATGACCCAGGGCGTGCAGCGCGGCCTGTTCTCCAACGAAGCCGGCATGGGCTCGGCGCCCAACGCGGCGGCGTCCGCTTCACCTTATCCGCCGCATCCGGCCTCACAGGGCTATGTGCAAATGCTCGGGGTGTTTATCGATACCATCGTCATCTGCAGCGCCACCGCGGCGATCATCCTCTCCTCCGGCATTCTCGATCAGCCGACCGACAGCATCAGCGGCATCGATCTGACCCAGCGCGCGCTGTCGACCGCCGTCGGCAGTTGGGGGGCGCCGTTCGTCGCCATCGCCATCTTCTTCTTCGCCTTCACCTCGATCATCGCCAACTACGCCTATGCCGAGAGCAACCTGGTGTTCCTCGAGCACAACCATCCGGGCGGCCTGCTGATTTTCCGCTGCGTGGCGTTGGGCATGGTGATGTTCGGCGCGCTGGCGGAGCTGCCGCTGGTGTGGAAAATGGCGGATACCTCCATGGCGCTGATGGCCATCACCAACCTGACGGCCATCCTGTTGCTGTCGCGGGTGGCGCTTAAGCTGGCCGACGACTACCATCGCCAACGCCGTCTGGGCAAGCTGCCGACCTTCGACGCCAACCGTTATCCGGAGCTGAAGTCGCAGCTGGAGCCGGGCGTGTGGGACGACCAAAAGCCGCCGCGCTAAGTTTTCCGGGGCGCGTGCGATGCGCGCCCCTGCCTATTGGACCGATTGCCCCTTTTTCCCGCGCTTTTTGCTACAGTATCCGCACTTGGATAAACAGGATCTGGCCATGCTCGTTATTATTTCCCCTGCAAAAACTCTCGATTACGACAGCCCGCTGGCGACAGAACGCTTCACGCAGCCCGAAATGCTGGACAAGTCGAAACAGCTGATCAAAATTTGCCGCGAGCTGACACCGGCGCACATCGCCAGCCTGATGAGCATCAGCGACAAGCTGGCCGGGCTGAACGCCGCGCGCTTTAGCGAGTGGCAGCCGAAATTTACCCCGGACAACGCCCGTCAGGCGCTGCTGGCGTTCAAGGGCGACGTTTACACCGGCCTGCAGGCACAGGATTTCAGCGAAGCCGATTTCGACTTCGCCCAGCAGCATCTGCGCATGCTGTCCGGCCTGTATGGCGTGCTGCGCCCGCTCGATCTGATGATGCCGTACCGGCTGGAGATGGGCATCAGGCTGGAAAACCCGAAAGGCAAAGACCTGTACAGCTTCTGGGGCGATAAAATCACCCAGAAACTCAACGAAGCGCTGGAGCAGCAGGGCGACGACGTGGTGGTCAACCTGGCGTCCGACGAGTATTTCAAGGCGGTGAAGCCGGCCAAACTGCACGGCGCGCTGATCAAACCGGTGTTCCTCGACGAGAAGAACGGCAAGTACAAGGTCATCAGCTTCTACGCCAAGAAAGCGCGCGGGTTGATGAGCCGCTTTATCATCAAAAATCGCCTGACGCGCAGCGAGCAACTGGTGGACTTCAACCTGGAAGGCTACGCCTTCGACGAAGCCGCCTCGCAGGGCAATGAACTGGTGTTCAAACGCCCGGAGCAGGCATAAAAAAAGCCGTCGCAAGACGGCTTTTCGCATTCTAGCCTGCCGAACCTCAGGCCGGCAGCGCCATCAGGAACTTGCGCAGCTCGGCAAAGCCGGCTGGCAGCGTGTGCGACAGCAGCGGCAGATCGGCCCGCAGCGCCAGCGCTTTCGGCAACGGCAGCTCCTGGCCGAGGATCGCTTCTACGCTCTCTTTAAACTTGGCCGGGTGCGCGGTGCCGAGGAACAGACCGAACTCCCCTTCCTGCAGCCGATCGCGCAGCGCGCGATAGGCAATGGCCGCGTGCGGTTCGGAGATATAACCCAGCTCGGCCAGTTCACGCATCGATTCCTTGGTGGTCTCATCGCTGACCGCCGCGTGGCCCAGCTCTTTCAGCTGCCAGACCTTACGACGGAACAGCTCTTCCACGCGCGGCCAGTTGTTCGGCTGGCTGACGTCCATGGCGTTGGACAGCGTGGCGACCGTGGCGTGCGGCTGCCACTGGCCACTGGTCAGGAAGCGCGGCACGGTGTCGTTGGCGTTGGTGGCGGCAATAAAGCGCTTCACCGGCAGGCCCAGCGACTTGGCCAGCAGCCCGGCGGTCAGATCGCCGAAGTTGCCGCTCGGCACCGAAATCACCAGCTGATTGCGCGCTTCCTGCGGCAGCTGCGCCACCGCTTCGAAGTAGTAGCAGATCTGCGCCAGCAAGCGGCTGATGTTGATCGAGTTAGCCGAGTTCAGGTGCAGCGCGTCTTTCAATTCCCGATCGTCGAACGCCTGCTTCACCAGCGCCTGGCAAGCATCGAAGTCGCCGTCGATCGCTACGGTGTGAATGTTGCCGCCCAGGGTACAGAACAGCTTCTCCTGCAGCGGGCTGATTTTGCCCTGCGGATAGAGGATCACCACCCGGACGTTTTTCAGGCCGTAGAAGGCGTGCGCCACGGCGGCGCCCGTGTCGCCGGAGGTGGCGGTCAAAATGGTCACCGGCTGATCGCCGGCCACTTCCGCCAGCATCTGCGCCATAAAGCGGCCGCCGAAGTCTTTGAACGCCAGCGTCGGGCCGTGGAACAGCTCCAGGCAGGAGACGTCTTCGGTCACTTTCGCCACCGGCGCCGGGAACTCAAAAGCGGCCTGCACGCGTTTCTTCAGCGCTGCTTCCGGTACCTCTTCGCCGATAAAGGCCGACAGAATACGGCTGCTGCGGGTGACAAAGTCCTGCTCCAGCAGTTGGTCGATCTCGGTCAGTTCGAACTCCGGCAGCTCCAGCGGGAAGAACAGCCCCTGCTGCTTGCCCAGGCCTTGTTTGATCGCCTGCGCGAAGCTGACCTGCTCGTTGTGATCCTTAAGGTTGTACAGTTTCATGCGTTATCCCAGTAGTCGAGCGCCTGCGGTATCCAGACGGCAAATATGAACAAAACCTTCGTCGTTTTGCAGATAGTGTTGTTGCAGCCAGGCGGCCATGCGCTGCGCGGTGGCGCCGTCGTTGCAGACGGCGAACAGCGTCGGGCCGGAGCCGGAGATGCCGCAGGCCAGCGCGCCGATGTCCTGCGCCGCCTTGCGCGCTTCGGCGAAGCCCGGCAGCAGCCGGGTGCGGTACGGTTCGGCGATCACGTCCTGCATCAATTTGGCGGCCAGCTGCGGCTGACGGGTGTGGCAGGCATGGATAAAGCCGGCCAGATAGCGACCGTGGCTGATGCAATCCTGGCGACGGTATTGCGCGGGTAAAATGGCGCGCGCTTCGGCGGTGGAGACCTTGATGCCCGGATAGGCCATGACCCACAGCCAATCGTCGAAGCACGGCACCTCCTGGCTGATGATGCCTTCTTCTTCCAGCATCAGCTGCAGGCCGCCAAGGTAGCAAGGCGCCACGTTGTCGTAATGCACGCTGCCGGAAATGCGGCCTTCCAGCTCGCCCATCAGGCCGAGCAGCGTCGTCTTATCCAGCGGGCGATCGCAGAATTCGTTCATCGCCATCAGCCCGGCCACCACCGAACAGGCGCTGGAGCCCAGCCCCGATCCGATCGGCATGTTCTTTTCCAACCGCATCGCCACCGGCACTTCGCGGCCGATCTCCTGGCAGAAGCGCTCCCAGCATTGATAAACGATGTTCTCTTTCGGCTCGGCCGGCAGCTTGCTGACGAAGCGCCCGGCATTCTGCAAACTGAACGTCTCGGCGGCTTCTACGCTGACGCAGTCGCCCAGCAGCGTGCCGTCGATCGGCGAAACCGCCGCGCCCAGCACATCGAAACCGACGCTGACGTTACCGATCGAGGCCGGTGCATACACCTTAACCATATTAAACTCCCAACTTCCATGACAGTGTGCGCAGCAGATCGGCGAACACGCCCGCTGCGGTCACATCGTTACCGGCGCCGTAGCCGCGTAGCACCAGCGGCAGCGGCTGATAGTAGCGGCTGTAGAAGGCCAGCGCGTTCTCACCATTCTTCACTTTATACAACGGATCGTTGCCGTCCACCGCCTCGATGCGCACCTTGCAGCGGCCTTCGTCGATCAGGCCGACATAGCGCAGCACCTTGCCTTGCTCGGCGGCGTTGGCCACGTTGCGCGCGAACTCTTTATCCAGCTCCGGCAGGCGCGCCAGGAAATGCTCCACGTCGCCCGACGCGTCGAAGGACGGCGGCAGCACCGACTCGACCTCGATATCGCTCAGCTCCAGCTTGTAACCGGCCTCGCGCGCCAGGATCAGCAGCTTGCGCGCCACATCCATACCGGACAGATCGTCGCGCGGATCCGGCTCGGTATAGCCGTTGGCTCGGGCCTGCAGGGTCGCCGCCGACAGCGACAGCCCTTCGTCCAGCTTGCCGAAGATAAAGGACAGCGAGCCGGACAGGATGCCGGAGAAGCGCACCAGCTCATCGCCGGCGTTCAGCAGGTTTTGCAGGTTCTCAATCACCGGCAAACCGGCGCCGACGTTGGTGTCGTAGAGGAACTTGCGGTGCGAACCGGCGGCCGCCGCGCGCAGTTGCTGATAATAGTTCATCGACGAGGTATTGGCCTTTTTGTTCGGCGTCACCACGTGGAAACCGTCCGCCAGGAAGTCCACATACTGATCGGCCACCGCCTGGCTGGAAGTGCAGTCGACGATCACCGGGTTCAGCAGGTGATACTCCTTCACCAGCCGGATCAGGCGGCCGAGATTGAACGGCTCCTGCGCGCCGGCCAGCTCGTCGCGCCAGCTGTCCAGCGCGATACCGTGCACGTTGGTCAGCATCACGCGCGAGTTGGCGATGCCGCACACCCGCAGGTCGATATGCTTTTGCTTCAGCCACGGCTGCTGGCGGTAGATCTGCTCGATCAGCGCTCCGCCGACGCCGCCGACGCCGATGACGAACACTTCGATCACCTGATCGGTGTTGAACAGCATCTGGTGACTAACGCGCACGCCGGTGGTGGCGGATTCATTGCTGACCACCACCGAGATTGAACGCTCGGAAGAGCCCTGGGCGATGGCGACGATATTGATGTTGGCGCGCGCCAGCGCGGAGAAGAAGCGCGCGGAGATGCCGCGCAGGGTGCGCATGCCGTCGCCGACTACCGAGATGATCGCCAGGCGTTCCATCACGTCCAGCGGATCCAGCACGCCGTCTTTCAACTCCAGATAGAACTCCTCCTCCAGCGCGCGGCGCGCGCGCAGCAGTTCGCCCTGCGGCACGCAGAAGCTGATGCTGTATTCGGAAGAGGATTGGGTGATCAGCACCACCGAAATGCCGGCGCGCGACATCACGGCGAACACCCGCGCGGCCATGCCGACCATGCCTTTCATGCCCGGGCCGGAGACGTTGATCATCGCCATGTTGTTCAGGTTGGTGATGCCTTTCACCGGCATCGCGTCATCGGTGCTGTCTTTGCCGATCAGCGTGCCGGGAGCCTGCGGGTTGGAGGTGTTTTTAATCAGGCAAGGGATTTGGAACTGGGCAATCGGCGTGATGGTACGAGGGTGCAGTACTTTGGCGCCGAAATAAGAGAGTTCCATCGCCTCCTGATACGACATCGACTTCAGCAGCCTGGCGTCCGGCACGGTGCGCGGATCGCAGGTATACACGCCGTCGACGTCGGTCCAGATTTCGCAACAGTCGGCGCGCAGGCAGGCGGCCAGCACCGCGGCGGAATAGTCGGAGCCGTTGCGGCCCAGCACCACCAGTTCACCCTTGTCGTTACCGGCGGTGAAACCGGCCATCAGCACGATGTGGTCAGCCGGGATCGCCGCCGCGGCGATGCGCAGCGTGGACTCGGCGATGTCCACGGTGGACTCCAGGTAGTGGCCCTGCGCCAGCAGTTTCTCCACCGGGTTGATCACTGTGACCGGGTAGCCCTTGGCGCGGAACACCCCTTCCATGATGGCGATGGAGAGCTTTTCGCCGCGGCAGATGATCGCCGCGTTTACGCTGTCCGGGCACTGCCCCAGCAGCGAAACGCCGTGCAGCACCTGTTTGAGCTGCGCGAACTCCTGATCGACCACGCCTTTCAAGCGATCGTATTCAAAGCCCGACAGCGCCTGCGCCAGGCCGCTCAGCAGATCGGCAAAGATCCGCTCGGCGTCGCTGATATTCGGCAGAATGTCCTGGCCCGCCACCGTTTTGTCGATCATCGCCACCAGATGGTTGGTGATCTTTGCGGGGGCGGACAAGACCGTGGCTACCTGTCCCTGACGCGCATTACTCTCCATGATGTCGGCAACGCGCAGAAAACGTTCTGCATTCGCCACCGAGGTTCCGCCAAATTTCAGCACTCGCATGTGTGATCTCTCCGAATTTAAGCCGAAAAAAAAGCCCGCACTGATTAGGTGCGGGCTTTTTTCTGTGTTTCCTGTGCGCGTTAGCCCGCCCCGTTACCTGTGGTATCGGTGGTGGTAATAATTGTGGTTTTCAGGCTGATGTTGCGCATGTTGTCTGTCTGTCTCATGAAATACTCTGTCCCCTCTATTGGTTAAAGCAATCGCTATCCCAAGTCAAACGATTTCTTTTTTTTGCTTATTTTCCATTCAGCGGCGGTAATGCGCGATGCAACAGGTGAAAAGCAAAACGACAGAACAAAAAAACAACTTAAAGCCGATTTACCAGTGGATCACGCTGGGTAACCGTCTGATGGAGCCGCTATCACTTGGCGAGTTTTTTTTCGATGTCGTGCAGCAGCGTATGCAACATCGCCGTATCGCGCTGTTGCAGCGCGCCGAGCCGCTGGTGCAGCCAGTCGCGCAATTTTTGGTCATCGCCGACCTCCAATGCGTTCAACAAGGCATCGGCGCGGCGGCGCAGCGCCTTGAGCTGCCCTTCCGACGCCGCCGTTTCCTGTGGCGTGCTGACGCCCATCAGGCTCGCCAGCTGGTAGCAGTAAACCATCACCGCCTGGCCCAGGTTAAGCGACGGATAGTCCGCCTGCATCGGCACGCCGGTCAGCAAATCCGCCAGCGCCAGCTCTTCGTTGGTCAGGCCGGAATCTTCGCGGCCGAACACCAGCGCGGCCTGGCCGACCCACTGCTTGCGCTCGCTCAGCTGTTCCAGCAGCTCGGGGGGCGTGCAGTAATAGTGAAAACGCGCGCGGCTGCGGGCGGTGGTGGCGACGGTGAAATCCACGTCCGCCAGCGCCAGTTCCAGCGTGGCGAACGTTTGCACGCCGTCGAGGATCTCGCCGGCTCCGTGCGCCACCCAGCGCGCCGCCGGCTGCAGGTGCGCCTCGCTGTCGACGATGCGCAACGACGTGAAGCCCATGGTTTTCATCGCGCGCGCCGCCGCGCCGACATTTTCCGGCCGCGCCGGAGCCACTAAAACAATATGAAGCTGCATCACTCTTCCACCGAAGGCGGGCCTGCGTTTTGACGATGGCGCAGCACCCGCTTATATTTACAATTGCGCAACAATAAACGCGTTAATAGCAACAAACAAGATTAAACGGCTCGTTGAGCTAATAAACCCGTCGTAATAGTCATTATTCATGCTTATGTTTTACTGCATTTATTTATCAATGAGTTAAAACAAGGCGATGATCAATAAGCGAATAATTGTATCCTATCGGGCCGGATAATGCTGAATCGTTCACAGAATTTGAGGTTCTGTGACTTAAACTGGCATTTCTGTAAGTGTTTTTCACAAATCTGTTAACGTGCTACAATTGAATTTGATATATGTCAACAAAGCGTAGTTTTGTTGGGTGATGAATTCGGCACGCGCTGTTATATTGCTGTTAATGGGGTTAGGATATGCGCCAATTTGGCACCCCAGGGGTTGTAGGGAACAGCATCCCCACCAGGCTAGCGATCTTGTTGACATGAGATGGAAAGTGCATCAAGAACGAGTTTACGTACTTTAGTCATTTGCTGAGAGGGAACGTGGCGCTATCTCTGCCCTCCTCTAAGAAAACAAAGACTTCTGTACTTCCGATTTTCTATTTTGTTGGCAATTTTAGGTAGCAAATATGCAGACCCCGCACATTCTGATTGTCGAAGACGAGTTAGTCACTCGTAACACCCTGAAGAGCATTTTCGAGGCGGAAGGCTACATTGTTCATGAAGCCAATGATGGTGCAGAGATGCACAATATCCTGTCTGAAAATGATATCAATCTGGTCATCATGGACATCAACCTGCCAGGCAAAAACGGCCTGCTGTTGGCGCGCGAACTGCGTGAACAGGCCAGCGTCGCCTTGATGTTCCTGACCGGTCGCGATAACGAAGTGGACAAAATCCTCGGCCTGGAAATCGGCGCCGACGATTACATCACCAAGCCGTTCAACCCGCGTGAATTGACCATCCGCGCGCGCAACCTGCTGTCGCGCACCATGAACCTGGGCAGCCTCGGCGAAGAGCGCCGCCTGGTCGAGAGCTACAAGTTCAACGGTTGGGAGCTGGACATCAACAGCCGCTCGCTGATCAGCCCGGCCGGCGAACAGTACAAGCTGCCGCGCAGCGAATTCCGCGCCATGCTGCACTTCTGCGAAAACCCGGGCAAGATCCAGTCCCGCGGCGAACTGCTGAAGAAAATGACCGGCCGCGAGCTGAAGCCGCATGACCGCACCGTGGACGTCACCATCCGTCGCATTCGCAAACACTTCGAATCGACGCCGGACACGCCGGAAATCATCGCCACCATTCACGGCGAAGGCTACCGCTTCTGCGGCGATCTGGAAGAGTAATTCCGGCCTGCCGTCATGAAAACGGGGTTCAGCATGCTGAACCCCGTTTTTTTATTTCGTCTCAGCCCACGGCATGATCGGCACCGCGCTCAGCGCGTTCTTCGGCGAACCGTCGATCACCTTGTCGGAGTAGCTCAGGTAAATCAGCGAATTGCGCTTGGCGTCGTAGAAGCGCACCACCTGCAGCTTCTTGAACACCAGCGAGGTGCGTTTCTGGAATACCACCTCACCTTCCGACTTGCCGTTTTTGATCTTGTCGCTCAGCTCGATAGGCCCCACCTGCTGGCAGGAAATGGCCGCGTCGGCGGTGTCTTCCGCCAGCCCCAGACCGCCTTTGATGCCGCCGGTTTTGGCGCGGCTGATATAACAAGTTACATTTTTAACATCCGGATCGTCGAACGCTTCCACCACGATTTTGTGGTCCGGCCCCAACAATTTAAACACGGTATCAACGGAGCCCACCTGCTCCGCCTGCGCGCTGCCAACGGTTGCGCAAACCAAACCGAATAAAAATATCCAGCCTTTTTTCATTTACTTAACTCCGATATAACCTTGCCGCAAAAATAGGTTCGGCGATCGCCATTATTTATGTCTAAGCTCACGGAATCGGTTTGTTACGGGTCCGCACCGTCCGTTTTAGCACAGAGCGTGACAAAAATCTTTGAGAGTCGCGGAGTAAAAAAATTGCTATGATGCGGCGTCGTTATTTCTTTGCGCCCACTACGGTGTACCCCAATCCAACTCTGGCGCGGCAAGCGCAGCAGAGGCAAAGAGTGCAACGCATAATGGCTCATGGATCGGTCTGATAGCGCAGCACCAGCGTGACGAATCAACAGTTCGGGTTCCTACCCCCAAGCTTTACGAGGAAGATCTATGGATCAAGCCGGTATCATTCGTGATCTGCTTAGCTGGCTGGAAAGCCATTTGGACCAACCCTTGTCGCTGGATAACGTGGCGGCCAAGGCCGGCTACTCCAAATGGCACCTGCAACGGATGTTCAAAGATATTACCGGTAACGCCATCGGTGCTTACATCCGGGCAAGGAGGCTGTCCAAAGCCGCCGTCGCGCTGCGTTTGACCAGCCGGCCGATTTTGGATATCGCCCTGCAGTATCGCTTCGACTCGCAGCAGACCTTCACCCGCGCCTTCAAAAAACAGTTTGCGCAAACGCCGGCACTGTACCGCCGCGCCGAGGACTGGAACGCATTCGGCATCTGCCCGCCGATCCGTCTGGGGGCTTTCACCCTGCCGCAGCCGGAATTCGTCTCGCTGCCGGACAAGCGCCTGGTCGGCCTGACCCAAAGCTACTCCTGTACGTTGGAACAGATCACCACCGTGCGCACCGAGCTGCGCTCGCAGTTCTGGCGTCAGTTCCTCGGTGACGTCGAAACCCTGCCGCCGGTGCTGTACGGGCTGCACCACTCGCGGCCGAGCCAGGAAAAGGACGACGAACAGGAAGTGCTGTACACCACGGCGCTGGAGCCGGATCAGGTGCCTGACAAGGCGCAGGAAGGCCAGCCGCTGGTGTTGCCGGGCGGTGAGTTTGCGATGTTCAGCTACGAAGGGCCTACTGAGGGCCTGCAAGACTTTATTCTGACGGTCTACGGCACCTGCCTGCCGGCGCTCCAGCTGACGCGCCGCAAAGGGCACGACATCGAACGCTTCTACCCGAAAGGCGAGCGCCGTCCGCATCAGGCGCCTATCGAGATCAAGTGCGACTACCTGATCCCGATTCGGCGTTAACGCTGCAGTTCGTCCAACGCGGGCATGTCCAGATGCGTGACATCGCCCGCGGTCTCCACGATCCAGCCGGAAGCCAGCCACGGGCTCTGCTGGTGATCGACGCGCGACAGTGAACAGTTGCGCAAGCGCAAACGGCGTTCCGCATAGGCCGGCAGCCCCAGCACCGTACTGATCAAACACCCCAACGCGATGCCATGGCTGACGAGCAGCGGTTTGCTGCCTTCCGGCAGCATCAGGCAGCTCTCCAGCGCGGCGCGCATGCGCTCGCCCAGTTCCTCCATGGATTCGCCTTGAGGGATACGGCCGTCAGGAGTACCATCGACCATCTGTTTGCGCCACTGCTCTTCCTGCGGCGTCAAACTGTCGATCAGGCGTTCTTCCAGAACCCCCATGTGCAGCTCACGCAAACGCGGATCGCCTATCACTTCGCAGCCACAGGCTTCGGCGATGATCTGCGCGGTGCGGCGCGTGCGCCCCAGATCGCTGGTAATGATGTGCGTAATGCCTTCCTTACTGACGCGCCTGGCGACCAGACGGGCCTGGTGTTCACCCATGGCGGTTAACGGGCTGTCGGACTGACCCTGGATGCGGCGAGCCGCGTTCCATTCCGTTTCGCCATGGCGAACGAGGTATACCTGTAACATTTTTGTTTTCCGTTATACTGCGTGAAATTTGCGTTTATCCCCGGCCCGGCGGCGCTTTTGCCGCTGCCCGGCGTATCGGCCAGAAGGATATCAAACCCGTTATGTACCATGTTGTCGCTGCAACTACCAACCCGGCAAAGATCAAGGCTATTCAACTGGCCTTCGATGACGTCTTTGGCGCGAACCAATACCGCATTGAATCCGTTGACGTCGCCAGCGGCGTCTCGCTGCAGCCAATAGGCAACCACGAAACCCGCACCGGCTCGCGTCAACGCGTCATGGAAGCGCGCCAGGTCAGGCCCGAGGCCGATTTTTGGGTCGGCGTGGAAGCCGGGATTGAAGAGAATATGACCTTCGCCTGGATGACCATCGAGAACCCGCACATCCGCGGCGAATCCCGCTCGGCGAGCCTGATGCTGCCGGAAGTCATCTTACAAGGTATTCGCGCCGGTCGCGAATTGGGCAGCGAAATGGCGGCGATCACCGGCAATGCCGAGGTGAAGCGCCAGGGCGGCGCCATCGGCGTCTTCACCGACGGCCGGCTGAGCCGCACCAGCGTTTACCACCAGGCGCTGCTGCTGGCGCTGGTGCCGTTTCACAACGCCATCTATCAGCAATAGCACCGATCCCGCTAGGGCGCGTCGTGCAACAGCTGCTGCTCAAGCCACTGTTTCAGCTCGGGTGAAGCCGCTTTCAGGCTGTTCGAGCCGCGGGTGATGGTGGCGATCCCCGCGCCCAGTTCATTTTTCAGCTCGCGCTGGCTCATCTCGCCGCGCATCAGTTCCTGAATGATCCGCACCCGGGTGCCCAGCGCGGTGCGCTCGTCCGGCGTCAGCATCAGCTGCAGCAGCGGTTGATGCAGCTCTTGCGCAAACGAATTCTGCAGCAGCGCGACGAAGCGCAGCCAATCCTCATTGCCTTGTTCTGAAAGAGCGGGGTCGTTTAACGATAATTGCGTCATGGCAGCCACCATACTATTTAACTAGTACAGCAGCATACCATAGGGCCGTCAAAATCAATAACGTCTCTGCCACTCGGCGTCGGTCAACACCTTGGCCGGCCGGTGCGTCAGATAACGGTAAAACGCATCGTAGGCCAGCACATTCTTGACGTAGCCGCGGGTTTCCGAGAACGGAATGCTTTCGATGAACGCCACCGGATCGATACGCCCCGCGCTGTTGCCAAGCCAGGTGTTCACCCGTGACGGGCCGGCGTTATAGGCGGCGCTCGACAGGATCCGGTTGCGGCCGAACTGCTGATAGACCGACTCCAGATAGCTGGTGCCGATGGTGATGTTGGTCTGCGGATCGAACAGCTGGCTCGGGCCGACGTAGCCGGGAATATTGAACATCTGCACCGTATGCTGCGCGGTGCGCGGCATCACCTGCATCAGGCCGGAAGCGCCAACCGGCGACTGCGCCTTCGGATTCCAGGCGCTCTCCTGGCGCGCTATCGCCATCGCGTAGCTGGTGGTGATCCCCTTGTCATCGGTGGCGCGGCGGAACTCCTGCGGCCAGGCGACCGGGAAGCGCTCCTCCAGATGATCCCACAGCTTGCCGACGATGGTCGCCTGCACGCTCAGATCGGCCCATTTTTGCTCAAAGGCGTAGCGCGCCAGCGCCTCTTGTTCCGGCCGGCTGCGGCTGGCGACGTAGGAGCCCCACTCGCTGCGGGCCAGGTTGTCCATGTTCCAGTACATCAGCTCGCGCACCCGGGCGACCTCCGGCCCGTCGACCAGCGACGCGCGCGGCTTGGCCGCCACCGCCACCATCACCGGATAAGTGGCGTTCAGCTTCTGCGCCGCCGCCATCGGATAGAAGCCGCGTTCGGTCATCAGGTTACGCAATATCTCCTCGCCTTCGGCGCGTTTGCCTTCGTCCATCAACTGACTGGCGCGCCAGTAGCGCCACTCATCCTTGTTGCGCGACGCTTCCGGCAGGCGGGCCAGCCAGGTCGCCACGCCCTGCCGATCGCCGTTGCCCAACGCCATGCGCACCCGGCGCTCCAGCAGCGAAGGCGAACGGCTGCGCAGAATCACCCGATCGCGCCACTGCGCCTGTTCATAGGTGGCATCGCTGCCCATCAGGCGCCAGGCCACCGCCTCTTCCAGCCCCAGCCGCTCGTCGTCGCTCATTTTCTGCAGCCGCGCGAGCGTCGGGATCATCGCCCGCGCGTTTTCCACATCCTGCCGCGCCAGGCGCTCAAAGGCGATGCCGGTGGCGGCGCGGGTAAAGTCGGTCGGCCCCACGCTGCGGGCGAAGGCTTCCACGGTGGTCGGATCGTTTTGCAAGCGCACCAGGGCGTTGCCCATGGTCTGGTAGTCGGCCGGCAGCTGGCTGTAGAGGTTGCTGACCAGCGAACTGTTGCCCTCCTTCAACGCCAGCTTCATGCGCGCCAGAATATCCAGCGGCGTCTGCTTGCCTGCGCCGCGCCAGACGCTGAACAGCCGATCGCAGGCGCCCGGCAGCGTTTTGCCGTTCAGCCACAGTTCGTCGGCGCCGCTCCAGGCCGCCTGCTGATCGCCGGTGGCCCACTTGGCGTAGTAATAGTTGCAGCGCGCCGCCACCGGTTTGGGCGGCTGCGGGCTGAAGGCCAACAGGGTGCGCCAGTCTTCGCGCCGCGCCAGCTCATTGACGAAGCGCGGGGCCAGTGATTTCGCCGGCGGCAGCGTCGGGTTGCGTTTGATAAAGTCGTTCACCTCGGAGAACCCCGCCTGGCTCAGATCCTGTGTCAGCTCGCGGTATTCCAGGTAAGGATAAAGCGGATAATCGCGCAGCGTCGGCATCAGCTGCGCCACCACGCCCATCTGATTGCCGTCCCATGCCTGTTTGATCTGCTGGTAGCGCTGACGTTGCGCATCCAGAGAATCCGCCAGCGCCGCGCCTGAAAACGCCGTCAGGCACAGGCCCATTGCCAACAGCCGTCGCTTGTCCACCTTGACCATCCTCGCTCTTTCCTCACTGGTTGGACCGCAGGAGCCGCCCAGCTCCCCGGTGACCGCCGCGCCACGGCGCAGCGGGACAAAATAAAGCCGGGCGCACGGCCCGGACGCAGATATCTACCATAGACAGCGCAATCGCTCATCCATTCAATACTGTAGAAGAAGAAGTGTATCGCCATGACGGGAGCCAGGTAAAAAACGTTTACTTTGGCTGACAAATCAGGCCGACGGGATATTTCCAGCCACCGGATTTTTATTAGCCACCCCGGCATTTATAAGAGAAGTAAAATAATTTTTAATTATTAGCTATGACATTATTGCATTTGTGAGATGACGCCGCCGTTGCGCAAATCGCCTGACAGCTGGCCAAACGCGCCAACTTTGCAGAAAAGCGGTGGCAAACCCGGGTAGGCATTTTTATACTATCAAAAATAAGTAGGATAATTCCGAGAAAACAGCACATAAAGCGCCCAACGAAGACATCTTATAATACAATCCGCGCCAATTATGGGTGAGATAGTGTTCATTAGGCAGTGCGACTGACAGCTTTCAGCAAAACGATTGTCCCTTCAAGCGGGCCGAACTTTTCCTTGTCAGGCCACGGCCTGCGGGCGGCGGATCAGGCCGGAATGGCGGGTGAAGATGGCGAATAAGACCGCGATAGCGATGCGTTGCGCAAAAAGCCCCGTGCCGGGCTTCCTTGGCGCACGTCTGAATATCGGTCGCCTGCTGCTGATCGTGTTGTTGTTGGTGCTGCTGACGTTGTCCGGGCCTGCGCGCGCCGCCGATGATCCCTATCAAAAACGCACGCACGCCGTGACGACCGTGGTGGTAGGCATCATCAGCTACGCCCGCTGGTCGCGTGAACCCAATCCGATCCGCTTGTGCGTGACCGCACCCACCCAGTATGCCGAAGGGCTGTTCGATCCGATCCTGCTGAGCGCCCCGCGTCCGATTAAAGCCGAGCGCGTGCCGTTCGACAGCCCAACGCTGAGTACCGGCTGCGATGTCATCTACTTAGGGAACATCACCGCCGCGCAGAGACAAAATTTCATGCAGCGCATTTCCGGCAACTCCATTCTCAGCATCAGCGAGAACGATAGCGAATGCTCCGCCGGCAGCGCATTTTGCCTGCAGATCGATGGGGACCAGGCCAGTTTCAAGGTCAACCTGGACGCTCTGGCGCGCAGCGGCGTGCGCGTTCACCCCAACGTGCTGCAGCTGGCACGCAAACAGGCGCCGCCGCTATGAGGCTGTTGCACAGAAACCGCGCCGGCAATGCGCGCCCGACGCTGGGCCGAGTGCTGCAGCGGGTGCATCTTGGGCTGGCGCTGATCGCCGTCGGCACCGCCGGCATCTTTTTGACGCTGGTGGCGCTGTTTGCGCTGCGCGCCTATGCCGACCACAACCTGCACCTGATCGCGCGCTCCATCAGCTATACCGTCGAGGCCGCCGTGGTGTTTGAAGACGGCGCCGCCGCGCGTGAGGCGCTGATGCTGATCGCCTCCAACGAAGAGATCCTGGAGGCGCGCATTCTGGATAATAAAGGCAAGATGTTGGCCAGCTGGCGCCATCCCTCCGACAGCCCGCTGCACGGTCTGGAGCAGATGGTTGCGCACTGGGCGCTGCCCGAGCCGGTCATCCTGCCTATTTCTCACGGGGGCAAACAGGTTGGCCAGGTCTGGTTGAGCGGCAACGGCGGCAGCCTGTTGCGTTTCCTGTTGCGCGGCCTGGTCGGCATGATCGCCTGCATGGTGCTCAGCACCCTGTGCGCTCTGGTGTTGTCGCGCCGTATGCTGGTCGGCATCGTCAGTTCGCTGGACGACATCGCCAACGTGGCGCACGCGGTGCGCCGCGATCGCACCTTCGGCCTGCGGGTGCCGTCGGCGCCGATCGCCGAGCTGCATGAGCTCAGCAACGATTTCAACGGCTTGCTCGACGAGCTGGAGGCTTGGCAGGCCCATCTGAAGCAGGAGAACGACTCGCTGGCTCACCGGGCGACGCACGACAGCCTGACCGGCTTGCCGAACCGCGCCTTCTTCGAAGGGCGGCTGAGCCGGGCGCTGGGCGATATCGAACCGCCGGCGAAATTGGCGGTGCTGTTTATCGACGGCGATCGCTTCAAGGAGGTGAACGACAGTTATGGCCACGCCGCAGGCGATGCGGTGCTGACCACCATTGCCGGGCGCATTCGCGCGCAGCTGCGCGAGACCGATCTGGTCGCGCGTCTGGGCGGGGATGAATTCGCCGTGCTGCTGGCGCCGGTACACGGCACGGAAGATGTCCTGCAGATCGCTGACAACATCATCGATTGCATGACGCAACCGGTCATTTTGCCGAACGACGAGGCGGTCATTACCTCTCTGAGTATCGGTATTGCGCTGTACCCTGATCACGCGTCGACGCCTCAGGGTCTTTTGCACGAAGCTGACGATGCGATGTATCAGGCAAAGCATCGTTATAACGGAGGCTGGCGGCTGGCTATACATAAATAAGAGCCCCGGCTATAACACTTGAACTAGGGATTTTGACTATGATACAGCAACTGTTTAAAGGTCGTTTTTCACTGCTGACGATGGTGTTCGTCGCCCTGCTGGCGCTCGCCGGCTGCCAGAGCAAACCGCAGGGCCTGACGGCCGAGCAGATCGCGCTGCTGCAATCGCAGGGCTTCAAACTGACTGATAACGGCTGGGAGTTCGGCCTGTCGGATAAAGTGCTGTTCGGCAACAACATCGGCAAGCTGAACCCGGAAAGCACCGAGACGGTGCAGAAGATGGGCCGCGCGCTGCTGAGCGTCGGCATCACCAAGTTCCGCCTGGACGGCCATACCGACAACTACGGTGAAGACAGCTATAACGACCAGCTCTCCCTGCGCCGCGCCAATGCGGTGGCCGATCTGCTGGCCAGCGTCGGCATTCCGCGCGCCAATATCGAAACCCGCGGCATGGGCAAACGCGATCCCGTTGCCGACAACCGCACCTCCAGCGGCCGCGCGGAAAACCGCCGCGTCGCGATCGTCGTCACGCCATAAGCCACCAATATGCGCCTTTATCGGCGCATAAACGGTTATACTTAGCGATCGCTGAGCGATGTCTGGGATCCGAGATCGAAACGGGCTACACTCATGCCGCCAGACATCCTATAAATACTGATATAGAGAGGCTTAGAGCAACGTGGCTCAATACGTCTATACCATGCACCGCGTCGGCAAGGTGGTACCGCCGAAGCGTCATATTTTGAAAAACATCTCCCTGAGCTTCTTCCCCGGGGCCAAAATCGGCGTACTGGGCCTGAACGGCGCCGGTAAGTCCACCCTGCTGCGCATCATGGCCGGCATCGATACCGATATCGAAGGGGAAGCGCGCCCGCAGCCGGGCATCAAGATCGGTTACCTGCCGCAGGAGCCGCAGCTTAACCTCGAACACACCGTGCGTGAGTCGGTGGAAGAAGCGCTGGCGGAAGTGGTCGGCGCGCTGAAGCGCCTGGACGAAGTGTACGCGCTGTACGCCGAAGAAGGCGCAGACTTCGACAAGCTGGCCGCCGAACAGGGCCGCCTAGAAGAGATCATTCAGGCGCACGACGGTCACAACCTCAACGCCCAGCTGGAACGCGCCGCCGACGCGCTGCGCCTGCCGGACTGGGACGCTAAAATCGCCCACCTGTCCGGGGGTGAACGCCGCCGCGTCGCGCTGTGCCGCCTGCTGCTCGAGAAGCCGGACATGCTGCTGCTGGACGAACCGACCAACCACCTGGACGCCGAGTCCGTGGCCTGGCTGGAACGCTTCCTGCACGACTTCGAAGGTACCGTGGTGGCGATTACCCACGACCGTTACTTCCTGGATAACGTGGCCGGCTGGATCCTCGAACTGGACCGCGGCGAGGGCATTCCATGGGAAGGCAACTACTCTTCCTGGCTGGAGCAGAAAGACGCGCGTCTGGCGCAGGAAGCGTCCGCCGAAGCCGCTCGCCGCAAGTCGATCGAGAAAGAGCTGGAGTGGGTGCGTCAGGGCGCCAAAGGCCGTCAGTCCAAAGGCAAGGCCCGTTTGGCCCGCTTCGAAGAGCTGAACAACACCGAATACCAGAAACGTAACGAAACCAACGAACTGTTCATTCCACCTGGCGCACGCCTGGGCGACAAAGTGGTCGAAGTCAGCAACCTGCGCAAGTCCTACGGCGACCGCATGCTGATCGACGACCTGTCGTTCTCGGTGCCGAAAGGGGCAATCGTCGGCATCATCGGTCCGAACGGCGCGGGTAAATCCACGCTGTTCCGCATGATGTCCGGCCAGGAACAGCCTGATTCCGGCAGCATCGTGCTGGGCGACACCGTCAAGCTGGCGTCCGTCGATCAGTTCCGCGACAGCATGGACGGTTCGAAAACCGTGTGGGAAGAAGTCTCCGGCGGGCAGGACATCATGCGCATCGGCAACACCGAGATGCCGAGCCGCGCCTATGTCGGCCGCTTCAACTTCAAGGGCGTCGATCAGGGCAAACGCGTGGGCGAGCTGTCCGGCGGTGAGCGTGGCCGTCTGCACCTGGCCAAGCTGCTGCAGGTTGGCGGCAACGTGCTGCTGCTCGATGAACCGACCAACGACCTGGATATCGAAACCCTGCGCGCGCTGGAAAACGCCCTGCTGGAATTCCCTGGCTGCGCCATGGTGATCTCGCACGACCGTTGGTTCCTCGACCGTATCGCCACCCACATCCTGGACTACCAGGATGAAGGCAAAGTGGAATTCTTCGAAGGCAACTTCACCGAGTACGAAGAGTACAAGAAGCGTACGCTGGGCGCCGATGCGCTCGAGCCGCACCGCATCAAGTACAAGAAGATCGCCAAGTAATACCCCAGGCGCCGCATGCGGCGCCTTTTTTACGCCTGCGCCCGGCGATAGTCGCGCGGTGAGCACGCCATCACGCGTTTGAACGCGTGGCTGAAAGCGCTGTCGGAATCGTACCCCAAACGCTGCGCGATAGCGGAGACCGGTTCGCCGCCGGTACGCAGCGCCCGCGCCGCCAGCAGCATGCGCCAGCGCGACACGTACTCGAGCGGCGCCATGCCGGCTTTCTGCTTGAAGCGCAGCGCCAACGTCGAACGGGAAACGCTCGCCGCGTCGGCCAACGCCGCCACCGTCCAGCGCCGGGCCGGATCGGCATGTACCGCCTGCATCGCGGCGCCGATACGCGGATCGAACAAGGCGGGTAGCCAGCCGGACGCCGCACTCTCCTCCCCCATCAGGTAAATCCGCAGCGCCTGGGTCAACATGATTTGCCCCAGGTGATGCGTCATCAGCGCGCTACCCGGCGAAGGCTTTAACAGCTCGTCCGCCAGCCGCTGCAGCGCCCATTGCAACACGGCGGCCTCTTCGGTGCCCCCGCGGATCACCATCAACGCGGGCAGGCTGCCGAACAGCCGCTCCACCTCCTCGCCAAAGCTAAAACGGCCGCCGATAAACAGGCACGTTTCCCCCTCGCCGCAGCTCGCCACGCCGTTTTGCGCCTGCAGATAAAGCGCGTCGGCGTCGAGCGCCGGAAGAGACAAGTCGCTGCCGACGGTCAGCGGCAGGCTGCGAGTCAGCAGTAAACAGTCGCCAGCCGCCAGCCACAGCGGTTCTGCCAGCCCTTCCGCCGCCAACCAACAGCCGCCGCGCACCACCGCGTTGAACTTCCCGCCTTGCGGAGCGGGAAAATGAACGGCCCAGTCGCCGCCGGCCTTCAGGCCGCCGAAAAACGCATTCTGGCTGTTCAGTGGCGCCAGCACTTCCGATAAAGGATCCATACCCTCTCCCCATAAAGATCTTGCAAGAGCATAACCCACGCGATGCGCTGGCCGAAGACTTTAGGACGATGGCGACAGAAATTAGGTTTTTGTTGCATTCATCCGCCGGATAGCGCCGATTTACACTCCCTGTGTCACAGCCAACCACAGCGAGGAATCCCCAATGAACAAACAAACGCCCATCGGCTCTGGCTTCAACGCCACCACCACCGCCGCCGACGTGCTCAAAGATCGTCAACTGGCCGGCATGACGGCGCTAGTCACCGGCGGCCATTCCGGCCTGGGGTTGGAAACGACTCGCGCATTGACGCAGGCGGGAGCACAGGTGATTGTCGCCGCCCGCGATCCCGTCATCGCCCGCACTCGTCTGGCCCTCGCCGGTATCAGCAACGTCGACATTTATGAGCTTGATTTGGCCGATCTGAACAACATCAGAGAGTTCACGCAACATCTTCTGGCGTCCGGCGTCCACCTCGATATGGTGATCTGCGGTGCCGGCATCATGGCCTGTCCAGAAACCCGCATCGGCCCAGGCTGGGAGGCACAATTCGCGATCAACCACCTGGGGCATTACGCGCTGGTGAACCATCTCTGGCCGGCATTGGCGGGCGGCGCCCGCGTTGTCGTCATCTCTTCTTCCGGCCACCATGCCAGCGCCATACGCTGGAATGACGTGCAGTTTCACAGCGGCTATGACAAGTGGCGGGCCTACGGCCAGTCGAAAACCGCTAATGCGTTATTCGCCGTGCACCTCGACAAACGAGGACGAGCCGCCGGTGTACGCGCCTTCACGCTGCATCCCGGCATGATCCCCACGCCACTGCAGCGTTACCTCTCGCAGGAAGAGATGCTCGCATTGGACTGGATCGACGCCAACGGCAAACCCGCCCACCCGGAAATGCTGAAAACGCCGCAACAGGGAGCGGCAACCCAGGTGTGGGCGGCGACATCGCCTCAACTCAATGGCCTTGGCGGATTGTATTGCGAAGACTGCGATATCGCCCGGCGCAACGATGACGAGGGCCTTTCCTTCAGCGGCGTAAAAAGCTACGCCGTCGATCCTGAACAGGCCCAACGCCTGTGGGAATTGTCGGCGCAACTCACCGGCATCGACATCTTCGGCAAGATTTAAACAGGAGCCCCCTATGCAGAATCGCCAAATCATCCTCGGCAAACTCCCAGAGGGAAAGCTGACCGTCGATTGTTTTCAGACTCGCGAGACCCCGATGCCGATCCCCGGCCCCGGAGAGGTTCTGTTGCGCACGCTTTACGTGCCTTTGGATTCGGCCAGCAGAGCCTGGATGCAGGGTGTCACCTATCGTTCCGGATTGCAGCCAGGAGACATCATGGCCGCGACGACGCTGGCCGAAGTCGTCACGTCGCGCTCTCCCCTGCTGGCCGTCGGCGATATCGTGTTGGCGGAAACCGGCTGGCAAACCTTCACGGCCCTGCCGGCGGCTGAGGCGCTCAAACAGCCGAACATCGTTCCGCATACGCACTTGCTCAGCGTTTACGGCGTGCCCGGACTCACCGCTTACTTCGGCCTGCTGGAATGCGGACGCCCCAAGGCCGGTGAAACCGTCGTCATTTCCGCCGCCGCGGGGGCGGTAGGCATGTTCGCCGGACAAATCGCCCGGCTCCACGGCTGCCGCACGGTGGGCATTGCCGGCGGCGCCGCCAAAACGGCTCTGCTGGCGGACAGGCTGGGTTTCGACGCGGCGATAGATTATAAGGCGGGGAATCTGCATGACGGCCTGCGCCGCTCGTGCCCCAACGGCATTGACGTGCTGTTCGACAACGTCGGCGGCGATATTTTGGCGGCCTGCCTGCCGCACATGGCGAAACAGGGACGCATTGTTTGCTGCGGCGCGGTGTCGCAGTACGATACGGCCTCCCCACCGGCCGCGCCGGCCGGGATCCCCGGTTTGCTGATCGTCAACAGCTTGACGATGCGGGGGTTCCTGTTGGCCGACTTCCTTCACCGACAAGAACAGGCGCTGACGGCGCTCACGGCTTGGGTCGCGGAGGAGAAATTAGCGGTCATCGAAGATCTGATCGCCGGTTTTGAGTTGCTGCCCGCGGCCCTGGTTGGCCTGCTGGCGGGGGAGAACACAGGAAAGCGCATCGTGCAAGTGACGTAATATCTTGTTTAACCCAGGAGCGGCCTGGGCTTCCTTGGTTCTTATTCCCGCGGCAGCTCGCGGGCGTAGTCGTCAAACGCCGGGTGCTGCAGCACCACATCGATGAAGCAGGCCAGCGCCGGGGAATTCAGCTTGCGGCTCGGGTAAACCAGATACAGCTCGTTGCCCTCCGCGCGCCACGCCGGCAAGACTTCCACCAACAGCTTCTGCGCCACCACCTCGCGGCTGAGAAACGCCGGCAACAGCGTGATCCCCGCGCCGGCGATAGCGCATTCACGCGCATACAGCAGGTTGTCGGTGGTGTGCGCCAGCGGCAGCTGCCAACGGTAGTAGTCGTCGCCGCAGCGCAGGTTCCAGGCCGTCCAGGCGCGGTGGGCAATGCAGCGATGCTGTTGCAGCTGCTGCGGGTGTTCGATCGGCGGATGCTGCGCCAGATAGGACGGCGCCGCCAACAGATAGCGCGGCGCATACCCGAGACGGCGACCGATCAGCGAAGAATCCTGCGGCTTGCCGGTGCGCAGCGCGGCGTCGAAGCCTTCCTGCACCAGATCCACCATGGCGTCGGACACCGACACCTCCAGCGAAACGTCCGGGTATTGGCGCTGAAAATCCGCCGCCAGCCGCGCCACCAGGGTCGCCCCCAGCCCGGCGGGCGTTGAAATGCGCAGGCGGCCGCTCGGGTTATCGCGCAGCCGCTGCAACGCCAGATCGGCGCGTTCCGCGGCGGACATCATCGCCTGACAATGTTCCAGATAGCGCTCACCGGCGAAGGTCAGGTTCAGCTGGCGCGTGGTGCGATTGAGCAAGCGCAGCCCCAGCGTCTGTTCGAGCTGGCTGATGCGCTGGCTGACGCTGGATTTCGGCAACCCGACGCGCTGCGCGGCGGCGGTGAAGCTGCCGCACTCCGCCACCAGCGCGAACAGCGCCATGTCCTGCAGCTGTTTGAATTCCATTGTTCACCTTAAACGAACACTCCGTTAGATATTGTCCATCTTATCACCCCACTGCCGCGGGTCTACACTGGGGACATCATTTAAAAGGAGCACAATCATGTCGATAAAAGCCATTGCCGTAGACCCGCAGAACCCCGCCGGTTTCATCGAAATTTCACCGGAGATGCCGGTTCCCGGCCAGTACGATCTGCTGGTGGCAGTGAAAGCGGCGTCGGTCAACCCGGTGGACACCAAAGTGCACGCCGGTCTGCAAAAGAGCGGCCTGCAGCAGCCGCGCATCCTCGGCTGGGACGCCAGCGGCGTGGTGGTAGAGGTGGGCAGCGGCGTCAGCGGCTTCAAGCCCGGCGATGAAGTGTGGTACGCCGGCGACATCACCCGCCCCGGCAGCAACAGCAGCCACCAGCTGCTCGACTCACGCATCGCCGCGCACAAGCCCCGCAGCCTGAACTGGGCCGAGTCCGCCGCCCTGCCGCTCACCGCCCTCACCGCCTGGGAAGCGCTGTTCGAACACCTGAACATTCAGGATGCGCCGGAGCACAAGACGCTGCTGATCATCGGCGGCGCCGGCGGCGTCGGCTCGCTGGCCATTCCGCTGGCCGCGCTGCGCAGCAAGGTGAAAGTGATTGCCACCGCCTCAAGGCCGGAATCCGCCGCCTGGTGCCGTGAGCGCGGCGCCGATCTGGTGGTGGACTACCGCGATCTGAAGGGCGAGCTGGCGCAGCACGGCATCGAGCAGGTGGATTACATCCTGTGCCTGAACGATACCGACGGCCACTGGCCGGCGATGGCCGAGCTGGTCGCGCCGCTGGGCCATATCTGCACCATCGTCGAGAACGCGCAGCCGTTGGATCAAAACGCGCTGAAGCTGAAGAGCGCCGCGCTGCACTGGGAATTCATGTTCACCCGCAGCATGTTCACCACCCCGGACATTGCGCAACAGGGGCGCATCCTGCAGCAGGTGGCGCAGCTGCTGGACGAGGGCAAGCTGAGCACCACGCTGAGCGAAACCCTGCACGGGCTGTCGGTAGAGACGCTGACCGCCGCGCATCGACAGCTGCTCGGCGGCCATATGCAAGGCAAGCTGGTTATCGCTTACTAAGCCTGAATCGCGGCGGCGTTTTGCGCCGCCGTTACTGCGGACGAACGAAGCCGACGCACAGCGTTTGCACTTCGCCGCTCGGATCGGCCTGGAACGTCAGATTCTGCCGCCAATCGAGGCGCATCTTCGGCCAGTGGGCCAGCTCGCCGCCGAAGTCGCTGTGGGCACAATCCTCTCCCAGCCGACCGAACAGGGCGACGCCGTGCTGCGCAATCTGCGGATAGCTGATATTCACGTTGTAGATATTCGGCCGCGCCTGATTGGACCAGCGCGTAATGGTCTGCGGCCGGGAGCCGGCATACACCGACATCCACTGCGACAGGTATTCACCGCCGACGTAGCGCAGGCTGACGCCATACCGCTCCTGCCACAGCCGCTCCACTCCGACGCTGAACGCCTTGATACCCACCATTTTCTGGCCGGCGTTGCGCACGTTGCCCAGCATCACCGCGGCATACCCCAGATAGACCGCCAGCGCCGCGCACATCAGCCCGATGGTCGCCGCGCGCAGCGAACGCACCGGCGGCTGGCGCACGCAGCCAACCAGCAGCGCGGGCGCCAGCATGAAGAACGGCTGCAGCCACTCGGTCAGCCGGCCGCCGACGTTGAAAGAGAACCAGAAGGTAATGATGCCGAGCGGCAACAGGTAGACCCACAGCAACACCCGCATCGGCAACGCCGCTGGCCAGGCCAGCACCGCCCCGCTGCGCCGCAGGATCACCCACAGCGCGAGCGACGGATAGAACACCAGCAGCAGCGACTGCAGCATATCGAGGTTGAGCTGCATCTTGATCTGCGAATCCACCCACTTGAAGGCGGCGAAGTCATGGTTCCACAGCCAGAACAGGTTCGGCAGCACCAGCGCCAACCAGATCGCCACCGCCAGATAGAACTGCGGCTGGCGATAGCAGCGGCGGATCTGCGGTACGAACAGCGTCGACAGCGCCGCGAAATAGACGAAGGCGAAGGTCGAGTATTTCGCCATCATCGCCAGACCAGCCACCAATGCGAAAGCCGGCCACCAGTTGGCCGAACGCGAGATCGCCAGGTGGAAGAACAGCGCCATCCACGGCCACAGCATCACCAACAGGTAATTGTCGTTGTAGGGAATGATGTCGAAATTGATGATGCCGGACAGATTGAGCGTCAGCAGCGCCATCCAGGCCAGCGAGGTGCTGCCGCTCAGGCGGCGCGCCAATAGCCAGACGCCCAACATGCCGACGGCGATGGCGATGAAGTGCCCGCCATACCAGTACAGGTTCAGCGGCAGCCACGAGAGCCAGATCGCCGGCTGCATCGCCGCACCGACCAGCCAAGGATTTTTCGGTGAGCCCCACTCGGCGTTGAGGCCCCAGTTGAGCGCCTCGACGGCGTCGTAAGGCAGGGTGGGATCGAGATGAACGGTCAGCAGCGTCCAGGCTGCGGCATAGCAGATCAACCAGAGAGCGAGTAAGCGATAAGACATGTCTTCTTCTGAGCGTTATTGTAAAGAAAATCTTAACCTAGTCGCTACCGAATGAACCATGTTTAAACAAGCCGTTAAATGTGCGCCACAGAGGCGTTTCTGCCGCCGCGACCGCACATTCCGCTAATTTTTTCAGCCTGCGGCGTGGCGATGGGCAGGCGCATTCGCCAACCGGCCGGCGTCCGCCGCCAGCAGTTGCTGCACCAGCTCGACGCAGCGCAGGAAACGCTCTTCGTAATCGCTGGATTCAACGTGCACGTACTCGATGTTGTTGGCGCGCAACATCTCCTCCAGCAGGTGCTGGAACGCCAGGCGATCGGCGGCGCTGCCAAGGCTGCGCAGGCCGTCCGCCACCCACGGCGTGTTGTTTTCCAGCAGGATCACCAGATCGAAACGGTATTCGTCGATCAGCGCCTGCACGAAGGGGTGTTCACGCCCCTCGTACTTTTTGCAAAACGCCTGGGTGGTGACGAAATCGGTATCGATAAACGCCACCTTGTTGGCGTACTTGACCGCGAAATCCACGTATTGCGCCTGCCCGAGAGCGATTTTGTCGTAGTCGGAGTACTGCAGCGCCATCTCGTCGCCGCCCAGGTGCGAAAACACGTAATCGCGGCCATATTCCCAGGCGCTGGTGGTGTTGAAGATGTTGGCCAGCTTGTTGACCAGCGTCGACTTGCCGCTCGACTCGCCGCCGAGGATCGCCACGGTGCGCACGAAGAACGGCTTCACCTCGGTCGGGATATAGTCCCAATAGCGGAACGGATCCTGGCGGATCTGATTACCGCTGATGTTCATGAACGAACGCTCGGGATCGACCAAGATGGTTTCGATGCCCAGATGCTCGCGGTAGCGCGGCGCATCCTGCGCTTCGCTGGAATAGATGAAGCTCGGCACGATGCCCTTCTGTTCCATAAAGGCCTTCATGCCGTCGCTCCACACGTTCCAGCCGTGCGGATAGGGTTCGATGCCCTGCTCGTCGAACGAGTGGATATGGATGTTTTTCTGGTACTTGAAGGTCTGCAGCAGCCAGCGCAGGCGATCGCTGACCGTTGGCTGTTGCGACATCGAACTGTTCTCGAACAGCTCGCGGTCGCGCGGTTCGTCGTGGCACAAGATAACGTGAAGTTCGTCCACCTGGCTGCAGGCGCGCTGGATCAGATAGATGTGGCCGGTGTGCAGCGGGTAAAATTTACCAAACACCACGCCGACTTTGACCTCTTTACGCGGGAACTCCAGCCCGAGAAAACGGTGCAGCGCCTCGAGCTTTTGCGCGCTCGGACTTTTGATTTTGCCGTTCAACAGCTGGCTCAGATAGCCCTTGGTCATGCCGCTGGCATCCGCCACCTGCTGCAAAGTACAGCCCTTTTGCTTAATGGACGTCTTCAGGTAATCAAATTGCGGCATGGCCACCTCCGTTTAGTATGCTAAACAAAATAGCATATCTTACTCGCCGTCGGCGACATTAATAAAACTCTTCCAGCACGTCGAGCGCGTCCGCCAGCTTCTTGACCCCAAACACCTGCATGTTGGCCGGCGGCTTCTTCGGCATGTTGCCGTGCGGCACGATGGCGCGCTTGAAACCGTGCTTGGCCGCTTCGGAGATGCGCTCCTGGCCGCTCGGCACCGGACGGATTTCTCCCGCCAGCCCCACTTCGCCGAACACCACCAGATCGTTCGGCAGCGGCCGATCGCGCAGGCTCGACACCAGCGACATCAGCAGCGCCAGATCGGCGCTGGTCTCGCTGACCTTCACCCCGCCGACCACGTTGACGAACACGTCCTGATCCGACATCTGCAGCCCGCCGTGCCGGTGCAGCACCGCCAGCAGGATCGCCAACCGGTTCTGCTCCAGGCCCACCGCCACGCGGCGCGGGTTGGACATCATCGAGTGATCCACCAGCGCCTGGATCTCCACCAGCAGCGGCCGGGTGCCTTCCCACACCACCATCACCGAGCTGCCGGAGGTGACTTCATCGCCGCGGCTGAGGAAGATCGCCGAAGGGTTGCTGACTTCGCGCAGCCCCTGTTCGGTCATGGCGAACACGCCCAGCTCGTTGACCGCGCCGAAGCGGTTCTTGTGGCTGCGCAGGGTGCGGAAGCGGGAATCGGCGTCGCCATCCAGCAGCACCGAACAGTCGATGCAGTGTTCCAGCACTTTCGGCCCGGCCAGCGAGCCGTCTTTGGTGACGTGGCCGACCATGACGATCGCCACGCCGCGCGTCTTGGCGAAGCGCGTCAGGTAGGCGGCGGTTTCGCGCACCTGGGCCACGCTGCCCGGCGAAGACTGAATGTCCGCCATGTGCATCACCTGGATCGAGTCGATCACCATCAGCTTCGGCTGTTCCTGCTCGGCGATCAGGCAGATCTGCTCGATGCTGGTTTCCGACAGCATGTTCAGGCCGCCGGTCGGCAGCCCCAGCCGATGAGCGCGCATCGCCACCTGCTGCAGCGACTCCTCGCCGGTGACGTACAGGGTTTTCATCTGTTCGGACAGTTTGCACAGCACCTGCAGCAACAGGGTGCTCTTGCCGGCGCCGGGGTTGCCGCCGATCAGAATGGCGCTGCCGGGCACCACGCCGCCGCCCAGCACGCGATCGAACTCGAGAAAGCCGGTGGTGAAGCGCGGCAGCGCCTCAAGGCTGATTTCCGACAGCTTCTGCACCTTGCTGACGCCGGCGTCGCCGGCATAGCCGCTGAGGCGATCGTTGCGCGCCGCTGCGGGCGACGCGGCCAAACGCACTTCCGTGATGGTGTTCCAGGCATGACAGGCGCTGCACTGCCCCTGCCAACGCGGATAGTCCGCCCCGCACTCATTGCACACAAATGCCCGTTTTGCCGCTTTTGCCACGTCTTACCTCAATCTTTCGTTATCGCACTTCGTGTTTCAGGCTGCCGGTGAGAATGCACAGCACGCCCATCAGATCCGCATGCCGGATCGCCACCTGCGCTTTTTCATACACTTTCGGCTTGGCGTGGTAGGCGATGCCCAACCCCGCCGCCTGCATCATTTTCAAATCGTTGGCGCCGTCGCCGATGGCTACGGTCTGCGCCAGCGGGATCTCCAGCTTCTCTGCCAGTCGCAGCAGCGTATCGGCTTTGAACTGCGCGTCCACCACCGGCCCCAGCACTTCGCCGGTCAGCTTGCCGTCGCGGATCTCCAGCTCATTGGCCGCCGCCGCCACCAGCCGCAGCCGGTTGCGCAGGTATTCGGCGTAGTAGGTGAAGCCGCCGGAGGCGATCGCCACATGCCAGCCCATCGCCTGCAGTTTGCCCACCAGACTGGTCAGCCCCGGCATCAGCGGCAGCTCGTCGCGCACCTGCTTGAGGATGTTGGCGTCGGCCCCTTTCAGCGTGCCGACGCGCTGGCGCAGGCTGGCGGTAAAGTCCAGCTCGCCGCGCATCGCGCGTTCGGTGACTTCCGCCACCTGTTCGCCGACGCCCGCCAGCTTGGCGATCTCGTCGATGCACTCGATCTCGATCGCCGTCGAATCCATGTCCATCACCAGCAGCCCCGGCGTGCGCAGGTGCGGGATCTTGCCGAGCGGCGCCACGTCCAGCCCGCTCTCTGCCGCCAGCAGCTTGGCGCGCGGCGTCAAGGTGCCTGCCAGGCGCACCACCTGATAGTCGTCCACGCCCCAGGCGGTGACGATCACCATCGCCGCGCCCAGCTTGCGTTGGAATTGTGTAATGCGCGCCTTGTCCAGCTTTCTGCCGTATAACAGCCACCCGGTATTGCCCGCCCGGTAGTCCAGCGGCATCACTTCGTCGCCGCTGAGCGAAAGGGGAAGACCCGGCCATTGAGAGATCTCCGCCGGAAGATCGCAATAGGTCAGACTGTTTGACATCATTGACTCCTGAATGGACAAAAACGCTGCATGATAAAACGACGCATCAAGCTATCCTATCGCCAGCGGTTCTGGCAACATAAAGTGTCCCCGATGCCCAAGGAACCTGCATGGCTCGCGCTAAACTGAAATTTCGCCTGCACCGTACCGCTATTATCCTGATTTGCCTGGCTTTGCTGGTGCTCCTGATGCAGGGTGCCTCTTATTTTAGCCTGAGTCACCAAATGGCGCGATCCGAACAGGTCGAAGAGCTGGCGCAGACGCTGACCAAACAGGTCGCCTACAGCCTGGCGCCGCTGCTGGACGACGACGGCAACAACCCGCGCATCGACGCCATCCTCAAGCAGCTCACCGATCACAGCCGCATTCTCGACGTCAGCGTGTATCAGCTGGACGGCACGCTGGTCTCCCACGCCGGGGAGCAGATAAGTATACGCGATCGGCTGTCGCTCGACGGCAAGCGCGCTGGCAGCTACTTCAACCACCAGTTGGTCGAATCCATTCAGGGCAAAGACGGCCCGATCGGCTTTATCCGCATCACCCTCGACACCCACGTGCTGGCGACCGAGTCCAAGCAGGTGGACAACACCACCAACCTGCTGCGCCTGATGATCCTGCTGGCGCTGGCGATCGGCATCATTCTGGCGCGCACCCTGCTGCAACACCGCCGCAGCCGCTGGCAGCAGTCGCCGTACCTGTTGACCGCCAACACGCCGTTGGCAGAAGGCAATACGGTGGAAGACGACGAAGAGGATGCGCCTGAGGCAAAACAGGAAGCGCCGAAGAAGGGGTAACTCAGGCCAGGCGCTGAATGTGATCGTGCCGTTTATTGTCCTTTCGGTGAATAGATTGCCCGTAACGGCTTCATCAATAACCAGTTGAAAGGTAAAGCGTTAGCCAAAACTGGCCAAGCGGAATGAATAGATTGACGGGCGGGCGCCATGATGACGCCCGCCGGGGTATTACGCTTTGTCGCCCAGCAGCACGGATTCCAGCGCGATAACGATCATTTCGTTAAAGGTGGTCTGGCGTTCCGCCGCCGTGGTCGCTTCGTGACGCAGGATGTGGTCAGACACGGTGCAGATGGTCAGCGCCTTGCAGCCGAACTCTTCGTACAGCTCTGCCGCCACGCCGTAGATGCCGGCCGCTTCCATTTCCACGCCCAGGATGCCGTACTTCTTCATCACCTGGAACATGTCCGGATCCGGGGTGTAGAACAGATCGGCGGAGAAGATGTTGCCCACGCGCGCCGGGATGCCCTGCGCCGCCGCCGCGTCGACCGCGTTGCGCACCATGTCGAAGTCGGCGATCGCCGCGTAGTCGTTGTCCTTGAAGCGCAGACGGTTCACCTTGGAGTCGGTGCACGCGCCCATGCCGATCACCACGTCACGCAGTTTGATATCGTCACGCACCGCGCCGCAGGAGCCCACGCGAATGATCTTCTTCACGCCGAATTCTGCGATCAGCTCGCGCGCATAGATGGAGCAGGACGGGATGCCCATGCCGTGGCCCATTACGGAGATGCGGCGGCCTTTGTAGGTGCCGGTGAAGCCCAACATGCCGCGCACGTTGTTCACTTCCACCGCGCCTTCCAGGAAGGTTTCGGCGATGTATTTTGCACGCAGCGGATCGCCCGGCATCAGTACTACGTCAGCGAAATCACCCATCTCAGCATTAATGTGCGGCGTAGCCATAATTTTCTTCCTTTAGAAATCTTATTTAATAAAAACGTCAAACATCTAAGCCTTGAATTTCGAGTCGCAGCCAGGCAGCTAGCGGGTGAATCCCCAGGAGCTTACTTGAGTAAGTGACTGGGGTTCACGCGTGAAGCTAACAACGCTGTGGCTTGAAAGACAGGGCTTAGAACAGGGTCTTACCGTAATCCATCGGCGACAGGCCAAAATAATTGGCGACGGTCTGGCCGATGTCGGCGAAGGTCTCGCGGTGGCCCAGCGAGCCCGGTTTCACTTTCGGGCCGTAAACCAGCACCGGAATGTGTTCGCGGGTGTGGTCGGTGCCCGGCCAGGTCGGGTCGCAACCGTGGTCGGCGGTGAAGATGATGATGTCTTCGTCTTTCACCAGCTTCAGCAGCTCCGGCAGGCGGCGGTCGAACAGCTCGAGCGCGGCGGCGTAGCCCGCCACGTCGCGGCGGTGGCCATAGGAGGAATCGAAGTCCACGAAGTTGGTGAACACGATGGTGTTGTCGCCGGCCTTTTCCATTTCGATCAGGGTCGCGTCGAACAGCGCGTCGATGCCGGTCGCCTTCACCTTCTTGGTGATGCCGACGTTGGCGTAGATATCGGCGATTTTACCGATCGACACCACTTCGCCGCCCTTCTCGTCCACCAGCTTTTTCAGCACGGTCGGCGCCGGCGGCTCTACCGCCAGATCGTGACGGTTGCCGGTGCGCTGGAAGTTGCCCGGCTTGTCGCCGACGAACGGACGTGCGATCACGCGGCCGATGTTATACCCGCCTTCGGTCAGCTCTTCACGCGCGATTTCGCACAGCTCGTACAGGCGATCCAGGCCGAAGGTTTCTTCATGGCAGGCGATCTGGAATACCGAGTCGGCGGAGGTGTAGAAAATCGGCTTGCCGGTTTTCATGTGCTCTTCACCCAGCTGATCGAGGATCACGGTGCCGGATGAGTGGCAGTTGCCCAGGTAGCCCGGCAGCTTGGCGCGTTCGACCAGTTTGTCCAGCAGTGCCTGCGGGAAGCTGTTGTGCTCGTCCTTGAAATAGCCCCAGTCGAACAGCACCGGCACGCCGGCGATTTCCCAGTGGCCCGACGGCGTGTCTTTACCGGAAGAGAGTTCGCTGGCGTAAGCGTAAGCGCCGATGATGTCGGCGTTGCGATCCAGCCCCTGCGGGAAGTTGCCGGTGGACTCTTCCGCCGCTTTGCCGAGACCCAGACGGCTCAGGTTAGGCAGCGTCAGCGGGCCCTGGCGGCCCACGTTGGCCTCACCGCGCGCGCAAACCTCGGCGATGTGGCCCAGGGTGTCGGAACCCTGATCGCCAAAACGTTCGGCGTCTTCGCTGGCGCCGATGCCGAAGGAGTCCAATACCATAATAAATGTGCGTTTCATCTGTGCTCTCCTGCGTGTTCTCACGCTTTGGACGGCCGCGAAAAAGCCGCGGCCGTTCCTGATTCTTGGGTTATTCCGTGATGCACTTATACACCACCGGCGTCGCTTCCGGCGCCTTGTCGCTCAGCGTCATCGCGCTGCGCACCGCATCGGCCGCCTGCTGCCAGCTCTCTTCATCGTTGGCGTGGATCATCGCCAGCGGCTGCTGGGCATCCACTTTCTCGCCCAGGCGCGCCACCTCGGTCAGGCCAACGCTGTAATCGATGGCGTCGCTCGCCCGGCGACGGCCGCCGCCCAGCGCAACCACCGCCATGCCCAGCGCGCGGGTATCCATGGCGCTGACGATGCCCGGCTTTTCAGCATACACCGGCTTGCTCAGCGTTGCCGCCGGCAGATAGCTATCGTAGCGTTCGACGAAGTCTATCGGCCCCTGCTGCGCCGCCACCATGCGGCCAAACACCTCCGCCGCCTTGCCGTTGTCCAGCACCGCCTGCAGTTTGGCGCGCGCGTCGGCCTCGTCTTGCGCCAGGCCGCCGGACAGCAGCATTTCCACGCACAGCGCCAGCGTCACTTCCAGCAGGCGCGGGTTGCGGTATTCGCCGGTCAGGAAGCGCACCGCTTCACGCACTTCCACCGCGTTGCCGGCGCTGGAGGCCAACACCTGGTTCATGTCGGTCAGCAGCGCGGTGGTCTTGCAACCCGCGCCGTTGGCCACGCCGACGATCGCCTGCGCCAAATCTTGCGACAGCGCATAGGTCGGCATAAAGGCGCCGGAGCCGACCTTCACGTCCATCACCAGCGCATCCAGCCCTTCCGCCAGCTTCTTGGCCAGAATGGAGGCGGTGATCAGCGGGATCGAATCCACGGTGGCGGTGATGTCGCGGGTGGCGTAAAAACGTTTGTCCGCCGGCGCCAGCGAGCTGGTCTGGCCGATGATCGCCACGCCGACGTCCTGAATGATTTTGCGGAAGGCGTTATCGTCCGGGAAAATATTGAAGCCCGGAATGGCTTCCAGCTTGTCCAGCGTGCCGCCGGTATGCCCCAGGCCGCGGCCGGAGATCATCGGTACATAGCCGCCGCAGGCCGCCACCATCGGGCCAAGCATCAGCGAGGTCACGTCGCCCACGCCGCCGGTCGAATGCTTGTCGACGATCGGGCCGTTCAGCGCCAGGCTTTTCCAGTCCAGCACGGTGCCGGAATCGCGCATCGCCATGGTGAGCGCCACGCGCTCCGGCATGCTCATGTCATGGAAATAAATGGTCATCGCCAGCGCGGCGATCTGCCCTTCCGACACCACGTTGTCGCGAATGCCATTGATGAAAAAGCGGATTTCCGCTTCGCTTAACGGCTGGCCGTCGCGTTTCTTACGAATAATTTCTTGAGCCAGGAACAAGGCATCCCCCTGTATCGCCGAGAGTCGGTGCAGACGGACGCGCCTGGCGCCCGCCAACGAAATCGATCAGTAGCCGCCGCCGGCGGTCTGGGTCTGGTGGCCCAGCGCGGCCAGCAAGCTGGCCAGCAGGCTGGAAGCGCCAAAGCGGAAATGCCGCGCATCGGCCCAGCCTTCGCCCAGAATACGATCGGCAAGCTGCAGATAATGCAGCGCGTCTTCCGCGGTGCGCACGCCGCCGGCCGGCTTGAAGCCCACCGTCTTCGCCACGCCCATATCGCGGATCACCGACATCATCAGCTCGGCGCTTTCCAGCGTGGCGTTGACCGGCACCTTGCCGGTGGAGGTCTTGATAAAGTCCGCCCCGGCCTTGATGGCGATCTCGGACGCCTTGCGGATCAGATCGGCCTGCTTCAGCTCACCGGTTTCGATGATCACTTTCAGCAGCACGTTGGCCGCCTGGCAAGCCTGCTTGCACTGTTTCACCAGCTCAAAGCCGACCTGTTCGTTGCCGGCGATCAGCGCGCGGTAAGGGAACACCACGTCTACTTCATCCGCGCCATAGGCGATGGCCGCGCGGGTTTCCGCCAGCGCGATGTCGATATCGTCGTTGCCATGCGGGAAGTTGGTCACGGTGGCAATGCGGATATCCGGCGTGCCTTGCTCGCGCAGCGCCTTGCGCGCCACCGGGATAAAACGCGGGTAGATGCAGATGGCCGCCGTGTGGCCGGCCGGGCTGTTGGCCTGACGACAGAGCGCGATCACTTTCTCGTCGGTGTCATCATCATTCAGCGTGGTTAAATCCATCAAATTCAGCGCACGTTGCGCTGCTGCGGTTAATTCGGTCATAAAACTCTCCAACTGAGTACCTGGGTGTTGGCGAGCGGACTTGGTTCCATGAAGATAGCGCTGGGGAACGGCGTTCCCGCGGCGGCAACTGAGATCCTTCTCACCGCACATGGCCACCCGCCTTGCGGCCGGCCAGTAATAGCTATTTGAACACGAATGCCGGAGGCGATTCGCGTTCATCGTCACACTATATGAAATAGCACTGTAACAGACCGGAATTATATGTGAAGAGCATCACAAAATAACGCGATATCGTTCACAAATTCGCTAAAGAAGCGGCTGAAGATCGCGGGTGCGGCACGCACCCGCGTTGCTTAGAGTATAGGCGGAGTCCCGCGATCGGTCGCGCCGTCGCGGGACTCGGGATGGCTTACAGCGCCAGGAAGAAGCCGGCGATGGTGGCGCTCATCAGGTTGGACAGCGTGCCCGCCGCCACGGCCTTCAGACCGAAGCGCGCGATGTCGTGGCGACGATTGGGTGCCATGCTGCCCAGACCGCCCAGCAGGATCGCCACCGAGGAAAGGTTGGCGAAGCCGCACAGCGCGAAGGAGATGATCGCCTTGGTATGGGCCGACAGCACCTGCAGGCCTTCCGCCGCCACTACGTCGTCCGGACGCAGATAGGCGCCGAAGTTCATGTAGGCGACGAACTCGTTGACGATGATCTTCTGACCGATGAACGAACCGGCGGTCATCGCCTCGCTCCACGGCACGCCGATCAGGAAGGCGATCGGCGAGAACACCCAGCCGAGGATCAGTTCAAGCGACAGCTGCGGATAATCGAACCAGCCGCCGATGCCGCCGAGAATGCCGTTAAGCAAGGCGATCAGCGCGATAAACGCCAGCAGCATCGCACCGACGTTCAGTGCCAGCTGCATGCCGGAGGCCGCGCCGGAAGCCGCCGCGTCGATCACGTTGGCCGGACGATCCTCTTCGGCGATCAGCTTCATCGCATCGTCTTTATCGTGGGTCTGCTCGGTTTCCGGCACCATCAGCTTGGCGAACAGCAATCCGCCCGGCGCGGCCATGAAGGACGCGGCGATCAGGTATTCCAGCGGCACGCCCATCTGCGCATATCCCGCCAGCACCGAACCAGCCACCGAGGCCAGGCCGCCGCACATCACCGCGAACAGTTCTGATTGGCTCATGGTGGCGATATACGGACGCACCACCAGCGGCGCTTCGGTCTGGCCAACGAAAATGTTGGCGGTCGCCGACAGCGATTCGGTGCGCGAGGTGCCCAACAGCTTTTGCAGCCCGCCGCCCAGCACGCGGATCACCAACTGCATGATGCCGAGGTAGTACAGCACCGCAATCAGCGAGGAGAAGAACACGATCACCGGCAGGACACGCAGCGCGAACACGAAGCCGCCGCCGCCGAACACCTCGAACATCTTGTCGGACACCAGCCCGCCGAAAATGAACGAAATGCCCTGATTGCCGTAGGCGATAACGTTTGCCACGCCGTTAGACATACTGCCGAGGATGCTGCGGCCCAGCGGCACATACAGCACCAGCGCGCCGATGCCGACCTGAATGATGAACGCCCACGCGACGGTGCGCAGTTTGATGGCCCGGCGGTTGCTGGAGAGCAGCACCGCAATGGCGATCAGCACCGCCATGCCGACTAGGCTCATGATGAGTTGCATGCAAAGTTTCCCTGTTGCAAAAAATAAAATACATCCCTGCTCATAAAGAGAGGTCTGCTATTGGAGAGTTTCGGGGGGATTATACTGAGCGAGGTCACTCTCGCACCGATTTATGTCACAAATGCATACAACGAGACGCAAATGAAAATCTTATAACGTGACGAAGGTCACGTTATCACCTCATCAATCCGGCATGGCAAACAGCGCCTGAGCATTGCGCTGCAGATGGGCGGCGATCTCGTCGGCCGGTTCCGGCCGCAGCTCGCACAGCGTTTGAAACACCTCGGCGGCGCGTTCGGGGCGATTCGGCTGCCCCTGATAGCCCGCCAGCGGCATGTCCGGCGCATCGGTCTCCAGCAGCAGTGCCTCGAGCGGCAGCTGCGCCATCACACCGCGCGTTTTCTGCGCCCGCTCATAGGTGATGGTGCCGCCCACGCCGATGTAATAGCCGAGGCGGATAAACGCCTGCGCCTGCGACAGGCTGCCGGCGAAGCCGTGCACCACGCCACGACGCGGCAGCTGCATGCGCCGCAGCGCCGCAGCCAGCTGATCGTGGGTGCGACGCGAGTGCAGGATCACCGGCAGATCATGCTGTTTCGCCAGCCGCAGCTGGGCCAGCAGCACGCTTTGCTGGCGCTCGAACTGCGGGTTGTCCATATACAGATCGAGCCCGACCTCCCCCACCGCCACCAGCTTGCGCGGCCGTTCGGCCAGCAGCGCCGCCAACTGCTCCAACTGCGGCTCATGATGCTGCGCGATATACAGCGGATGCAGCCCCAGCGCGGCGAACAGCGGCGCGTGATCCTGCGCCAGCCGCAGCACCCGCGCGAAGCGATCGGCGGTGACCGTCGGGACGATGATGCGCGTGACGCCGGCGCTTGCCGCCCGCACCAGGCTCTCGCCCTCATGCCCGGTAAAGGGCGGGAAATCGAAATGGCAGTGGGTGTCGGTAAAGGCATAGCTCACAGCGCGCCCCCTTCACCCGGCGGCAGATCGCCCGGCAGAATGATCTTCGGCGCAGCCACCGCGGCCTCCGGCTGCGCGCCAAGATCGGACGGCATGACGATGTCGGTCACGATCGGCGAAGGCATTCTGACGTTCTCCGGCTGGATCAGGCGGCGCGACAGCGCTTTTTTCACCTTGATGCCGTCCGGCTCCGGCTGCGCCATCCACTGGCCGACGGTGGCCAGGAAATAGCGGCCGCAGCGGCGCCCCAGGTGATAATCCTGATTGAGCGATCCCAGTCGGCTGCCCAGCGCATTGCTGGCCAGCGGCTTCGGCGGGAAGATCTCGAAGATGCGCAGCTTGCCCGGCGGCTTCTCGATAAAGCGCTGGATGCGGTGATAGCTTTGCTCGTGATGCTGCAGGATGCGCACCATCTGCTGCAGGCTGCTGTCGCTCAGCCAGTGTTCCATGCGCTTCATCCACTGCGGGGTGTAGTACATCTGCGAAGGCACGGTGCGGATCACTACGATGGTGTCGGCGCCGCGGCGATAGGCCTCTTCCACCGGGATCGCATCGCTGATGCCGCCGTCCTGATAGCTGATGCCGTCCAGCTCCACGCCCTGGCGATAGAAGCCGGGAATGGCGCTGGACGCCTTGATGGCCGGCAGCCAGCGCTCGCGCTGCGCCGGCAGATAGGTCGGTTCGAAATCGTCGCTGCGGCAGGCACACAGCAGAAACTCGCGCCCGTCGGTAAAGTGCCGTTCCGCTACGTCCATCGCCAGCGGCATCTGCGCCGCCGCCGTATCAACCAGCCAATCGAGATCGATCAAATGCCCGCCGCGCACGAAGCGCAGCGGATTGAAGAATTGAGCCGAGGTGGTGTAACGGGTGATCACCCGGCGCGCGTAGCCCACCTGCCCGCAAATGTAGGCGGACAGATTCTGGGCGCCGGCCGACGTGCCGATCAGCAGGTCGAAAGGGTTAAAGCCCGCGCGCTGAAACTCGTCCAGCACGCCGGCGGTGAAAATGCCGCGCTGGCCGCCGCCTTCGCAGACCAGCGCCATCTTGCCTGGCCGAAAGGGCTTAGACGCCAGCGGTTCTATATTGCCGAGCGTGATGGGTATTCTGTATCCCAACTTGGCATCCTCAGTGAGACGTTTTCTCCGAGGATACCGCGTCTCGCTCTCTTCCGTAATCCTCTTGCAGCACGCCGGCGAGGAAATCATTACTGCCGGCCAGCCAGACGCAATCGCTGCCGGACCATTCGGCCCATGCCTGCCATACCTGGCCTTTCAGCTGTTTCCAGCGCCCGACGATGATGTCGCTGTTCATGGCCGGCCCTCCCCGACGTGAGAAAAGGAATTAAGCTTTGTTACAGTTTGCAGGAAAATACCGGCCGGCTAAGGGCGCCGGCGGCCGGTGAACAGGCTGACCAGGAACAGGATAATGCCGACGACAAACACGATTTTAGCCGCCCAGGCGGCGGTGCCCGCCAGCGAACCGAACCCCAGTGCCGCAGCGATAAGCGCGATGACTAAAAAGATAATGCCCCAACGAAACATAAGCTTCTCCTTACCATTGTGAAAAAATTCGCTGCTGTCTACCGCCCCGACAATGGGGCGTCGACGGCAAATCAGTTTCTTTTTTTGGTGGTACATGTCGGGCCGCCTTCACGGCCCGACCGATGCGGCTTGTTGTTACTTGTTACGGGCGCCTGGCGGGATTACGGCTTGACCACCAGGTCGTTTTTCACGCTTTTCACGCCGTCGATGGCCTTGGCGATGCTTTCCGCACGCTCAGACTGCGCCTGCGTTTTCACCTCACCGGAAAGCTGCACCACGCCATCGGTGGTTTCCACTTTCACATTGCGCGACGGTACGATGTCATCGGCCAGCAGCTTGGCTTTCAGCTCGCTGGTGGTGGCGGTGTCGCCGGCATACGATTTGATCGACTGGTTGGCTTCATCTTTCACGTGCAGCTTGTCGCTGACGGTCTTGACGCCTTCCACCTTGCCGGCGACAGCGACCGCATGCTCCGCCTGCGCCTGGCTGCCGACGAACCCGCTCAGGGTCACGGCGCCTTTTTCGGTTTTCACCGAAATGTCGGAACTTTTGATGGTTTTATCTTCCACCAACGCACTTTTAACTTTAGCCGTTATCGCGCTGTCATCCATGTAACCGTCAACTTTTTTCATGGAGCTATCGATTTTGGCACCGGCACTGTCCGCGGCGTTAGACGCCTTGTTGAGCAGACTCTCTTCGGCCAGCGCACTGCCGCTGACCAACACAGAACCCAATACAACAGCCATCAGCGAGTGTGCAAATTTGGTCTTTTTCATCGATCTCTTCCTTTTGTTGGGGGCTCACAACGCCAGAGCGCCGGAACCCTGCGGCCACCTTCACGCGGCCTTCTCGGTAAATACTTCATCATCGCTATACGATTAAGCGTTCACGACAGGAATATTGCAACGGCCGTGCCAACTTAAAAAACACCTTAAAAATCAAAGAAAACAAATCAGACGTTGAATTTTTAGCCAAAAAACTGTCGCCTATTGACGACAGGCTAAGTCACACAAAACTGAAATATAGCTATCTCATTGATATTTAAAGACACTGACTGTCTCCTATCGGCAACACATCAGAATAACTCACCAAACAAATAGCGTATTGCAGTGATTTACTCTCAAGCAATGTGCGGACATCCCGTTAAAGATAGACCATTAAACGGAAAATGCAGGCCGAACGAACATCGCCTGGTGACCTAGGTTCGCAGGAAAAATATGAGGGAGGTTTATTAATTAGCGCAGTGGGAATAGGAGAGGCGTGCAGGGCGCACTGGGCGCCCTGCCGATTGATCAGTGTTCGCGCGTCTTGCGGAAGGTCACATCAGGATAACGTTCCTGCGTCAGGTTGAGGTTCACCATGGTCGGCGCGATATAGGACAGGTTGTCCCCGCCGTCCAGCGCCAGGTTGATCTCGTTCTTGCGCTTGAACTCTTCGAACTTCTTCACGTCGTCGCACTCGACCCAGCGCGCGGTCGACACGTTGACCGACTCGTACAGCGCTTCCACGTTGTACTCGCTCTTCAAGCGCGCTACCACCACGTCGAACTGCAGCACACCGACCGCACCGACGATCAGATCGTTGTTGGCGATCGGACGGAACACCTGCACCGCGCCCTCTTCGGACAGCTGCACCAGCCCCTTCAGCAGCTGTTTCTGCTTCAGCGGATCGCGCAGGCGAATGCGGCGGAACAGTTCCGGCGCGAAGTTCGGGATGCCGGTGAACTTCATGTCTTCACCCTGGGTGAAGGTATCGCCGATCTGAATGGTGCCGTGGTTGTGCAGGCCGATGATGTCGCCCGGATAGGCTTCTTCCACGTGCGAACGGTCGCCGGCCATAAAGGTCAGCGCGTCGGAGATCACCACGTCTTTGCCGGTGCGCACCTGGCGCAGCTTCATGCCCTTCTCGTAGCGGCCGGAAACCACGCGCATAAAGGCCACGCGGTCGCGGTGTTTCGGATCCATATTGGCCTGGATCTTGAACACGAAGCCGGTGAATTTCTCTTCCGCCGCCGTCACTTCGCGGGTGTCGGTTTTGCGCGGCATCGGCGCCGGCGCCCAGGCCACCAGGCCGTCCAGCATGTGATCCACGCCGAAGTTGCCCAATGCGGTACCGAAGAACACCGGGGTCAGCTCGCCGCTCAGGAAAGCCTCCTGATCGAACTCGTGGGAAGCGCCCTGCACCAGCTCCAGCTCATCGCGCAGCTGCGCCGCCAGATCTTCACCCACCGCCGCATCCAGCTCCGGGTTGTTCAGGCCCTTGACGATGCGCACTTCCTGAATGGTGTGGCCTTTACCGGTCTGGTACAGGTAGGTTTCATCCTTGTACAGGTGGTAAACGCCCTTGAACAGCTTGCCGCAGCCGATCGGCCAGGTGATGGGTGAGCAGGCGATCTTCAGTTCGCGCTCGACTTCATCCATCACTTCCATCGGATCGCGGATATCGCGGTCCAGTTTGTTCATGAAGGTCAGGATCGGCGTGTCGCGCAGACGGGTAACCTCCATCAGCTTGCGGGTGCGATCCTCAACGCCCTTGGCGGCGTCGATCACCATCAGACAGCAGTCGACGGCCGTCAGAGTACGGTAAGTATCTTCAGAGAAGTCTTCGTGCCCCGGGGTATCCAGCAGGTTGACCAGGCTGTCGCGGTACGGGAACTGCATCACCGAGGTGGTGATCGAGATCCCACGCTGCTTTTCCATTTCCATCCAGTCGGATTTGGCGTGCTGGCTGGAGCCACGGCCTTTTACCGTACCGGCGGTCTGGATCGCCTGTCCGAACAGCAGCACTTTTTCGGTAATGGTGGTTTTACCGGCATCGGGGTGCGAGATGATGGCGAAAGTTCTTCTTTTGGAGACTTCGCGGGCAAATTCACTAGGAGACATGGTTTTCAGGTTCTACGGTTAGTCCGCCCTGCGACATCATCAGAACGCGCCGATCGCGGCGCCGGGCAAAGCGGTGAATAAAAGATAACAGCCGGGCATTTTCGCCGATTTGCCAACCGGTGACAATCAATGGATCCGATTTCCCGCTAACGCAGGCGGAAATCGGGGGACAAAGCGGCCCAATGCCGACGCAATACCGATTTGTGATCGTCCGCCATCGGCAGGTTTTCCAATAATTCCGGCCACAAATTTCGCGCCTTGTCGATGGCATCCACAAGGTGCACACGAATCGCAGGCCAGGGAATATCGACCCGCTCAGCCCAGCGCTCGAAGGTTTGCATTGAGATCCTATCCCAGCGTTTTTCCTTCGCCATATTGAGCGCGGCCTCAGATTCACCAGGAATATAGGCCAACGTAGTGACGATGTCATAAGCGGGAGAAAGCCGAACATCGGTCTGGTTTGGATAGATCATGGACCAATTCTTTACGTGAGCATCGCCATTGGCGAGCAAAATATTCGCCAACAGACGGCGTGCCATTTGCTGCGCATCCGCTAAAGGTTCACTGCCATACTCATAGAGATAAGCCGCTATCTGATCGTAATTTTTACCGCGGTATTTATCGTGCGCGTAAATCTCGAATATCTGAGCAAAATCTTCTGCATGTACTCGCCCGTTTTCGCTGCGGTCAAAACGACGGATGGCATAAGCATAAGGTTCATCCGCCAAGCGAATATCAGGCAAGTGCTCAAGTCGTGTCAGCGCAACCAACTCAATATCAGGAATATCCACGCCGATGGCTTGCGCCAAGCGCATTGCCGTATATTCATTTTCAGGGAGATGACGATGGACCGTTGAAGGCGTTTTAATGATCCAGCTATCGGCGCCGACCTGAGAAGAAATGTTGAAGCGGCCCTCTTTGCGCACAGAGGAAAACTTCATTTGTACCCCTGCCAAAGAAAACTTTTGCGCCTCCACGCCAACATTAATTTGCACGGCTTCCAGCTCGCCGCGCGACGTTAACGCCCAGGCGGGTATGTCACTGGCGGCCAGCGGCCGGGCTTCAAGCGCTCCCGGCAGGTTTCCCCCGGCCCAGGCAATTAAGGGAAACTCCTCGTTCACATGGGCTTTCAACGACTGGGCCACCCAGCCGCGCAGTGCGCCTTCGGGTAACAAATTGGATAAGACGGGCGGCAGGCGCTGCGATGACTGTAAAACTTGCTCAAAATACCCCGGGTGCGCCCTCTGCCTTAGCGTAAACAAGGGACGAGCATGCTCCGGCAAAGCGAGGTAGTGCGGATCAAAGGTCAGGATGTTTCTGCCGCCGCTGTAATGCGCCAGCACGCCAACACGCACGCCATGCAATATCAAGGCTAATGCCTGCACCGATTCAACCTGTCGCGGCCCTTTCATCAGCTAGTCCTCGAGATCTTTCAGTTTTTTTTCGAAATTCTGCGGCTTACCGGCTTCCGGCGCGCGACTCATTTCCTGTTGCAGCAAGCACTCCACATCACGGGCAGGCTTTTTCGGCACGATGACATATTCCAAATCCATCGCCGCCAATATCCGTAGCAGCGTGCTTACCCGCATATCGCTACCCGTTTCAATACGCTGATATTGCTGTTGGGTCATGCCAATCTTCATTAAAAAGTCTTTTTGGCTCCAGCCCAAATCAATGCGTTTTTCTTTCAGCAACGCTGATATTTCTGATAATTTTCTCATCCGCACCTCCCAACAACGCATTGATTGTCTCACCAACAATAAACAACAAATTAGTTGTTGCCATGGTAAAAAACAACTTATTCGATGTAAATTAATCAGAAAACAACTTTTTAGTTGTAAAAGGAAAGAGAAACAATAAACAGGATGTGTTTAGATTACCCCAGCGGCAGCGCCATCACGATCGCGTCTTCGCGGCCGTGGGCGCTCGGGTAATAATTGCGGCGCACGGTAACCTCGTTGAAACCGAGATCTTCATACAGCGCGATCGCCGCCTGGTTGGAGGCGCGCACTTCCAGCCAAAGCGTGGCCACGCCGCGGCTCTCCAGCCGTTCAATCAACGCGTTGAGCAACAGGCGGCCAAAGCCCCGGCGCTGGTACTGCGGATGAATGGCGATGTTGAACAGCGTAGCTTCGTCCAGCACGATCTGCGTGATGGCGAACCCCGCCATCTCCCCGTCGGCGCTCAGCTTCAGGTTAAGGTAGCGATCGCCCTGATTGCTGGCAAAGGTGGTTTCCGTCCAGGGAAAAGCGTGGCTGGCTTGCTCAATGGTGAAGGCCGTGGCCAGGTCGGCCGCCGTCAGGGTAGAAATCGTGTTCATGATGACAAATCTGCTGCCAGAGGGCGCGTTTGGCCCCCGCGTCTTGGGAAAGCTCGGCCAGCGCCGGGCTGTGTAGCTGCGCGCCGGCGACCGCAAGCGGTTCCGCCACGCCCAGCCGCCAACTGTTGCATGCGGTCTCTTCAGGCAGCATTGCCGCCTGTTCCGGCGTCAGGCTGTAGGTTTGCGCCGGCGTCAGCCCCAGGCTGCGCAGCACGTCGCAAAACAGCGGATCGTCCGGTGCGGGCAGCGTCTGCGCCACCACCAGCAGGCGCGCCTCGGGCGGCAGACTGACCGCCACTTCGCCCTGTAACACGCCCGGGCGGCGCAATGTCCACTGCGTAATACCCAGTTGTTGTAACAGCCAGTCGCGTTTTGATGCCATGCCGATTCCTACCCGTTGTGGTGCGCCATGCCTGCCATGCGCCGCGCTATGCTAACAAACCCGCGCAGCCCGCGCCAACAAACCCGTCGAACATATCGCCACAAAGCTCTATAATCCCCGGTCTCATTTCCAGGAGCCAATATCTGATGTCTGCATTAACCCCCGCCAGTGAAGTCATGCTGCGCCACAGTGATGAATTTATCGAACGCCGCGTGCTGTTTGCCGGCGACCTGCAGGACAGCCTGCCGGCCCAATTCGAGGCCGCGGACGTGCGCGTCCACACTCAGCAATACCATCACTGGCAGTTACTGAACCGGACGATGGGCGATAACGTGCAGTTCGGTTTGACCGTCGATCCCGCTTTCATCGCCGACTGCGACACGCTGGTTTACTACTGGCCGAAGAGCAAGCAGGAAGCGCAATTCCAGCTGTGCAACATCCTGGCGCTGCTGCCGGTGGGCGTAGACGTGTTCGTGGTCGGTGAAAACCGCAGCGGCGTGCGCAGCGCCGAGCCAACGCTGGAAGGCCACGTTGCGCTGGTGAAAATCGACAGCGCGCGCCGCTGTGGCCTGTATCACGGCCGCCTGGACGCGCAGACCGAGTTCAGCCTGGACGACTGGTGGGACAGCTATCAGCTGCACGATCTGGAAGTGAAAACGCTGCCGGGCGTGTTCAGCCGCGACGGCCTGGATGTCGGCAGCTCGCTGCTGCTGTCGACGCTGGAAAAACACATGAAAGGCAAGGTGCTGGACATCGGCTGCGGCGCCGGCGTGATGGCTTCAGTGATGGCCAAGCTGTCGCCGAAGGTGAAACTGACCCTCAGCGACGTCAACGCCGCCGCGGTGGAATCCAGCCGCGCGACGTTGGCCGCCAACGGCATCGAAGGCGAAGTGATCGTCAGCAACGTTTACTCCGACATCACCGGCCGTTTCGACATGATCATCTCCAACCCGCCGTTCCACGACGGGCTACAGACCAGCCTGACCGCCGCCGAAACCCTGATCCGCGGCGCGGTGAAACACCTGCCGATCGGCGGCCGGCTGCGCATCGTCGCCAACGCCTTCCTGCCGTACCCGGACATTCTGGACGCCACCTTTGGCAGCCACGAAGTGCTGGCGCAGAACGGCCGCTTCAAGGTGTATCAGGCCACCGTCGGCCGCCCGCCGCGCGCGCCGAAGAAGAAATAATTCGCCGTTGGCGGAAAACGACAGAGCGCGGCCTGAGGCCGCGCTTTTTTTTAGCCGTTGATATAGGTCATCGACTCCGCGCCGTAGCGATCGCCGGCCGCCGCACTCAGCGGAAACACCGCGTCGATCGCCGCCAGTTCGGCCGCGCTCAGCGTTATCTCCGCCGCCGCGACGTTCTCTTCCAGATAGCGACGGCGTTTGGTGCCGGGGATCGGCACGATGTGATCGCCCTGCGCCAACACCCAGGCCAGCGCCAGCTGTGAAGGCTTGACGCCCTTCTGTGCCGCCAGCTCCCCCACCTTCTCCACCAGCGCCAGGTTGCGGGCGAAGTTTTCCCCCTGGAAGCGCGGGTTGCCGCGGCGGAAATCGTCCTCGGCCAGATCCTCCGGGCGCCGGATAGCGCCGGTGAGGAAACCGCGCCCTAACGGGCTGTAAGGCACAAAACCGATGCCGAGGCGCTCACAGGCCGCCAGCACGCCCTGTTCGGCATCGCGCGTCCACAGCGAATACTCGGTCTGCAGCGCCGTGATCGGATGCACCTTGTGCGCTCGCTCCAGCGTGGCGACCGACGCTTCGCTCAGGCCGATATGCCGGATCTTGCCTTCGCGGATCAGATCCGCCATCGTGCCCACGACGTCTTCGATCGGCACCTGCGGATCGACCCGATGCTGATAATAAAGATCGATCTCCTCCACGCCCAAGCGCCGCAGGCTGCCTTCCACCGAGCGCCGGATATACTCGGGCCGGCTGCTGACACCGCGCGCCGAAGGATCCGCCGGATCGCGCAGGATGCCGAACTTGGTGGCCAGGAACACCCGTTGCCGTTTGCCCTTGATCGCTTCCCCCACCAACTCTTCGTTGGTGTGCGGGCCATACATGTCGGCGGTGTCGAGCAGCGTGACGCCCAGCTCCAGCGCCCGGTGCAGCGTGGCGATGGCTTCCTGCCGATCGGCGCCGGTGGAGTAGAAGTCGCTCATGCCCATGCATCCCAACCCCAGGGCGGAGACGCGGGGGCCGTGAGAACCCAGTTTACGTTGTTGCATTGTGCTGCCCTCATGCGATGAATGGATAACGCAGCAAAGTCTGGTTGTTTACGCTACAAAGATAAATAATGCAGATTGCACATCACTGTTCAAAAATCACCAACAATCCGGAGTGGACATGGATCAGGTTCAAGCCATGCGCATTTTTACCCGCATCGTCGAACTGGGCAGCTTCAGCCGGGCGGCCGAGCGCCTGCAGCTGCCGCGCGCCACCGTCAGCAACGCGTTGAAACGGCTGGAGCAGCGGCTGGGCGTGCGCCTGCTGATCCGCACCACCCGCCAGGTGCAGGTGACCAGCGAAGGCAGCCTCTACTATCAACGCTGCGTACAGTTGCTGGGGGCGCTGGAGGAGGCGGACACGCTGTTCAGCCACCATAAGCTGCAGCCGTCCGGCAAGGTGCGCATCGACATGCCCCATTCGCTGGCGCGCCAGATCGTCATTCCGGCGTTGGACGACTTTTACCGCCGCTATCCCGACATCACCCTGGCGCTGGGCGCCAACGACACCCACGTCGATCTGTTGCGCGAAGGTGTAGACTGCGTGCTGCGCGCCTGGGAAAGCGAAGACGACAGCCTGGTGGCGCGGCGTATCGCCCAATTGCCGCAGGTCACCTGCGCTTCCCCCGCTTACCTGCAGGCCCACGGCACGCCGCTCGACATCGATAGCCTGGCGCCGCACCGCGCGGTGGGGTATTTTTCCCTGGCCAGCAACCGCGATTACCCACTGGAATTCTGCCGCGGCGGCAAAGTGGAACTGCGCGAGCTGCCTGCCCGACTGAGCGTCAGCGGTGCCGACGCCTACATCGCCGGCGCACGGGCCGACATGGGGTTGATTCAGGCGGCGCGCTATTCGCTTGCCCCCTGGCTGGAACGGGGCGAACTCGTGGAAGTGTTGGCAGGCACGCCGCCCCCGCCGATGCCGATTTACATCATGTATCCGCCCGGCCGTTTCCTGGCGCCACGGGTCAGGGTGTTGATTGATTGGCTGATTTGGCTGTTTGACCAGCGGAAAAGCGGCGATATGGCTGTTTTTCCAGCAAACGCCCGCAATGCGGGGAAATAACTGTTGACGTGCCCGCCAAAATCTCTAGAATTCGCCTCCGTGGTAACGTTACTCCGGTAATGTTTCTGGTACGCGAAGGTGGCGGAATTGGTAGACGCGCTAGCTTCAGGTGTTAGTGTCCTTACGGACGTGAGGGTTCAAGTCCCTCTCTTCGCACCAAATAACCACATGATTTATATTGCACTCAGCATCGATGCGAAGGTGGCGGAATTGGTAGACGCGCTAGCTTCAGGTGTTAGTGTTCTTACGGACGTGAGGGTTCAAGTCCCTCTCTTCGCACCAAGCTGGCGACGTAATATAAATCAAAGCAACAACATCGACTGTGCGAAGGTGGCGGAATTGGTAGACGCGCTAGCTTCAGGTGTTAGTGTCCTTACGGACGTGAGGGTTCAAGTCCCTCTCTTCGCACCAATTGATGATCTCTCCGGTAGTCCCTTCGAAAAAATCCCAACGCATTGATGAACAACACGCCTAAGCGTGGTTTTGCCGTTTCCGGCGTTTACCCGAAGCTGAAGTTGAGGCTGACCGCCGCCAGGCCACCCGCCAGCGCCATGCAGGAAGGCAGCAGCAGATAATGACGCAGCCGGCTGTTGAACAGCATCACCAGCGTCGCCAACATCGCTATCACGATCAGGCTGCGCAGCTGCATCATATCCAGATCGATCAAGGCCAGCAGCGGCATCAGCGCGCATGGCAGCAAAACGCCCCAGGCGCTGGCCAGGCGATCGCCGAGGCACCAGCTGACGCCCCACAGCCCGCATGCGGCAATCATGGCAGTGAGCATGACAACCCTCTCAAGTGATAATGATAACCAATATCATATAACACTTTTTTGACCGCCGCATCATTTTCGCTGCGATGACCAAACCCAGATGACACCAGCAGGAAAAAATGATAATTTGACATAAGAAAATTCCTAGTCCTGTTTGCATGATAATAATCACAACGGTCAACCATGCAATTCAAGTGGATATTTCGCGCCAAGGGAATGCTTCTCAACCTTAATTATTCGACAGTACGACTTTGCAAAGAGTGACCTCCGTATGAACGCCCGTTCTTATCAGGAATTACTGAACAGCAAGCAGCGCCTGGCATTATTTCTTTTTCTAATGATGAATGCCGCCTCTTCCATATTTACGTTATTGTTCCCTTTTAGGGATGTCCCTTCTTTTACTCTGCCTTTATTATGCATCCCGTTATTTTGTCTGGCGGCGGCGCTATTTTCTCTGCATACGCCGCGGCAATACCTGTACAAACTCAACCTGTTCGCCAGCGTGCTCGGCCTGCTGTGGGCTGCACATATCTACGTTAAAAGTCAATATTGCCTGCCGAATAACCAAGATTTTTTATTAATTAGTTTGTTCAGCATCTTTTTTATCAGCGCTATTTCTCTGACGGATAACTTTACCGCCTTTTGTTTACACGCTGTGCCTTCCGCAATGATGATCCTGGCTTTAGACGGTATGCATAATACCCTGCGAATATTATTCACCACGCTATTGCCTATTATCGCTTTCTCCATTCATCACCTGATGTTGAAACGCAGTGAAATCTTTACCCACGCGCTGGTGGCCAACCTGTATAACGAGCGGGACAAATTCAATAATTTGAGCATGCTCGATCCCCTGACCGGCCTTTATAACCGTCGCGGGCTGGAGAATAAGATCAACATGCTGCTGGAACCGCAAACCGGCCGCCACTATGTGCTGCTGCTGGATATCGACCACTTCAAGGTCTACAACGACAGCTACGGCCACGCCATGGGCGACCGGGCGCTGGTGCAGGTGGCGATCGCCATCCGCGATGCGGTGCGTTCGCGCGACATCGTGGTGCGCTACGGCGGGGAAGAGTTTTTGGTGCTGCTGACCAACGTGCACGAAGGCTATGCGGCGCAGCTGGCCGAACGGGTGCGCCAACGGGTGGCGGAACTGAATATCCCGCACGGCGCCAGCTCGCAGCACAGCGGTACGCTGACGCTCAGCGCCGGCATCTCGGCATTGGAAAAACTGGACGTCGAATCGGCGATCGGCGCGGCCGACGCCGCGCTCTATCTGGCGAAGCACAGCGGCCGCAACAATATTCAGCTGGCGCAAAACGTCCAGCCCGCCCTGCTGCTGCCGCAGGAGTAAATACCCTGCCCGGTTAAGCGGCCGTTGGCCGCAAGCCGTTCAGCAACAGCGACAAACCGGCCAACGCCTGCTCCAAAGCGGTTTTCTCATCCGGCTGGTGCGCGATCCAAAGCGCGGCATCCATCAGGCCGCCGTTGATCAAATGCGCCAGCGATTCCGGCTCGGCGACGGCGATGCGCCCCTGCGCCATCAACGCCTGCAATGCGCCCGTCATCCAGACAATGCATTGCAGCTTACTGGCCTGCAAATATTCAGCCCCCAGCACCGAAGGTGAATCGCGCAACAAAATGCGTTGCGCTTGCGGCTCCGTCATCATGATCAAATAACCGCGACAACGCGCCGCAAACGCCTCCCAGTCATCCGCCGAACTCGCGGTAATGTCGGCCAGGCGCGTATCTATCTCGGCGTCGATTTCTTGCACGACGGCCAAAAACAAACCTTTCTTGTCCCCAAAGTGGTGGTAGAGCGCACCGCGCGTCATGCCGGCTTGCGCGGTGAGTTCATCCATCACCGTCTCGGCATACCCCACGCTGCCGAACTGCTGACGGGCGGCCGCCACCAGTTTTTGTCGGGTTTCTTCAATCATTTCTGCGCGCGCTTTACGTGCCATGGGTCCACTCCCGCCTCGTTATTGATGAACGTTATAATTGACATACGCCATGTATGTCAATTAACGTAACATACGTGGCGTATGTCAATGATGGCCATTGAGCGAATACTGAGCCGCCAACTTCTGGAGCCCTTTCCATGGCAAATCCTTATTTCAACCTGTTCAACGCCCCGGGCAGCAAGGCGTTTTCCTCTGCCGGGCTGATCGCGCGCCTGCCAGTCTCGATGACCGGTATCGGCATCATCACCATGCTCTCACAGGTACGCGGCTCTTATTGGTTGGCGGGCGCGGTGGCGGCGACGTTCGCCTTTTCCATGGCGCTGCTTGCGCCGCAAATCGCGCGCGCGGCGGATCGTCACGGCCAAAGCCGCGTGCTGCCGTATGCCACCGGGATCAGTACGCTCGCCCTGCTACTGCTGTTGCTCTGCACCCACTATCGGGCGCCGGACTGGACGCTGTTCGTCTTCGCCGCGCTTGCGGGCGGCATGCCCAGCATCTCCGCGATGGTCCGAGCCCGCTGGAGCGAAATTTATCGCGGCACGCCACAGCTGCACACGGCATTTTCATTCGAGTCCGTGTTAGATGAAGTGGCCTTTATCGTCGGCCCACCGATCGCCGTGGGGCTTAGCGTTTCACTCTTCCCAGAAGCCGGCCCTCTGGTAGCCGCGCTGCTTCTGGTGGCGGGCGTTGCGGCATTCGCCTCGCAAAAAAGCACTCAGCCCCCGGTCTACACCCGCAATAACCAGCGGCAGCGCGCCATCCTGGCCATGCCGTCAATGCAGATCCTGCTGCTGGCGCTGATCGCCTTGGGCACCATCGTCGGCACCGTGGACGTCATCAGCGTGGCTTTCGCCGAGCAGCAAGGACAGCCGGCCGCCGCCAGCATCGTGCTGTCGGTTTACGCGTTCGGCTCCTGCCTGGCCGGGCTGATTTTCGGCGCAATGAAGATCCCCGTCCCCTTGCCTCGCCTGTTCTTATACGCGGCGTTCGCCACCGCCTTCACCACCCTGCCGCTGCTGTGGGTGCACAATGTCTTGACGCTGGCGGCGGCGATGTTTGTTGCCGGACTGTTTTTTGCGCCGACCATGATCATTGCCATGGGGCTGGTTGAAAACATCGTGCCGCCCTCCCGGCTGACGGAGGGGTTGACCTGGATGGTCACCGGCCTGGGGATAGGCGTGGCGCTCGGCGCCGCATTGGCGGGCCTGGCGATCGATGCCGCCGGGATAGCGGCCGGCTTCGGCGTCACGCTCACCGCCGGGCTGATCGTGCTGCTGGTGGCGGCCGGCGGCTACCGCTTAATGCGGCGAACGCTGGCCTTGAAAGCGGCGTGAATCGCTCGCGCTAAGCGGTTTCCCAAATCGCCTTGCCCTGCCAGCGCCGTTCGATCGCCGCCAGGAACAGTTTCACCTTGGGGGAAAGATGGCGCCGGCTGGGATAGACGGCGCAGATCGGCGGCCCCGGGCGGCAATAGCGCTCCAGCACCGGCACCAGCGTGCCGGCCGCAATCTGCTCGCCGACCAGAAACGCCCCCACCTGGCACAGACCGGCTCCGGCGACGGCCGCATCCCGCAAGGCCTCGACGTTGTTGAAACGCATCCGGCCGCGCACCGGCTGTTCGTGCAGTTGGCCGTTGACCAAATAGCGCCAGGGCGCCGGCAGCCCCTGATGGCTGAAGACCAGCGTCTCGTGATCGCCCAACGCCTCCGGTTTTGCAGGCGTGCCGTGCCGCGCCAGATAATCCGGCGCCGCGCAGGTGATCAGGCGATGTGGCGCGAGCACCCGCCGCACCAGCCGGCTGTCGTCGTTGCCGCCGACGCGGACAGCCACGTCGATGCCGTCGCGCACCAGATCGCTGTAATCGTCGGAGAAGCTGACGTCGGCGTCCACCTCCGGCCACTGCGCCAAAAACTCCCGCAGAATCGGCAGGATATGCAACCGCCCCAACGAGACCGGCAGATCCAGCCGCAGCCGCCCGCGTGGGGTTTGCCGCCGCGTATTGAGCGCCGTTTCCGCCTCTTCGGCCTGCGACAGGATGCGCTGCGCATACTCGTAAAACACCGCGCCGTCTTCGGTCAGGCTGACGCTGCGCGTGGTGCGCTGCAGCAACCGGGTGGCCACTCGCTCCTCCAATCGGATCACGCATTTGCCCGCCGCCGAGCGGGAGATGCCCAGCCTCTCGGCCGCCAGCGTGAAGCTGCAGGCGTCGGCGACGCGAATGAACACCAGCAGGTCGGTCAGGTTATCCAACGGCATAGACGGTAAATTAGCCACGATTTGTCCCCAATATTGCGCATTCAGGCCAGTTTATCAGCCATTTTGGCGCGGATACACTGAGGCTCTTCATCTGTTGGGAGAGTCATTATGAGTGCCTTACACGCCGGCGGCGGCGCAAAACCCTGGCTGGCGACCTTCGCCATCGGCCTATCCACCTTTACCGTCGTCACGGCAGAAATGCTGCCCGTCGGGCTGCTGACCCCGATAGTCAGCACCATGAACGCATCGATAGGCCGCGCCGGGCTGCTGATTTCCCTGCCTGCCCTGTTCGCCGCGCTGTTCGCCCCGCTGGTGGTGCTGGGCGCCCGGCGCACAGATCGCCGCAGCCTGCTGATCGTCTTTCTGCTGCTGCTGATCGCCGCCAACCTGCTGGCCGCCGCCGCTACCTCCATGGCGCTGCTGTTCGCTGCGCGCATCCTGCTGGGCTTTTGCATCGGCGGTATCTGGGCCATCGCCGGCGGATTGGCGGAACGTCTGGTGCCGCCGGCCTCCGTCGGATTGGCGCTGTCCGTCATCTTCGGCGGCGTAGCGGCGGCCTCGGTGCTCGGCGTGCCGCTCGGGGTGTTCCTCGGCGAAGCGCTGGGCTGGCGCATGGCGTTTCTGGCCGTCGCCGTCCTGGCGGCGCTGACCCTGCTCCTGCTGCTGTGCGTGCTGCCGCCGCTGCCGATCACGCAGGCGGTGAGCTGGCGGTCGTTCACCGCGCAGCGCGCGAATCGCCGGTTGCTCCTCGGGCTGCTGCTGACGTTTCTGCTGGTCGCCGGCCACTTTATGGCTTACACCTTTGTCCGCCCGCTGCTGCAGACGGTCGCCGGCATCGAGAGCCGCTGGGTGGGGGCGCTGCTGTTCGCCTACGGCGTCGCCGGTATCGTCGGGAATTTCATCGCCGGCCAGGCCGCCGCCAAACGGCTGCGCCGCACCCTGGCGCTGATCGCCTTCGGGCTGACGCTCGCCGTCCTGCTGCTGCCGCTGCTGGGCCGCGCGCCGCTGAGCGGCGGTGCCTTCCTCCTGCTGTGGGGCATCGCCTACGGCGGCGTTTCCGTGTCGCTGATGGCGTGGATGCTCAAGGCGGCCCCCGACGCGGTCGAGGTCGCCTCTTCGCTGTATATCGCGCTGTTTAATCTGGCGATTTCCTGCGGTTCACTGGCGGGCGGGCTGGTGGTGGATGCCGGAGGCTTGACGATAAACGGCGTGCTGTCCGGCATCGTGCTGCTGCTGGCGCTGGCGATCCTGATGCGAACGCGCCCACAGGCGCTGACAACGGCGGCGAAGGCCGATTCGCCGCCGGGATGAATCAGGCGCGGCGCTGCCGCAGGCCGTAAACCAGCACCACCGCGAAGCACAGCAGCGGCAACAGATAAGAGAGCGCGGTGCTGTAACGGTCGGCCAGCGCCCCCATAAAGTACGGCATGATGGCGCCGCCGACGATCGCCATGATCATAAAGGAGCTGGCGCGCTTGGTGTGTTTACCCAGGTTTTTCACCCCCAGGGCGAAAATGGTCGGGAACATGATCGACATAAAGAAGAACACCGCGATCAGCGCCACCACCGACACCCCGTCGACGCTCAGCATCACCACGCCGCACAGCGCGATGTTGATCAGCGCATAGGCCGCCAGCAGCGTCGCCGGTTTGACTCGCCCCATCAGCCAGGTGCTGAAGAAGCGCCCGACCATAAAGCAGATCATGGCGATCGACAGCAGGTAAGAGGCGCTTTGGTTAGACACCTCGCGCCAGTGTTCGGTGGCGTAGTTGATGAAGAACGCCCCCACGCCCACCTGCGCCGCCACGTAGAAGAACTGCGTGATCACCCCGCCGACGAAATGCGGATGCTGCCATAAGCCCTGCGCTATCACGCCGTGCACCGGTTTCTCCTCTTCAAGGATCGCCGGCAGCCGGGTGAGGCTGAACAACAGCGCGATCAGCAGCACCAGCACGGCGATCGCCACATAGGTCATCTTCACCGCGCTCTGATCGCCGCCGCCGGCGGACTGGCTGGCGGAGAAGAACAGCGTGCCGCCGATCAGCGGGCCGATAAACTGCCCGAGGCCGTTGAACGACTGGGCCAGGTTGAGCCGCCGTTCGGCGCCCTGCGCGTCGCCCAGCACCGTGGCGTACGGGTTGGCGGCCGTTTCCAGGCAGCCCAAACCGCTGGCGATAACGAACAGCGCGAACAGGAACACGCCGAAGCTGTTGGCCGACGCCGCCGGCACGAACAGCAGCGCTCCCAGCGCATACAGGCACAGCCCGACCAGAATGCCCGCCTTATAGCCCTTGCGGTCCATAAAGTACCCGGCGGGCAGCGCCACCAGGAAATAGGCGCCGAAATAGGCCGCCTGCAGCAGCCCCGACTGCGCCTTGGTGACGTGCAACGTCTCCTGAAAATGTTTGTTTAATACGTCCAGCAGGCCATAGGACAGCCCCCACATGAAGAACAGGCTGGTGACCAGGATAAAGGCCCAGCGTAGATTGGCGGTCACGGCGACGCCCGGCTGCGCGGATGCCGCGCTTTTTTCAGCAAGCATGGTGATACCCTCGTATCGTCTGGCGATGATGATGTTGGCGTTATTGCTGTTGCAGAGAAAATATCCGCGCCATTTCCACCCATTTTTCGCCCTGCGGCGTCCAGGGGGTGGCGGCCTGGTAGTGCCACATCAGCGCTTCCCATCGCTGTACTTCGGGGTTGTTCAGGCTGGCGGCGTCAAAGCGCGCAGCGTCGAAATCGGCGCTGACCTCCACGATCATGAACAGCCGGGTGCCCAACCGGTAAATCTCCATGTCCAGAATGCCGTGCTCGCGCAAATGCGCGGCGATGCCCGGCCAGATGCGATGATGCTGCTGCTGGTACTCCGCAATCAGCGCCGGTGAGTCAATCAGATCGAGCGCCTGGCAGAAACGGCGCCGCCCTGCCGCCGCGCCGCTCACGTCAGCGCCCGATCGAGATGCAGGTAGCCGCCGTCCACCGACAGCCACTGCCCGGTGGTGTGCGATGACCGCGACGACAGCAGAAACGCCACGGTATCGGCAATCTCTTGCGGCGTGGTCATGCGCTGCCCGAGCGGAATGCGCGCGGTGATTTTCGCCATCTGCCGCTGCGGCTCGGCGAAGGTGTTGAGCCAGCGCTGGTACTGCGGGGTGATCACCTCCGCCGGCACCACCGCGTTCACCCGCACCCCGTCATGGCGCAGCGACACCGCCCATTCACGCGTCAGCGCCAGCACCGCGCCCTTGGCGGCGGTGTAGCCGCTGGTGCCCCCCTGGCCGCTGAGCGCGGTCTTGGAGGCGATATTGACGATGGCGCCCCGGCTCTCCTGCAGCGCCGCCTGGCACAGGTGCGCCATCAGGTAGTAGTGCACCAGGTTCTTTTCCAGCGAGCCGACGAAGGCTTCGCGCCCCGCCTCCAGCCCGACGCCGTCGTTGACTCCGGCGTTATTCACCAGCCCGTCGATGCGGCCGAAGGCCGCCAGCGTCTGGCTGACCGCGCGGCGGCAGGCCGCCTCGTCGCACAGTTCGGTGAGGATCACCTCGGTGCGCGGCTGCAGCCGCTGCAAATCGGCCAGCAGCGCCGCCTCCGGCGCGGCGTTGGTGACCAACACCGGGATCGCCCCTTCTTCGGCCAGCACATGTGCAATCGCCGCGCCGATGCCGGCACCGCCGCCGGTGACCAGCACCACCTTATCTTGCAGATACAGATCCATAACCAGACTCCGTTAAACCGTAAATTCGCCAGGCGGTGTCGCCCCAAATCGCCGCCTGCTCGGCGGCCCCCAGCGTCGACAGCGCCCGTTCGCACAGTTGCACCACCTGGCGGTAATCGCCGGCCAGCAGGCACACCGGCCAGTCGGAGCCGAACATCAGCCGCTGCGGGCCGAACGCCTCCAGCGCGGCGTCGAAGAACGGCAGCAGTTCTTCCGCCCGCCACCGGCCATCCGGCGCCTCGGTGATCAGCCCCGACAGCTTGCAGGCCACGTGCGGCAGCGCCGCCAGCGGCCGGATTTGCTGCGCCCAGTGCCGCGCGCCGCGCGCGATATCCGGCTTGCCGAGATGATCCAACACCAACCAGTGCTCATCGTGGCGGGCGGCGAACGCCGCCGCGGCCGCCAGATGCCGGTGCGTCACCAGGATCTCGTACACATACCCGGCGCGCTGCAGCGTTTGCATGCCGCGTTCCACCTCCGGCCGCGCCAGCCAGGCCGCCGGATCCGCTTCGTCCTGCACCTGATGGCGCACCCCGCGCAGCGCGCTATAAGGCCGCAAGGCCTCCAGACGCTGCGCCAGCTGCGGCGAAGCGATATCCAGCCAGCCCACTACGCCGCATACGCCCTCGCCCTGCTCAGCCAGCGCCAGCAGGGCCAGCGTCTCTTCCTCGCTGGGGCGCGCCTGCACCGCCAGCGCGCCGTCGAAACCGTGTTCCTGCAGCAGCGGCCGCAGCCGGGGCGGATCGAAATCCTGCCGCAGCACGCGCATCCGCTCGTCGATCCACGGGTAGTGCCGTGGCTGATAGCGCCAGAAGTGCTGATGAGCGTCGATGCGCGGCATGCGATCCTCCCGCCTCACCCGCGGAACCGATACTGCTCGATCGACGACGGATGCATCTCGATCGAATAGCCGGGGCGGCTCGGCGGCATGTAGGCCGCGCCGTTGATCACGCAGGGATCGACAAAGTGTTCATGCAGATGATCGACATACTCGATCACCCGGCCTTCGTGGGTGCCGGCAATGCACAGGTAGTCGATCATCGACAGGTGCTGCACGTACTCGCACAGCCCGACGCCGCCGGCGTGCGGGCAGACCGGCAGCTGGTATTTGGCCGCCATCAGCATCACCGCCAGCACTTCGTTGACGCCGCCGAGACGACAGGCATCGATCTGCACCACGTCTACCGCGCCGCGCATGATGAACTGCTTGAACATGATTCGGTTCTGGCACATCTCACCGGTGGCCACCTTGACCGGCGCCACCCCTTCGCGGATGCGGCGGTGCCCTTCCACGTCGTCCGGGCTGGTCGGCTCTTCGATAAACCAGGGTTTGGCGAACGCCAGATGCTTCACCCACGGAATGGCTTCGTCCACCTCCCACACTTGGTTGGCGTCGATCATCAGCCGCCGATCCGGGCCGATCACCTCGCGGGCGATGCGCACCCGGCGGATGTCATCTTCCAGATCGCGCCCGACCTTCAGCTTCAGGTAGGAGAAACCGGCATCGACCGCTTCCTGGCACAGGCGGCGCAGCTTATCGTCCGGATAACCCAGCCAGCCGGCGGAGGTGGTGTAGCAGGGATACCCCTCCTGCAGCAGCCGCGCCAGGCGCTCTTCTTTGCCCTCGGTACGCTGTTTCAGCAGCGCCAGCGCTTCCTGCGGCGTGATGCAGTCGGTGATGTAACGGAAGTCGATGCAGCGCACCAGCTCCTCCGGCGTCATCTCCGCCACCAGCCGCCACACCGGCTTGCCGACCGATTTGGCCCACAGATCCCACACCGCGTTGACCACCGCACCGGTCGCCAGGTGAATGGCGCCCTTGTCCGGCCCGATCCAGCGCAGCTGGCTGTCGCTGGTGAAGCGCCGCCAGAAGGCGCCCATGTCGGCGGCGATATCTTCCAGCCGCTCGCCGACGATCTGATTCTCCAGCGCGCGGATCGCCGCGCAGCAGATCTCGTTGCCGCGGCCGATGGTGAACGTCAGCCCGTGGCCGCTGAGATCCGCGCGATCGGTCTCCAGGATCACGTAGGCGGCGGAATAGTCGGGATCCGGATTCATGGCGTCGGATCCGTCCAGCCCCAGCGACGTGGGGAAACGAATGTCTTCAACCCGCAGTGCGGTAATGGTGGTCATGGCGGCGCTCCCGGTTAGGCCTGTACGGTTTGCTGGCGCTGTTCGCCCAGCCCTTCGATGCCCAGACGCATCGTCTGGCCCGCCCGCAGATAGATGGGCTGCGGTTTCTGCCCCATGCCGACGCCCGGCGGCGTGCCGGTGGAGATCACATCGCCCGGCTGCAGGCTCATAAAGCGGCTGAGGTAGCTGACGATCTGCGGAATGCGGAAGATCATGGTGCTGGTGTTGCCGTCCTGATAGCGCTTGCCGTCCACCTCCAGCCACAGGTTCAGGCTGTGCGGATCGGCGATCTCGTCGGCAGTCACCAGCCAGGGGCCGATCGGCCCGAAGGTGTCGCAGCCTTTGCCCTTGTCCCAGGTGCCGCCGCGTTCAATTTGATATTCGCGTTCTGAAACGTCGTTGATCACGCAGTAGCCGGCGACGTGGCGCATGGCGTCCGCTTCGCTGATGTAGCGCCCGCCCTGGCCGATCACCACGCCCAGCTCCACTTCCCAGTCGGTTTTCTGCGAGCCGCGCGGGATCTCCACCTGGTCATAGGGGCCGACCACCGCGCTGGTCCATTTGTTGAACACCACCGGTTCTTCAGGAATGGCCGCGCCGGTTTCCGCCGCGTGATCGGCGTAGTTCAGGCCGATGCAGATAAACTTGCCGATGCCGCCGACGCAGGCGCCGAGGCGCGGCTGCCCTTCGACCAGCGGCAGCGCGGCGCTGTCCAGCGCGCGCAGTTTGGCGAGCGACGCCGGCAATAACGCGGCGCCCCCCACGTCGGCGATATGCTGCGACAGATCGCGCAGGCGGCCCTGCGCATCCAACATGCCGGGGCGCTCTTGCCCGGGTTGCCCGTAACGTAAAAGTTTCATGCGTTCCTCTCTCAAAAATGGCGGCTCAGTTGCTCCAGCCGCCGTCGATGATCTGCACCGTGCCGGTGGTGTACGAACTGGCGTCGGAGGCCAGATACAGCGCCAGTTGGGCGATTTCCTCGGTGGTGCCGATGCGCCCGATCGGCTGACGGGCGACGAACGCCTGATACACCTCTTGCTCGCTGCGCCCCTGCTCGCGCGCCTGCTCGGCAATGCGCTGGCGCAGCGACGGCGACTCCACCGTGCCGGGGCAGATGGCGTTGCAGCGGATGCCCTGCGTGACGTAGTCCGCCGCCACCGAGCGCGTCAGGCCGATCACCGCCGCCTTGCTGGCGCTGTAAGCGAAGCGGTTCGGCACCCCTTTCACGCTCGAGGCCACCGAGGACATGTTGATGATCGAGCCTTTGCCGCGCGCCAACATGCCCGGCAGGAAGGCGCGGATCATGCGGAACATCGCGGTAACGTTGAGATCGAGCGCGAACGCCCACTGATCTTCGCTGCAATCGAGGATCGATCCGCTGTGCACCACGCCGGCGCAGTTGAACAGCACGTCGATCGGGCCGATCGCTTCCGCCGCCGCCGCGATGGCGGCCGGATCGGTGACGTTCAGCGTCAGCGCGCGGATCCCGGCGCAGCCCTGCAGGCGCTCGAGATTGATATCGCTGGCGATCACCTCGGCACCGGCGGCGGCGAACAGCCTGGCGGTGGTAAAACCGATCCCTTGCCCGGCGGCGGTGATCAGTACGCGTTTCCCGGTTAAATCCATCTTGACTCCTCGGCCTAAAGGTCTAATGGTCAGGCCACTAAGGGCGGTTAAAGGTCAGGCCTCTAACATGACAAAAGACGCTTTACGCGTTATCGTTGGGGGAAGAAGTTAATAAAACAGCCTTGAAACCGCATTTCAATTAACCATTTTTTTACACTTGAATAACGATTACTCAAGCGCCTTGTCGCATAATTGTGCGCCAAATCACTGAACGCCGAATCGTCAAAGGTCAAAAATGCCGATTACCCGACTGGAAAACCCAAGAATTTACAGACAGATAGCAGACCAGCTCAAACGTCTTATTGAGAATAACGAATTTCCGCCGGGCAGCCGCCTGCCCTCGGAGCGCGATCTCGCCCAGCAGTTGCAGGTCAGCCGCGCGTCGGTGCGAGAAGCGCTGATCGCGCTGGAAGTGATCGGCCTGGTGGACGTCAAGGTCGGCAACGGGGTGATCGTGCGCTCGCAAACGCCGCTGGCGCCGTCCCAGGAGCCGGTGATGGCTCAGGCCGGCCGCAACCAATGGGCGGAGATCGACGACGAACTGAATATCGAACTGGATTTCAACGCCGAGCTGCCGCCGTTTTCACTGCTGCAAACCCGCCTGTTGATCGAACCGGAGACCGCCGCGCTGGCCGCGCGCCACGCCACCGACGAAGAGCTGGCGGGCATCCGCGCCGCCTACGAGCAGAACTGCCGCGATAACCGCGCCGGCTCCGCCACTCACCCCGGCGATCGGCTGTTCCACATCCGCATAGCCCAGGCCAGCGGCAACCCGGCCTATGCGTTCATTATCGGCCACCTGCTCGGCCACCGTTACGGCAGCATGTTTCGCGTGCTGCAGCGCCACTATACGCCGGACGACATGCCGCACCGTTCCGAGCGGGAACACCGGGCGATCCTGGCGGCGATCGAAGCGCGCGACGTGCGCGGCGCCCGCAAGGCGATGAAGGCGCACCTCGATGAAGTGATCGCCATTTTCGCCCGCGCGCAGTAGGCCGCCGGCGGTTAAAAAATTTATCGTCACCGCTCTTTTTTCTACATGCAGCCGGGGCCTGAGCGCATTACACTGGGCGACGAATAACGCCCTTTCCCGCTGCATTGTTAAATGGATAACGACCGTTGAAGAACTCTGTCTCCGCTTTATTGCTGGCGCTGGGCCTGTGCGCCGCGCCGCTGGCCGCGCTGGCTGCCCCCCCACAGCTGGCTTCGCAAATCGTCGACCAGTATGCCGAACATATTTTCTACAACAGCGGCGCCACCGGCATGGCGCTGGTGGTGATCGACGGCAATCAGGTGGTTAACCGCAGCTTTGGCGATACCAAACCCGGCAACAACCTGCGCCCGCGCCCGGATTCGCTGATCCGCATCGCCTCGATCACCAAGCTAATGACCAGCGAAGTGATGGTGAAAATGGCGGCGGCAGGCCAGGTCAAACTGACCGACCCGCTGCGCAAGTACGCCCCCAAAGGCGCCTATGTGCCGGCTTACAACGCCGGCCAACCGATTACCCTGCTGAACCTGGCGACGCACACCAGCGCGCTGCCGCGCGAGCAGCCGGGCAAAAAGCCGCCGAAAACGCCGGTGTTCACCTGGCCGACCAAGGCCCAGCGCTGGCAGTGGCTGGCGCATGCCAACGTCACGGTGCCGCCGGGCGTACGCGCCGCCTACTCCAATCTGGCGTATGACCTGCTGGCCGACGCGCTGTCGCGCGCCGCAGGCAAGCCTTACAACGCGCTGCTGAAAGAGAAAATCACCGCGCCGCTCGGCATGGTCGACACCACGCTGACGCCGAGCCCCGAACAGTGCTCGCGCCTGATGGTGGCGGCGGCCGGCCCAAGCGCCTGTCGCGACACCACCGCCGCGGCCGGCAGCGGCGGCGTCTACTCCACCCCGCGCGACATGCAGCGCTGGATGCAACAATTCCTCTCCTCCAGCGCCAGCGGCCCGCGCAAAGCCACCGCCGCCAGCGAGCAAACCATGTACTTCCAGCGCCACGATCTGGTGTCGCTGAAGGGCATGGACGTGCCGGGGCAAGCGGATGCGCTGGGGTTGGGCTGGGTGTATATGGCGCCGAAGGACGGGCTGCCGGGCATCATTCAGAAGACCGGCGGCGGCGGCGGATTCATTACCTACATGGCGATGATCCCGGCGAAAAACGTCGGGGTGTTCGTGGTGGTGACCCGCTCGGAACTGAGCAAATTCACCAACATGAGCGATCCGGTCAACCGCCTGGTGAGCGATCTGGCGGCTAACAAGAGTTGAAACGCGGGGCGCAGCGGGCTGCGCCCCAACGCCTCAGGCCGGCACCGCCATCGGGTGGATCACCGAATGGAAATTGCGCTTGAAGTAGATCAACCCGTTGCCGGCTTCGCTCAGCGCGATCTGCTTGATCTGCACCAGGTACATCTGGTGGGTGCCGATGCTCTGGATCTGCTCGATCTCCCCTTCCAGGCTGGCCAGGGTATTGCGCAGCACCGGCTGCCCCAGCGCACCGAGCTGCCACTCTTCCAGCCGGAAACGATCTTCCATGCTGACGCCGGTCATGCCGGCGAAGTGGCGCGCCATCAGCTCCTGCTCGTGGTTGAGCACGTTGACGCACAGCCTGCGGTTTTTCTGAAACACCGGGTTCATCGCGCTGTTGCGGTTGATGCACACCAGCAGCGTCGGCGGCGTATCGGTTACCGAGCACACCGCCGTGGCGGTGATGCCGCAGCGCCCCGCCGGGCCGTCGGTGGTGACGATATTCACCGCCGCCGACAGGCTGGCCATGGCGTCGCGAAAGCGCAGGCGCTGTTCATTTTCCTGAGACATACAACCTCCTCCTGAATTACTTCAGCAGATTATCCAACTGATTAATATCGTCATTGTTCCGCAGGTGCGGCACCTTCCAGCCGTGCTGATCGTAATCGGCCAGGCACTTGTCGACCATCTGCATCATGCGATCCATGTTGCCGGATCCCTGCGCGTGGCGCAGGCACTGCAGGCGGATCTCATCCTGGCTGCCGGCGTAGTTGATCTCATACAGCTCGTGGCGGCCGCCGAATTCGCTGCCGATCGCATCCCACATCAGCTTGAGGATCTTGATGCGTTCGACGTGATCCATACCGTCCGATCCGCGCACGTAGCGCGCCAGGTACTTGTCGATCTCCGGGTTGTTCATGTCGCGCACGCTGGACGGCAGGTAGATCAGGCCGCTGGTGACGTTCTTCTCGATGATGTGTTTCACCTTGGTGTAGGCCATCGGCGCCATCACGCGGTAGGTCTGCAGCGCGGCGGAATCCGGCAGGTAGGCGCCGTTTTCCCATTTTGTGGCTTCGGCGCACATTGCATCGCTCAGCGACCAGAACAGGTTGCGCCAGGCCACCACTTCGCCCAGATCGGCCTGCACGCCGCGGAACTCCAGCACGCCGGTGCACGATAGGCTCTTTTGCAGCAGCGCGGTGATAAAGTCCATCTTCACCGCCAGGCGCACGCAGGCCTGCAGCGGGAACAGCCGGGCGAAACCGCCCTGGGTGCTCCAGCGGCGGCAGCGGTCGAAATCGCGGTAGATCAGCACGTTTTCCCACGGGATCAGCACATGATCCATAATCAGGATCGCGTCGTTCTCGTCGAAGCGGCTGGTGAGCGGGTAGTCGAACGGCGATCCGGTGGCGCCGGCCACCAGCTCGTAGGAGGCGCGCGAAATCAGCTTCACCCCTTCGGCGTCCATCGGCGCCACGAACATCAGCGCGAAGTCCGGGTTATCGCCCATCACCTGCGCCGAACCGAAGCCGATGAAGTTGTAGTGGGTCAACGCCGAGTTGGTGGCCACCACTTTGGCGCCGCTGACCACGATGCCGGCGTCGGTCTCTTTCTCCACCTGAATGTAAACGTCCTTCACCTCGTTAACCGGCTTGTGGCGGTCGATCGGCGGGTTGACGATGGCGTGGTTGAAATAGAGCCCGGTTTCCTGAATGCGTTTGTACCAGTGGCGCGCGTTGTCGGCGAACTGGCCGTAGAACTCCGGATAAGCGCCCAGCGCGCAGCCGAAGGCCGCCTTGTAGTCCGGCGTGCGCCCCATCCAGCCGTAGCTTTGGCGCGACCAGTCGGCGATGGCGTCGCGCTGCTGGCGCATCTCTTCCGGGCTGCGGGCATAGCGGAAGAACTTGTGGGTGTAGCCGCCGTTGCCAGTGTCGGTATTCCAGCACAGGCGATCCTGGCTGGCCGGATCGTGCAGCGCGTCATACAGCTGGCCGACAGACGCCGCCGCGTTGCGGAACGCCGGGTGGGTGGTGACGTCTTTCACGCGCTCGCCGTAAATGTAGATTTCGCGGCTGTCCTGCAAACTTTTCAGGTATTCGGCGCCGGTGAACGGGCGTTTGCTGTCGGCACGAAAGTCTTCTGGTTTCATCGGGTCTTCCTCGTCATCGGCATTTTTCAGGCCGTGGATCCGGCCATTTGTTAAAATAATGTTTTCTTTTGGTTGCTTAATTGAAGCTGCCAAAGCCGGTTTCGAGAAGAGACTTTTGCGGCAATCGCCGGTACTTTTCAGGTCAGTTTGCCGCTTTCGCGGCAAACTGTGATCGCGGTTACGAAAGGGCGTGTTGCGCCGCGCGGTAGGTCGAGGGGGAACAGCCTTCCAGCCGATTGAAAAAACGGGCGAAATAGGCCGGATCCTTGAAGCCGAGGCTGTAGGCGGTTTCATGCACCGTGCAGGCACTGAACAGCAGCATGCGTTTGGCCTCGCGCAGCAGCCGATCGAAGATCAGCCGCTTGGGCGGCCGGTTGGCGAAGCGCCGACACAGGTCGTTGAGCCGCGATTCGGTCACCCCCAGCGCCTGCGCATACTCCGGCACCGGCAGGTGCTCGCGAAAACGCTCGTCCACCATCTTGTTGAACCGCTGAAACAGCTGCAGTTCGCCGCGCACGCCGCTGTTGGCGTTGTCTTCCAGCGCGGTGTTGCGCAGCAGCAGCGTGAACACCGCCTGCGCCAGCAGCGCCAGCGTCTGTTCGCGCCCGGCCAGGTTCTGGCCGAACTCGCGGCGGATCAGCGCCCAGTAGTGGCTGAGCGCCGTCAGCTCCTGCGGCGCGTCGGCCAGCGACAGGCAGATGCCCGGCATGTCCAGCGCCAGGTTGCTGCCGGGATACAGGCGCTCCAGCAGCGGCCAAATCAGCTCCTGGCGCACCGTCAGCACGTGGCCGTCGCTGTCCGGTTCGGTAAAGAACGCATGCGGCACCGACGGCGGCGTGAGGATGAACAGCGGCGCCTGCACCGAATAGTGCTGATCGTCGAGCTGCAGCTCTATCTTGCCGGTTTCCAGGAAATGCACCTGGAAGAAGCAGTCGTGCCAGTGCACCTGCATGTCGCGGCCGAAGAATGCCGCCAGCCCGGCGAAAGTTTCGTAGTGCACCTCGTCGGCGGCGTAGCGCGCGTCATACTCTTTGCAAATATCGATGTTGGCGATAAAGCCGGTACTTTTCCGCACCTCATGACCTCCTGCAATCATGCCCACTTGCGCATCAAGGCGTCGCCCTCGGGCGCGAATCCTTCATCGGGATGCACCACACCAGCACGGCGCCGACGATCAGCAGCGCCGAGACGAAATACAGCCCGGAGTTAAAGCTGCCGGTCAGATCCTTGAACCAGCCGATCAACAGCGGGCTGAGCGCCGATCCGATATTGCCGGTGGCGTTGATCACCGCGATCCCCACCGCGCGCGCTTCCAGGCTGATCGACTGATCCGGCGTGGTCCAGAAGATCGCCATGGCGGTAAAGGAGCCGACCGAGGCCATCACGATCCCCAGCAGCTGGATCAGGCTGTGATCGGTGGCGGACGCCAGCAGCCAGCCGGCGGCGGCGAACAGGTATGGCAGCGCGGTGTGATGCTTGCGCTCCTGCAGCCTGTCGGATCGTTTGCTCCACCACACCATGCCGGCGATGGTGCAGATCTGCGGGATCGCCGCCAGAATGCCGATCGTCACGTTGCTGCTGCCCTGGTTGAAGCTTTGCAGGATCTGCGGCGTCCAGATGTTGATCGCGCTCAGGGTGTTGGTCAGGCAGAAATAGGCCAGCGTGTACATCAGCACGATCGGCGTGAAAATCTCGCGCCACAGGCTGCGTTGCTGCAGCGCGCGGTGGCTGCTCGGCCCGTTGGGCTGCACCAGCTGCAGCTTGTCGGCCTCCATCATCGCCTGCAGGCTGGATTTTTCCTCGTCGGTCAGCCACTTGGCCTTGGCCGGCGTATCGTCGAGGTAAAACCACACCACCACGCCCAGCAGCACCGACGGAATGCCTTCCAGCAGGAACAGCCACTGCCAGCCCTTCAGGTTCATCACCCCGTCCAGCGCCAGGATATAGCCGGAGACCAGCGAGCCGATCGCCATGGTCACCGGCATGGCGATCATGAACAAGGCGTTGGCGCGGGCGCGGTAGAACGCCGGGAACCAGTAGGTGAGGTACACCAGAATGCCCGGCAGGAAACCGGCCTCGGTGATGCCGACGATCATGCGTAGCACGTACAGGCTGGTCGGCCCGGTGGCGAACATGGTGCAGGTGGAGGCGATGCCCCACAGCACCATGATGGTGGCGATCCAGCGCCGCGCGCCGACCCGGCTCAGCATCATGTTGCTCGGAATGCCGAAGATCACGTAGGTGACATAGAACAACGTCGCCGCCAGCCCGAACATGGTCGAGCTGAGGCCGAGATCTTTGCCCATCGTCAGCCCGGCGAAGCCGATGTTGATACGGTCGAGGAAAGAGAAAACAAACAACACGAACAGGAAAATGATCAGGCGCCGAAACAACTTTTTAATCACCGATTGCTCGGCGGCGGTTAACGCTTTATGTTGCTGCGCCGGGTTGGCCGGCGGCAGCGAATCGACGTGGTTCATGGTTCAGTAAACTCCCGATGAAGGCGCTTGCACCCCGCCCTGTTTGAACTCGTCAGCCAGGGCTTCCGCCGCCCGCGCCAGCAGGGTGGTGTCCACCCCCACCGCGACGAACAGCGCGCCGGCTTCCAGATAGCGCTGCGCCAGTGCCTTGTTGGCCATCAAAATGCCGGGCGCCTTGCCGGCGGCGCGGATGCGGGCAATCGCGTCGTCGATGGTGCGCTGCACCTCCGGGTGCTGCGGATTGCCGGCGAAGCCCATATCGGCGCTGAGATCCGCCGGGCCGATAAACACGCCGTCCACCCCTTCCACCTGCAAAATGGCGTCGAGGTTTTTCACCGCTTCGCGGGTTTCAATCTGCACCAGCACGCACATCTGCTCGTCGGCCTGCTGCAGGTAATCGGGCACCCGGTTCCAGCGCGAAGCGCGCGCCAGGGCGCTGCCGACGCCGCGTACGCCGTGCGGCGGATAGCGCGTGGCGCGCACCGCATCGCGCGCCTGTTCGGCGTTTTGAATCATCGGGATAAGCAAGGTTTGCGCGCCGACGTCCAGCAGTTGCTTGATGATCACCGCGTCGTTCCACGGCGGCCGCACCACCGGCCGGCTCGGGTAAGGCGCGACCGCCTGCAGCTGCCCCAGCACCGTCTGCACGTTGTTGGGCGCATGTTCGCCGTCGATCAGCAGCCAGTCGAAACCGGCGCCGGCCAGCAGCTCGGCGCTGTAGCTGCTGCACAGCCCGAGCCACAGCCCGATCTGCGGACGTTTTTCCTGCAGCGCACGCTTGAAGTGGTTGGTTAACATCGCATTCTCCCTGACAAGCGGGCGCGGCGCGTGGCCCCCCGCCCGGTTTATTGCGGCCCGGTTCGCCGAGCCTGCTTATTAGACAAAGCGGCAGCTGATGCAGCCCATCGGGCCGTAGTCGACGTGGAAGGTGTCGCCGCGCCGCGCCGGCACCGGCCGGGTGAAGGAGCCGCCGAGGATCACCTGCCCCGCTTCCAGCTCCACCTCATACGGCGCCAGCTTGTTGGCCAGCCAGGCCACGCCGTTGGCCGGGTGGTTGAGCACCGCCGCCGCCACGCCGGATTCTTCAATCACGCCGTTGCGGTACAGCAGCGCGGCGATCCAGCGCAGATCCAGCGCATCCGGCTTGATCGGCCGCCCGCCCATTACCACCCCGGCGTTGGCGGCGTTGTCGGAGATGGTGTCGAATACCTTGCGCGGCCGCTGAGTCTCGGGATCGACGTTGTGGCTGCGCGCGTCGATGATCTCCAGCGCCGGAATGACGTAGTCGGTGGCGTTGTAGACGTCGAACAGCGTGCAGTTCGGCCCGCGCAGCGGCTTGGCCAGCACGAACGCCAGCTCCACCTCCACCCGCGGCACGATAAAGCGATCGATCGGAATGTCGCTGCCGTCGTTGAAGAACATGTCGTCCAGCAGCGCGCCGTAGTCCGGCTCGGTGATCTGCGAGCTCACCTGCATGGCGCGCGAGGTCAGGCCGATCTTGTGGCCCTTGAGCTTGCGCCCCTCGGCGATCTTCAGCTCCACCCACTGCCGCTGAATGGCGTAGGCGTCCTCGATGGTGATCTCGGGATGATCGAGCGACAGCGCGCGGATCTGTTCACGACTCTTTTCCGCCTGATGCAGGCGCTGTACGGCGCGGTTAACCTGCTCTTTATCCAGCATTTACGACCCCTTATTCACGCCTTGTTGAACAGCGCGTGGACATTGTTCTGTTTGTAATTCAGCACCGGATCCAGCTCTTCCATAGTGAAAGAGAGCGCCAGGTAACGCTGCGCCATCAGCGCGGCGAAGTGTTCCTTGATCAGCGCAAACAGCATCTCGCCCACCTGCTGCCGGCTTTCCAGGCTGCGGCCGTGGCCGATCTTCAGCGTCATGTGCACGAAGGCGTAGTCCTGCTTGCCGTCGGCCATCTGCCAGGTGTCGAGCCAGATGGCGCGGCTGCGTACGCCGGCCAGCGGAAAGATGCCGGTCGCCGCCAGCGCTTCGTTGACCTTGGCGAACAGGGTGGGCAAATCCGCCTCGCGGCGGATGTTGTCGGTACATTCAGCGTAAAAATGGGGCATAGCGTTCTCCAGACGGCGCATAGGCGCGGGCGCGGCCCGCGCAGCGGCATTTACAGCGTATTGCCAAGTTTGAAACCTTTTTCCGTATCGCCCTCACGGGTGTAGGAAAAACCGTCTGCGCCGATGGTGACGGCCATTTCGCTGGGCGCGCTGCGTTCGATGACCGGCTGCGGCTGCCCATCGAGATCCAGCACCAGCGAGCCTTCGGTATACCAGCTCGGCACCACCGGATTGCCCCACCAGTCGCGGCGCTGGTTGTCATGCACGTCCCAGGTCACGGTCGGGTTGTCCGGATCGCCGGTGTAGTAATCCTGCGTGTAGATCTCCACGCGGTGGCCATCGGGATCGCGCAGGTAGAGGTAGAACGCGTTGGAGACGCCGTGACGGCCGGGGCCGCGTTCGATCAAATCGGATTTGCGCAGCGCGCCAAGCTTGTCGCAGATGGCCAAAATATTGTGCTTTTCATGGGTGGCGAAGGCGATGTGATGCATGCGCGGCCCGGCGCCGCCGGTCATCGCGGTATCGTGCACCGTCGCCTTGCGGCGCATCCAGGCGGCGTAAACCACGCCGTCTTCATCGCGGATGTCTTCCGTTACGCGGAAGCCCAGCCCCTGGATGTATTCCACGGCGCGCGGCACGTCAGGGGTGATTTGGTTAAAGTGATCGAGGCGCACCAGCGCGCCCGGCGTATACAGATCGTAGCGCCAGGCCAGACGCTCGACGTGCTGCACGTCGTAGAAAAACTCATACGGGAAGCCGAGCGGATCCTCGACCCGCACCGCATCGCCGATGCCTTTGGCGAACCCGTTCACCCGCCGCTCGGTGCGGCAGCCAAGCGCCTTGAAATACGCTTCGGCGCGATCGACGTCTTCCGGCGTGCGCACGCGGAAAGCAAACGCCGCAACGGCGGCGACCGGGCCTTCGCGCAGCACCAGGTTATGGTGAATGAACTCCTCCATCGAACGCAGGTAGAGGGTTTTGTCATCCTCGGCGGTCACGACCAGGCCGAGGATATCGACGTAAAATTCGCGTGCGGCTTTAAGGTTCGTGACCTGAATTTCCATGTAGGCACAGCGCACGACGTCGGGAGCAGGGACAGCATTAGTGGTAAGTTTTGTCGTCATTGTTCTCATCTCTTTCGTTATTATTGTGGCCCGAGGCTTAGACGCCCCATTTCGGGATCGGGTGGTCGCCCATGGAAATGCACACGTTCTTCATTTCGGCGAACACTTCGAAGCTGTATTCGCCGCCTTCGCGGCCGGTGCCGGAGGCTTTCACGCCGCCGAACGGTTGGCGCAGATCGCGTACGTTTTGGGTGTTGACGAAAACCATGCCCGCTTCGATGCCGCGGGCCAGGCGCAGAACCTTGCTCACATCCTGCGTCCAGATGTACGACGCCAGGCCGTATTCCACGTCGTTGGCCATACGCAGGCCGTCTTCTTCCGACTTGAACGGCAGCAGGCAGGCCACCGGCCCGAAGATCTCTTCCTGCGCCACGCGCATCCGGTTGTCGACATCCGCCAGCACCGTCGGGCGCAGGAAGTTGCCGTGGCTCAAACCGGCCGGTTTGTCCGGGCCGCCGGCCAACAGGGTCGCTCCTTCTTCCACCCCGAGGCGGATATAGCCGGAGACTTTTTCCCAGTGCTGCGGGCTGATCAGCGCCCCCACCTGGGTGTTGGGATCTTGCGGATCGCCCACGCGCAGACGGTTGGCGCGCTCGGCGAAGCGTTTGACGAATTCCGGGTAGATGCTCTCCTGAATGAAGATGCGCGAACCGGCGGTGCAGCGTTCGCCGTTGATCGAGAAGATGGTGAACAGCGCGGCGTCGAGCGCCCGCTCGATGTCGGCGTCTTCAAAGATCAGCACCGGCGACTTGCCGCCCAGTTCCATGGAGAATTTCTTCAGCCCGGCGCTTTCGATGATGCGGCGGCCGGTGGCGGTGCCGCCGGTGAAGGAGACCGCGCGCACGTCTTTATGGCGCACCAATGCGTCGCCGGCGGTGGCGCCGTAGCCCTGCACCACGTTCAGCACCCCGGCCGGAATGCCGGCCTCCAGCGCCAGCTCGCCCAGGCGATCGGCGGTCAGCGGCGACAGTTCGGACATCTTCAGCACCGCGGTGTTGCCCAGCGCCAGGCAAGGCGCGGTTTTCCAGGTGGCGGTCATGAACGGCACGTTCCACGGCGACACCAGCGCGCATACCCCCACCGGCTGCACCAGCGTGTAGTTGAGCATCTTGTCGTCCACCGGGTAGGTCTTGCCGTTCATCTGCTGGCACACCTCGGCGAAGAACTCGAAGTTGTGCGAAGCGCGCGGGATCAGCACGTTTTTGGTCTGGTGGATCGGCAGGCCGGTGTCGGCGGTTTCCAGTTCGGCGATCTGCGGCACGTTCTGGTCGATCAGCTCGCCCAGGCGGCGCATCAGGCGCGCGCGCTCTTTCATCGGCGTGTTGGCCCACTTGGGGAACGCCTCTTTCGCCGCCGCCACCGCCTGATCTATCTCCAGCTGGCCGCCGGAGGCCACTTCCGCCAGCACCTCGCCGTTTGCCGGGTTGGTGGTGGTGAAATACTCTTTGCTGGCGACGTTCTTGCCGTTGATCCAGTGGTTGATGGTTTTCATCGCAGGCTCTCCTCGTAATCTTTTTCACTGATAATGTGGTTAACCAGACGGCCGATGCCCTCGATCTCCACCACCACTTCGTCGCCCGGCTGCACGTCGGCCAGCCCTTTCGGCGTGCCGGTGGCAATCATGTCGCCCGGCTGCAGCGTCATGAATTCACTCAGGTAGGCGACCAGGAACGGAATGTCGAAAATCATGTCGGCGGTGCTGCCGCGCTGGCGCAGCTCGCCATTGACGTAAGTGCTGAGCGCCAGCCGGTGCGGATCGGCGACGTCGTCGCGATCGACGATGTACGGTCCGATCGGCGTCAGGGTGTCGCGGCTCTTCACCCGCAGATTCGGCCGGTAGTAGTTTTCCAGGTAATCGCGGATGGCGTAGTCGTTGCACAGGGTGTAACCCGCCACATACTCCATGGCGTGCTCGCGGCTGACGTTGCGCGCGGTCTTGCCGATCACCGCCACCAGCTCGGCTTCGTAATGCATGTACTCCACGCCGGCCGGGCGCACCGACACCTGGCGGTGCCCGGTCAGTGTGTTCGGCGCCTTGAGGAACACCAGCGGTTCCTCCGGCGCCTTGAATTCCAGCTCGCTGGCGTGGTCGGCATAGTTCAGCCCGAGGGCGAACACCGTGCCCTGCGCCGGCGGCAGCCATTCCACTTCGCGCTCCTGCAGCACCTCGCCGTTCGGCAGCGTGACGCGCAGCTGCTCGTCCACCAGCACGTTGAAGATCTGGCCATGATGACGAATACGGGCATGTTTCATGATGCGGCTCCTGCTTGGGTGACGCGGTTGGTCAGCGTGGGCAGGCCGGCGGCGCGCACCGTCACCTCATCCCCCGGTTTGATCTCCACCCGCTGGTGCGGGGTGCCGATCAGCACCGCATCGCCCGGCTGCAGGGTGATGAAATCGCTGATGGCGGCGATCAGCTCCGGCACCGAGCGCACCAGATCGGCGGTGGACCAGCGATCCTGCTCCACGCCGTTGATCTCGGTGACGATCTCCAGCCGATCGGCGGCCTCCAGCTGGCCGATCTCCCCCAGCGGGCAGAACCCGTCGCGGCATTTGGCCTTGATCGCCGGGCGATAGAAGCTGCTTTCCGGCAGGCTGACGTCGTTGGCCAACGCGTAGCCGGCCAGATAACGGCTCACCTGCTCAACCGGCACCTTGCGCGCGGTATCACCGATGATCACCGCCAGCGTGCCGCCGCTCTGCACGGTTTCACCGGCCGGAAACGGGATCGCCCCGCCGTTGGCGAGGTGGGTGTTGCGCGGTTTGATAAACCACACCGGGGTTTTGGGCGGGGTCTGATACGGTGGCTGGTGAAACGCCTGATCCCAGGCGTCCAGTTGGCTGCGGTGGTTCAGCGCAACGGAAAATACGGTGCCTTTCATGCGAACTCCTCCAATGGCAAAACATGACAATCGGCATTCATTAATATATTAATGATTACTTTTATACGCTGTGCAGCTTTTACGCAACGCGCTTGGAGTGATTTGTGATCGTGATAACAAAATATTCACAAATAACGAACATTAGCGTGATTATTCAACGTATTAATCATTTTTCTCGCCATTTTTCGCTGCAGCACGCATTTTTGCTTTATCCCTACGGGTAACTTTGGCTACTATTAAGTTATTAACAAAATCGGGCTTTGCGGGGCGGGCGCCCCAATAACGAGCGCCGTAACAACGAACACCTTGATAGCTAAGGCCAAACTTATGCATGAATCGTTAACCATCGCCCTGCTGCAGGCGCGTGAAACCGCCATGGGGTTCTTCCGCCCGATCCTGAAAAGCCACAATTTGACCGAACAGCAGTGGCGCATCATCCGCGTGCTGGCCAACAGCCGCTCGATCGAATTCCACGAGCTGGCGGCGGAAACCTGTATCCTGCGCCCCAGCCTGACCGGCATTCTGTCGCGCATGGAGCGTGACAAGCTGATCTTCCGCCTTAAGCCGGTTAACGATCAGCGCAAGCTGTACGTGTCGCTGACCCAGCAGGGCCAGGATCTGTATGAAGTGGCGCGCCACCAGGTGGAACAGGGGTACGCCGAGATTGAAGCCGCCTTTTCGCGGCAGAAAATGGACCAGCTGATGGCGCTGCTGGACGAGCTGATCACCCTGGGCGACAGCCTGCCCGCCAACGTTACCGCGCATCCCGCCAAGAAGTGAGGCCACAGGTCTGATTGCTGACAGAGCGCATTGCTGCTGAAGGGGTTTGTGAGGGAGCCAAAGACAACAAGGCGATCCTTAATCCCTCGATGAGTTCACGGTTTCCCTGATGTTTTTACCTTGACGTCATGCCGGATTCAAAAGCCTGAGTAAATTTGGGACGTTGAGTTTTTTCAGCGCATTGCATTTATGCTGTGAAACGATTTTTTCCGTCATGCGCGCGGTTCTGGCCACGCGCCGTACTGAAAATCCGCGAGTTAATAAATTCAGTACGGTAAATTCAGCATCGGTGAGACTGGGATCCAGACACTGAACGGCGGGGAGCGCCGCCCCTTGAGCCAGTAGCTGGGCCGTTTTCTGCAGGCTTTGACCGTCGTCCAGAAGATGGATCTCTAACGAGAGATATCGCTTGCGCATACGCATAGCCAAGGCCCGGCTCTGTGCATTGCAGCAAAGATACAGCCTGCCGTTCCATTGACCGGTCCCAAGCCGCGACAAAATGTCGAGCAACGTCTGTTGGCTCGCCGTCAGCGAGAAGCGGCATCGCACGACAATGACATCCATCGTCAGCAGTCTCCAGTGCCACCTAATACCATCCGTAGTAATCTGGCAATTTTCACCTTCGAGCAGGATTAAATATCTAAGCCCCTCGGCGTAGAAGTTATTGTCGTCCAAAATGGCGTAGTTCACGATGCGACTCTCATTCACAGGGTGCTGGGGGTATAAATCACGTGGAGCGTGCCGGTATAGTCACCCGCTGTTTTACTGTCGGCGGCAAACGCAGGCGTAGTGAGCGTTATCGGTGCCGGCACGCACAGCACACTTTCGCTGCCGCCGGGCAAAACGACCTGGCGCAGAATGCTCCGATCATTTGTGCCCTGCCAGACGATATCCGTACCGTTGCTGGCGATTTCTGTCGCGCCGGTCACCGGATTAGTGACAGAGACCTGATAATCCACCCGGTCGCGTGCGCTGCTCTGGCTACCACCGCGCCGCCAGACGGAAAAAGCGCCGGCCGCGCGGTCTGCCGCCGCCACCCCGTCGTCGGTGAAGCGTAATATCACGCGGCTGCTGGCAGAGTTGTTGCCGTCATACAGGCACATGTCCAACGAGGATTGCCCCCTGATTTCGCTCCCACCCGGGCGCCCCGGCAGGTTGCTCATATTCAGGTTCAGATTCACCACCGGCGCGGAGTGAGGAAAAGCGGGCAAATAAATCTGATGATTGCTTGAATCAATCACTTCCAGGCGAATATTCGCCTGCCAGCTGGCGATGGTGAGATAGCCCGGGCAACCCACGTTAAGATTGTTGAAATCTCCCCCGCAGGCGGCGCTTCCCCACTCGCGCAGGTTTTGTTTCAGGGTAGCCCCCCAGATCCCCGGCTGATTGAGTTTTTCCAGCTCGCTTTTCACGATATAAAAGTCGAAATAGGGTTCTTTATTCCAGGCTGCGATATCCGCGCTGCCGCCACTCACATAGCTGGCAAAAGTAAAGACTTTATTATTTATAAACATGTGTTTTTCACCATAGACTTTTACGTCCACGGTCTTATTGCTCAGTTCATGAGTAAAACGCAGGGTTATCGCATACGGCGCCGCAGGATTGGCGCTAAACCAAACCGGTGCCGTCATGCAGGAACCATTGGTAGCATCAGTACGCGACAAACAGGTCAGGGTATTACGCCCCCACTTTTGCGGATCGGCAGGACTATATCCACTCGGCTCATGCAGCCAAATATCGAAGCGGGCGGGCGGCGTCAGCCGATCGTAGCTGAAGCTGACGCTGGTATTTCTGCCGGCCGGCGCCCCAGCCAACGCATGACTGCTCCACAAAATCAACAACACGAACAGACTAATTAAGCGTTTCACGTGAACTCCCTGCAGCGGTGGTTTCCTGATTATTCATGGCGGTCTGGCTCGAAGACTGTGCACGGCCCGCCATCATCAACTGCGCCCGGCGCTGAACGTTGTCCGGCAACGCCGAGAAAGTCAGCTCGCGACAGGCCACCGTGCCGACATAGCGCACTACGTCGCGTGTGCTTTTGACCTGCAGCGCGCACTGATAAAACTGCTGATTGCGTACCAGATACAAGGCCTCGATCAGCGCCTCACTCTGCGCGCTGAATCCGCCGTCGCCGAGATCGCTCCAGCCGATGACGTTCAACGGTACGCTGCCTGACAACGGTAGATGCCGCTCGTCGAGCAGTTGGCCAAGCCAGGTGTAGCTGGCCACCGTGCGAACCTCTCGGCGTAGCATCTTGCCCGGCACCATAAAGACCGTTCGGCTGCCGGATCCCTGTGTAATTTCGCTGCCGGCGCCGTGGGAAACCTCCAGTGATTCGTTCACCGATAGCGTGGTTTGCTGGTAACCCGGCACGGTAAACAGCGCACGGCGGTTGGCGGCAACCTCTGCGCTCCCCCCGCTGTCCAGCGCTACGGCAATCCGGGAACTTTGCCGATCGTCGGGCGCCGAGACATCCACGCCGATAGCCGAAGCCGGACGCCCGTCTCCCCAGCGGCCGAACCAGACTCCGGAACGGGAAAGCGCGAAGGTCGAACTGTAGTTACCACTGCTGCTGAGGGTGTGGTGGCGGACCTGACGATCCCAGCTGTCGCTCAGCGTCAGGCTGCCGTTACCGTACTGCCCGCCCTGACGGGTATAGACGGAGGTATTCAGCGAATCGCCGTTGATGCCGGAAGCGCTCACGCCATATTCATTTTCTCCGCGAGCATCGGCATACCAGTTGTGCGCCACGTTGTAGCTGAGAGTGCCAGCCTGACGTTGCTGTTGTTGCCAGGTCGCGCCGAGCGAGGTATAGCCGGAACTTTCGCCCTGGCGCGGATGAGCCAGGGATAAACTTACGCTCAGGTAGCCCCCCTTATCCCTGGCATCACGGTTGCTTTCACTGCGCATAAACAGGTTGATGCTGCTGTTGATGTTCAACCCGTTAGTGCTGAACGAATTGCTGAGGCCCCCCTGCCAAGAGCGGGAATGCGAACGGGTCATAGACATCTGCTCCCAGGGCGAGCCGTTGTCACGACGGCTATCGTCGGCGGGCAAATCGCGTCGGGCGATATAGCGCCCCTCATTGCGATTGTCGGAATAGCCCAGCGAGGCATACCAGCTTCCTACCGGAACGGAAAACATCAGCGACAGCGATCGATAACAACCGCTGACGCCGTAAAGTCCCGTATTACGGTTGTCGCAGTTTTCCGCCGCCAGAGCGTTGCGGTAGAAACTCAGCGAAAAGCCGTCGTTGTAGCTCACCTGCTGAATGTTGCCGCGCTCACCCTGGTTGCCATAAAGGTAGCTAAAGCGAGTGCTCAGGACGCCGTCGACAGGGCCGGTGTTAAAACCGTGGCGCCAGTCGAGGGCATTTTCCGCAAATCGATGTTGGCGGGTCACCGTCGCACCGCTGGTTAACGCCAGGTTGGCGGTTATCGGCAGACGCACGCCGGCTTGCGCCACGGGTAAACGAGAGTCTTCCGGCGAGTCATTGTCCGTTTCACCAGCCTGCAGAAACCATTCCACACGGTCAAAGGGAGTCATTCCCGTACGCGTAAACGGGACGTCTTCGGTACGCAGCAGACGGTTATTTTCATAAATAGCCAGCGTCACCGTATAACTCCCCTCGGGAAATGCACGGGTATCCAGCGTCTGGGCTCCGGCATTCAGGTAAAAACTACCCAGCAGCTGATTACCACGCCGGGCGTCAATGCGCGCATCGTGCGACAAAAATACGGTGACCGGCGTCCCCTGCGATTGTTGAGCTGGGTTTATCCAGGCGCGCGTAGAACCTGCGCGCATGCCGCGGATCTTGCCGATAGGCAGCTGGCTGAGCGTGATGTTGCCCCCGGCGTTGCTGAACAAATCGCGTGTATCCATCTCCCCCAGTTGGACATAGTATTGGCGCCACAAGTCCTGACGAAACCAGGCGTTATTAACCGTCACATCCTGCATGTGCTGCTCACGCGAACGTTGCCCCAGCCAGTTCCAGTCAACGTTCACATAGCCATCCTGCGTCACCGCCAGCGCACCGTTTCCCTGCACGTTGACCGATTGATAATCACGATCGGCGACAAAGTTGATATTTTGCTGATGAACGAGCGCATTCTCTGTTTCACGCGTAGGTTGAAACCACTGTTTATCTTCCGAAGGCTTCGGCATGTAGTGCTTGTCGAGAAACAGGCTGATACGCGCGTTGTTTTCATCGTAAATCACCGCGGCGCTGTCAGTCTCGATATAGCCACAGCCAAGCGCCTCGCCGTTGCTGCTGCAGGCCAGGTTGCCGTTACGGGGCATCGGCGCGGCCAGCACCGCATCGATAGCCGAAAGCAGGCGGGGATCATCATTAAAACGGCTTTTGATAGCGTCTAGCAGACTCTCCGGCTGTATGAAACGCACGCTCTCCAGGTTCATGTCCGTCTCGAACAGGCCAAGGGAGTCGCCGTAAAGCGTCACTTCAATCCATAAGCGCTGGTTTTTCGCCAGCTCCTCGAACCCCTCCGGAATAGCCATCTCCGCGCAGGCTTGCTGAATGGATGCGGGTAACAATGCGGCAAAAAGGAGAATATTACGGGGGAGAGACATGAAAAAAACCTCTGATGTCAGGATGACATCAGAGGGCGATTACCCTCTGATGTTAATGACTTAAAAACGCACTACCCTGCTTACGCACCGCCTTCCGCAGTGGTCGCCTGAGTTAACATCAGGCTGACTACGCCGCTGTACTGGCCGGTTTTCAAAATGCCTTTGGTGGTCTGGGAAATGATAAGCGGCAGCACCGCAGAACCGTTTTCCACGGTTCCCGGGAACAGTTCGGCACCGGTGAATTCGGCGTCGGTGGTCGTCAGCGCCTTGTCACCCAGTTGTACCGTCAGCGGTACACTTTGATCGCCATCCGCATTGATTAACTGTGCGGCACTGACCAGACGGACTTTGACGTTACTGGTGGCGGAGTTAGACCAGACTTTGGTGTTTAAGCGATAGCTCTCCAGCCCTCGGCCCGGCAGGTACTGCATATCGATGCTGGCCGGCAGCGGGGTATTGTCCGCCTGGGTCATATCCAGTTGGGAGTCAACGCTCGCATTGACGGTGATGTCTTTTTGAATGGCAAGTGAGCTGAAAGAAGTGGCCAGTGCAGTAGCCATCAGCAGAGGTTTAATATAATGACGCATTGTTATCTCCATATTAGCATGCGGGCTTCATTCGCCCTATAAACAAACCACAGGCGTGGTTATTACGGTTGTCGCGTTATTTCGCGACGGGTAATTCAGCTTCCTCACTGGTTTTACTCAGCCAGTTAAAGTAGCGGAATTTGTAAGTTGCACCACTATTCGCACTCAGGGACTTTAATTTCCTTTGCGTACCCGGATACACGGTAGCGTCTTCTTTAATCCATTCACATGATGCATTGGCGCGGCAAAATCCAATTTCTTTTAGAGAAACTCGCATGCTGCCATTATTAATAACCTCGTCACGCGTAGAATTAATTTCCAGCGAAACCGCCGGACTCTCTGGCGCAATATGCACCAGAGCCCCCCAGATAACATTCACCCCCAGCTTCGCCTCTGCTGGACGCGCTTTATCCTCCCCGGATAAAAAACCGTCAGGTTGTTTCACTCCTTCAAAATAAACCCGCCAGGTACTTTCCGTTGTCGGAGGTAACAGTGATACCAAGCGCACAACGCGCATCGAGCCGGCAGCAAGCGCAAATTTAGCAGGCGTCACAACCAGGCCCTCCTTTTTCCATGAGGCTATATCAACTTCTTTTTCCTGCGGCGTGCCTGGGTTAATAATTCTCTTTTGCGTTACCCGGACAAACTGAACATCATCACTTTTGGATGCTACTTTAATGATCGCAGTTCCTGAAGCATCGATACCCAGCTCCATCGGATAAACACTCATATTTGCCATTGCGTCGCCGCTGAATAAAGACAATAACAGAAAGAGGGTTCTCGCCATGCTCATGGCAGGGGATACGTTATTGTTTTTCACATTGCACCTTCTTGTGTTCATCATCATGATGCGTAATATTCATTTTCTCATTCAGACACATTTTTCATGCCCTCACATCTTGAGAAAAATCTTATACCAAACAGAGCGATACTCACCACTTGTATCGAAAATCAACAAAAACACAGTGTTTTATCCTGATCACAGACTTAAAATAAGATACAGTTAAATAAAACTACTGGTTACGATGCTTTAGTTAAATCATTAACCTGAGCAAAAAACAACCCATCAAGAGTAATGGGAGTATCGCTTGTGTCGGATAAGATATAAATAAAAATCACAAGTTAAAAAAGAGAGGTTTTTATATGTTCTTTATGTTAAGCAATGCATTAATATTTGACCCTGACACACACAAAATCAGTCTGGCAGGCCAACCCGACTCAGCCGTAACGCTGTCATCGCCTGCTGTTCGTTTATTATTGGAATTCATTAAAAATAGAGGAGAAGAAATCAGCAGAGAAACATTAATTACCCGGGTGTGGCAAGACTTTGGCTATACGCCGTCCGGCAACAACCTCAACAAAGCGGTTAGCGAGATTCGAAAAGCATTTCAGTCACTGGGGGTACACGTATCTCCTATCGTTACCGTGCCAGGCAAAGGATTCTATTTTGATGCTGACGTAGTAGGACAGAAACACCCAGCTAAAACTGCCGCTATCGAGCCAGTTCCTCCCCCGAAGACGACAAAGCCATTGAAAAAAAGGCTAAGCTTCTCAACACAGCGCCCCTACTGTATTGCCGCATTAGTAGTATCAACTTTAATAGGAGGGGGGTATTTATTTTCAGAATATGCGATGAGGTCACCGAAAGCCATAAAGCTGCCAAATGAAAGATTTGAGAAGTGTACTGTCTGGCGGATAAATGCCCCTGAAAGACCGATTGCTTTATCTAAACTGCCTATCCTGCTCAGTGAAAACAACCTGGATTGCCAGCGTGACAAGTATGACATCTATTATTTCAGCACCCGTTTCCCTCTCACTAATGCGGATGAGATTTTTATTGGCTCCTGTCCGGAAAATCAAAAGAATTTATGTAAAACAATTCGTTATAAGAATGGGGTTGAAAAATGAGGATCCGAATGCTGTTAATCGCCGGCGGCTTAGTGGCAGTGGGATTACTGGCAACCTGCCTTTCTCGCACCAGTGCTGAGAAGCGGGACATGCTTGCATGTACCACAGAGTTAATTTTTACCCGAAATGCAGGTAAAGCCAGTGAGGTAAGAGTGAATGTCATAACCCAGTTTTATTTTCATCGCGACGGAACCGGAATCACTACCTACAAGGGGGCAGCCTCCAGCCAAGGGCAGGCCATGATGGTGGATCGCGATGTGAATTTTACCTGGAAGCCGCGCAGTGATGCAGGAATCATTGAGCTGACCTACACGAAGACAGTACGGCGACATAACGATAATACACCGGGCAACGTGTGGGGTGACTTTGCCCAGAGCGGAGCTCGTTACTATCTGACCATTGCAGAGGTCGCTCCGTCGGTCTGGTTGATTCAGGACAGGAAGTATCCAACCTACCTGTGTCGAGAAGAATAAAGCCTACATCCGCCTAAGGAGCAACCGGTTATCAATACCAGTAACCGGTTGCTCCTTATATAGGGGGACTCGGTTAAAGGGAACGCCCCGCTCTTACCCCCGCCTCCAGCTCGGCCGAATATCTCTCTATAAATGGTACATGCCGGACAATTCCCGCTAATAAGATAAAAATCAGAGCTGAGAATTCGTTTCCGGCAGCAGCGCGCCGCCGTCCACCACCAGCGTCTGGCCGGTGATGTAGGCCGCCGCCGGCGAGGCGAGAAACACCATCGCCGCGGCGATGTCTTCCGGTTCCCCCAGCCGCCCGAGCGGCACCGAGGCGGCGATCGCCTGATTCACCTGCGCGTCGCCCAGGTTGGCCATCGCCGGCGTGCGGATCATCCCCGGCTCCACGCCGTTGACGCGAATTTTCTCCGCCGCCAGCTCCAGCGCCGCCGCGCGAATAAACCCGTTCACCCCAGCCTTGGAGGCGGCGTAGTGCGCCAGCCCCGGGTAGGCCACCCGCGGGCCGGTCACCGACGAGGTCACCAGAAGGCAGCCGCCGCCCCGGCGGCGCATCCACGGCAGCGCCGCCTGCGCCAGAAAGAACGGCGCCATCAGATTGACGCTCAGCGTGCGTTGCAGCAGGGCCGCGTCGATGGCGGCGAACGGCGTCAGCGGAAAGTAAGCGGCGTTGTGGATCACCACGTCCAGCCGTTGATGCCGCTCACCTACCGCCGTCACCCCCTCGGCGATCTGCCCCGGTTCGGCCAGATCGCAAGCCAGCGCCTGCACGCTCAGCCCTTCGTCCCGCAGCGCCTGCGCCGCCGCCTGCGCCTGCGGCAGCTGCACGTCCGCGATCGTCACCTCGGCGCCCAGGCGGGCAAAGGCGCTGACGATCGCCAGACCAATGCCCTGAGCGCCGCCGGTCACCAGCACCGCCTGCCCCGCGAAGGCGTCGGCCGCATAGGTTGCGCTCATCGCCCTATCCTCGTGGGTGACGCGTGGTGTTCAGCACCTGCGCATGGGCGCCGACCGCAAAGTTGCTCAGCGCGCTGAAATCGCTGCCCTGATAACCGAGGATCTTGCCGTCGGTGCGCATGCCCTGCAGATCGATCATCACCACGCCCAACGTCGGGATGATCTTCTCGCGCCAGACGAACAGATAAAGCTGCTCCGCCACCTTCACGTAGTGGCAGCGATCGACGTCCGCCAGCCCTTTTTCCACCCCGTCCAGACACTGCCAGGCGTAGAAGTTATCGTTCAGGTAGATGTGCTCGTACCGTTCGGTCGGGCTGTAGGTGTACATGTTGCGCATGCCGATCAGCTCATCGGTAAAGCCCGGCGGCGCCACGTCGGCGTCATCCAGCGTGCCGAAGCGGAATTCGGCCTCGACCGCGGTCAGCGGCAGCCCCTGCTCCACCCGGCTGAAGGCGTCGAGCCGCGCCTGCGCTTCGTCCGGCAGCTGGCCGTATACCACAGTGAAGTTGCCCTGATTGCGGTCACATACCAGCGTAATGCTGGCGTTGGCGCGGGCGGGATCGAGAAAATCGATGAACAGCACGCCGGGGCGAATGCTGGTGGCGCGATAGGCGACGCCGCGCCGTTCGCCCCACTCCAGCGTCTGCTCGTCGGTAAACCGGCAGCGCTGCGTCGCGCCGTCGCTAAAGCGCAGCGTCAGCGTGGTGCCCGCCAGCCCGTGCTGGCGTTCCAGCGTATTGCTGTGCGGCGCAAAGCCTTCCGCCAGCGCGCCAACCTGAATGAATACCGCTTCTGAACTCATGGAAATGCTCCTTACAGGGAAGTGAAAGCCAGGGTCGGCACGTCAACGATGGTGGAGCCGCCGTCGGCCACCAGCGCCGCGCCGGTAATGATTGAAGCCTCGCTGGAACACAGGAAACGGCAGACGCGGGCGATCTCCTCGGCGCTGGCCGGGCGGCGCAGCGGCACGTCGCGGCAGACCATCTGGTAAGCCTGCTCCAGCGAAATCTGATGGGCGTCCATCAGCAGTTGCATCTCTTCGTCCGCCATCGGCGTGGTCACCCAGCCGGGGCACACCGCGTTGGCGCGCACGCCCAGCGGGCCATAGTCGCGGGCGATGGAGCGCATCAGCCCGATCAGCGCGTGCTTGGCGGTGACGTAGCCGCAGACCTCCGGCCCGGCGGCCAGCGAGGCGATCGACGCGACAAACAGCAGGTTGCCGCCGCTTTTAATCAGCTCAGGCAGACAGGCGCGCGCGCTGGCGAAAGCGCTGTTGAGGTTGCTGTCCATCGCCCCTTGCCACTGCGCGTCGGTCATCTCGGTGATACGCTTGAAGCCCATGCCGCCGGCGCTGCCGATCAGGCAGTCGATGCGCCCGGCGTCGCGCAGAATGGCCGGCAGCAGCGCGTGGTTCCAGCTCTCGCCGCTGGCGGCATCGCCCACCAGCGCCTGCGCGCCGATCTCTTGCGCCAGCGCCGCCAGCGGTTCCGGGCGGCGGCCGATGATGAACACCCGATCGCCCTGCGCCGCCAGCAGACGGGCGCAGGCGGCGCCGACGCCGGTGCCGCCGCCGGTAATCACAACCACTCTATTCATGATTCAGCTTCTCCATCAGTTGGCCGATCATCAGCAGGCTGCTCAACAGCAGCCGCCGCTGTTCGGCATCCAGCCGCAGGTAGCGGCGGCCGGCCGGCAAACGGCTGACCACCTCCGACGCGGCGAAATGCTCGATATCCACCTGCCAGCGCCCGTCTTTCACCGTCAGCCGCACGCGGCGAAAATCCAGCTGCGCCAGCGTCTCGCCGATCTGCGGGTAGCGCTGCAGGCCGTCCAGCACCCGCTGCGCGGCCGCGTGGCGCTGGCGCAGCAGATAACGCACCCCGCGCCGCCGCAGCCAGCCGCCGGTCACCACGTCCAGCGTCAGCGGGGGCTGCGCTGCGCACGCGCCCTGCAACCGAAAACGGTGGCTGACGATATGCGCCATAAACAGCCCCTGCACCTGTTCGCCGATCTCGATCTGCGGCCCCTGCGGCAGCGTCAGCCGCAGCAGGCCCGGCGCCAGGCGTTCGCACGCGTAGGGCTCCAGGTTGCGCGCCAGACGATCCAGCGCGGCGCCTGGCCGATAGCCCGACGGCGCTCGCCGCCAGGCGCGATTAAGTGAGGGAAGTAAGCCGATCAAACTGCGCCTCCTCGTTTTCACCCTTGGCAAATGCGTTCTCCAGCACCTGCTCGACCGGCACCGGCTTGAACGGGTTCACTTTCTGCACGCACAGCGTCCAGAACAGTGCATAGGCGGCGGTCAGGCCGATCATCCAGCCGAAGGGAATGTAGATGTCGCTCGGGTTCATTCCCGGCGGCGTGATGTAAACGATGGCCAGCACGATGCCGACGCTGGAAACGATCTGCGGCAGCGGGAACCACGGCGATTTATAGGCGCGCGGCAGATCGGGGCGGCGTACGCGCAGGATCACCACCGAGCAGGTCACCAGCAGGTAGGCCACGCCCCAGGCGCACACCGCCGCCAGCACCAGCGGAATGATCCTGTCAAGATTGCCCTGAATGGCGAAGGCATGCACGCAGGGGATCAATACCGCCACCAGAATGCCGACCACCGGCGTTTTAAAGCGCGGGTGCAGATAGGCGAACATGCGCGGCAGCGCGCCGTCCAGCGCCATGCCGTACAGAATGCGCGGCACCGCCGCCATCAGCGTGTTGATGGTCGCGGCGCCCGCCAGCAGCAGGCCGACGCCGAGCCAATATTTGCCGAACTGGCCCATCACCTGGCCGGCGAACGCCGGGATAGCCATCGGCGTTTCCAGCAGGCGCGCGCCGCTGGCGGCGTCGATCACCACGTTTTCCACCTGGTGGCTGAGCGCCGCGCCATACAGCGCCATGCACACCGCCACGCCGCACAGCCCCAGCGCCATCGCGCGCGGGATCACCCGATCGCAGTGTTTGATCTCCGGCGCCATCGGCGTCACCAGCTCACAGCCGACGAACATGAACATCGCCATGCCGATCAGGCTGAATACCGCGAAGGGATCGTTCAGGCTCAGCGTGCTGCCGAACCAGCCCTCGAGCGACACCGCATGCGGCGACAGCAGCCCGACGATGCCGAAAATCACCAGCGTGCTCCACATGGCGAAGGTCAGCACGATCTCCGCCTTGCCGAAGGCCTCGATGCCGAACGCGTTGAGCAGGCCGAACACGATGACCAGCCCGACGCCGACCATCCAGGAGGCGTTGTGGCTTTCCATCAGGGTGTTGAGGTGCTCGAAGTTCACCAGTGCCATGATGCCGGAGAGAATGGTCTCGGCGGTGCCGGCGAAGATGTGCACGATCAGGTAGGCCGACAGCGCGCCGGTGATGGCGAAAAAGCGCCCCATGCCGCAGGAGATGTAGTCGTAAACCGAACCGGAGGTCGGCAGCAGCGCCGCCGCTTCGGAGAAGGTGGTGAGCTGCGCCTGCATCATGATGAAGGCGATCAGCATCGCCAGCGCGAAGGTGTCGCCGCCGATGCCGAAGCCGCTGGTGACCGTCAGGATCACCGGGCTGGCCATGATCACCCCGACCGAACTGGCCAGGGTGGTGGGAAAGCCGACCTTGCCTCGAGCCAGGTGGGCGTGCAACCGCGACGACAGGTTCATGGTTATTTCCTCTTATAGTTTTGGCCTGATGCATGCAGGTGCTTGCAGGTTTTTCACCGCCAGCGGCGGTAATCTCACTATAGAGAGGAAAGGAAAATGCTGACTATCGTCCTTAAGGACGAGACGGTTTCAACCTGCGGCCGCGCTCACGGCGGCGCGCCACTGCATCGCCCCCTGCGGGCTGCGTGGGTAGGCGCGCAGCGGCGCCAGCAGCGCGGAAAAGAAGGCGTAATAGCCGGCGCACAGCCGGTTGTAGCGATCTTCGCCCACATGCGCCGGGCAGCCGCCCTGGCAGACGCTTTTCACGCTGCAGCGTTGGCACTCGCGGCGCAGGCTCTTGTTTTTACCGAACGGCATCTCCGCCGCCCTTGCCGCCAAGGTGGCGAGCGGCGTGTGGCGATCGGCATGGCCGAGCAGGTGCTGCGCGTTGATCAGATGATCGCAGGCGTAAAGCCGCCCGTCCGGCTCCATCACCAGATTGCCGCCGCAGCGTTCGGCGTGTACGCAGCTGGGGCTGACGTGGGTGAAATACTGCGCGTAGACCTGTTCGATGTTCATCACGAAGACCTGGCCGACGTGCCCGCGGCTGCGCCAGCGGCGGTATACCGCCAGCATGAAGCGCCCCCAGTTGGCGGCGCTCAGCCCATAGCCGGCGGTGGGCGCATCCCCTTCCAGCATCAGCGGCTGGAACTGCAGATAGCGCGCCCCGATCGCCACCGCATGGTCGTAGATCGCCTCGGCGCGATCCGCGACGCCGTCGTGCACCACCATCAGCAGGTTGAAATCGATCTGATGGCGCTGCAACAGCTTAATGCCGCGCAGCGCCGCGTCATAGCTGGCGCCGCCGCGCTTGTCCGGCCGGTGGGCATCCTGCACCTCGCGATCGCCGTCCAGGCTGACGCCGAGGATAAAGTGATGCTGCCGGAACAGCCGGCACCAGGCGTCGTTCAGCAGGGTACCGTTGGTCTGCAGGCTGTTGCTGATCCGCACGCCCGGCGGCGCGTAGCGGCGTTGCAACGCCAGCGCCCGCTTGTAAAAACCGATCCCCGCCAGCAGCGGCTCACCGCCCTGCCAGACGAAGTTGATCTCGCGGCTGTAACGCGGCTGGGCGGCGATGTAGCCGCGGATAAATTCCGCCAGCAGGTCGTCGTCCATCTTGCGCGTCCGCTCCTGCTGGCGCTGCGGATAGTAGCAGTAGCGGCAGCCCAGGTTGCAGCCGGCGCCGATCGGCTTCACCAGCAAATGAAAAGGCACCGCCGCGCGCGGTTCGCTCTCTACCGGGATCTGCTGCGCGTGCAGCTGGGCCAGGTTCATGGCGCCGCCTGCGACAACGGTTTGTGGGTCAGCGGATCCAGGCCGATGTAGTCGCCGGTGCTGGCGTCGACGCCGAGGTAGTCGATCGCTGCGCCTTTGGCTTCAATGACCATGCCCTGCTGCGCAAAGCGGCGATACGCCTCGCTCAGCCGTTTGACTCGCTCCGGGTTGGCGGCGGCCAGATCGCGCGTTTCCAGCGGATCGTCATGCAGGTTGAACAGCCCCCACGGCGCCATCTGGGCGGTCGGCCCGGCCTTCACCAACCGCCGCAGCTTCCAGACGCCGTCCACATAGGCGGCCTGGTTATGCAGCTCCACGCCGTAGGTCGCGCGCGGCACGCGGTCAGCCTCGCCGCTGAAATAGCGTTTGAAGCTGACGCCGACCATCGGCAGCGTCGGTTTGGCCTTCAGCGGTTTGTTGGCGTCGATGCCGGCATAGTCATACAGCGTCGGGGCGATGTCATACACCGCCATCGGCGTGCGGTCGATGCCGCCGCGCCCCTTCAGCCGCGGCGCGGAGATGATGAAATCGGTATTGATGCCGCCCTGCGCGCTGGTGGTTTTGTGGTAATTGGCGTACGGCGCGTTGCTAACGTTGGCCCAGTGCGGCCCGTAGGAGATGAACGAGCCCTTGCGGCCGAGGTTGGCGTAGCTGTTGTCGAACTGCCGCCAATACTCCGGCTTCGAGCCGTAGTAGAAGCCGCTGGCCGGGTTGGCGCCGTTGTCGGTGGCGAACACGATCACCGTATTTTGGTCGCGGCCGGTCTGCTTCAGGGTGTTCAGCACCGCGCCGACCTGATCGTCCATGTAAGCGATCATCGCCGCGTACACCTGCATGGTCTTGGCTTCATATTTTTGCTGCTCGGGCGTCAGCGCGTTCCAGGCCTTATCCAGCGCCAGCGTCGGCATCGGCGTGCGCTCGGAAATCAGCCCCAGCGCTTTCAGGCGCTGAATGCGCTGCTGATAGGCCTGCTGGTAACCGGCGTCGTATTTGCCGTCGAATTTGGCGATCCAGTCATCCGGCGCCTGCAATGGATCGTGCGGCGCGGTGAAGGCCAGATAGGCGAAGACGGGCTTATTTTGCGGCGTATCGCGGATCCACTGTTCCAGTTGATCGGCATAGGCCTTGCTGGAATAGAAATCTTTGGGCAACGACACGCGTTTGCCGTTCAGAGTGTAGAAGGTGTGGAACGCCTCCACGGTGCCCAGCGGTTTCGCATCGTCGAAATGGCTGGTGCCGCCGCCCATAAAGGCGAAGGCGCGCTCGAAGCCGCGATCGGTCGGTTTGGCGCCGTCGACATAGCCCAGGTGCCATTTGCCCGCCATCATGGTGGCGTAACCCGCATCGCGAAAACGCTCCGGCAGCGTGGTCACGCGGTCGGTCAGGCGCATTTCATAGCCCGGCTGCGCGGCGGTGCTCTCATACCACCACATGCCGCCCATGCCGGCCTGCTGATTGGTGTTGCCGGTCATCAGCATCGACCGCGCCGGCGCCGACATCGGCGAGGTGTAGTACTGGCTCATGCGCACGCCCCGTTCGGCCAACGCCTGCAGGTTGGGCGTCGGTATCTCGCCGCCGAACGGGCTGATGTCGGAGTAGCCCATGTCGTCCACCAGAATGATCAGCACATTGGGACGATCGGCGTCCGCCCCCTGCGCCAGGCCAGATAAGGCGCCGCTCAACGCCACCGCCAACGTTTTTTTCTGCATCGTTCGTTCCCCGTATGATCATGCGGACTGAACAACCCGACGCCTCAGCCCGAGAAAGGTCATCATTTTTTCGTCTTATACGTTTGGCGCCGCCTGGCGCTATCTTCAATTCGCAGTGTAGAAAGCGGCGGAAAAGCCTGGCTATCGTTCTTAAGAACGAGGGACGACGGCGACGGCATCGGCTGTAGCACGCGCAGGGCGGCGAGGGTTTCGTCCAGGCAAACATTGAAAAGCGCTGTAAATTCAGCGGGAAAAGCGATGAATTATTTCATTAACCTATTAATGAAAACCGATATAAATCCGAACTGAAAAGCCCTGATTAACGCAGTGTCATCTTGTTATTTATGTGTTTTATTGCAATCGGCCTCACGTTGTTAATATGTTTTTATTGTGTTGCCAAATTGCTACAACTATGCTTGTATCGTTCATATATTGACCGCCAACCTTCTCCAGATTGAACGATAAAGGGAGGAACACGAATCATGCACAGCACAGCATCCGATGCCTTTATCAACAGTTGTTTGGCGACCATTACGCACCTGATCCCGGTGTCCGCCGGGGTGTTTTATCTGGTCGATCGCGACCTGCGGCCGGATCATTACATCCTGTATGGCATGCCCGATAAAACGCATCAGCAGTATCTGAACCACTTCCAACAGATAGACCCGCTGCAGCCGGCCAATTTCCATCGCCAGGACATCACCATGGTCGGCATGAGCCCGGCGGCGATCGCCGGCAACCGCCGCTATTACCACGACTTTATGCTGCCGAACGACATGCGCGACATGACGGAGATCTTCATCCGCCAGCGCAAGCGCATCGTCGCCGGGGTATCGCTGATCCGCGATACGCCGTTTACCGAAGTGGAGCGCGGCCGCCTGCGCGCGGTGCTGCCGCTGATCGAGCTGGCGACGCGCGATCTGCTGCCCGACGGCGAGGCGCAGATGCTGACCGCCAAAGAGCAAGAGATCGTCAACCTGGTGCGCGAAGGCGCCAGCAATAAGCGCATCGCCCTGAAGCTGGGCATTTCGCTGTCGACGGTGAAAACCCATATGCGCAATATTTTCGCCAAAACCGACGTGGTGAACCGCACCGAACTGGTCGCCGGCGGCTTTCTCGCCCACGGTTAACACCCGATAACGGCCGCCGCTGCCGACGGCCGGAAAATAACGCCAAAACGTATTCGCCATTTATGGCGCGGCCTCCCCCTGCCCGCAATCGGGCCGGACGGGATATTTCATCGTCACTCAACGCTTGGGGAAAAGGTTTATGTCCAGTGATTCGGTTTCCGCGCCCGCCGTCGGCGCGGCGCTCCCCTGCCCGCCGCGGCTGCTGACCGCCATTATCGTCTTCGCCGCCATCGCGCCGGGCATTCTGATGACCGCCCCCGCCGTGGCCGCCCAGCTCGCCGCGCAGTGGCAGCTCGGCCCGGCTCAGATCGGCCACCTGTTCTCCACCGAACTCGGCGCCATGAGCCTGGCCACGCTGCCGGCGTGGTGGTGGATCGGGCGCATCAACTGGCGGCGGGTCGCTACGCTGTCGGCGCTGGTGTTTATCGCCGGCAACCTGGCTTCGGCGCTGGCACAGGATTTTACCCTGCTGCTGCCGCTGCGCTTTATCGCCTCGCTGGCGGGCGGTACCCTGATGATCCTGTGCATCACCTGCGCCGCCGGCACCGCCAATCCCAGCCGGGTCTATGCCTTCTGGGTGCTCGGCCAGCTGGTGCTGGGCGCGGTCGGGCTGCTGGTGCTGCCACCGCTGTTCGCGCACTTCGGCCTGATGGCGGTCTACCTGATTCTGGCGGCCATCATGCTGTGCTGCCTGCCGCTCATCCCGGCGTTCCCCAACGGTTTCACCGCCGCCCGCGCCGCCCGCAGCGGCCCCGCCGCCTCGCTGGCGCGCAAGCTGTGCGCCGTGCTGGCGGTGCTGACCTTTTACATCAGCCTGAGCGCGGTCTGGACCTTTATCGGCGGCATCGCCGCCGGCGCCGGGCTGTCGCCGGCCCACAGCGGCCAGGTGCTGGCCGTCGCCACCTTGCTCGGCATCGTCGGCGCGGGGGCCGCGGCGCTGATCGGCGCGCGCTTCGGCGGCGGACGCCCGATCATACTGGGGTACGCCCTGCTGCTGGCCAGCGTGGCGCTGCTGACGGGCCAGCCCCTGCTGCTGCGCTTCGCCCTGGCGGCCCTGCTGTTCAAATTCACCTGGACCTTCGTGCTGCCGTTCATTCTGGCGCGGGTCGCCGGGTTGGATAACGACGGCAAGCTGATGAACGGCATCAACCTGGTGATCGGCGGCGGCATGGCCATCGGCCCGACGCTGGCCGGCTCTCTGATCGAATCTTCCGGCGGTTTCAACGCCTTGCTGTTCGGCGCGCTGGGCTGCGCGCTGCTGTCGCTGCTGTTGATTTCGCTGGCTTCACCGCGCGCACCGCGCCGTATAACAGGAGGAGAAAGGTGAAAAGAACAACCGGTTTCTTGTTTGATGAACGCTGTTTCTGGCACAGCACCGGCCTGCACGCCACCACCCTGCCGGTCGGCGGCTGGGTACAACCGCCCTCGGGCGCCGGCCACGCCGAGTCGCCGGAAACCAAACGGCGCATGAAGAACCTGATGGACGTGTCCGGCCTGTCGCGCCAGCTCACCCTGCTGAGCGCCGAACCGGCGACGGAAGAAGACCTGCTGCGCATTCACCCCGCCCACTACCTGCAGCGTTTCAAACAGGTGAGCGACAGCGGCGGCGGCCTGCTGGGAGAGGAAGCGCCGCTGGGGCCGGGCAGCTATGAGATCGCCAAACTCTCCGCCGGGCTGGCCTGCGCGGCGGTGGAGGCGGTGCTGCAGGGCGAGCTGGATAACGCCTATGCGCTGTCGCGCCCGCCGGGCCACCACTGCCTGCCGGATCAATCGATGGGTTTCTGCTTCCTGGCCAATATTCCGATCGCCATCGAGCGCGCCAAGGCCCGCTACGGCCTCGGCAAGGTGGCGGTACTCGACTGGGACGTGCACCACGGCAACGGCACCCAGCACATCTATTGGCAGCGCGGCGACGTGCTGACGCTGTCGCTGCATCAGGACGGCTGCTTCCCGGCGGGCTATTCCGGCGAGCAGGATCGCGGTGAAGGCGACGGGGCGGGCTGCAACGTTAACGTGCCGATGCTGGCCGGCGCCGGCGACGACGGCTACCTGCACGCCATGCGGCGCATCATCATCCCGGCGCTGGAAAAATTCGAGCCGGAGCTGATCATCGTCGCTTGCGGTTACGACGCCAACGCCCTCGATCCGCTGGCACGCATGCAGCTGCACAGCGACAGCTTCCGCGCCATGACCGCGCTGGTGCAGGACGCCGCCGACCGGCTGTGCGGCGGCAAGCTGGTGATGGTGCACGAAGGCGGCTACGCCGAATCCTACGTGCCGTTCTGCGGGCTGGCGGTGATGGAACAGCTGAGCGGCGTGCGCACTGAAGTGCAGGATCCGCTGCTGGCGTTCATCCAGCAACAGCAGCCGCGCGACGCCTTCAACCGCTTCCAGCGCGAAGCGCTCGACGAACTGGCGCGCCAGTTCGGCCTGTAATCCCCTCTCTGCGGGCGCCGCACCCGGCGCCCCTGACAACTTCGTCGCCAGCCGCTACGCTGAAGGGCAACCCTACCACCATGAGAACAATAAGATGCCCGAACAAACCGTCAGCTTTATCAAAGGCCGTCACGGCGACATCGCCGTGCATGATTGGGGAAATGACCAGCCGCGCTATCTGGCGCTGCTGATACACGGCTACGGCGAGCATCTCGGCCGTTACCAATACGTGGCGCGCACGCTGCAGGCGCAGGGCGCGCGGGTGTTTGGCCCCGACCATCTCGGCCACGGCCTGTCGCAGGGCGAGCGCGTGCTGATCGAGGATTATGACGCCGTGGTCGACGACGTGCAGCGCGTAGTCAGCCATTTCCGGCAGCAATACCCCACCTTGCCGCTGGTGGTGATCGGCCACTCGATGGGCGGCATGATCGCCACTCGCTACGTGCAGCGCTATGGCGAGGAGGTGCGCGCGCTGGTGCTGTCCGGCCCGCTGCTTGGCGACAGAACGGCGATCTCCGATCTGGCCGAACTGCCGACGATCCCCGACGCGCCGCTGGATACCGCTACCCTGGCGCGCGATCCGGCGGTTGGCGCGGCGTATCAGGAAGATCCGCTGGTGTGGCACGGGCCGTTCAAGCGCCCCACCCTGCGCGCCATGCAGCGGATCCTCGCCGCCATCAACGCCGGGCCGGGCTTCGGCGCGCTGCCCACGCTGTGGATCCACGGCGACGACGATCGGCTGGTGCTGATGAGCGAAACGCAAACCGCGCTCGATCGTCTGCGCGGCGACGATTTCGAACGGATGATCAATGCGGGCGGGCGGCACGAGAGCTTTAACGAAACCAATAAGGATCGGATCCTCAAGCGGGTGACCGATTTTATTGCGCGGGCGTTAGGCTAAGGCGTTCCCCCTCAGCGAGCCGAGGGGGGCATGACGGCGTCAGCCTTCGACGATGGCGAGGTAGTGTTTGACGAAACGATCCGAGGTGATGTCCCAGCGCACCGGGGTGCCTTTCTCGACGAACCAGGAATCGCCGGCCTGATACTGCACCGATTCGCCGGTGCGTTCGTTGGTCAGGGTCGCGCTGCCTTCCCACACCGTGGCGTGCTCGGCGAACGGATACTCCATCACGAAGCTGCCGCGGGTGCAGCTGAACACGCCGCAGTTCAGGTTGTCGGTCGGCTCGCCGAAGATGCTGGCCACGCCGACGGTCGGCGTGCCGGCGATCACCGTGGCGCCCAGGTTGCTGACGCTGCCGATCTCCAGCAGTTCCGGCAGCGGTTGTTTAAGCAGTAACGGTTTCATGTCATTCTCCTCTGAGGGTTAACGGCGGCCTTTCCAGTAGCCGGATGTCTGGTGCCAAACCTTACCGGCGGTGGTCATCACCCGCCGCAGCTTGTCCTTGCCGAAGATGTTGACGTGCGGGATCGAGCTCATCAGATCGTAGCGATCGGATCCTTCGCTCATGCCCTCCGCCAGCACCTTGCACACGATGTGGCTCGGCGTCACGCCAAAGCCGGAGTAGCCCTGCACGTAAAACACGTTGTCGCGATCCGGCAGCGTGCCGATCTGCGGGAACAGGTTGGCGCTGCAGCACAGCGGGCCGCCCCAGGCCAGATCGATCTTCACGTCTTTCAGGTACGGGAACACTTTCAGCATCAGGTTGCGGTTCCAGGCCTTGAGATCCGACGGGAAGTATTCGATCAGGCGGGTGGCGCTGCCGAACAGCAGCCGGTTTTCGTTGGTCACCCGGTAATAGTCGATCACCGGGCGGATATCGCTGTAGGCGCCGCGGATCGGGCTGATCTGGCGGATCAGATCGTCAGACAGCGGCTCGGTGGCCAGCTGGAAGGCGTAGGTATTGATGGTCTTGCGATAAATCTGCGGCTCCATGCCGTTGAGGAAGCCGTTGCAGGCCCACAGCATCTTGTTGGCGCGCACCGAGCCCATGGCGGTGCGCACCGTGATGCGCGGCCCGTACTCCACGTTGAGCACGCTGCTGTTCTCGAAGATTTTCACCCCGTAGCCGCTCAGCGCCTTGGCCTCGCCCAGCAGCAGGTTGAGCGAATGCACGTGGCCGCCGCCCATGTGTTTCAGCGCGCAGGTGTAGGCGTCGGAGCCCACCACCTGCTTCACCTCCGCCCCGGTGTAGAGCTCAATCTCCTCCTGCGGCGCCACCGCCTTGAACTCCTTCAGCCAGCCCCGCAGGGTCTTCTCCTGGCGCGCGTTGCTGCCGAGATAGCCGTAGCCGAAGCAGAAGTCGGCGTCGATATCATATTTCTTGATGCGCTCGCGGATAATGCCGGCGCCGAGGTTGCTGATTTTGAAGATGGTTTCCAGCCCGGCCGGGCCAACGTGGCGCTTGATCTTCTCCAGATCGTGGCCGATGCCGGCCATCACCTGGCCGCCGTTGCGCCCGGTGCCGCCGTAGCCCAGATAGCGGCCTTCAAGAATGGCGATGTTGGTGATGCCCTTCTCCGCCAGCTCCAGCGCGGTGTTGATGCCGGAGAAGCCGCCGCCGATGATCACCACGTCGACGTCCAGATCCTCTTCCAGCGTCGGGAAGCGCAGATCGTATTTTTTGGTCGCCGCGTAGTAGGTTAAGGACTCGATTTCGTTGTTCACTGCCGCACTCCCGATTGCCTATGCCATGACATCGGATTATCGGGAGCCGTGGGATCGTCCGCTATGTCCCCTTAGGGACATTCGTCCCCTTCATCTTTCAAACTACAGCGTTGTTGGCTGCTGACGTTCACCCCAGTCACTTACCTAAGTAAGCTCCTGGGGACGCTCGTCCTGGCCGCCTAGCTGTAGCTTGAAAGCTATAGGGGATAGATCGATACATTCACGCGCTGCGGCGCTGCGGGGCGGTCAGCAACAGGCTGAACAGTTCGGCCTGCGAGCCGATGTTCAGCTTGCCGTAGATGTTCTTGCGGTGATTTTTTACCGTGCCGAGGCTGATGAACAGCCGGTCGGCAATCTGCTGCGAACCGCAGCCGGCGAGGATCAGATCGACAATCTCGCGCTCGCGCGGCGTCAGCAGATAACGCGCCTGCGCGCCATCGTCGTTCCCCGTGTCGGCCTCGGCCGGCGCCGCCACCACTTCGCCGTGCAGCCGCGCCACGCTTTTCACCAGCGTCAGCGCGCTGCGCAGATCCGCCCGCTGCGGGTAGCGCACCGCCACCGTGCGGCGCGCCGAGCCGAAGAACACCCCCAGCCCGCGCTCCGGCGTCAGCTGCAGCAGCACGCCGGCCTCGTCGTGCCAGCCGGTCTTGCGATAAAAATTGCGGTAATAGTCGCTGTGATAAAACCCGCAGGGCGCCAGCTGGCGCAGCGTGAGTACCTCGCCTGCGCCGCCGTCGTTCAGCGCACGGTAAAACGGATCCTGCAGGTAGGCGCCCTGTTGGTAGAGCTGGTTGACCGCATCGCTGTTTTCCCGCTCGGTTTTGATCAGGCAGCGCGGCGGCCGGCCGCGTTCGAAGGCATAAACGATGGCATTGTCGAAGGCGAAAAAACCTTCCAGCCAGTTCAACAGGCTGGGATAAAAGCGCGGGCTGGCCACCGCATCGATCACCGCAGACAAGCGTTCAACCTGAATATCCATACCCGCCTCGCCATTATTAATACATTAACAATCTACCGATTTCGGATGGGGTTGGCCGCATGACGGCCGGTACTGTTAAAAAAAGCATCAGGCGCGCCGAAATGCAAGAACGCGATCGTTTACATGTTAAACAACTCACAAGTTGACGCAGCGGGGAAAGCGGTGGCCGCTCCGCGCCCGCTGGCTTATGCTGTGGCATCGCGCCCTGCAACGCCGTCAAGGAGACCTCATGTCCGTCAGCCACATCATCGCCAACCGCCAGACCTGGTTCGGCCACGGCAGCATCCGGCAACTGCCGCCGCTGCTGCTTGCCGATCCGCAGCCGACGCTGCTGTTCAGCTGCCGATCTTTTCTCAACGGCCCGGTGTACGCCGGCCTGCGCGAATCGCTGGCGCCACTGTTCATCGGCACCGAGATCGTCAGCCACGAGGCGTCACCGCAGGAAATTGACGCCTGGGTGGCGCGCTGGCGCGGCCAGGCACGGCGCGTGGTGGCCATCGGCGGCGGCAGCGTGCTGGACGCCGCCAAGGCGTTCTCCGCGCTGGTGGAGCATCCGCTGCCGACGCTGCGCTATATGGAAAAGGTGGGCGACAGCAAAATCAGCGGCGCCACCCTACCGCTGATCGCCATTCCCACCACCGCCGGCACCGGCAGCGAGGTGACGCAGAACGCGGTGATCACCGACACTCAGGTCAGCAAAGTGAAGGCCTCGCTGCGCCACAATAACTTCGTGCCGCACACCGCCATTCTCGATCCGCAGCTGCTGGCGGGCGCGCCGGACAAGGTGCTGGCCTACTGCGCCATCGACGCCTTCACCCACCTGTTCGAGGCCTATCTGTCGAAAACCGCCGGCGCCATGACGCGCGACATGTCGCTGAGCGGCATCCGCCACTTCCTTGCGGCCTGGCCGGCGCTCAACCGCAGCGATGCGGCGCGCGAAGCGATTATGCAGGCTTCCTACCTCGGGGGGCTGACGCTGAGCGCCGCCGGGCTGGGGGTGATCCACGGCATCGCCGGCGAGATCGGCGCGCTGCGCGACTACCACCACGGCCAGGTCTGCGGCCGCCTGCTGCTGCCGTTCCTCGCCCTGCTGGAAAGCAGCGAACAGCCGCAGCAACGCGCGCTGATGGCCGAGCTGGCCGCGCGCCTGTATCCGCACTGGCAGGGCAGCCCGGAGAGCTACCTGACCGATTTCATCACCCGCCACGCCATCGCGCCGTTCTGGCAGGACGATTTGCCGATTTCCGGCCAGGAACTGGCGGTGGCGCTGGAGAAATCCAACAGCAAGAATTCCTGGATCGACTATGCGCCGGCACAGCGGCAACGGATGATCGAAGAGGCGTTTCGCGTCGAATGATTATTTCTACCCTAAATAGTTGGAGCCGCATCCCGGCGGCAAGAGGCGGCTCGCCAGGAGCTTACTCAAGTCAGTGACTGGCGTACGCACTCGCAGCCAACACAGATGCAGTTTCAAGTATGACGGGTATAATCAGATCAACGCACTAGCAGGAGTTAAGGAAATGGGCATCATCGGCTGGATCTTCGCCGGCATCGCGGTCGGCATCCTGGTCGGCGCGCTGATCAAAATCTTCGGCAAGAAGAAAGAGCAGTAAGCGTCACGCTGTTCCGTGGGCCGCCAGCAGGCACTCATGGAACAGCTTCACCACCCGCTGCGGCACCGGCGAGCGGCGCAGCACGCTGGAGTATTCGCAGTGATAGCGGAACAGCGCCGGTTTGATCGCCCGCATCAGGTTCTGCGCCACGAAAAACGCCGCGTAGTGATCCGGCAAAAAGCCGACGTATTTGCCGGACAGGATCAGCGTGGCGATCGACTCCTGCGCGAACCCCGTCGCCTTGCGATGCAAATGTTGCTGCAGGCTCAGTTCCATATTCGGCGAATGGTAGCCTAATCCAGCGAAGGCATAATTGTGCAGCAGATCCCAATTTAATGTTTCATGGGGGGCGGAAAATAATTCATGCTGCGCGCCGCAATATAAGAACATCCTCTCACTGAATAACGAATGATAAGATAAACTTTCCGCGCTGCGGTGCATGGGAATAACGCCAACCTGAAATTGCCCGTCAATGACGCCGCGTTCAATGGTATTAATCGGCTCCACGTACATTTGCAAAGAAACCTCCGGCGCGCGCTCGCTGAATAACGCGATGGCTCGGCCGATCTGCGCCTGCGGATTGCTGACCGTATGGTCGAATATCGCTACGTGCAGCTGCCCGCCCAGGCGCTGGTGCACCTCGTCCACCCCGCGCCGGAACGCCTCGGTGGCCGCCAGCAGGTTGACCGTTTCCTGGTAGATAATCAGCCCCTCGTCGGTGACCGCAAAGCCCTCGCGCCCGCGCTGGCACAGCGTCAGGCCCAGCCGCTGCTCCAGATCCTTGATGTGTTTGCTGATGGTTGACAGGCTGATATTCAACTCCAGCTCGGCGGCGCTCATCCCGCCGCAGTCGACCACGGCCTTGAATACCCGCAGCAAACGCAGATCCATATCCGACAATTGCCCTAACAGCGCGCGCTTTTTTACTTGCATAAAACCTTAAGTAAGTTTCGACATATGATTATTCACAGTAGAGAACAAGCGGTACATAGTCAATTTCGCACAACAATTCGTTAACAACTCGATTTATTTCATTAATCGCTCTTATTTTCCTGTTCGGAGGAAAACATGGCCGCTGAAAATCACCCGCTAAATAGTCTCGATGCCGAAGGGTTAGAGGCCCATTGGATGCCTTTTACCGGTAACCGTAATTTTAAAGCGCAGCCGCGCATCATTACTCAGGCCGCGGGGGCGTATTACACCAGCCATGACGGCAGAAAGATTTTCGACGGCCTGTCCGGATTATGGTGTTGCGGATTGGGGCACGGCCGACAGGAAATCACCGACGCCGCCCAGCGCCAGCTGGCGACGCTGGATTACTCGCCGGCGTTTCAGTTCGGCCACCCGCTGTCGTTCGAACTGGCCAATAAGATCAAGGCACTGACGCCGGCAGGGCTGGATTACGTGTTCTTCACCGGCTCCGGATCGGAAGCGGCGGACACCTCGCTGAAAATGGCGCGCGCGTACTGGCGCGCCAAAGGCCAGGCGGGCAAAACCTGCTTTATCGGCCGGGAAAAGGGCTATCACGGCGTTAACTTCGGCGGCATCTCGGTCGGCGGCATCGCCGGCAACCGCAAGACGTTCGGCCCCGGCACCGAGGCGGACCACCTGCCGCATACCCTGCTGGCCGGCAACGCCTTTTCGCGCGGCATGCCGCAACAGGGGGCAGAGCTGGCGGAAGAGCTCAACCGCATCATCGCGCTGCGCGACGCCTCAACGATCGCCGCGGTGATCGTCGAACCCTTCTCCGGCTCCGCCGGGGTGATCGTGCCACCGGTCGGCTACCTGCAGCGCCTGCGCGAAATCTGCACCCAGCATGACATCCTGCTGATCTTCGACGAAGTGATCACCGCCTTCGGCCGCTGCGGCGCGATGACCGGCGCCGAGGCGTTCGGCGTCACGCCGGACATCATGAACATCGCCAAACAGGTGACCAACGGCGCGCAGCCGATGGGCGCGGTGGTGGTGCGGCCGGAGATTTACCAAACCTTCATGAACGGCGGCGAGCCGGACTACCAGCTCGAATTCCCGCACGGCTACACCTACTCCGCCCACCCGGTCAGCTGCGCGGTCGCGCTGGCGACGCTGGACATCCTGCAGCGCGAACAGATGGTGGAGCGCGTACAGGCGCTGGCGCCCTACTTCGAGCGCGCGGTGCACAGCCTGCAGGGAGCCAAACACGTCGCCGACATTCGCAACATCGGCCTGGCGGCCGGCATTACGCTGGCGGCGCGGCCGGGCGAACCGGCGCGGCGCCCCTTCGAGGCGGCGATGCGCTGCTGGGAAAGCGGATTTTACGTGCGCTACGGCGGCGACACCCTGCAGCTGGCGCCGCCGTTCATCAGCAGCGAAGCGCAGATCGATGCGCTGATCAACGCCGTCGGCGACGCCCTCAACGCCACCGAATAAGGAGAGAACCATGACCATTACCCATTGGATCAACGGCGAGCCCGCCGCCGGCGGCGAACGCAGCCAGCCGGTTTACGACCCGGCCACCGGCCAATCGGCGCAGGAGGTGCAGCTGGCCGACCGCGCCACGGTGGAGCGCGCCATCGCCGCCGCCGAACAGGCCTATCCCGCCTGGCGCGACACCCCGCCGCTGAAGCGTGCGCGCATCATGATGAAGCTCAAGGATCTGCTGGAGCAGCACGCCGACGCCATCTGCCAACTGATCACCGCCGAGCACGGCAAGGTGCTCAGCGACGCCCTGGGCGAACTGCAGCGCGGCATCGAGAATATCGAATATGCCGGCTATGTGCCGGAACTGCTGAAGGGCGAACACAGCAAAGAGGCCGGCCCGGGCATCGACAGCTGGAGCGAGTTTCAGCCGCTGGGGGTGGTGGCGGGCATCACGCCGTTCAACTTCCCGGCGATGGTGCCGCTGTGGATGTGGCCGATGGCGGTCGCCTGCGGCAACACCTTCGTGCTGAAGCCTTCCGAGCGCGTGCCTTCTGCCGCGCTGTATATCGCACGGTTGGCGGCGGAAGCCGGGCTGCCGCCGGGGGTGCTCAACGTGGTCAACGGCGATCGCGAAGCGGTGGAGACGCTGCTGCATGACGGGCGCGTGAAGGCGATCAGTTTCGTCGGTTCGACGCCGGTGGCGGAGCACATCTATCACACCGGCTGCGCGCAGAACAAACGGGTGCAGGCGCTGGGCGGCGCCAAGAACCACGCGGTGGTGCTGCCGGACGCCGATATCCCTGGTGCGGTCGGCGCGCTGATGGGCGCGGCCTTCGGCTCCTGCGGCCAGCGCTGCATGGCCATCCCGCTGGTGGTCGCGGTGGGCGACGGCACCGCCGAAGCGCTGATCGCCGGGCTGCGGCAACAGATGGCCGCCATGCGCGTCGGCCCCGGCAGCGACAACCGCAACGACATGGGGCCGCTGGTGACCCAACAGCATTATCAGAAGGTGAAAGGCTATATCGATCAGGGCGTGGCCGAAGGCGCCGAGCTGCTGGTGGACGGGCGCGAACTGAGCGTGACCGGCGCGGACGGCCGCCCCAGCCAGGGCTATTTCCTCGGCCCGACGCTGTTCGATCGCGTGACGCCCGGCATGCGCATCTATCAGGAGGAGATCTTCGGCCCGGTGCTCGGCGTGGTACGCGCGGCGTCGCTGCCGGAGGCGATGGCCTTGATCGACGCCCACGAATACGGCAACGGCACCTGTCTGTTCACCCGCGACGGCGAAGCGGCGCGCTACTTCTCCAGCCGCATTCAGGTCGGCATGGTGGGGATCAACGTGGCGCTGCCGGTGCCGGTGGCCTACCACTCGTTCGGCGGCTGGAAGCGCTCGCTGTTCGGCGATCTGCACGCCTACGGCCCGGACGCCGTCAGGTTCTACACCAAACGCAAGACCGTGACCCAGCGCTGGCCGGCCTCCGGCGATGCCCGGCGCGCCAGCTTCAGCTTCCCGTCGGGACAGGGGTAACCTGTTCTCCCATTTGTGAATTCAAATACATAAGAAGGATACAAACACCAATACCAGGGAACCCCTGACTTCCACTAGCGCAGTGTCATAAGAACCGAGTCGCCAAGCACATGCCATCGCCGTCGTTCCTGCGTGATGTCTTGGCGGCTAACAATAATTTACTGATGTGTTAATGGAGACTTTCATCATGCACCAGCAACCTGACCCTCCGCAGTTTAAAAATAGCATGGGTATTCACGATGCAGCAGGGAGCCGCGCCATGCCGTGTGCTCATGCTCAGATTGAGCTGACAACCCAACCCAATAACTATCGATTGATCATGGCAGCCAGCCTGGGGAACGGGCTGGAAATCTTCGACTTCACGGTTTACAGCTTTTTTGCCATGGTCATCGGCAAATTATATTTCCCCAGCGATACCGCCTACGGCTCATTGCTGATGGCAGTTGCCGTCTTTGGTGTGGGTTTTGTCATGAGGCCTTTGGGCAGCGTGTTACTGGGCGGTTATGCCGACCGCCAGGGCCGCAAAGCCGCGATGATGGTGACTATCATGCTCATGGGCATCGGCACCGCGCTCATCGCGTTCGCGCCGACTCATGAGCAAATCGGCTGGTTGGCGCCGGCGCTCATCGTCCTTGGCCGTCTTTTACAGGGATTTGCCGCCGGGGGGGAGGTCGGTGCGGCGACGACGCTGTTGCTGGAATCCGCCGGCGCCAATCAGCGAGGGTTCTTTGTCAGCTGGCAGCCTATCAGCCAAGGGATTGCCGCCCTGTTTGGCGCTTCACTCGGCTTGTTATTAACCTCCAGTTTGCCTGAAGAATCGCTTTACAGTTGGGGGTGGCGCGTTCCCTTCATCATCGGCCTGCTCATCATCCCGGTCGGGGTCTATATTCGTCGCCATATTGAAGAAACCTTTATCGGAGCCCAACAAAACGAAGGGAATGTTTCACACCCCGCGCAGCAGATGCTGACGAGCTACCGCCGCGATTTAATTCTCGGCGTGATGATAATCATGTCCGGTACGGCGATGGTATATATCGTACTTTTCTACATGCCGACTTACATGATCCAAACCCACCGCATTGCCGCGCCCACCGCCTATTTATTCAGTTGCCTCGCCGCCGTCATCCAGGTGATTTCGGTTTATTTCGCAGGACGCTATGTCGATCGGTTCAGAAATCATAAGAACGCCATGATTTTTTCTATCGTGGTGGGCATCGTCATGGCCTATCCGACCTTTTGGTTTCTCGGCATGGCTGATTCACTCTGGCTGGCCGTCGCATGCCGTCTGCTGCTGATTGTCGCATTGGGCATCAATATGCTTACCAGCACCCTTCTGATCGTCGAAGCGCTGCCCCGGCCAGTAAGGGCGACCGGCATGTCGATGATCTACGCACTGGGCGTGACGCTGTTTGGCGGCACCGCACAGGTCGCCGTGACCTGGCTGCTCAGTGTAACCGGCAATCCCATGGCGCCGGCATGGTATCTGATCGGTATGTTGACCATCAGTCTGATCGCCACCTGCTTATTCAAGCAACGTGACTATGAACAATGATAAATAAGGAGTTGGCAGAATGATCGATTGGAAACAACATTGCGTTCCCGGCCTGCTTGATTCTTTTGAAGAAATGCGGCGCATACGGCAGGATATTCATCAACATCCTGAATTAGGTTACCAGGAACATCGCACCAGTAAGATAGTCGCAGATTACCTGGCGCAGTGGGGATATAAAGTGACCTACGGCCTTGGCGGTACCGGTGTGGTCGGCACGCTCAGGGTGGGAAAAGGAGAGAAATCCCTCGGGCTGCGAGCCGATATGGATGCGTTGCCGATGAACGAAGCCGAGGGATGTCCATATGTCAGTCGCCACGCTGGCGTCATGCATGCCTGCGGCCATGATGGGCATACGACGACCCTACTGGCCGTTGCCAGGCATTTGGCACAAACCCGCAGCTTTTCGGGCACGCTTAATCTTATCTTCCAGCCGTCCGAAGAGAGCGGCGCCGGCGCAGCAGCGATGTTGCAAGACGGGCTAATGGACATCGCCCCTTGCGACATGCTGTTCGCCTGGCATAACTATCCTTCCCCCACGTTGAAGTTCGGCCAGATGAGTATCGGCATGGGGGCTGTCATGGCCTCAGTGGACAGTCTGCATATCCATATCACAGGCAAAGGCGGCCACGCCGCCTCACCGCATTTTACCTGCGATCCGATCGTTGCGGCCGGCGCCATGATCCAAGCGTTACAAACCGTCATTGCGCGCAACGTCAATCCATTTGACTGCGCCGCCGTCAGCATCACCAGCATTCATGCCGGCACCAATTTCAATGTGATCCCCGGTGAACTGGAAATGAAGCTTTCGTTGCGTAGTTTCGATAAGCAACAGCGGCAACTGATAGTCACCCGTGTTAATGACATTGTGCAGCATCAGGCCGCCTGCTTCGGCGTCAGCGCAAAAATCAGCGAAGCGGCCATAAGTTATCCGTCACAGATCAACCACGAGGAGCCGACACGCCTGGCTCGGGACGTAGCGGTGCAGCATTTCGGGGCCGGCAACGTGATTTTAGATCATCCTCCCATCCTCGCCGCCGATGATTTCGCTTTTATGGCTCAACGAGTGCCGGCCTGTTACATCAACATCGGCGCCGGTGACTCAGCGCCGTTGCATAACACGCATTACGACTTTAACGATGCGCTGATACCGGTCGCCGGGAGTCTATTGGTTTATCTGACACAGGCGCAATTACGTTGATACACCATGCCGGGGTGCTCACTATAAAAAGTCCGAAGACTTCCCCGGCATTTCCGCGCGCTCCATTTGATTCCTGCGTACAGCCTGTGCAGCAAAACAATAATTCACTCACACGTTAATGGAGTCGTTATCCCATGAAAGAGTCCGCCCCTGAACACACCTTCAAAGGTAATCTCAGCGTCCTCGACGTGGTGATGATCACTGCGTCCGGCGTGACGCCGGCCAGTTCGATCTTCGTCATCGCCCCGCTGGCGATCGCCAGCGCCGGCAGCGGTGCCTTTCTGTCGTTTCTGATCGCCGCCTGCGTCGCCGCCGCCATCGCGCTGTGCTATGCCGAGCTCGGCGCCGCACACCCCAGCGCCGGCGGTGAGTACAGCATCATCAAGCGCCTGTTCGGCACCCTGTGCGGGTTGCAGACCTACCTGTTTATCCTCAGCGCCTCGCTGTTCGTGCCGGCGGTGCTGGCCACCGGCGCGGTGCCCTACCTGAACACCGCGCTGGGCACCCAGTTCGACGCCTCGACCGCCGGCATGCTCACCGTGCTGGTCGGCGGCATCTGCGCCATTTTCAACATCAAGGCCAACGCCCTGCTGACCGGCGCCTTTCTGGTGGTGGAAGTGGCGGTGCTGGCGCTGATCGCCTGGCTCGGCTTCAGCCACCCGCATCAGAGCACGGAGATCCTCACCGCGCCGGTGATGCTGGACGCACAGGGCAACCTGTCGCCGGTGTCACTGCCGCTGATCGTCGCCATGGTCGGGGTCGCGCTGTTCTCCTACAACGGCTACGGCGCGGCGGTGTACATGGCGGAAGACATGCGCGAACAGGGCAGACCGATGGCGATCGCGATCATGCTGACGCTGGTCATCGTGGTGCTGGTGGAACTGGTACCGTTCACCGCCCTGCTGATCGGCTCGCCGTCGCTGACCGAGATGGCCAAACAGGCCGATCCGGTCGGCTATGTGGTCACCGAGCTCGGCGGCCCGACGCTGGCGCGGGTGGTGAGCGGCGCGATTTATCTGTCGGTGTTCAACGCCATCATCGCCATCGTGGCGCAGTTCAGCCGCATGATGTTCGCCAGCGGGCGCGACGGCTTCTGGCTGCCGGCGTTTAACCGGGCGCTGAAAATCATCCACCCGCGCTTCGGCACCCCCTGGATCGCCACCCTGCTGTTCGGCGTGCCGTCGGCGCTGCTGGCGTTTTGCTCCGATCTCGAATCGCTGACCTCATTCACCGTGATCCTGCTGCTGCTGGTGTACATCATCATGGCGGTAGCGGCGCTGATCAGCCGCCGTCGCCGCCACTTCCCCCACCCGTACCTGATGCCGCTGTGGCCGCTGCCGGTGGTGGTGGCGCTGCTGTGCTGCCTGTACGTGCTGTGGACGATTTTGATCGCCAGCAGCCTGAAAGACTTTATTATCATTGCCGGCATCATCGGCTTCGGGCTGGCGCTGAACCATCTGCGCGGCCGCCAACCGGCGCCCCTCGCCGCCCCCTCAATAGAAGGAGAATAACCATGACGCAGCGCGCTCAGGATCTGGGCATCATCATCGGACAGGGCACGCCCGGCCCGCTGAACGCCATCACCGACGTGCCCGGCGTGCGCGTCGGCCATGCCAGCATCCATGCCGATTTGGCGGACGGGCGCAGCGTGCGCACCGGCGTGACGGTGATCGAACCGCGCCCCGGCTCCGCCCGCCACGCGCCCTGCTTTGCCGGCGTGCACGTGCTGAACGGCAACGGCGACGCCACCGGCCTGGAATGGGTGCGCGAAGCGGGCCTGCTGACCAGCCCGATCGCCTTCACCAACACCCACAGCGTGGGCGTGGTGCGCGATGCGCTGATCGCGCTGGAGCGTGAAGCGCTGCCTGCGGGCGATAACGCGGTATATTGGAATATGCCGGTGGTGATGGAAACCTTCGACGGCCTGCTCAACGACATCAACGGCTTTCACGTCAAGGCCGAGCACGTGCGCCAGGCGCAGCAGGCGGCCCGGGGCGGCTTGCCGCAGGAGGGCGCGGTCGGCGGCGGCAGCGGCATGATCTGCCATGAATTCAAAGGCGGCAGCGGCACCGCGTCGCGCCGCTTGCCCGCCGATCAGGGCGGCTGGACGGTGGGCGCCATCGTGCAGGCCAACCACGGCAAGCGCGAGTCGCTGCTGGTCGGCGGTTACCCGGTAGGCCGGCATCTGGGGCATCTCCCCTCGCCGTTCACGCCGCAGTTGCCGCATCCCGGCATGGGCTCCATCGTGGTGGCGCTGGCGACCGACGCGCCGCTGCTGCCGCACCAGTGTGCGCGGCTGGCGCAGCGCGCCAGCATCGGCATCGCCCGCACCGGCGGCGGCACCGAGGATTCGAGCGGCGACATTTTCATCGCCTTCGCTACCGGCAACGACGGCCTGCCGCCCGCCGACTACGCCAACAAAGGCGCCTTCACCACGCCGCTGCGCATGGTGAACAACGACTACATTTCGGCGCTGTTCGCCGCGGCGGCGGAAGCGGTGGAAGAAGCGATCGTGAATGCGTTGCTGGCGGCTAATACCGTCAGCGGCAACGGCCACCGGGCGGAAGGGTTAAGCGCCGAGCAGCTGGTGACGGCGCTGGAGAAGGCCGGCTGGCGACGGTAAAAACACAGGGCGCGGGGATTAGCCTCGCCCCCTGCTTATCAGGATTCTCCGCCCGGCTTGGGCGGCGGGTAGTCGTAATCCAGCCGCAACGGTTCGGCGTAGACGCTGTTCCACAGCTGTTGGTACAGCTTGTCCAACCGCCCGCTCATCGCCGCGCTGTGCATCACCAGCTCCAGATTGCGCGAGTTGTCCAGATAGCCGCCGGTCCAGTTGCTGGTGCCCACCCAGGCAATCTCATCGTCGATGGTCATCAGCTTGCTGTGGATGACGCGGGCGAACGGAATGAAGCCGCTGCTGGCCGGCGGAATGGTCACCACCTTGATCTGCACATTCGGCACCAGCGCCAGGCTCTTCAGCCAGGCGATATCCGGCTTTTTGGTGTTCCAGTTGGCCACCATCAGCTCAATCTGCACCCCGCGCGCCGCCGCGCTGCGCAGCGCGTTGTCGATCACCGCATAGAAGGGGCGGCTGCGTTCCGGGCCGAACGACAGCGGCGCGTAGTCCATCACCTGCACCCGCACCCGCCGCTTGGCGCCGGCCAGCAGGCGCGGCAGCTCGGCCTGTGAGTCAATCACCCCCGCCGGGTTGTAGGCGCGCGGGCTGGCCGCCAGATAGTTGCCCTGCGGCTGCGCCGTCGGCGGCGAATCGGGCAGCGCCGGCACCGGCTTATCCTGCGCCAACAGCGCCTGCGCCTGCCAGTCCTGCTCGAAGATCGCCTGAATCTGCCCCACCACCTTGGCGTCGCTGATGCGCAGCCCGGTTTCGTGAATGTGTTCCAGTGCGCGCCAGTCGAAGTTCTGGCTGCCGACGAACGCCTGCTCCCCGTCCACCAGCAGATATTTGGCGTGCAGAATGCCGCCGCTCAGCTTCTGGTAAGGAATGATGCGCAGCTCCAGATTGGGGATCGCCTTCAGCTGTTCCAGCGTCTCGGCGGTAGACATGCGAAGGCCCTTCTCTTCCAGCAAAAAGCGGATTTTCACCCCGCGTTCGCCGGCCGCCTTCAGGTGCTGCAGCACGCCGTCCAGCAGCGAACCGTCCTGATTCGCCACGTAAAACTGCCCCAGATCGATACGGGTTTTCGCCGCGTCGAACATCTCGCGCCACACCTCGGCGGTGTTGCGCAGATCGTCGGCCTGCAGCGCGGTTTCCACCGGTGCGGTGTACACCAGCTCATAGCCGGGAATAGCAAAACGCGCCGCGGCGCTCTGGCTCAACATCAACAAACAACCGCCCCACAATGCCGTATAAAGGCGGCCGAGCGGCCGCCGTACTGGATGGCCATTAGGCATAGCGCGGCGCCCCGCTGTCAACCCATTGTTCGCCGCTGCCGCTCTCCGGGCGGCTGGCCGGTTGGCCGGCGCGGATCAGCAGCACCTTCAGCAGTTCGTTGATGCGCTCCATGCGGCTCTGCAGGAAGTTGTTGGCCACCAGGCACAGCAGCGCGATGGCGATGCCGAGGCCGGTGGCGTACAGCGCGGTGCCCATCCCGGCCGACACCAGGCTCGGCTCGGACACCCCCGAGGCGGCCAGCGCCTTGAAGGTTTCGATGATCCCCATCACCGTGCCCAGCAGCCCCAGCAGCGGCGCGGCGGTGACCACGGTTTCCAGCAGCCACAGGCCGCGCGCCATCGGCGGCTTGCTCAGCAGGTACTGGGCGTCGATCAGATCGCCGATCGCCTCGCGGTCGCCGGCGTGGTGTTTCTGCGCCAGTACCGGCGCGATCACCGCCATCGGCAGGCTGTTGCGCTGGATCAGCTCGTCCGGCAGATCGGCGGCGCGGCGCACGTCCGGCGTCAGCGCCTGCTCCAGCCGGCGTGCCTGGCGCTGGGTATAGGCGAAGTACAGCGTGCGTTCGATGATGATCACCAGCGCAATCGCCAGCGCGGCGTACATCACGTAGAAAATAATGTCGTGCAACAGATTGGCGTCCATACAGGGCTCCTCTTCCCCGCCGCCCGGCAGGCGGCGGGGCATTCAGTTAAAAGGTGGCTTCCAGCGAGACGCTGAAGGTGCGTTCTTCGCCGACGTTGTAATACGGCGTGCTGGCCCTCACGCCGCCGTAAGGCGCCGCGTTAAAGGTGGTGGTGCGCACCGAGGTCAGGTATTCCTTGTCAAACAGGTTGCTGATGCCAAAGCGCAGCGCGGCGCTTTTGACGATTTTCTTGTCCACCGGCAGATGCACCCCCGCCGCCAGATCGAACACCGTGCGGCCGCCGATCTTCTCGTCGTTGGTCAGATCGCCGTAGAACGCACTGACGTACTTGCCGCTGACGCTGCCGTAATACAGCCCGTCGTCATAACCCAGCGTCATGTTCAGCAGGTTTTTCGGCACGTTCGGCACCTCTTTGCCGGAGGTCGGCAGCGGCAGCCCGCCGTTGCTGACGATGTCGTTCTTCTGCTTCGATTCGGTGTAGGTATACGAGGTGTAGTAGTTGAAGTTATGCGGCAACTGGCCGCTCCACTCCAGCTCCAGCCCTTTGTTCTCCACGTTGCCGATGTTCATCATCTCGTAGTCGCCGGCCGCGTTGGTGGTGGAGATCTGGCGATCGCTGTAACGCATGTAGAACAGCGTGGCGCTCAGCAGCATGTCCTCTTGCTGGAAACGCCAGCCCAGTTCGTGGTTCCAGCTTAGCTCAGGCTTGGTGCTGAGCGAGTCGCCGACGTTGTACAGCACGTAGTTGGGCGGCGTGCGCATGTTGCGCGTCAGGTTGTAGAACACCTGGTTTTCCTGGTTCACCTTGTAGCTGGCGCTGAAGTTCGGCAGGAATTCATGATAGGTGGCTTTGCGCTTCTCCGGCACGTTGTACAGGCTGCCGCGGTTGTCCCCTTTGCGCTCCACATACTGATAAGCCAGGCCGCCGACGAAGGTCCAGTCCGGCGTGGCGAACCAGGTATCCTGCAACCACACCTTCTGCGCCGGGGTGATGGTGTACTGGTTGCGCCCCTGTACCGTATTGCCGTTGGCGTCCTTCACCTGATCGGAGCCGCCAGGTTTTCCCCAAATCTGCGCCGGGTTGCCGTCGTCCTTGATGCTGATGAACGGCTGGGTTTGCAGCTGGCGCGCACGCTCATACCAGTAGCCGATATCCAGGCTGTGCTGCTCGTTGATGTCCCACTTCAGCTTGGTGGTGATGCCCGGCCGCCAGGTTTGGGTCCACGACGGGCGGTAATAGGTGTTGGACTGCAGGTTGCTGAGGTCATACTGCCCGGCCCTGTCCGACGTGCTGGACAATACCGACGCCGTCTGGCCGTTGAAACTGCCGCCGTTGCCCCAGTAGTAATACGGCTGCAGGGTCAGCGACAGGTCGTCGCGCAGCTGCAGTTTCTGGGTGAACGATAGCGTGAAGTTCTCGAACGGGTTGCGTTCGATCTTGTAATACTTGTTCAACTGCCCTTTGCTGTTGTACTCCGGCGTGGTGGCGTAATCGGTACCACGCCCATCGTTTTGGAACTGCGCCTTGCTCAGGGTGTTGTAGTTGGTGTTGTTCTGGCGGTTGTACTTCATCACCAGATTACTGCTGTTGCCGTTGCCGTCTTCATACAGCGAGTTCATCTCGAACTTGTCGGAGTACAGACGCCCTTCGCCGCGCCACTTCTTCGCCTCGGTGTGCGAATAAGATATCCAGTTGCTGAAACCGTTGTATTCGCCGGTCTCCAGGCGGGCAAAGGTTTTGCTCAGGTTATTGCTGCCCAGCGTCTGCTTGAGGAAACCGCCGAAGTCTTTCGCCGGGCGGCGCGTCACCAGGCCAATGTTGCCGCCGCTGGAGCCGATGTGCGGGCCGTCCGCTTCGGAGGAGCCCTGGGTGACAAACACCTCTTCCAGGTTCTCCGCATCGCCCAGCAGGTTCGGGTATACCGCGTAGTTACCGGAGTCGTTGATCGGGATGCCGTCCATCGACAGGCCGATCTGATCCGAGTTCATGCCGCGCATGGTGTAGTCCACACCGCTCAGGCCGCTGGCGTCGTTGCTGTTGACGTTCAGGCCCGGCGTGTATTTCAGCTTATCGATGGCGTTGGCCGCCGACGGCATTTTATCCATCGCTTCTTTGGTGACGGTGGAGCGCGCCTTGGCGCTGTCATCCTGCACCATCATGCCGCCGCCGAGCGACTGCCCCTTGACGCTGATGGTGCCGACATCGGTGGCGTCGGCCGCCAGCGCGGCGCCCGGCAGCATCGCCGACATCACCGCCAGATAGATCCCAGAACGATTAAACGATTTCATTGTGTGCATCCCATAAAAATCAAACGATTAACCCTTGCGCTAAGGCGCCTGATAATTGAACGTCGCGGTAAATCTTTTGGTTGTTTGCCCGGCGAACGCCTCGCTCGGGAACGGCTTTACTGAACTGATGCTTTGCAGGCTGCTCATCGCCGCGCGGTTCAGCAGCATGCTGGCGGCTTTGTTGGCGATGCCGGAAGAGAGCACCCGCCCGCTGCGATCGACCTCCAGCCACACTTCGACGTTGCCCTGCGGGCGCTCGAGCGAAGCCTGGCGCCCACTGGGGTAGCGCTTGCGCTGTTCCAGCTCGCGGCGCAAGGCCAGCAGATAGCCGTTTTCAATCGCCTGCGCGTTCACCTTCGGCGCGGCCGGGGCGGCCGGTGCGGGCTGCGCCGCCGGTTTGCTGACCAGCGCGCGCGGTGCGGCGGGCGCCGGCGTCGGTTTAGGTTTCTCTACCGGTTTGGCTTTCTCTTTCACCGGTTTGGGTTTGGGCTTCGGCTGCGGTTTCGGCACCGGCTTGGCTTCCACGATCGGCTCCGGCGCCGGCACCACCGGTTCGGGGATCGGCTCAGGCTCGGGCGGCGGCGGTTCGGGCTGAGGTTCCGGCGGCGTTTCCGGTTGGGGTTCAGGCGCCGGTTCAGGCTCCACCAGCGCCAGTTCGATGGCGGTTTCGTCGTAGCGCGGCTGGATCTTCAGCGCCGCCTGCTGGCTGGCGAACAGCAGGCAACCGGCGACAATCAGCGCCGGCAGCCAGCTGAAAAGATGACGTGAGCGATAGAGCAGATACATGTCACAGCTTCCGTGTCGCGATGGAGACGGAGAAGAAACCGCCCTGGCGCAGGTTGTCCATGACCGCCACCAGCCGCTCGACCGCCACGCCCTTGTCGCTGTTGACGATGATGGTGGTGGTCTGGTTGGCCTGCTGCTGTTGCTTCAGCGTGTTGACCAACGCGCCGAGCGCGATCGGCTGGCCATCCAGCTGCAGCTGTTCGTCGGCCCCCAGCGTGATGATCGCTTTCTTCTGCGGTTTCAGCTGTTGCGCGCTGCCGGCGGACGGCAACTGCGTTTTCAGCCCGAGCGCCGGAATGACGTTCAGGCTAATCAAGACGAAAAACACCAATAAAAACATCATCACGTCGATCATCGGGATCAGTTCGATGTGCGCTTTGTTCTTTTTCGGTTCGTTCCAGTTACGCATGACACTCCCTCCCAAAAGCGAAGCAGTCAATATAGGAGGGGTTTGTTTACCTTTTGTTACGCTTGTGTGATCTTATTTTCACAGCGTGGATTTTTTGCGAGAATTTTTTCAATGGCAGGCGATAACGGAGAAGATATAACTTATTAATTAGCGATAGTTTTTATTGGAATAATTGCGATACGGGCATTTCAGAGCACCAAAGCCAGAGGGGATAATGTGATAATAGTGACAGCCCAAACGGTCACTACAACAAGACCTCAAGCCCGTGCTTGCGTACGATCGAAAGCAGCTTAAGCGACACGCCGCCCGGCCGTTTCACCCCCGTCTCCCATTTCTGTATGGTCGACACGCTGGTATTCAGATAACGGGCAAAAACCGGTTGGCTTAAACGTAACTGCTCGCGCAACGCTTTGATCTCCTGGGGCTGCAACATCTCGACCGGAGCAAGGCAAGACTCATCAAAACTGCGTAGGGTTTCCAGAGAAATGGCGCCAGCACGATGCAATCCTTCAGCGGCGCTGTGAATCGCCTCAAAGGCCGGGCTCCGAAACGTTTTTTCCTGCTTCATGGCAAATCTCCACCCATTCTTTTTTCACAACCAGGGACTCGACCTGGTCGTCGCTCAACGCGCCAAACTGCATCGCTAACTTGCGAAAAGCGTGTAATTCTGCCCCTGTAATATTGGTCTGGGCCTGCTTGGCAAACAAAAAAACAAACACCCAGTGCCGACCATTTTTCGCTAATACCAACGCGCGGTCGCGATTATGATTAAGACGTTTTTTAAATACGCCACCGCCTAAATCTGCAGCCAAAACCCGTTGCACGTCTTTTACTGCCCGACACAACGCCTTATCGGTGATGCCGTGAGCCCGAGCTTTCCTGCTAAACCAACAAGTTTTAAATGTACGCATTGCGATGGGCTTCCCGTAAAAACGTAGCACTTAGTGAGACACTTTTCCAGTGCATACCTCCCCGCCAGCATCGCTTTAAACATTGATGACGACCACCATGAGAAACCCGATTTGCATGATGACGCGCATAATGACTTCTTTCAGTGCAACGTTGAGGGCATCATTGCGCACGTACACGCAACAGCATGTTTTACGGGCATAAAAAAAGACGCCCGCAGGCGTCTTTTTGGCATTTTCACTGAGGCCGGAAGGCAATCAGTTCACTTTCACCGGCATACCGGAACGGGCTTTGATCGCCGCGTCCACTTCGCTCTGGTTGACGCCGGCGTCCATCAGCACTTTGCCGACCGGCGCGGAGATGGTCAGCGGCACCGGATCTTTCGATTGCAGCTGCTCTTCGTTAGCCGACAGCGGGTTGTGCACTTCCACGTAGCGCGAGCCGTCCGGTTCGACGGTGGCTTTCATCGGTTCGTTGATGAACTGCACGCGGGTGCCGACCGGCACGTTCTCGAACAGGTACTTGATGTCGTCGGCGCGCAGACGCACGCAGCCGTGGCTCACGCGCAGGCCGATGCCGAAGTTGGCGTTGGTGCCGTGGATGGCGTACAGGCGGCCAACATACAGCGCATACAGCCCCATCGGGTTGTCCGGGCCGGCCGGGAACACCGCAGGCAGGATCTCGCCGTCGGCCGCGTATTCGGCGCGCATCTTGGCGGTCGGCGTCCAGGTCGGGCCGTCTTTCTTGCGCTGCACGGTGGTGGTCCAGTTCAGCGGGGTGTCTTTACCCAGCTGGCCGATGCCGATCGGCAGCACCACCACGGTGTTGGAGCCTTTCGGGTAGTAGTACAGACGCATCTCGGCGCTGTTGATGATGATGCCTTCACGCGGCGCGTCCGGCAGGATCAGCTGCTGCGGGATGGTCAGGGTGCTGCCGGCCTTCGGCAGGAACGGATCCACGCCCGGGTTGGCTTCCAGCATGTTGCTCAGCCCCATCTGATACTGGGCGGCGAAGCTTTCCAGCGGCAGTTTGCTGTCTTCCGGTACGGTGATTTGGATATTTTCGCCCACCAAACGGCTGTCTTTTGGCGGCAGCGGGTAAACGACGGCGAAGGCAGCCTGGCTGAATGCAACCAGTGCCGTAAACAGGGTTAATAACGCGCGAATGCTCATTTTCATCTTCGTGTTGGTCAAGGCCACTGGCGATTAGGGGGATCGGTTTCTACGGCCACTTTTACCCCGATGGATTTCAGCCGGCAGCCAAGCGCTGCGGCCTGAAAAACAGGGGGGATTTGACCGGATGCGCATTATATGTGCACATCAATCAAAGTGTGAACCATTACCGATGTAATATCGCAATTTTTTGTAACCTGAAGCGCCACGAAGGCGATTTTTTGCGAGAACCGCCGCCTAACCGGCGGCGGCCAACGCTTCTACCCGCCGGATCGGGATCAGATATTCGCAGCGGATCGCCGCGCCGCCGAGCGGGCAGCGGCCCTCCTGCGCCGGGTAGAAAAGCTCGATATCCTGCCCCGGCCGACGGATGGCGTTCATCTGCGGCATCGCGGTGTCATACAATCGGACGATAAAGTTTTGTAACCCTTCCTCCTGCCCTTGATAGGTGAAGCGGGCATACTCACCCTGTTCGATAGTCACCCGCTCCCCCATCGCCCCTTCGTCCGGCAAAGCGGCGGTGTAGGCCATGCGCGGGTTACCCCGGCGTTGCCGGTCGACCTCCAGGCTGGTGAGGCCGTATACCACCTCCGGCAGCGCCTGCGGCGGCAGCAGCTGCCGCCAGGCGTGGCGGCGCAGCTCGCACTTGGAGGCCGCCAGCTGCCCCAGCGTAAAGCTGCGGCGCTGGGTATGGCCCACCAGCTGCATGGCGGGCAGCGTCACGATATCGGCCTGCGGCAACGGCGTTTCGGTCAGCCGCAGCGGCGGCTGCAGGCCATAGCTCGACCAATCCTGGCTGCGGCGATAGCTGGCCGGCGGCAGACCGAACTGTTTGCGGAAGCAACGGGTGAAGGTCTGCTGCGAATCGAACTGGTAAGTGTCGGCGATGCAGGCCACGCTGGTGCCGGTCAGGCGCAGTTCGCGCGCGGCGGCGGTCAGCCTTCTGCGGCGCGCGTACGTGCCGAGAATATGGCCGGTATGCTGCTTGAACATCCGCTGCAAATGCCACTTGGAGTAGCCGGACTTGGCGGCAATGTCATCCAGCGTCAGCGGCTGATCCAGGCTCTGCTCGATCCAGGCCAGCAGCTGTTCAATCACCTGTTGCTGGTGCATGGTATTCCCCTTATTTTAACAATAACGTCTGCGCCAATACCCGGCCTGCGGCTTCATCGGCGGCCACCAGCACCGGATAGCCCCAGAACTTGGCGCCGTATTCGGCGAACTCTTCCGCCGCCGCGCGTTTGGCGTCGTCCGGCTCCAGCATGATCATGCCTTTCACCCACAGCTTCAGCGCCTCGCGGTTATCGCGTTTCCACAGCGCGACCTGGGTGCGGGCATCGCGATCGTGTTCTTCACCTTCATCGCCGACGCTGCGGTCGGTCATCAGGACAAAAGGCTCGGCGCGCGCCAGCAGCGCGCTGAATTCGGCCAGCTCGGCCTGGGTATCGCGCCCGTTTTGGCGCATCCATACCAGCGGAAAATCGGCGGTATCCAATGACATAATCAGTTTCCTCAGGAAATGGTTTAGGACTGGCGCTTACTTTATCGGCACCGGCGCTAGACCGCATTGCGCAATCAGGACATAATACTTTTCAATTCCGCCAAATTGAGAATTGTTCTCATGAAAGTACAGATCCCCCGCCGCTGTCTGGATATCGATCAGGTGCCGCGCCCGCTGTTTGCCCTGCAAGGTTCGACCCTCGAGCAGGATTGGGAAATCGAGCCGCACCGCCACCAGAAGGCGCAGCTGATCTACACGGTACGCGGCATGATCCGCTGCGAAGCGGAAAACGGGCTGTGGCTGGTGCCGCCGCAGTGCGCGCTGTGGATGCCGGGCAACGTGTTGCACAACGCCCAGGGCGCCGGCTCCACCGAGGCCTACTGCCTGTTCGTCGATCAACATGCCGCCGCCGGTCTGCCGCAAAACTGCTGCACGCTGTCGGTCTCGCCGCTGCTGCGCGAGCTGCTGCTGCAGGCCACCACCTTCGAACCGCTCTACGACGAACAGGGCGCCGAAGGGCGCCTGACGGCGGTGTTGCTGGATCAGCTGGTAGCCGCGCCGATAGAAAATCTGCACCTGCCGGTATCCGACGACGCGCGCATCCGGCAGTTGACCGAAGGCATGCTGAGCTGCCCGGCGGACAAATCCACCCTCGGGCAGTGGGCGCAGCGCATCGGCATGAGCGAGCGCTCCCTCAGCCGTACCTTGCAACAGCAGATGGGCATGAGCTTCGGCCACTGGCGGCGCCAGCTGCATGTGATGCTGGCGCTGCAGCGCTTGACGCAGGGCGAGAGCGTGCAAACGGTGGCGCTGGATCTGGGCTACGAGAGCGCCAGCGGCTTCGTCACCATGTTCAGAAAGGCGGTAGGCAAACCGCCGGCGCGCTACCTGGCGGAGCGCAACGCCTCTGGAGAGACCCTGGGCGGCGCAATTACCATGTGAAAAAGCCGGCGCAGGCGCCGGCTTGGAGCAGGTGAAAATCAGAAGTCGTAGAACACCGTAATCCAGGTGGAGTCCGGCTCGTTGTCGCTGCTGTTGGCCAGCGTGCGCTCCACATACACCGACAGACCGTAACCGATGGTGGTGCCCGCACCGAGGTAAACGTGGTTGGCGTGATACGCCTCGTCACCCTTCAGCCGCAGCGAGTCCGCCGCCACGTAAGGCTGGATCGATTTGAGGAACGGCTTGTCGATATTGAAGGTGTAACCGACGAAGCCTTCCAACCCGTAGCCGTCACCGGCGAAGAAGTGCGACAGCGTGCGCTGGCGGGTGCTCGGCACATAGTCTTTGTAGTAGCTGGCGGTGCCGACGATGTACCAGTTGTTCGGCTGCCAGGTCAACGCGGTGCCGGACAGCTGCTGGTGATAATCTTTTTCGCTGTACAGATTGTCTTTGATCTTCGCGTCGGTATAACTGTAGGCCGCGCTGAAGGTGAAATCCTTCGTCACCTTGTAATCGAAGCCCAGCCCGCCCCCGCCCTTGCGGCGATAAATCAGGTTATCTGCGGTGTGCAGATCGTCTTCCGGCAATAAATAGTTGGCGTACAGCGTTACCGGCCCGAAATCATTGGTGTATTTGATGCTGTTTTTCGGTTTATTACCGCCGTCGTAGTCGCCGGAAATACCGATGCCGGTGCCGCCCGCGTGGCCATCGTTATCCCAGACGTCGCTTTTGATGCCGACCACCGAATAATAGATGCCGTATTGATGGCCGTAGGTCAGGGTGCCGTAACGATCGTCTTTGAAACCGGCGTACAGCTGGCGCTGATAGTCGCGCTTGCCGTCTTCGTTATAGTGCCCGTCCCAGCTGAGCGCGTGCGCCAGATCGACGCCCCACTCGTAATAGCCGATGATCGAAGTGTCCTGCGTCAGCGCATAGTCGCCGCTGAAGCGAAAACGCGTGCCACCGTCGTGGCCGTTTTTGTCATAGCCCGGCTCCGGGCCGTTATTGAAGATCCACTCGGGGCGAATGCTGCCGCCCACCTTTAAACTGAGCGGCGCCAGCAACACATTGCTCTGCGGGTTTTTATCCAGAATGGTGATCTCGGCCTGTGCGCCGGCGGATAACGCCGACAGCAAGACGCCGCCAATGAATATTGGCGTTGTATTTTTTCTCATTATTACCCCTGCCCGAAAAAATTATTGTTATAACCACGGTGGTCTTAAGCCACGCGGAAATAATTACCCGATGTGAACAGCGCACGCAAGATATAAAAATTCACGCCATAACCTGCCATTATTTCAGGTTGGATTTAATTTCAGCAAAAACGTGTTCATCTGTAACGCAGAGAAAAATAATGTAATAACCGCAGCACGAAATAAACCAATCCGCACGTTTCACCCAAAATAAACCAGCGTGATTATCTGGGAATAAAGATAGCAAATAACAAATAAATATCATTGCCGCAGGTAAACCGTCACGCAGGGGAATTAACTCATGGCGGGAAATAACGACGGAGCGCGTTGCGCGCTCCGGGAAAGAGAATTCACTACTGCGCCAGCCAGCCGCCGTCCATGTTCCAGGCGGCGCCGCGCACCTGCGTCGCCGCATCGCTGCACAGGAACAGCGCCAGCTCGCCGAGCTGCTCTGGCGTGACGAACTCTTGCGACGGCTGCTTCTCCGCCAACAGCTCATCGCGCGCCCGCTGTGGGTCTGTCCCGGCGGCAATGCGTTTGTCGATCTGCTGTTGCACCAGCGGCGTCAGCACCCAGCCGGGGCAGATGGCGTTGCAGGTGACGGGCGTGCGCGCGGTCTCCAGCGCCAGCGTCTTGGTCAGCCCCACCACGCCGTGCTTGGCCGCCACATAGGCCGACTTGTCTTTCGACGCCACCAGCCCGTGCACCGACGCCACGTTGATGATGCGCCCCCAGTTGCGCTCGCGCATCCCCGGCAGCGCCAATCGGCAGGTGTGGAACACCGCCGACAGGTTGATGGCGAGGATGGCGTTCCATTTCTCCACCGGGAACTGATCCAGCGGCGCCACGTGCTGAATGCCGGCGTTGTTCACCAGAATGTCCACGCCGCCGAACTCGCGTTCGGCATACTGCATCATGTCCGCTATCTGGCCCGCATCGCCGAGATCGGCGCCGTGATAGCCCGGCGCGGCGCCCAGCTGCGCAACCTGCGCTTGCGCCTGCGCCACGTCGCCGAAGCCGTTGAGGATCACGCGCGCGCCGGCGGCGGCCAGCACGGACGCTATCCCGAGGCCGATGCCGCTGGTCGAGCCGGTCACCAGCGCGGTTTTGCCTTGTACACTCATGGTATCGCTCCTTTAAACAATGCCGGTCAGGTAGAACACGCCGATCACGAACAGCACCGCGGCGCTCTTGATCAGGGTGATGGCGAAGATGCCGCCATAGGCCTGCCGGTGGCTGAGGCCGGTGATCGCCAGCAGGGTGATTACCGCGCCGTTGTGCGGCAAGGTGTCCATGCCGCCGCTGGCCATCGAGGCCACCCGGTGCAGTACTTCCAGCGGGATATGCGCGGCGTGGGCGGCGGCCACGAAATTATCGGCCATCGCCGCCAGCGCGATGCTCATGCCGCCGGAGGCCGATCCGGTGATGCCGGCCAACAGGGTGACGCTGATCGCTTCGTTCAACAGCGGATTGGGGATCGCCGACAGCGCCTGCGACAGCACCAAAAAGCCCGGCAGCGCGGCGATCACCGCGCCGAAGCCGTATTCGGAGGCGGTGTTCATCGCCGCCAGGATCGCCCCGCCGACCGCCGTCTTGCTGCCTTCCGCCAGCCGGCCGCGAATATTGCGAAAGCCGAACGCCACCACCAGCAGAATACCCGACACCAGCGCCGCTTCCACCGCCCAGATGGCGGTGATCTTCGCCACGTCGGTGGCGATCGGCTTGGCCAGCCCCGGCAGCGTCAGCTCGTGGCTGGCGCCGTACCACTGCGGGATCCAATGGGTGAAGCCAAGGTTGAATACCCCGACCAAAATCAACGGCAGGATGGCGATCAGCGGGTTCGGCAGGTTGATGTCGTCCGGAGTTTCCGGCTCGTTCAGCAGATCGGTGCCGTACCCTTCTCCCTTCAGCTGCGCCTTGCGCCGCTGGCGTTCAAGATACAGCAGACCGACCGCGATGATGAACAGCGAGCCGATCAGCCCCAGCCACGGCGCGGCCCAGGCATTGGTGCCGAAGAAGCTGGTCGGGATGATGTTTTGGATCTGCGGCGTGCCCGGCAGGGCGTCCATGGTGAAGGAGAAAGCACCGAGCGCCACGGTGGCCGGGATCAGCCGCTTGGGGATACCGCTCTGGCGGAACAGCTCGGCGGCGAACGGATAGACCGCGAACGCCACCACGAACAGCGACACCCCGCCGTAGGTCAGCAGCGCGCACACCAACACGATCACCGGAATGGCGTGACGCCGGCCGAGAATGCGGATCGCCGCCGCGACGATCGAACGGGAGAAGCCGGACAGCTCGATCAGCTTGCCGAACACCGCCCCCAGCAGGAACACCGGGAAGTAGAGCTTCACGAAGCCGACCATCTTCTCCATAAACAGCCCGGTGAAGGTCGGCGCCACCGCGCCGGGATCGGTCAACAGCACCGCGCCCAGCGCGGCGATCGGGGCGAACAAAATTACGCTGTAGCCGCGGTAGGCGGCCAGCATCAGTAATCCCAGTGCTGCCAGGGCAATCAAAACGCTCATCGGTCACCTCAGTATCGTTGTTATTGTCAGGTACGGAGTGCGAAATTACGGTTTCAGCGCAAAGCGCAACTGATGCGCCCGTCGCCGTTGAATGCGTTCCCTGCGTGCGTCATCCCAAAGATAAAATCCCCGGCCGCTGCGCTGGCCGGTATCGCCGCGCTGCAGCCGCTGTTCCACCAGCGCCATCATCTCGTCGCCGGTCGCCAGTTCCGGGAACAGGTGGCGGGCGATGTCCGCCACCGTCGGCAGCCCGGTCATGTCGGCGGCCTCCAGCGGGCCGACCATCGCGTAGCGCCGCCCCAGCGAGGCGCGCATCACCTGATCCACCACCTCGGCGCTGGCGATGCCGCTGTGGACGATGTGCAGCGCCTCGCGCAGCACCGCAAACTGCAGCCGGTTGCCGACAAACCCCGGCGCGGCGCGCTCCAGCAGCACCGCCTCCAGCGCCATCCCGCCGAGCAGCACCTGCACCGCCGCCAGATGGCGCGGATCGGTGGCGCGGCCGGGTACGATCTCCACCAGCGGGATCAGGTGCGGCGGGTGCCAGAAGTGGGCGATCAGCAGGCGCTGCGGGTGGGTCATGCGCGCCGCCAGCTCGTCCGGCGGCAGGCCGCTGGTGTTGCTGGCAATCACCGCGTCGTCGGCGATCAGCCCTTCCAACTGTTCATACAACGCGTGCTTCAGCTCGAGCCGTTCCGGGATCGCCTCGATAAGCAGCCGGGCGCGCTCCACGTCGTTCAGATCGCCGGTCACGCGCAGCCGCGCCAGCGCCGCGTCGCGCTCAGCGTTATCAAACTGCCCGACGTCGCTCAGCTCGGCCAGAATGCCGCTCGCCACCGCCGGCGCTTCCGCCAGGCGCTGCGGATCCGGGTCGTACAGCAGCACCTCATGGCCGTGGCGAATAAAGTGGGTGGCGATGCCCACCCCCATCAATCCGGCGCCCAGTACCGCATAGTCAGATGACTGCATCGTGCCCTCCTCGGTTGTTTACGGGCGCTCTACCGCCAGCGCCACGCCCTGCCCGCCGCCGATGCACAGCATCGCCAGCCCCTTGTTCACCCCGCGGCGCTGCATTTCGAACAGCAGCGACACCAAAATGCGGCAGCCGGACGCGCCGATCGGATGCCCCAGCGCGATCGCCCCGCCGTTGACGTTGACCCGCTCCGCCTCCCAGCCCAGTTCTTTGCCCACCGCCAGCGCCTGCGCGGCGAAGGCTTCGTTGGCTTCGATCAGATCGACCTCCTCCAGCCGCCAGCCGGCTTTCTCCAGGCAGCGGCGCGCGGCCGGCGCCGGGCCGATGCCCATGATCGCCGGATCGACGCCCGACGAGGCGTAACCGGCGATGCGCGCCAGCACCGGCAAACGCAATTCAGCGGCTTTTTCCGCGCTCATCAGCAGCACCACGGCGGCGCCGTCGTTGAGCGAAGAGGCGTTGCCGGCGGTTACCGTGCCCTCCTTGCTGAACGCCGGGCGCAGCCGCGCCAGCGCCTCCAGGCTGGTGTCGCGCGGCTGTTCGTCGTGCTTAACAAGCAACGCTTCGCCCTTCGGCTTCGGCACCGTCACTGGCGTGATCTCCTGCGCAAAACGCCCGGCCTGCTGCGCCGCCTGCGCCTTCTGCTGCGAGCGCAGCGCAAAGCTGTCCTGCTCGGCGCGGCTGATGGCGTATTTCTCCGCCAGGTTCTCGGCGGTGATGCCCATGTGATAGTCGTTGAAGGCGTCCCACAGGCCATCGTGGATCACGCTGTCCACCATCTGCGCGTGACCGAGGCGCAGGCCGGCGCGCGCGCCGGCCATCAGGTAAGGCGACTGGCTCATGCTCTCCTGGCCGCCGGCGATCACCGCGTCGGCGTCGCCGCTGCGGATCGCCTGCACCGCCAGATGCACCGCCTTCAAACCAGAGCCGCACACCTTATTGATGGTCAGCGCCGGCGTCGTAGAGGGCAGCCCGGCATTCAGCGCGGTCTGGCGCGCCGGATTCTGCCCGCAGCCGGCGGTCAGCACCTGGCCGAGGATCACTTCATCAATTTGCTGCGGCGCCACCCCGCTTTGCGCCAGCAGCCCTTGCACCGCCACCGTGCCCAGTTCCACCGCCGTCAACGGCGCCAGCGCGCCGTGAAAACTGCCGACCGGCGTGCGCGTCGCCGCCACGATCACCACTTCACGTTGTTGCACATTCACCTCCGTCTCAGAAACGCATTTCCGGTACTTGCTCCGGCACGATCAGCCGGCCGGCGGTTTTGGCGACAATCTCCGCCACGCTGACGCCCGGCGCGCGTTCGCGCAGCACGAAAGCGCCGTCTTCAATTTCCAGATAGGCCAGATCGGTCAATACCTTGCGGATGCAGTTGGCGCCGGTCAGCGGCAGCGTGCAGCGCGGCAGCAGCTTGGACTCGCCGCCCTTCGAGGCGTGGGTCATCACCACGATGATGTTCTCCGCCCCCGCCACCAGATCCATCGCGCCGCCCATGCCCTTGACCATCTTGCCGGGGATCATCCACGAGGCGATGTTGCCCTCGACGTCCACTTCAAACGCCCCCAGCACGGTCAGATCGACGTGGCCGCCGCGGATCATGGCGAACGACTGCGCCGAATCGAAGATCGACGCGCCGAGGCGCGCGGTGACCGTCTGCTTGCCGGCGTTGATCATGTCGGCGTCCAGCTGCTGCTCGGTCGGGAACTCGCCCATCCCCAGCAGGCCGTTTTCCGACTGCAGCATCACGTCCATGCCCGCCGGCACGTAGTTGGCCACCAGCGTCGGGATGCCGATGCCCAGGTTGACGTAGTAACCGTCCCGCAGCTCTTGCGCCACGCGCTGCGCCATTTGTTCACGGGTAAGCATGCGAATTCTCCTTATGTCCGCAGGGTGCGTTGTTCGATACGCTTCTCGAAGGTGCCCTGGATCAGCCGATCGACGTAGATGCCGGGGGTGTGGATCGCCGCCGGATCCAGCTCGCCCGGCGCCACGATCTCTTCCACTTCCACCACCGTGATACGCCCGGCGGTCGCCATCAGCGGATTGAAGTTCTGTGCGGTGTGGCGGTAGATGACGTTGCCGAAGTGATCGGCCTTCCAGCCTTTAACGATGGCGAAATCGCCGGTGATGGCGGTTTCCATGATGTAAGGGCGGCCGTTGAACTCGCGCACCTCTTTGCCTTCGGCGATCGGCGTGCCGTAACCGGTGGCGGTGAAGAACGCCGGGATACCGGCGCCGCCGGCGCGGATCTTCTCCGCCAGCGTGCCCTGCGGCGTGAGATCCACCTCCAGCTCGCCGCTGAGCGCCTGCTGCTCGAACAGCGCGTTTTCACCGACGTAAGATCCCACCACCTTGCGGATCTGATGGGTTTCCAGTAGCCGCCCGAGGCCGAACCCGTCGACGCCGCAGTTGTTGGAGACCACCGTCAACCCGCGCACGCCGCGCCGGCGGATCTCTTCGATCAGATTTTCCGGGATGCCGCACAGGCCAAAGCCGCCCGCCAGCACCGTCATGTTGTCCGTCAGGCCTGCCAGCGCTTCCTGGTAGCTGCCGACGCGTTTGTCGAGCCCTGCCATATCGTTGCCCCTGCATGTTGCGGCGCAGGGCGAAATGCCCTGGCTTGCGTGAGGGCATCTTCAGGTCACAAAAATGATTTGTTAATTTTGTTTTTATGCCTCATTCATTTAGAATTTTTATTAATTACACGTTAACCGACAATTAACAAAGAGTTAACGCCAACCAAAATGAAAATGAGCATCAAACAGTTACGCGCGTTTTTAGCAGTAGCTCACACTCTGAACTTCGCCCAGGCCAGCGAGCGGCTGAATATTTCTCAGCCGGCGCTCAGCCTGGCGATCCGTGGGCTGGAAGACGCGCTGGGCGGGCCGCTGCTGCTGCGCACCACCCGCCGGGTGACGCTGACGCCGGAGGGGGAAAGCTTCTTTCCGATGGCGCGCCAGCTGCTGGCGGACTGGGACAACGCGGAAGAGGCGATGCGCCAGCGCTTCACCCTGCAGATGGGCAAGGTGGCGATCGCCGCCATGCCGTCGTTCGCCGGCAACCCGCTGCCGCCGATCCTCAAGGCGTTTCGCGATCGTTACGCCGGCATCAACGTGGCGGTGCACGACGTCATCAACGAGCAGGTGTTTGAAATGATCCGCGAAGGGCGGGTAGAGATGGGCATCGCCTTCGAGCCGGAGCCGAGCGACACCCTGCACTTCACCCCGCTGTGCCGCGATCGCTTTCTAGCGGTGGTGCCGAAGGATTCGGCGCTGGCGCGCAAGGCGCAGGTAAGCTGGAAGGAGCTGCTGACGCTGGATTTCATCACCCTGCAGCGGCCATCGGCGGTGCGGCTGCTGCTGGAACAGGAGCTGGCCCGCAGCGGGCGAACGCTGGAGGTGGCGTTTGAAAGCCACCAGCTGGTGACGGTCGGGCGCATGGTGGCCAACGGCCTCGGCGCCAGCGCGGTGCCGGCGCTGTGCGAGCAACAGATGGATGAGCTGGGGGCGGTCTGCGTGCCGCTGATCGGCCCGATCATCGAACGGCGCGTGGGCCTGATCCGCCTGGCGCAGCACCAACTCTCTTCCGCCGCGCAGGCGCTGGCGACCGTGATCGAACGGGAAATGGCGGGGAGTGGCGCGCAGCCCGCGCTTAGACCGTAAACCCGACGTGCTTGCAGTTCGGCAGCTCGAAAAAGAAGGTGGTTATCGTCTTGCGACTTGAACATGGGATGCAACGAGATACGGGAACAGCGACATCAGCATCGGACAGAGAAGAAAACATGCGGATTTGGCGAGGTAATAAAGCACGCAACCCGGCTTTTTATTAATGAATGAATATAAAAATAACAAAATCATTCTCTATATCAATCAATGAATTGAATCCAAAACTCCTTTACCTTTCCGTCTTGTGAGCGAACGCAAAAGATTGTGGCAAAGTGGGTTAATGATGTCTGAACTTTCGCTATGGTGTTTTTTTCATGTTTTAACGGATTAAAACCATGGCCACAAATCACGGAAACGCCAGAAAACTTACGGCCGATGAACATCGATTTTATCTCTCTTTGCTATGCGCACTGCTACTGAATGGCTGTCAATCCACTCACCCCTGGTACCGTCCGTTGGATGTCTCGCTCAAAGACAACCAACCTTGCTTTGCCGTGCCTATCAACAGCGTTCGTAGCGGCGACAGCCTGCAAAACCGGGGGGTGATTGTCTCACGGCAGGAACAACAACAATGGCATATCGTCTGGACCTCACCTGAAGTCACTTCGTTGCCTGACCTGAAACCAGGGCAATGCGTCACTTATCCGCAAGTAAACTGGGCTGCGGGAGAATACTCAGTCTTGCTCGGCGTCTCGATGAATAACGATACGGAAAGGCGTAAATACATGAGAACCTTTACTTTAAGCATCGAACGTAATGGAAAGACGCAATTACATAGCGATCATTAAGCTACCCATCGTTGCTTTTTCAGATGATTCTCCGATCGCGAGCGTGAGCCAGAACCTGGCCTGCACCACCGGCCGCGAACAGGAGTGCGCCAAGATCGCGGTGAAGGGATACAGTCATTTTGCGGCAAGTACTGCGGCGGGGATTTGGGTAGGGAATGCAGGTGCAGGTCTTGCGATTGCAGCCTGTTCAATTGTGTTGGGTGCAGCAACAGCAGGAACAGGCGTGATCGTTTGTGGTATCGCTGGAGCCGCTATAGGAGGCGCCGCAGGATCCACACTGGGTGGCATGGGTTCTGATTATTTGACGACGTTAGTGGTAGGTGAATGATGAAATTTATCGTCATATCGTGTTTGATATTGCTGGTTTTAAGCGCCTGCATCCAATTCATTGGCTACCGTCGCCATAAAAAAGAGTTTGACGCGTTCTATCAACGTTATGCCGGCAGTGGACATTTTATTCCGCCCTACCTCGCCTTTGCCGACGGCCTCGGCATGCCAGGTATCTCATTGAAGGCGCAGTGGTTTCTTTGGATCCTGAAGAGGAAAAAAATCAAGATTAGGGGTCAGGTTTGGCTCGATGCGAAAACCTATGATTTCGTGCAAAAAACCGCCTCTCCTGAGCTACAGAAATGGCTGGCGATGGATTTTATACTTTTACTCGTAGAGGCCATTATTACCACCGTGGGCTGTATTTTTATTTACCTCATCAAGCATCAAGGTTGAGCAGACGCGTTGCTCCCCTCCACCGTCTGCACCGCCGCCTTCTGCGTGGCGCGCTGATATAAGCACAGCTCCCTGCCCGGCTTGTTTTTCATAAACGGCTGCGGGTAGCGCCCGCCGATAAACAGCGCCGAATAGCCGACGTCGTCGCCGTAGTGAACGATCGCCCCTTCCACCCTGGCGTTTTTTAGCCCGCTGGCTTTCAGGCAGGCGGCGCGCATCGCCCTTTCGCTCTCGGCCCACGCCAGTGGGGAAGACGCGGTGGTGTTGAACGCGGCCAGCGCGGCGATAAGCAGCCCTATTCTCTTCATCGTTATCTCTCCTTCAACGGCCCGTCTCGCCAGTATAGACCGTGCCGGCGCGGCCAACCCGCCAACGCCGCCACGCTCTTTACGGCATTTTTATTCCGCGCCCCGTTAACGTTACGGCGTTTTTACAGACAGTTTTTGCCGCCGCAGATACCCTTTTCACATCGCCGCTATGGCCTCACAAGAGAGTTGTCCCATGCGTTTATCCCTGCCTCTGGCCGTGACCGGTCGTCGTTCTGGAGCACGCCATGCATGCTAATATCATCGGCTTCAATCCGCTGCTGGCGGAGCTGCCCGCTTCGCCAACGCGCGCCTTCCACAAAGAGCTGGAACACTACCTGCAGCGCTATCCGCAGACCGAACAGTTGGATATTTATCTGCACGATCTGAACGGCCAGCTGCGCGGCAAGCGGCTGCCGATCGCCGAAGCCTTTGGGCTGGAGAAAGGCTGCTACTTCCCGCTGTCGATCTACGCCCTGGATCTGCACGGCCGGGTGATTGAAGAAAGCGGGCTGGGGCAGCGGGCGGGCGAGCCGGACCGTCTGTGCCTGCCGGTGCCCGGCACGCTGCGCCCCTGCGCGCGCGATCCCGAACGCCACGCCCAGTTGCTGCTGACGATGCAAAATGCCGACGGCGGCGCCTGCGAGCTGGAGCCGCGCGTGGTGCTGCAACGGGTGCTGAAGCGCCTGCACGAGCGCAACTGCTTCCCGGTGGTGGCGGCCGAGCTGGAGTTCTACCTGCAGGATCCGCAGCATCCCGCCGAGGCGGAAGCCTGCCCGACGCAGAGCTTCGCGGTGGATGCGCCCGAGCGCCACCATGCGCTGCTGAGCGACATCGAACGGCACGCGCGGCTGCAAAACCTGCCGTTGACCGGCGTGGTGGCCGAAGCCGCCTCCGGCCAATACGAGCTGAACCTGCATCACAGCCGGCGCGTGCTGGAAGCCTGCGACCAGATCATGGCGCTAAAGCGCCTGACGCGGCAGATTGCCGAGCAACACCGCCAGCACGCCTGCTTTATGGCCAAGCCCTGCGCCCACGCCGCCGGCAGCGGGCTGCATTTCCACATCAGCCTGCAGAACGAGCACGGCGAGAACCTGCTGACCGGCGCGCCGGGCGAACTGAGCGACAACATGCAGCAGGCGATGGCGGGCATGCTGGCGCTGATGCCGGCGTCGATGGCGATCCTGGCCCCCAACATCAACGCGTTCCGCCGCTTCCGCCCCGGCATGCACGTGCCGCTGCGCGCCTCCTGGGGCCACAACAACCGCACGGTGGCGCTGCGCCTGCCCTGCGCCGACAGCGCCAACCAGCGCATCGAATACCGCCTGGCCGGCGCCGACGCCAACCCCTATCTGGCGCTGGCGGTGATGCTCGGCGGCCTGCTGCACGGGCTGGAAAACCCGCTGCCGCTGCCGCCCGCCGCCAACGGCTGCGAGAGCGACAACGCCGCGCCCTTGCCGCTCGGCCAACAGGAGGCGCTGGCGCTGTTCCGCCACAGCGATCCGCTGCGTGAGCTGCTCGGCCCGGCGTTCTGCACCCTGTGGCACACCTGCAAAAGCGCCGAACTGCGCCGCTTCGAGGAACAGGTCACCGCCGCCGAACTCGGCTGGATGCTGTAACCCCCCGGTTCATTAACCTAAGGATAATCATGAATATGCAACCGCAACGGGCGCCCGTGCAGCCGCTGCTCTGCTGGCGCAAAGGCGTTTTTCATATCAGCACCGATCGGCAGTTGTTGGATATCGAGGCGATCCAACGTTTTCTCAGCTTGCCGGATCGGGCGGCGGCCGAGCGCCTGGTGCACCACGGCCTGTGCTTTGGCCTGTACCGCAAGCGCCACCTGCTCGGCTTCGCCCGCATGGTGACCGATTACGCCACCTTCGCCTCGGTGAGCGAACTGTTCGTCAGCGCCGAATACCGCGGCGTCGGGCTGGGAAGCTGGCTGACGCGCTGCTGCCTGGCGCATCCGGCCTTGCGCGGCCTGCGCGTCACGCTGCCCGCCCTGCAAGCGCCCTGGCGCGCCGATGGTTCGGCGCACGCTCTGCGCGCCCTTCACTGATAAGGAGGCCCCCATGTCTCGTTTGGTGCTGATTTCCAACAAGCAGTGCGACGGTAAGGATCTGGCCTGCGCCGGCCAGACGCTGGCGGCCGACGCCGAACCGGGACTGTGGCTCGGCTGGAACGGCGACGTGCAGAATTTCGCGCAGCGCCCGATCAGTTGCCGCCAACGCACCGGTTACGATCAGGTGACCTTTCCGCTGTCGATCGAGGAGTTTCGCCGCCACTATCAGGGCTATTACCACGACGGCCTGTGGCCGGTGTTCCACAACCAGCCGGAGAAGGCGCACTTCACGCCGGAAAACTACCGCGCCTATCGGCAGCTGAACCGCCGGTTTGCCGATATCGCCTGCGAGCACCTGTGCCCCGGCGACATCGTCTGCATCGACGACTACCAGCTGCTGCCCTGCGCCCAGGCGCTGAAGGAGCAAGGGCTGCTTAACGCCTGCGCGTTTTTCTTCCACCTGCCGTTCCCGTCGGCGGCGCTGCTGCGGCGCATCCCGGAACATCGCCAGCTGATCGCGTCGCTGCTGTTCTACGATCTGATTGGCTTTACCACCACCGACGATCGCAACGCCTTTCTCAGCTGCCTGGCCGCCGAGTTCCCGCTGGAGATGCTGCCCGACGACCAGATCCAGGCCAACGGGCATATTTTCGCCACCGGCATTTTCCCCGCCGGCATCAACGGCAGGCAGGTTTATTGATCTCAGACCACCGGCGGCCGAATCTCTTCTCCAGGCCGCCAACCGCTTACCCCGCCAATCCAACCGTTCACCCGGCGAATCTGACCGCTGAGCGAAATACGCCTGTCTTCCCCCCTTACCCCCGGCGATGATGAGCTGTTCCTAAACCCGCCTTACCTCGGGAAAGACGCTACGGCTCACCGCGCCACTCTGACATCTCATACAAGCGGATGAGTTCATTCATATTTTGCAGACTGGAATTAAGGATACCTCATGAAACGAGAGGGGATTTTAAAGCACATTCCGTGGATGCTGCTGGGGATACTCGGCGCAGCCTGCCTCGGCGTGGTGGCGCTGCGCCGCGGCGAACACATCAGCGCGCTGTGGATCGTCGTCGCTTCGGTGGCGGTGTATCTGGTGGCCTACCGCTACTACAGCCTGTACATCGCCACCAAGGTGATGAAGCTGGACGCCGGCCGCGCCACGCCTGCGGTGGTCAACAACGACGGCCTCAACTACGTGCCAACCAACAAGAACGTGCTGTTCGGCCACCACTTCGCCGCCATCGCCGGCGCCGGACCGCTGGTGGGGCCGGTGCTGGCCGCGCAGGTCGGCTACCTGCCCGGCACGCTGTGGCTGCTGGGCGGCGTGGTGCTGGCGGGGGCGGTGCAGGACTTTATGGTGCTGTTCATCTCCTCGCGCCGCAACGGCGCCTCGCTCGGTGAGATCATCAAAAAAGAGATGGGGCCGATACCGGGCACCATCGCGCTGTTCGGCTGCTTCCTGATCATGATCATCATCCTGGCGGTGCTGGCGCTGATCGTGGTGAAAGCGCTGGCGGAAAGCCCGTGGGGCGTGTTCACCGTCTGCTCCACCGTGCCGATCGCGCTGTTTATGGGCATCTACATGCGCTATCTGCGCCCCGGCCGCGTGGGTGAAGTGTCAGTCATCGGCATCGTGCTGCTGGTGGCCGCCATCTGGTTCGGCGGCGTGGTGGCGCACGACCCGTACTGGGGCCCGGCGCTGACCTTTAAAGACACCACCATCACCTTCACGCTGATCGGCTACGCGTTCATCTCTGCCCTGCTGCCGGTGTGGCTGATCCTGGCGCCGCGCGACTACCTGGCCACCTTCCTGAAGATCGGCGTGATCGTTGGGCTGGCGATCGGCATCGTGATCCTCAACCCTGAGCTGAAAATGCCGGCGGTCACCCAGTTCGTCGACGGCACCGGCCCGGTGTGGAAAGGCACCCTGTTCCCGTTCCTGTTCATCACCATCGCCTGCGGCGCGGTCTCCGGCTTCCATGCGCTGATCGCCTCCGGCACCACGCCGAAGCTGCTGGCCAATGAGACCGACGCGCGCTTTATAGGCTACGGCGCGATGCTGATGGAGTCCTTCGTCGCCATCATGGCGCTGGTGGCGGCTTCCATCATCGAGCCGGGCCTGTACTTCGCCATGAACACCCCGCCGGCGGCGCTGGGCATCACCATGCCGGATCTGCACCGCCTGGGCACCGAAGACGCGCCAATGATCATGGCTTCGCTGAAGGACGTCACCGTGCATGCGGCGGCGGCGGTCAGCTCCTGGGGCTTCGTCATCAGCCCGGAACAGATCCTGCAAACCGCCACCGACATCGGCGAACCTTCGGTGCTGAACCGCGCCGGCGGCGCGCCAACGCTGGCGGTGGGCATCGCCCACGTGTTCCATCAGATCATTCCGGGCGCCAATATGGGCTTCTGGTACCACTTCGGCATTCTGTTCGAGGCGCTGTTCATCCTGACCGCGCTGGACGCCGGCACCCGCTCCGGCCGCTTTATGCTGCAGGATCTGCTGGGCAACTTCGTGCCGTTCCTGAAGAAAACCGACTCGCTGGTGGCCGGCATCGTCGGCACCGCCGGCTGCGTCGGGCTGTGGGGCTACCTGCTGTATCAGGGCGTGGTGGATCCGCTCGGCGGCGTGAAGAGCCTGTGGCCGCTGTTCGGCATCTCTAACCAGATGCTGGCCGCCGTGGCGCTGGTGCTGGGCACCGTGGTGCTGATTAAGATGAAGCGCACCCAATACATCTGGGTGACCGTGCTGCCGGCGGTGTGGCTGCTGATCTGCACCACCTACGCGCTGGGGCTTAAGCTGTTCAGCGACAACCCGCAGCTGGAAGGCTTCTTCTTCCTGGCCGGCGAGTACAAGCGCAAGATCGCCGAAGGCGGCGCCGAGCTGAGCGCCCAGCAGATCGCCAACATGAACCACATCGTGGTGAACAACTACACCAACGCCGGGCTGAGCATTCTGTTCCTGCTGGTGGTGTACAGCATCATCTTCTTCGGGGTGAAAACCGCGATGGCGGCGCACAAGAACCCGAAACGCACCGACCAGGAAACGCCTTACGTGCCGGTGCCGCAGGCCGCGCCCGCCGACAGCGTAACTGAGGGGGAGGTCAAAGTTTCGACCCAGCATTGATGTGATTTAACGGATACCCTGCATAATAAACGTTAAGCAGTACCCAAAGCCGCACGGCCTGCGTATCGCAAGATGCCAGGCGTGCGGCGCGATGCAATCAAGATACCCGGGGCGACCCGGAGGTGGGGCATCCCTGCGGGAACCCCATCCCCCGGCTTCCCCTAATATCAGGCTTAAGCAAGCGCTGTAGTGATGCAGGGTAAAGTTGGAGAAGGCTTATGTTCGGAAATCTCGGCCAGGCGGGGAAGTACCTCGGGCAGGCGGCGCGCATGTTGGTGGGCGTGCCTGACTACGATACTTACGTCCAGCACATGAAAGACAACCACCCGGACAAGCCGGTGATGACCTATAAAGAATTTTTCCGCGAGCGCCAGCAAGCGCGCTACGGCGGCGACGGCAAAGGCGGCATGCGCTGCTGTTAACCCGCAGTCACAAGGACCCGTATGAAACCCATTGCAGTCACCATCCTGACCGGCTTTTTGGGCGCCGGCAAAACCACCCTGCTGCGCCACATCCTGAACGCCGAACACGGCTATAAAATCGCGGTCATCGAGAACGAGTTCGGCGAAGTGCCGATCGACGACGCGCTGATCGGCGATCGCGCCAGCCGCATCACCACGTTGAGCAACGGCTGCATCTGCTGCAGCAAATCCAACGAACTGGCGGACGCGCTGCTGGATCTGCTGGACGGCGCCGACAGCGGCCAGCTGGCGTTCGACCGGCTGATCATCGAATGCACTGGCATGGCCGATCCCGGCCCGATTACCCAGACCTTTTTCTCGCACGAGATCCTGTGCGAGCGCTTCCTGCTGGACGGCATCATCACCCTGGTGGACGCGGCGCACGCCGACCAACAGCTGAGCCAGTTCAGCATCGCCCAGGCGCAGGTGGGCTACGCCGACCGCCTCCTGCTGACCAAAACCGACGTGGCGCCGGACTGCGAAGCGCTGATGCAGCGGCTGCAGCGGATGAACGCCCGCGCGCCGGTCTACCAGGTGACGCACGGCGATATCGATCTGAGCCTGCTGTTCGACATCGAAGGCTTTACGCTGAACGACAAGCTCAACCTGACGCCGCCCGCCCCGCTGTTCCGCCGCATCCCGCAGCCGCAGAGCGACATCCGCTCGATCGTGGTGACGCTGGAGCGGCCGCTGCCGCTGATGCAAATCTCCGACGTGATGGAAGGCCTGCTGCTGGAATACGCCGACAACCTGCTGCGCTACAAAGGCATTTTGTCTATCGAAGACGAGCCGCGCCGCCTGCTGTTCCAGGGCGTACAGCGGCTGTATAACGCCGACTGGGATCGGGAGTGGCTGCCGGAGGAAGAGCGCAAAAGTACGCTGGTGTTTATTGGCGTGGATCTGCCGGAGGAGGAGATTCGAGGAAGGATTGGGGCGTTGGGGTAAGATAAACCATTCCCCAGACCAACGCGGCCCCTATCCGGCAAACTCAAGGATGAACGATGGCAAACAACGTGATGCTAGTAGCATTAAAGGCGCTTAACCTGTGCGCGAGCACTTTTATCGTCATCAAACTGAGCACGGTGTTAGCCATCGGCATCATGTTTCTTATTGTCTCTTACGCCGGCGTGGAGGACGTTGGGCTGTCCAATCTCCTCGCCGGGGCGTTCATCATCCTGCCGCTGTTGGTCGTCGTCGGCGGAACACTTATCGTCTGCGCCGTCGCTGCCTATCTCAACCTAAAGGCGCCCTATCGTAAAAAAGCGCTGTTCTTTAGCCTGCTGCTGGGCAGCATCTCTGCGGCTGGCCTGCTGTTGCCCTACACGCGCGAGTTCGCGCTATCCACGGCAGCCGCCAGCTCCCTGGCGTTGGGCAGCGCGCTGGGGATTTTTGCTTTGTCGAAGAGGCGGGTTCAAGCGTTGTAGCGCCTGAAAAAGGCGGGTACGCGATTATGCCTTTCCCCAATACGGCCCCGCCGCCACCGACTCGCGCTCGATCAGGCTGGCCGGGAAGCTGGGGCGCTTGCTCAGCTCGCCGCGGTTAAACATCGATAGCTGGTTTAACCGGCCCCAACTATCTCCTCTACTCTTCTTGCCGCCGCACCGCCGCAGGGTGCCGGTTGCTGGCCAGATTGATGCCCAGCAGCAGCACGGCCAGCGCGGCCGCCAACGCGAAGGAAAAACGGTAGCCCAGGCTGGCGGTCATCCCCACCATCAGCATATTGCTGACCATTTCCCCGATATCGCGCGAGCTTTGCACCATGGTCATGTCTGTGCCCGCCTGATCGCCCTGCGCAGCGAACTGCATGCCGGCAGTCATGATAGCGACCGAGGTCACTCCGGAAGCCAGCGCGCCTCCCATCACCGCGGCGATCACGCCGCCGGATTGCAGACCCCAGTTGGCCATCGCCAGCCAGCACAGCGAGGCGCACAGCGCACAACCCAGGCCAACCGCGAACGCCTTCCACACCCCGAGCAGGCTCACCAGCCAGGCGCCGCCACCGCACCCGAGCACCAGCGTCACCATGCCGCCGGCCATGCCGATCTGGCCGACCTGCGCCGGCGTCCAACCGTGATCGGTTAAAAACAGCTTGGCCAACCCGAAGCCGGATACCGCGGTCACCGCCGACAGCAGCGTGAGCGTCAGCAACCGCGCCGCGCCGCGACGGCGCAGCGTGCGCAGCAGGCTGGCCGGACGCGAATCGGCGCGTTCGGGCGGCAGATCGGCGTGTTGTCGGAAGCGGCCAATCGCCAGCAGGCTGACGGCAGGGAAGATCGCCATCGCCAGCAGCGCACCCTGCACGCCTACCCGGGCACTCAGCATCATCATGCCCGCCCCGCCGACGAAGAAGCCGCTCATCACCCCGGCGATTTGAATGGCATTGACGCGCGACAGCAACTCACCGCTGACGTGTTCCGCCGCCATGCCATCAGTGGCGATATCCTGCGTAGCGCTGGCCAGCGACGCGACGGCCAGCAGCGCGACGCACAGCCCTGCCGCCGCCGCGGAAATGCCGACCGCGCTGAGCAGGATCAGGCACAGCGTCACCACGCACTGCAGCGGAATAATCCAACTGCGGCGGCGTCCGAAGCGTGGCGACCAGTGATTATCCACCAGCGGCGCCCAAAGAAACTTCACCACCCAGGGCAACCCCACCAGCGGCAAAAACGCCAGCGCCTGCAGGCTGGCGCCGTCATGGCGCAGCAGGGTCGGCAACGCATCCATGGCGATGCCGATCGGGATGCCCTGACTAAAATAGAGCAGCCCCAGGGTCAGCACCAGATGCCGATGTTGCAATAGTTGTCGCATGTTTTACTCCAATTGGCGCGGCCAGGCACCGCGCGATTGCCATAACAAGGAGCCGGCGGCGAACAGGGCCGCACTGACCAACAATAAAGCGCTGTCCAGCCAGTACAGGCCGGGGCCGGCGCTGAGCATATGGCCGAGCGCCGCCACCAGCAGCGCCGTACCGCTGGCCATTCCGCTGAGGAACAATAACCACCCCGGCCAAACTCGCCACGCCAACAGCGCCACCGCGCCCCACATTCCCCAAAACAGCCAGGCGGCAGGGAACGCCGCCAGCGGCCGGGCGGCAGGGAACGCCGCCAGCGGCCGGGCGGCCAACAGCAGACTTCCCGCCACCGTCAGACCACAGCAGACGCCGGTGATAAAGCGCGCGGCACGGCGCTGCGGCTGCCGTAGGCACCACAATCCCAGCCCGCTCAGCGCCAGCGTCGCCGCGCCGAACCCGGCCAAAAAATGCAGCGCGCTCACCGCCGCCGCCGCCCGCGGCAACCAGGCGTATTGGCCATAGTGCAGCGGCTGAACGGCGATGAACGCGCGCGTCCATGGCCCCTGATGAGCGGCGCTGCGCCGCATCAGCGCCGGCTGCTCGCCGCTGCCGAAACGAAATTGCTCGAACAGCGCGCTGCTGGGAATACCGCGAGTGACGCCGCCCACCGCCAGCAATGCACCATCCGGCGCGCGCTGCAGGGTTTGCGGCGTAAATTCCGGTGCCTGGCGCCGCAGCGCCGCCATCGTCTGCGCAAGAGTACGCCCGGCGTCAGGCAAGGGCGGTGCAGGTTGCGCACCGCCCATCAGCTGCGCCATCACCCGCTGCGGCGCACCGGGGCTGACGCGGTCGGCCAGCAGCACAGTACCGAGCGCGCCGAGGCCGGATAACGCGCCGGTCAAAGCGAACATCACCAGCCACGGATAGCACCAAAGCCCCAACAGATTGTGCAGATCGAACAGCAGCACCCGCAGCCCCTGACGCCGCCGCAGCTGCAACAGCTGGCGCAGCCGTCGACCATGCAGCGCAATCCCGCTGATCAGCAGCAAAGCGAACGCGATGCCGAACAAACTGAGAAACACCCGACCGGGAAAGCCGAGAAACAGGTTCTTGTGCAGCGTCACCAACAGCGTGGTCGGCGCCGTCAGGCTGACCAGCCGCCCGCTGACGGCGCTCAACGCGAGGGCGCAGTCGTCCGGGGCGCGGCAAAAGCGAATCACCGGATAACGCGCGCTCGGCAGCATGACGTAAGGCGCCGCGCCGTCTTCACCGTAGGCTTTCGCGTCGTCCAGCAGCTGCGCCAACGGCCGTTGCTCGCCGCTCATCGTCACGCCGTTCCACCACAGCGTGAAGCTGTCGCCGGCCAGGCTCCAGCAGCCGGTGAACAGGGCCACGAACAGCGCGCAGCCGAACAACGCGCCGCAGCCCCGATGCAGCGCCGCCAAAGCCCGTCGCGCGACGGCGTTCATCGCCACGCCTCCAGCAGCGCCAGCGGCAGCGGCCACCACAACCAGGCGCGCAGCAGCGTGCGACGCCAGTCCGGCGCCAGCAGGCTATACGTCAGCAACGCGATGCCGCCGAACAACGCCAGAAACAGCGCGCCGTAAAGCCGATCGAGCGGGTCGGCCGAGGGATAGCCGCGTGCCAAAAGCAGCGCCAGGGTAACGCCCCCCATGGCGCTGCCGAGGCACGCCGCCCATACGCGCATATTCATCAAAACTCGGCCTTGACGGTGAACATCAGGTTGCGCGGTTCACCGTAACGGTTGTTCCACTGCGGCGAGAAAAGCCCGGCGTAGTAGCGGCGATCGAACAGATTGTTGACGTTGAGCGCCGCCGACCAGGTCTCGTCGATGCGATACCCCAGCCGTGCGTTGACCAGCGCATAGCCGCCCTGGCGCAGCGTCGTCGCGCCATTGGCGCTGCTGAACGCGCTCTGCGCCTGGATGCCGCCGCCGATGCTCCACTTGCGCTGATCCCACGGCAGGTCGTAATCGCTCCACAGCCGCAGCATATGACGCGGCGTCAGGCTGTTGTAGGCGCGCCCCTGGTTGCCGGCGTCGCGGGTGTAGCGCGTGTCGGTATAGGTGTAGCCGAGCGTGACGTCCCACCATGGCGTGAGGTATCCGCGCCCTTCCAGCTCGAAGCCTTCACTGCGAGCCTTGCCGCCGCTGATATACCAGGTATCGAAACCGCCGCCCGGGTGATCGGGATCCACCTGCGGGTTGTTCTCCAGATCGATGCGGAACGCCGCGGCCGAGAGGTTGAGCGCGCCATTCATCAGCGACGCCTTCACCCCGCTTTCCAGCGTGCGGCCCTCCACCGGCTTAAGCATCTGCCCGCTCCAGGTTTTGCCGCTCTGCGGCTGAAACACCGTGGCGTAGCTGGCATACCACGACCAGTCTTTGGCGAAATCCCAGATCAGGCCGCCGTAGGGGGTCAGACGCGCGTTCTCTTCCAGAGTGTCGCTGGGCGAACGCAGTTGCCACCAGCTTTCGCGCGCGCCGGCCACCAGCGTCAGCGGCTCCGCCAGTTTAATGCGGCCCATGCCGTACACCCCGCGCTGAACGGTTTTGGTCGACCCCGGCGAGCTGTAAGCGCCGATCGCTGGCTTCGGCACGCCATGCGGATCCCAGCGGTAGACGTTCACCGGCACCTGAAACACAGAATCAAACCGTGCGGTGAACTGTTCTTCTTCGGCATGGGTGTAGCTGGCGCCGACGACCAGCTCGTGCCGCAACCCCCAGGCGTCGATCTTGCCGTTCAGGCTGGCGTCCAGCCCCAGCTGCTGATTGCGAAAACGATAGGCGCCGCCCATCAGCGCCGCGCCGTCGCCGGTGGCCGGATCGACGTTGCCCCAGGCGCCGGCATACAGCAGGCGAGACTTGGCGTGCAGATAGTCGCCGCTCAGCTTGGCCTGCCAGTCGTCGTTCAGCCGATGCTCCACCGCAGCGAACAGCCGCGTGGTGTCCCATTTGAAGCGATCCCAGTCCACGTCCAGATAGGTGCTGCGCGGCAGGTGCAGATCGCTGCCGTCTTTCCCCATCGGCACCCCGGCCATATTGGTGACGGAATCGATGGTTTGGTACTGCGCGCCGACACGCAGCAGGGTATCCGGCGTCAGATCGGCGTCGACGGTGGCATACAGCAAACGGGTTTTCTGATCCGAGACGCGATAGAAATAATCGCGATCTTCCCATGCCATCACCGCACGGCCGCGCACGCTGCCCGACGCGTTCAGCGGGCCGCCCACGTCCGCTTCGCCGCGATACTGATTCCAGCTCCCGGCGCTGGCGGTAAACTGCGCGCGGTTTTGCGCCAGTCCGTGCTTGCGCACCATGTTGACCGTGGCCGCCGGGTTGCCGAGCCCGTGCAGCAGGCCGTTGGAGCCGCGCAGGATCTCCACCCGCTCATACACCGCCATGTCCTGCGGCGAGCTGGCGGTATTGCCCAGCAGCGTCGGCACGCCGTCCAGTTCGAACGAATCGATCTTGAAGCCGCGCGCATACCACGCGGTGGTCAGCAACACGAAGGGGGCGCTGGTGACGCCGGTGGCGCGCGTCATCACCGCATCCAGCGATGTGAGATTCTGCTGCTCCATCTGCTGGCGATCGATCACGCTGACCGACTGGGCCACTTCACGCGGTTTCAGCGGGATTTTCCCCAGCGTGGTGACGCCGGGAGCCACATAGTCATCCCGCGCCGCCGCGCCGGCGGTCACGGTGAGGGTATCTTCTTTTACGTCCGTTTTGGCCAGCGCATCCTGCGCCAGCGCCCCGGTGCCGCACAGCGCGCACAGCAACGCGCCGCGGCGCATCGCGGCCGCCACTGGTGAGAGGTGAATGAGTCGCATGTTTTTCCCTGGTTGTTATTGTTAAATGATAATCGTTATCAATCTAACAAAACGGCCGCCGCGACTTTTTCGATTGCCGGAGTTTCTCTATCGATCGCCGGTCATTTTCGCCTGGCAGAAACGGGCGAACCAGCCCCCCGCCTCGCGCAGCGCATCCGGGCTGCCCGCCGCCGTCAGCCGCCCGCCTTCCAGCACCCACACTCGATCCGCCCGACAGGCCAACGCGGGATCGTGGGTGACGACGACCCGCGTGCCGGGCCAGCCGGCCAGCAGGGCCGCCACGCGCTCGGCGTTGCGCAGATCCAGACTGGCGCCCGGTTCGTCCAACAACAATCGTGGCGCCCCCTGCAGCAGCGTGCGCGCCAGGCACAGCCGTTGCTTCTGCCCGCCGGAGAAACGATCGCCGTCGCTGCCGACCTCTTCTTCCAGCACGTCGGGCGGCAGATCCAGCGCCGCCAACAGCGCCAGCAGACGCTCATCGCCGATATCCGTTCGCCCCTGGGTCAGATTCCAGCGCACGCTGCCGCGCAGCAGGCGATTGTCTTGCCACATCACGCCGCGACCGCCCGCCAATTGCCGCGCCGACAGCGCGCGCACGTCACGGCCGCCGTAGAACACCCGCCCCGCCGTCGGATCCTGCGTGCGCGCCATCAGGCTCAGCAGGCTGCTTTTGCCGGCGCCCGAAGGGCCGACGATCGCCAACATCTCTCCGGCGGCGCAGGCTCCGCCTATTTCCCGCAGCCGCCAGCCGCCGTGCGCCGCCGCCAGGCTCAGCGCCTCAAGCGCGATGCCGTCGTCCTGCGGCGCGGTGCCGTCCCGTTCCGGCAGCGGCAACGTGGGCGACGCCAGCGCCTGCCGCAGTTGCGCCCACGCGCTCTTCAACTGACGCAGCGCCTGATCGAGGTGAGAAAGCTGAAGCAACGGCTCCAACAAGCGGGCCAGGACAATCATCAGCGCCAGCCATTGGGCGACGTTCAGGCGCTGCGCCAGCACCTCATGGGCACCGAACCACAATGCCGCCAACAGCGTCAGCTGCAGCCCGGCGCTGAACAACAGGTGATATGGCAAGCTTTGGCGCAGCAGCGCGGCGTGCGCCCGATGATGGTCATCCAACCGTTGCGTCAACGCCTCGGCGGCGGCCGCCTGCCCGTAGCCGAAGCGCAGCAATGCCTGATGACGGGCAAACTGCATCAGCGCCCCTTCAATACTCTGATTGGCCTCCCCAAGCTCTCGCTCTCGCCGGTGCAGCCGGGCCGCCGAACCGCGCAACACCAGCATCAACAGCACGCAGGCCGCCAGCAGCATCAGCGCCACTCCCGGGCTCAGGCAGGCCAGCCCGGCGATCAGCGCCAGCGGCGTGACGACCGCGCCAACCAACGGCGCCAGCAGGTGCGCGGGTGCCGACATCGTCTGACCGATGGCCCCGGCCAACAGACCCGGTGCCTGCTCCTGCGGCGACAGCGCGCGCGGCAGACGGCGGAACAGCGCCCGCAGCAACGCGCTCATCACCGCGCCGCCGGCGAAGAAACCGCGGGAGGCCGCCGCATACTGCACCGCCAGCAAGAGAGGCGTAGCCAGCGCCAGCAGCCCTAGCCAATGGCCGGGATTTTGCTGCCAGTTCGCCACCGCTGCCGCCAGCAGCAAGGCGCAGACGCCATCCAACGCAGCGGCCAGCGCCATCAGCAACAGCGCCGGGGCCAACGCTTTCACCAACTCAAACTTCATCGTCCGCCTCCTGGCGCTCGGCCAACGCCGCCAACAATGCCGGATGATCCGCCATCTCGGCGGGCGTGCCGACCGCCAGCAACCGCCCCTCCGCCAGCACCGCCACCCGATCGGCGCGGCGGCACAGTTCCGCGTCGTGCGTTGCCACCAGCCGGGTGGCGGGCAGCTGCGCCAGCGCCGTCAGAATGCGTTCGCGATTTTGCCGATCCTGCGCCGAAGTCGGTTCGTCGGCCAACAGCAGCGGCCGCCGCGCCAGCAACGCCCGGGCGATGGCGAGACGCTGCGCCTCCCCGCCGGAAAGCGAAGGCGTATCGTCCAACCTATCCTGCAAACGCGCCGCCAGCCCCAGCGCGGCCAGCACGCGCCGCAGCTGCGCATCGCCGGCCCCGTCGACGAACAGCGTCAGGTTGTCGCGCAGCGACATCGCCGGCGGCGTATTCTCCTGCGGCACCACGGCCACCATCTGATTGAATGCCTGCGCCGAGAACGCGTCGGCGAGCACGCCGTCGAGCGATACCGTTCCGCTATCCGGCTCGCTATAACGGGCGATCAACCGCAGCAGCGTGCTTTTACCGCTGCCCGACGCCCCGACAATCGCCAGCCATTCCCCCGGTTCGACGGCCAGATTGACGCCCTGCAGCAACCAGCGTTCGTCCTGCCGGCAACCGAGATCGCTCAGCTGCAGCGCCGCCCCCTGCGGCGCCGAAGCGATCGTCGAGCGCCCTCCCCAGCGTATTTCGGGATGCGCCAGCAGCGCCCGAATGCGGCCGGCGGCCAGCGTCGCCGCGCGCAATGCATCGCCGCCGTGCCCCATCGCCATCACCGGTTGCGCCACGCTGCGCAACAGCAACACGAACAGCGCCAGCTCCGCCAGCGTGAGATTGGGCGCCAGCCAGCGGGCGCCGAGCAACAGCCAACCGGCCGACAGCGCGGCGCTGAGCAGTAATTGGGTCACGGCGCCGAGCGCGCCGATACGCCGCAGCCAACGGTGAAAGGCGGCGAGAAAGCCCCGCAGGCTCTGCCGCGCACGCGCTTCGATGCCCGCACCGGGAAACTGGCGCGCCAACAGCGGATGCGCCGCCAGCTGCCGATAATCGTCGTTCAACTGCCGAAACGCCCGATCGCGTTGTTCAAACGCCGGCCGCAGTCGCGGCGAACGGATGACGCGAAACAGCAGCGCGGCCGCCAGCAAAGGTATCAGCGCGAACAGCAGCAGCGGCCACTGCACCGCCGCCAGCAGCGCCAGCGCGCAGCCGGGTACCACGGCCAGCTGCACCAACTCCGCCGGCGCATGGGCCACCAGCTGATGCAGCGCCTGAATGTCCTGCGACAGCGCCCGGGCGGCGCCGCTCTCGCCCTGCCGCACAAACCAGTTCAGCGGCAGACGCACCAGCTTGGCGGCCAATTGGCTGCGCAGCCGATGACACAAACGCGCGTCGAGCAGATGAGTGAGGTGCAGCGCCAGCGTTTGGGCGAACAGCCACAGCGCCAGGCCACCGGCGGCGACGCCAAGCCAGAAGGAATAGGCCGCCGGATCGGCGTCCACCAGCCGGGCTATCGCCAGCCAGGGAAACAGCGAACTGACGCCGGCCAGCGCCTGCAGCGCCAGCGCGGAATACAGCATGATGCGGAAAGGACGCGTCAGCGCCCGCAGGTCACTCAGCATGAGATCCTCCACGGCAAAGGCGCTTACTGTAGCCAAAAGCGGCGGACGTCCTCATCCGTAAAGGCTTTCGCCGGCGAGACTTTTTCTTTCGATTGCGTGGCTAACGCTTTTTGACGTCGCAGGGCATGACGCCGAAACGCTTGCGGAAGGCGACGGAGAAGTGCGCCGGCGTATAACCCACCTGCCAGGCGACGGTGGAAACGTGCAGATCCTGCTCGCTCAGCAAGCGCCAAGCGGTTTGCAGCCGGTGCTCCTGCAGCAGGCCGAATACGCTGGCGCCAAACAGCTGGCGGAACCCTTGCGTGAGTTTGCGGGTGTTCAACCCGGCGCGCTGAGCCAGTTGATCCAGGCTCGGCGGCTGCTCCATCTCCGCCAACAGGATTTCGCGCGCCAGCTGCAGGCGCGCCACATCGCGCGCGGCCAGGTGCACGCCAACAGACGGCGCGGCAGCGCTGCGGTTCCAGCATTGATGCAGGCAATGCGCCGCCAGCTCGTTGGCCCTGGCGCTGAACCACAGCCCGCGCTGCGACTCGTGCAGCGGGCAGGCGAACAGTTGCCGGGCCTGGCCGATCAGCGCTGCCGGCGCCGCCAGCGGCACCAACTGCGCATGCCGCCGCCCATCGAGGCCGGGCGGCAGGCGGACATCGTTCTGCTCCAGCCAGGCGGCTGAGAACTGCAGCAGGGTATAATCGAGCGGTTCGCCGGCCTGGAACAGGTTGTTCAACACGAAGTCGTCCCGCCCGGCGGCCAGCAACAGCGAAGGGCCGTTCAGCTCCACCTGCGGCCCCGTTCCGCTTTCACAGCGCAGACGCCCGCGGCGGATCACCACGATCTTCAGCCCCGCGCGGTGGGGTTCATCCAGCTCGATGTCGACATCGGCGGCCAACACGCCGCGCCGCGCACGCAGCATGTCCGACAGCGCATAGTCCTGCGCTTGCTGATGATATTCCTGCAGTAACCGCTGGGGGGACGTAGACATGTTCGCCCTGCCTGTGAATGATGACGCCGACCGTCGACGAGGTTTTTGATAGTGATTCTCATTAGCAATATAAGGCCGGCCGTCGGGTTTGTCTATTGAGGCGCGGATGGATCAGTTACCACCCCAATACGGCCCCGCCGCCACCGACTCGCGCTCGATCAGGCAGGCCGGGAAGCTGGGGCGCTTGCTCAGCTCGCCGCCGTCCAGCATCGACAGCAGGCGGTTGATGGTCTCCTGGATCATCTCGGTGACCGGCATCTTCATGCTCGACAGCGACGGCACGGTATAGGGCGCCAGCGGGATGTCGTCGAAGCCAATGACCGATACCGCCTCCGGCACCGCCACGCCGCGCTCCGCCAGCCGCTTCATCGCGCCGATGGCCATCTCGTCGTTGCCGGCGACGATGGCGCTGAACGGCTGCCCGCCGGCCAGTAGCGCATCGACCGCCGCCACGCCGCTTTGCGCATGCCATTTCCCCTCGACGATCAACGCCTCGTTAACCGCGATGCCCTCCTGCCCCAGCGCGGATTTGTAGCCGGAAAGCCGCTCCAGCCCGGTGGGGGAATCGAGCGAGCCGGTGATAAAGGCGATGTCGCGATGGCCGCGCGCGATCAGGTGCGCCACCGCCGCCGCGCCGGCGGCATGCTGATCGCTGAAGATGCAGTAGCTGTCGTTCAGCCGCAGCCGCCGGTTGATCACCAGAATCGGCTGGCGGTGCTGGGAGACGATCTCGTCCATTTCCGCGATCGACAGAAAACGCGGATAGATGATCACCCCGTCGCAGCGCAGATCCAGCAAAAACTGAATGGCGGCCCGCTCCTCTTCGGCGGTGTGCTTGCCGTCCGCCAGGATCAGTTGGCGGCCGTTCGCCTCCATGATGCGTGCCGACTGCGCCATCAGTTCGCTGAAATAGTTGCCGCTGTAGAGGGTGTTGGTGACCACCAGACCGAGGGTTTGGGTGGTGTTGGTCGCCAGGCTGCGCGCCAGCAGGTTGGGCCGATAGCCGGTTTCCGCGATGGCTTTATCCACCAACGCACGTTTCTCCTCGCTGACATAGCCGCTGCCGGACAAAACGCGCGACACCGTCGCCTTTGAAACGCCGGCCTTTTTCGCCACCTCGAGTATCGTTGCCATCTGTGCGCCGCCAAAATCCATGGGTTCAGCGCAGTCTACCCAAGACGCCCGGCGTTTGGAACGTTTTCACACCCCTGCACATCGGTATGCGCTTACCCCTAACGATCCAGATCACGAAAACGAAACGCCAAAAATCATAGTTCTTGCCAACAACAAAACACCAATACATTATTTTGTGAAACCGGTTTCTTATGGGCGTTTCATACGGATGGAACGACGGATCGCCCAGGCAGTAAATATGCGCCTTTGGGCTATCCGAATTGCTATCTGAGAGACAACACGCCATGCCGAAGAACTACGCAGAGATCTCGCACGCCATCGTGGCCGCCCTGGGCGGCGCGGGCAATATCGAGGCCCTGACCCATTGCATGACCCGCCTGAGATTCGTGGTGAAAGACAAAACGCGGATCGACACCCCGGCGCTGAAGGCCATCGACGGCGTGCTGGGCGTGGTGCACAGCGGCGAGCAGTGCCAGGTGATCATCGGCAACGAGGTGGCCAAGGCTTATCAGGCGGTGCTGGCGCTCGGCATGCCGGGTGCGGCGGCCCCCGCTGCCCCGGTGAAACGCCAGCTCACCCTGAAGGGCATCGGCGCCGGCATTCTCGACGCGCTGGTGGGCACCATGTCGCCCCTGATCCCCGCCATCATCGGCGGCTCGATGGTGAAGCTGCTGGCGATGATCCTGGATATGGCCGGGGTATTCGAAAAAGGCTCCTCGACCCTCGTCATCCTCAACGTAATCGGCGACGGCGCGTTCTTCTTCCTGCCGGTGATGGTCGCCGCCTCGGCGGCGCTGAAGTTCAAAACCAACATGTCATTGGCGATCGCCATCGCCGGGGTGTTGGTGCATCCCAACTTTATCGATCTGATGGCCAAGGCGGCACAGGGCCAGGCGGTGGAATTCGCCTTCATCCCGGTGACGGCGGTGAAATACACCTACACGGTGATCCCGGCGCTGGTGATGACCTGGATCCTGTCGCACATCGAACGCGGGGTGGATCGCATCACCCCGGCGGTGACCAAGAACTTCCTCAAACCGATGCTGATCGTGCTGATCGCCGCGCCGATCGCCATTCTGCTTATCGGGCCGCTCGGCATCTGGATCGGCAGCGGCATCTCTGCGCTGGTCTACACCGTGCACGGCTATTTGGGCTGGCTTTCCGTGGCCATCATGGGGGCGATCTGGCCGCTGCTGGTGATCACCGGCATGCACCGGGTGTTTACCCCAACCATCATCCAGACCATCGCCGAGACCGGCAAAGAAGGCATGGTGATGCCTTCGGAGATCGGCGCCAACCTGTCGCTGGGCGGCGCTTCGCTGGCGGTGGCGCTGAAAACCAAGAACCGCGAGCTGCGCCAGACCGCGCTGGCCGCTGCCGCCTCCGCCATCGTGGCGGGGATTTCCGAACCGGCGCTGTACGGCGTGGCGGTGCGCCTGAAGCGGCCGCTGATCGCCAGCCTGATCAGCGGCTTCGTCTGCGGCGCGGTCGCCGGCATCGGCGGGTTGGCCAGCCATTCGATGGCCTCGCCCGGGCTGTTCACCAGCGTGCAGTTCTTCGATCCGGCCAACCCGATGAGCATCGTGTGGGTGGTGGCGGTGATGGCGCTCTCGGTGGTGCTGTCGTTCGTGCTCACGCTGATGCTGGGCTTCGAGGATCTGCCGGAAAACGCCGCCGCGCCCGGCCAAACCGCACCGGCGGCGAACGCCGCCAGCGCAACGCATTGAGACACCAGAGGATTGCATGTCTGACTCAACATTCCCTAAAGGATTTTTATGGGGCGGCGCTTTAGCCGCCAACCAGGCGGAAGGCGGCTATCGCGAGGGCGGCAAAGGGCTGACCACCGTCGATATGATCCCGCACGGCCCGCACCGCATGGCGGTCAAACTCGGGCTGGAGAAGCGCTTTAGCCTGCGCGACGACGAGTTTTACCCCAGCCACGACGCCATCGATTTCTACCACCGCTACCGCGACGACATCGCGCTGATGGCGGAGATGGGCTTTACCGTGTTCCGCACCTCCATCGCCTGGAGCCGGATTTACCCCAACGGCGACGAGTTGACGCCTAACGCCGAAGGCATCGCCTTCTACCGCAGCCTGTTCGAAGAGTGCCGCCAATACGGCATCGAGCCGCTGGTCACACTGTGCCATTTCGACGTGCCGATGCACCTGGTGACCGAATACGGCTCCTGGCGCAACCGCAAGATGGTGGAGTTCTTCACCCACTACGCCCGCACCTGCTTCGAAGCCTTCGACGGGCTGGTGAAATACTGGCTCACCTTCAACGAGATCAACATCCTGCTGCACAGCCCGTTCTCCGGCGCGGGGTTGGTGTTTGAAGCGGACGAAAAACCCGAACAGGTGAAATACCAGGCCGCGCACCACGAACTGGTGGCCAGCGCGCTGGCGACGCGCATCGCCCACGAAGTGAACCCCGCCAACCAGGTGGGCTGCATGCTGGCCGGCGGCAACTTCTACCCGTGGTCCAGCAAGCCGGAAGACGTGTGGGCCGCGCTGGAGAAAGACCGCGAGAACCTGTTCTTTATCGACGTGCAGGCGCGCGGCGCTTACCCCTCCTACGCCGCCCGCGTCTTCCGCGAGAAAGGCGTCAGCATCACTATGGAACCGGAAGACGCCGACATCCTGAAGCACACCGTCGACTTCGTCTCCTTCAGCTACTACGCCTCGCGCTGCGCCTCCGCCGACATGAATGACAACAACAGCAGCGCCGCCAACGTGGTGAAATCACTGGCGAACCCGCACCTGCCGCGCAGCGACTGGGGCTGGGGCATCGATCCGCTGGGGCTGCGCATCACCATGAACATGATGTACGACCGCTACCAAAAACCGCTGTTCCTGGTGGAAAACGGCCTGGGCGCGCACGACGAGTTCAATGCAGCAGGCGAGATTGAGGACGACTACCGCATCAGCTACCTGCGCGAACACATCCGCGCCATGGCCGACGCCATCGCCGACGGCGTGCCGGTGCTGGGTTACACCACCTGGGGTTGCATCGACCTGGTGGCCGCTTCGACCGGCGAAATGAGCAAGCGCTACGGCTTTGTCTACGTCGACCGCGACGACCAGGGCAACGGCACCCTCGCCCGCACCCGCAAGAAATCGTTCTGGTGGTATAAGAAAGTGATCGCCAGCAATGGGGGGGATTTGGGGTAGGTTGGGGTGGTGGGGTTAGTGTGGAGTGCGGAGGGCTTCCAACCTAAGTTGATTACCTTCCTGTTGCACAACGAATTCGGCGACGAATTCACGCGCAGAGGGAAACTCACCCGCCCGCTGTTTCTTGTGGGAGACCAGCTTCGCGGAGAAATGGTATTGCTGCCCCGGTGTAAATGCGTAGCCCTCATCAGGGACGCACTGATTGGGGGCGACATCCCGCAGCGGATCGAAGAATTTGAACGTGCGGCTCTGCGCCTCATCCAATCGGTAGATCGAGATGCCCGCGAGCTTTTCGTCTCCCTGCGGCTGGACGGTGATGCATACTTTGCCCTCACGCAGACTGGCGGTAGCGGGATAGTCTACGGGGATACGATCGCCTATCGACGGACAGCCGGCGAGCAGGAAGGGGAATGCGAGGGGGAAAATCCGTTTCATGATTACCTCAAACGCTGGGACTTCATTTGGTATGCGTCAATGACTTCGCGAGGGCACTACGCACCTGCTGCAAAAACGCGGGAACCGTTGTGCCCCATAGCTCCGGGCTGAAGGTAAAGCCGAAACGTTGTCTGAACAATGACCCCACATTATCCTGCGCCAATAACGCATCTATCTCATTGACCAAAGCCTCGCGCTGCTGATGAGTCGCCAGACGAATGTACTCTGCGATCAGCGCAGTAATATCGCCCTCTGCATTTATCAGGTCATAATCTTGGCCAAAATAAACGACGATCAGGTTATCAAGTTCGCTGGTTTTCATCGGCTTATCTCGCAGGGAAGGCGCTAAGGATAAAGTAAGGTTTGCCACTACTGCGTATGAGCTCAATTACAACGCCAGGCCGAGATCCAGGCTCGAATAACTCGGCATCCTCTACGTTAATTAAAGCTGCCCAGCTTTTGTTCCGCTTTTCGTTGCAACATGGCAAAGAACACCACTGCGGTAGTGCCCCAGCTCTCTGGCACAAACTCATCTGAAAAATGCTCCGCCATGCCTTCGTCTATACGCCCTGCATAAGTAGCCTGAAACTCTTTAGTCTCATCGAGGATATCACGGATGACTTGACTGCCGTTTTGCTCCAGGAAGCCGTCAATCACCCCCTCGGCCGTTTCGGCATCAGTAAACAGATCATAATCCTGACCAAAGTAAATACTGAATAACTTACTGAGTTCGCTGAAGTCTCCGTGCAATCTCATCATTACCTCAAAAGTCGGGAAACGCTGTCAGTATGAAGTAGGGTTTACCTTGAAACTGCTGATAGTGCAACACGACCTTTAATCGTGATGTTCTCACTAATTGCGTTGAATTTTTATTCAGGCCATAACCAATATCGCTGGACATAATATGGGTCAATTCAAGATTTGGCCTTCCCGCAGGATTCGTGGCCCACAATTTTATCCACTCTTTATTTGCTTTTAACGCCGAGCTGACAGCGACCTCCGCAGCCCCTAATGATTTAAACGAAGAGGCTTTGTTCACTCGTGGATTTTTTAAACGCTCTAACAGTTGCTCTTTCGTCACCCCAACATGGCGTTTAATGGTATGCCCACCCGGTTTCATCCCCGTAGGGGACTCATGCTCAATCAGCTTAACCCGCCCCATGCGCACGGATGCGACTCTGGCTGCGCCAACCGCTCCGGCAAAGACAAAAGGCACGGCAATATCGACCGTTAAACCGACGTTATAGGCCGTTTCCCGATCGGCACCCAGTGTTTGCGCCAATAAAACGGCAGACTGATAAGTATCGGTAGTTGTTGGATGCCCGGTAATCATCTGATTGGAAGCTGCCTTGATGCTGTCCAGGCTATGCGTTCCCACCACCACGCACCCGACTTTGGTGATAAACGTCGGATCCGGCGCATAGCACAACACCCCAGCCCCCATCAGCTCAACGACACCACCGGCAAGCCCCAAACCGCCAAGCAGACGGTTACTGAGCGTTTCACCTTCAGTGACACTCTCATCAGACAGCACCGCCGCAAGCTGCACCGGCGACAGGGCAATACGCAACTTATCTTCATTCGCCATGTTCGTTCATCCGTGAATTAGCAAAGCCGTATGATTAACATAAGCTATAGAAAGGATAAATATTGGAACGGTTAACGTCCCGCGATCGCGAATAAAGCTTATCCACCATAATATTCATTTAGCGACGGCATGTACTATTTAATATATTCCCGGTGTATATATAGGCAATATTTTCAGTGTCTAAGACTACTGTGAATAACTGCGATCTGCATTCCAATCCTAAAAGTAAATTAACTGTAATTCCATACAGATTATTTTTTCCTTTTACTGATAACGCTATAGTTTTTCCGCTGCGGCAAAATCCGTAGCCGGAGTTAGCGTTCCGAATCCCCCAACCCTGTTCGAATATGGTATAAATTCGAGCATGCCGATTCACACCCAAACAATGGTGGCTCGGACGGTGCTTCCTCCGGGAAGGCCGGTATCCGTTGGGGCCGGTACGCTAACGCCGTTCGAGCTACCACCCGAGTTTAGCGTCTCTTCTGGTAGCGGTATTTCTCTCCCAATGGAAATAGCCGATATGGAAAACACTTACTTACCCAACGCTTCTGAAACCATCCCCAACACCCTCACCCTCTACCGCCAACTGTTTAACCACCTCGATCTCAGCACTTTTAACCCTTCGGAACTCTTAGACCTGGCCGCCCTCTCTGCCGAGCAAGCGGAAGGTCTGTGCCACGGCCTGATGCTGTTCGGCCATTTACTGCAAAAACACCCGCAGTTGGACACTGAAGGCTGGGAACAGCTGAATCGCTATCTCAATGCTACAGCGCATCTGGTTCCTGCGTTGTGTAACCTTTATGGGCGTGCGCTGCGGGAGATGGAAGCCTGCGGCTAACGTAAATGGCAATCAGGGCGATGCCTGCACTCGTCGCCCTTCCCACCCACGATTTCCAATAGATCTGACTGACATATCACAACAAAAGCATTCATCAAGGTAGGCATTTCCTCCCCTACCTGGCATAGTTAACGCATTCGGTAAATCGATGAGTTAACTGCTGGGTATTGATGCATACTGCTCCCGTCAGCAAGCACATTGCCCAGAGCCAACTCGGCAATGTGAGGGAGTGGTTTTGGCAACTGCAATAGAGGCGTTATCTTCAAAAGAACCCGTTTTAAAAGCCATCGAAGAATATAAAAAAATTGGCCGAGATGAATTCTTAAAACAACATAAAATTAAGCGATTTAAAAAATACACCCTTCATTATAATGGCGAGAAGTACGACATCCGAGGCATTGCCGCTAGAGCATACAGTGAGCAGCATGGCTATCCGTTTAAGGGAATCAACGCCGATAACGGAACGGAAAAAGCCATCCAATTTCTCAAAGATCTCGGTTTTGAGATCATCGAAACACCGCATCCTTTTGACTACTTAACCGAAGGCAAGCTGTACACACGCAAAGCACTTATCGAGCTTTACGGCGGGCAGCTGCAAGGCGGTATCTGGACCCCGCGGGAATTCCCGGTGATCTTTATCTTCACCGGAGAAAGCGGCGAAACCTACGGCTACAAAGATGGATGGACAGCCGAAGGCAGCTTCTCTTATACGGGAGAAGGCCAGAAAGGCGATATGGAATTTATTCGGGGTAATAAATCCATCCGCGACCATAAAAAAGACGGCAAAGACATCTTCCTGTTCGAAGACAACAAGAAAGAAAAAGGCGTCCGCTATCTTGGCATGTTCGAGTGCGATTCTTGGGATCACATTCAGTGCTTAGACTTCGAAAATAACATGCGGCAAGGCATTACCTTTAACCTGTTCAAAGTCTCGTCACTGCACGCGATTGAAGAAGAAACAGAAACCGATGAAGCCGATACACAGACAGAGACGCTCGAACAGTTACGCAAGAAGGCACTGCAGTCCTCACAGCAATCGGGCCAGCGCCAACAAAGCGACAGCAAGAAATCCTGGTTCAAACGCAGCGAAGACGTAAAAAAATACGTGCTCAAGCGCGCCAATGGCATCTGCGAAGCCTGCGAGCAGCCGGCACCGTTCAAAAAAAAGAACGGCGAGCCCTACCTCGAACCCCATCACACTAAACGCCTAGCCGACGAAGGCCCCGATCACCCGCAGTGGGTGGGCGCCATTTGCCCTACTTGCCATCGCCGGATTCATAGTGGGGTGGATGGGAAAGAGGTGAATAAGAAGCTGATGGTGAAGTTGGAGTTGAAAGAGGCAGCTACCGGTTAAAAGTTGCCTGCAACAGCGTGCTACCTGTCAACGTCAAAACCGAGTTTGTGCAGTATCATAGGAATAATAAGGAAAAACAGGGAACCTCAGCATGTCAGTACCTACCTACGACCAATTCATCGAGCCAGTGCTTCGCTTTTTGGCGACCAAACCCGAAGGCGCACTTGCTCGGGATGTGCAAGATGCAGCAGCAGACATACTTAACCTAAACGAAGAACAACGAGCAGAAACTGTAAGTACACCCGTTTTAGTTCCGCGCACTTTTTGAGATTTCCGGTGGGTGGACAATCTCAGCAAAAACAACCTTTCACCATAAACATGGTGATCCGCCCTTGATAATGTGAAAAAACTGATTTATGGCATCGCACCATTTACGTACTATGTTAATGTAGTATTACTGTTTTATCATGCATTATATATAATTGCGCTTCTAAACTTTTAACAAAAATATAATTAACGGAGAGGTTTATTGTGAGTCGATCAGAATACATTTATCTAATTAAGTGTACTTCTTGGCTAGCTAAATTCCTCTCCCGCAGAGGATTGAAGCAACCAGACCGCCGCCCATTATATGAATACCACGCAACGAGTGATGAGTATGATGAGTTGAAGCGGTTGTTGAGAGCTATAGGGCTACCCGATGGCTACAGGAGCGATAAAGGATATGCAGCCAGCTTCACGTTATTCTGCTCAGAGTGGTATAGAAGAGATTATGAAAGGGAGTGTGGATGGGCATGGGAGCCTATTTATAAGACTATCGGTATATCAGCCTCTTCTTCGGAAATGGGGAAAATAATTCCTAAAGGTCTGGATGGATATTGGGGACGTCCTGTGCGGTTTTACGATACAGAAAGACGGAATTTTTTAGGATCCTTATTTAGTGAAGGCGGTCTACCTTTCAGGTTGCTAAAGGAATCTAATAGCCGCTTTCAGTCGATGTTCTCTCTCATTCTCAATCAATACGATCAGGCCCAATCTTCTAACATTTCAACGTTTGCTTTAGTTAATGCGGCGGTAGAAAAATCATCCCTGCCAGTCGTTTTCAAAGAGGATACTTCAGTTGAGCTTATTAGTCGGATGGCTGAACAGTTAGTGTCTCTTGTGCAAATTTATGACCTGAGTAACCACACCGAACCCGTAAAAGAGCTTGATCGTGTTCATCCTAAGTGGCGGGACAGCTTCCCCGTTCCGCTTGATGATGATACGGGGACCAGTTTCCTTAATGGACTTTTACGAGCAGCTTCTACTGAATCCAAACCTCGCCTTCAAAAAAATAGAACAACCCTATGTCAGTTCTTATGGTCAGAGAATCATCCTGAAGCTTTACAGTCGCTTATTTCTCTTCCAGAAGAGCTGAGTTTTTCGATTGATAGTGAACCTTCTACAACACGTTTCGAGCTTGCCATCTATGAAGATGGTAACGAAATTGCGAGCCTGGGGCCTGCCTATGCAACGTTGATTAATTCACAGGCGAAAATGAGAGTTCGTAAGCGTGAAATTAAGTTTTTTCGAAAAAAACCCGCTGCCAGCTTGTTTATTGTGGCGAGAGCAGGAGGGATGCTTGTCGGAACCAGACTGTTGGAGGGAAGTGAGGTTGCCGTTGGCGATGTGCCATTAGTTTTTGTTTTTGATAAAAGTGAATGGTTGCTACAAGGGCAAGCATCTTGCAGTGTACGTGGCAGTCATGTGCTCATTGTATTGCCAAAGGATGGTTGTCTGGCCTCAGAGCTCGAGGATTGTGAAACCGATTTTTCGGCTTTGGGATGCCGCGCTCTGATTGTCAAAGGACGCCTGGATATCCTGATTGAAGGCGGTGAAACGTATCGGATAAAGACAAGAAGAGAGCAGATTATCCAGACAGGGTTCTCTTTCCAGGGGAAGCGGTTAAACTGGACAAGCTACCCGGATGAGCTCTTCCTTGGTGTTCCTGGCATTTCCCAAAATTCTGAGAATCTATTAACGCATCATTATAAACTTTTTTTCAACGGCACATTTATAGATAATTGTGATGTGCAAGAGAAAATGGGTGCTCAGTTTATTTCAGTACGCAACGAGAATAATGAAACGTTATTGCGCAAGAAAATAGGTATTCTCCCCAATGATTTTGGTCTGGAAACAAAAAATGGAGAAAAAGCAAACGAAGGCTCCATCATTATTACTACCAAACATCCTTGCTTGTATAGTTTGAAAGAAAAATCATTGGAGATTGATAGGAAGCGATTACCAGGTAGTACAGAAATAATGATGAAAACTGAGGGGGTTCCTCCAGCATCTATTTTATTACAAATAACGCCAAACCTTGCTGCAAATCCTATTGTTATTTCTCTCCCTTTCCCTGCCCGAGGTTGCCTTGTCTTCGATAAAGACGACAAACCTCTATCAAAAAATTTAACGATTAACGATCTTCTGGGAGCCAGAGCATACCTTTTCGGAAAAAATGGTGAGCCTACGCGATACCAACTTGAACTGCGTTTACGCTCCCGTAGTGGAATGCAGGCATGGTATGAGTGGAGCTATAGTGCGGGAGAAAGCCCGGTAGAGCTTACTTTATACAGCTTAAGAGAGCATATTGACAATTTACTTTCCCTGGAGAAAGGGATTGATCAAACGGTGGATATGCGTATTGAGGGCGGAGGTAGTTCCTTTACCTGGCAAATCAGGCGCTATAAATATAGCCTTGAGTATGATCGGGAAATGCAGCTTCTTCTTACTAATTCAGTGAGCAATCGTACGGGGCAGATCCCTTCCCCCGTTATTATGTTACTCAGTGAGCCCGAAAGAAAAGCAATACCACTTGTACCGAGAATGAGCGAAGGTGTACCGGTTGGTGAATTCGAATTAAGTTCGACAATACAGAATAATGGCCCATGGCTAGTTGTTCCCAAACAAGGTGCAGAAGCTTCATTTCGGCCTTGTTACATTGCAGGTGAGCCAGTAATCCAAAGCGATACTACGGCAATACAGTCCCTGCAAAAAGCGACGCAGCTTTTTAATCCTCGGGCGGATGTAAATACCATTACGTTAGTTCTGGAAAAAATGGCAAGCGACCCTGCACATTCAGGTTGGCAGTTCTTACGTAACTTATACGATCAGTTTGGATATTTACCGCTGGCTACCTTTGAGGTATGGCGTGCCTTGGTCCAGCATCCACAGGCATTGGCAATGTCACTGTTTAAATTTGAGATGTCCATTGATTATCTCAGCCGTATTGAAAGCGAGTTTCCTGTTTTCTGGGAGTTTTTGCCTATCACTGAGGTTAAACATGCCGCGATGCGTTTTCGAGCGTTTCTGACTCATAAAGGTGCTCCGGAGGAAATGCAGATAAAGTTGCTGGGTCGAATGTTCCAGCAATTAGGGACTGCATTTCCGACTTATGCCAGCGAGGTGCAAATTTGGTTCGAGCAGGGAAGATTACCACCAGCTTTTCCGACACAAATGATAAAAGGCATCATTCATGAGTGGTATCAGGAACTCTTACGTGAACATGGTGAATCTCGTTGGCCAGAGTTTGGCGGGCCGGGTCTTTTCCGTTGGTACACGTCGCAACAAGATCCTGTTATAGAGATATCACCCGACACCAGCTACCGATATTCTGTTACTTTGCTCCCTATATTTGCTGCCGCTGTTGCCTGCGGTAAAACAACATTTGACAGCGTTTTTGAAAATAAACCTGGTGCCGTATTTTTCTTAAGACAAGTCAGGGATTTTGACTCGCGATGGTTTAATGCCATTTTCCAGTATTGCTTATTGCGTAATGTGGCTGAAAAATAAAAAGGAATAAGGATGACTACACGCTATTTTTCTTCGCTGATTGAACAGTCGTTATCTCGTTCGACGGAAGCTACGCTGAGCATTATGGGCGTAACCAACCCGCATCTTCGCGAGCACCTTACGCAGCAGATGGCGGCTGAATGTGGAAAGGAAGGGACATTTCTGGCTTCTCCCGTATTTGAACAAACATTTGGCTGGAAAGAGTCAAATTTCACGATGAGGGATCTTGCCACAAAGCAAACGTTACTGAGCAAGGAAGTTGTTGATTCTCTCGATAACAAAGAAAACGGACGTTATCGTTTTGGCTCAACCTGGAAACCGTTCACACATCAGTTAGCCAGCTGGCAAGCATTACTTGATAAAAAAACATTCGGTGGTTGTGACCAGCGGTACGGGCTCGGGTAAAACAGAGTGTTTCATGGTTCCGGTACTTGAGGATCTTTATCGTGAACTACGGGACAACGGGAAAAAACCGCTAATAGGCGTTAGAGCCCTTTTCCTTTATCCCCTGAATGCCCTGATTAATTCACAGCGTGAACGTTTAGATGCCTGGACCCGAGGTTTTGGAACCGGGATTCGGTACTGTCTGTATAACGGTAATACTGAAGAGCTGCATGCCTCAGTAAAAAGTGAGCAGGCAAACCGGCCAAACGAAGTGCTTTCGCGTGAGAAAATGCGTGAGGAACCTGCGCCTGTTCTGGTCACAAACGGTACCATGCTGGAATACATGATGGTGCGTCAGGTTGATGCACCTATCACTCAGAAATCAAAAGCGGAAAAATCATTACGCTGGATAGTTCTGGACGAAGCCCATACCTACGTAGGTTCCCAGGCCGCGGAACTGGCTTTACAGCTCCGTCGTGTCATGACTGCATTTGGCGTTACACCTGATGATGTTCGCTTTGTTGCAACATCTGCGACTATTGCCGGAAGTGATGCAGAAAAGCAGCTGAAAAAATTCTTATCTGAGTTGTCCGGTGTGCCACAGGAACGTATTGATGTTCTGGGAGGTAGCCGTGTCATTCCTGACCTGGCGCCGTGCCAGCATCTTTCTCTATCCCTGGATGAGCTTGAGCATATCCCTGATTCTGATGGAGCGGGTATTAGCCTTGAGCGCTACACCGCGCTGACCCACTCTCCGCAAGCGCGTCATCTCCGTGAGATGCTTGTGAGTCAACCCAAACCGATGAAGCTTAATACGCTGACCCGGCGTTTGAATGAGCTAACAAAACATCAGTACACTCAGCAAGATATTTTGCGCTGGCTCGATCTCTGTACCGGCACGCTTCCCAATGCGCAAGAACCGGCATTTCTGAAAGTCAGAGCGCATATTTTTCAGCGTAATACCCAGGGGATATGGGCCTGCTTAGATAAACATTGCTCCGCTAAACACAATACTGCGCTGGAGAAGGGGTGGCCTTTTGGCAATGTGTATGTGAATCAGCGGCAAAACTGCGAGTGTGGCAGCCCTGTTTATGAACTCGCGTTCTGTAATGAGTGTAATGAACCGCATTTACTTGCCCGTGACAAAAAAGGAAAGCTTGTACAGTGGGATAATAAAGGCGGGGATGAGTTTTCACTGCAGGATGAAGCACCTGATGATTTTGACTCTTCGAGTGAAAAAGTTCAAAAAGAACAGGTATTCCAGCCACCCCATATTATTGCCGCGGAATGTAATACCGAAATGGGTTATATCGTGCAGCGCCTCGATCGTCAAACTCGAAGTATTGGCGTAGTCAACCCGGATAGTATTCCGCTGGCGATGAATGATATTGAGCAGGTCTGTAGCGCCAGCAACTGCGGTTATAGAGGGGGTAAAGGTAAACAACCTTTCCGGCGGGCACTGTTAGGCGGGCCTTTCTATGTGACGAATATCGTGCCTACCGTGCTGGAATATTGTCAGGACTTTATCAATGATGAAGGTAAAGAGGGGGTTGGCCCACTTTCTTTGCCTGGCCGAGGGCGCCGACTGATCACCTTCACTGATAGCCGTCAGGGAACGGCACGGATGGCGGTGCGGATGCAGCAGGAAGCGGAGCGCAGCCGTTTGCGTGGTAGCGTTGTGGATATTCTCTCTTGGCATCAACGACAAAAAGTAGTCAACAAACCTAACGAGCAGGCCAATGTCAAAGAAATGATTGATATGGCCGAGCAGGGAAAAATCAGGATTAAAAACTTACTACAGTGGGGAATGCCTGATGCGGCAAAACAAGCGGAAGCAGAATTAGCCCTTCTTGAACAGGCTATACAACAAGCCACTGGCGGAAAAGTCGATACGGTTTTGATGTCTCTCTCCTGGCCTGAAATGGTCAAGGAATTGAAAGATAAGGCGGATATCAAAGGTCCTATCCTACAGTATAACCACTATCTCAAGCCTGAAATCTTCACTGAAAATGGTGGCCCTTTAAAACTCGCTGAAATGCTGCTTTTCCGTGAATTTATGCGGCGCCCGAAACGTACGAATAGCCTGGAAACGCAAGGATTGGTTCAGGTGGGTTATCAGGGGCTGGAGAAGGCGCATAGCCTCCCTGCTCATTGGCAAGAAAAAGGGTTAACCCTGGATGACTGGCGTGATTTTCTTAAGGTTACGCTGGATTTCTATGTCAGGGAAAGCAACTTCACCCAGCTTGACGAAGATCTGAAAAACTGGATCGGTAGCCGTTTCTCTTCAAAATTTGTCCGTAACCCCGATTCGAAAGAGCCTGATGACAACCAGGTTAAACGCTGGCCACAAATTCGTCACGGTAACGTCACGCAGCGTCTGGTCAAACTTTTGATCCTCGGCGCTAAATTCAGCAGCGTAAATACGGTCACAATCGATATCGTTAATGCGTGGCTAAAAGAGGCATGGCTTCAGTTGACGGGGTCATTAGCGGTATTGAAATCTGACGGCAACCGTTTTTATTTACCTAAAGAGCATCTGACATTCTCTCTGGTACAAAAAGCCTACATTTGCCCGGTAACCAATAAATTACTGGCGACGGCTTTCAGAGGCCTGACGCCTTATCTGCCAATGCATATTCAGTTTGAACGGCTGACCAGTGCACAATATGACGCCTTTGTCGCCCAGGCGGTGACGCTGCCTGAGATTTGGCAGCACGACCGTTCTCAGGATGATTATGTCGATGGGTTAAGAAAAGTTCGTGACTGGCTGGGTCAGGACCCTCTGGTGGCGCAATTACGTTCGCAAAACCTCTGGACGGACATTAACGATCGCGTCGTTGAAGGTGGATTTTACTATCGTACGGCAGAGCATTCCGCCCAGCAATCATCCGAGCGTCTGCAAAGTTATGAACGTATGTTTAAAAACGGACAGCTTAACGTTCTTAACTGTTCAACCACTATGGAAATGGGCGTAGATATTGGCGGGATTTCTGCTGTGGTGATGAATAACGTTCCACCGCACCCCGCTAACTATTTACAGCGTGCCGGGCGTGCCGGGCGTAGCAAAGAGTCCCGTGCTATTTCTTACACGTTGTGCAAAGGCAACCCGCACGATCGGCAGGTTTTTGCTAACCCTCTCTGGCCGTTTGAAACGGTGATCCCTGCGCCGATGGTGGCAATGAATTCTGAGCGTCTGGTACAGCGCCACGTCAATTCTCTGCTGCTGTCAGACTATTTGTGCCATGTCATCGGTGAAACCGAAAAAGAACGCACTAGCCTTAATAGTCAGTGGTTCTTTGGTGAAGAGCTTGAACAGTCGGTGTGTAACCGTTTCAAAGCCTGGTTGGAGCGTCAGACACTGAGCATTGACGCGGCTTTGGTTCGATTGGTTAAAGGCACCGCGCTTCATGGCGTTGCGGCAGAAAAGCTGCGGGATAAAACGTGCGACGCGATTGCGGCGCTGCAGAAGCGCTGGCTGGGAATTTATCGCGACCTTGTTAAGCAGGAAAGTGAATCGCAGCCCAATACGCCGTATCGCAAACGTCTGGAGCTGGAGAAAAAACGGCACTGCGGCGAGTATCTGCTGCGCGATTTGGCTGCCAGAACCTTCCTTCCTGGATATGGCTTCCCAACGGATGTTGTCACTTTTGATAACTTCACCATGGAAGATTATATCCGCGAGAAAACGTACAAAGTCCGTGATAAGAGCGATCGTGAAGATAACGTCTCGCGTTATAAAGGCTTGCCTTCACGTAACCTTTCCGTAGCGATCCGGGAGTATGCGCCGGGTGCGGAGATTATCCTTGATGGACGGGTCTTCCGCTCAGCTGGGGTGTCTCTGCACTGGCATAATCTTAATGCTGATACCAATGAAGCTCAGCGTCTGGATAGCGCCTGGCGTTGTCACAAATGCGGTACGTTAGGCTATGAGGAAGGTATTGGCGGTTCGGGAGATTTGTTCTGTACCAATGATGCGTGCGGTGAGCGCATCACGCCGGAAAACCGACGTCAGGTTTTACAGCCTGCGGGTTTTGTGACGGATGCGCACGCTCCGGTGACCAATAACATTGAGACCATGAAATTCATTCCGGTTGTGCCGGCCTGGGTATTTGTTAAGGCCGAGCGTGTACCGCTGCCGAACCCGTTAATGGGCTTTATGGCTTCCGGGGCGGACGGTAATGTGTTCCAGCAAAGTATGGGGGAAGGCGGTCACGGCTATGCGCTGTGCCTGAGCTGCGGCCGTGCGGAGTCGATGCTCAACCTCACGGATGCGCCTAAATCCATGGAAACACACTATCCGCCACGCCCCGGAAAGGCCGACCGGGATAGCCAGAACCAGCGGATTATCTGCCCAGGTTCAACGGCGCTGAATAAAAATGTCACGCTAGGAGCACTGGCGCGGACGGATGTCTTCGAGTTGATTGTCCGTCGCCCGCAGGATGGAGAGTATATTGCTGATAACACGGAAGAAGGTCGTATTGTTGCAATGACGCTGGCCGTGGCGCTGCGGCGCTCGCTGGCAAGCGTGCTGGGTGTTTCCGCAGCGGAGCTGGGCTACGCAGTGCGCCCGGTCAGGCTGGAGAACGAGCAATCCGTTCTGGCGGTTCAGCTGTACGATATTATCAGCGGCGGCGCGGGTTTTGCTTCCAGCGCGCCATTGCACATTGAGGCCGTGCTGAAGGGAATGATGAAGCAGCTGGGCTGCCACCACTGCGATACTGCCTGTAGCGAGTGCCTGCTCGACTCACAGACCCGCCACGACCACGATCTGCTGGATCGTAAAGCGGCGCTGGCCTGGCTGGGGGCGGATTTCAGCCACTATACTGGTTTGCCAGATGAGGAAAAATTCTCACTGGCTGATGCGCAATATTGCCCAGGGAGCATTGAAGATGCTCTGCGGCGGGCCATCAACGATGGTGGTCGAAAGCTCACGCTGTGGATGAGTGGGCCGTTGAATGAGTGGGATCTGTATGCCCGTCAGTTCCGCACCGCGATCCAGAACTACCGACTAAAAGATGATGTTGAGGTGGTGCTGGTTATCCCGCGAAACATTGACGATCCGGAGATCCTTCTGGAACTCGCGCAGTTTACGGCGATAGGCGTGCAGCTGTGCCAGTCTGAGCTGGGTACGGATACGCCGCTCGTTGCGCAAGTGACGTTTGACGATCGCCTGATGACGTTAATTTCTCGCAGCCATGAAGCGACCATCCCCGGGCCGAACTGGCATCTGAATAGCCAGATGGTTATTCGCAGCCATTTGGAGGCGCCGATAGCGCTTTATAAAGCCGAGTTGCCATCCGAGGATGCGGGCAGCAAAGGCCTGGTTAACGATATTGAAATCCATAAGCAGCTCAATGGCCCGGTTTCTCAGTTTGGCCAGCGCTTCTGGAACCTGCTGACCGAGTCTCAGGATGATATTCAGCGCCTGCTGACGGAATGCCGGGTGACGCGTATCCACTATAGCGATCGCTATCTGCAAAACCCTGTAGCGCTGGCGTTGTTAGGCGGGTTGTTGAAGACGTTGAAACCGATGCTGACACAAGAGGCGGAAGTGACGATTGATACGCTGTTCAGGAGTAAAGAGCGACCGGGGCACAAACCTTTCCATGACTGGATGAGTGAAGCAGACTTCCAGGATTTCGCCGACCAGTGGTTTGCGGCATCCATGGGACGAGCCGTGGAGATTCAGGCGTTCAACTCTGGCCGCGACATTCCGCACCACCGTAAGCTGATGGTGAGTTTTGATAATGGCCAGGCGCTCAAAATCCGCTTTGATCAGGGGATGGGATACTGGCGTATTAACTTTGCGCAAGCCTGGCGTGATTTTAACTTTAATGACGACGTCTCTTTCCAGCTGGGGCATATGGCGCAAGCCTGCGCAGAAGGCCTGGTAGTGAACAGCGAGGAGAGCTGGGCAACCGATGTGCTGGTGCAGGTTATTGCACCTTGATCAGGAACCGATCCCGACTCACGGTCGGGAGCGGTTAGCGTCAGGCGGAACGTTTACCTGAAATCACGTCGATAAAGTCCTGCACCTGCCGCTGCTTACGAGCGGACGGCTTGCCCACCCGGTGAAAAGACTGAAGCAGCGTAGAGTCCTCCGGCTGCGGCGGTTTTGCCGTTAGCACAATACAGCCGTTCATCACCTTCACATCCACCTCGGTACCGGTGGCGAAACCGGCGGCTTCCAGCCACTGGCCCTTCATGGTGAGCGCGGGGATACGGGTGTAATCCGGATAACGACTCGCATAACTCACGGTCAGATGACGGTTATTTGTCGGGGAGACTTCTGGATCGCAGGGTTCTGCAATAGAATGGGTATCAGTCATGACGGCTATTCCTTGAAAATAGTGATTGTGATGAGCGATGCGGTTGTGTTGGCGCACGACCGCATCGCGCTAAATACCTGTGTACATCATCAGTAAATAAAAGAAAAGCCCAGCTAAAAACTGAACGTAATAAGCGCGATTTGGAATAAATAAGATATATTTTTTCGGATTATAAATGGGCGTAAATATATAAAAGCGCACGCTTTCGGTGCGCTTTTATAAGGATTATGTTTTTTTACGCGAGGTTTTTTTACCGCCGCTGGCCGCGCGTTCGGCCTTAATCTTTTCCAGCAGAGCGGCGGCGCTGTTTTCACCGCTGATCAGATCAGGGTTTTCAGCACGCCACTGGGCGGTAAGCTCGCCGCGGAAGGCTTTTGCCAGGACTGACTGGGTGAGGCTGTTGACGCGGGTCAGGGCGTTGTTAACCTGTTTTTCAATGGTGTCGGCGTAGGCGAAAAGTTGTTCGACGCGGCGGACGATTTCGGCTTGTTCGGATATGTGTGGCAATAATATATGCATAGAAAGCCACTCTGGGAAATAAATCGTAGTATGTGTTGAGCCTTTTCCAAATCTAAATAACGATTCTTTCTCTGCAACAAAAAGCCACTTTAACCAATCAGCATCAACTACGTCAGAGGGGACCCAATTTACAAAATCTTGGCTAGTTGCCATAGACTTTCCCATCTTCACGACATAACCAATAGATGCAGTTCTGCTTATACAAACTGTTCCTTCAGGCAAAAGCCTGCTTGCTGAATTCGCAATACCTAGCTCATTTGTTTTTTGATCGGTATCTAATATAGTCAGTGAATGGTTTTTATTAGCATCTTTGATTCCAATCCAACATATTTCACCGCCCCAATATTCTGGTTTGTCCCGGCTAGGGGTATGCCCAGACTCCATTCGCGCAACCTCAACTAGTGAAACCCATTGCCATTCTGCAACTGGTGACTTTTCTGGGTTACCCACTGATGTAGCATGGACACCAGGAATTAAAGATGTAGCTCGAGTTTTCCAGCGAGCAGGTCTTGGCAAAGGGGTATGCTCTTTTAATAAATTCTTCGTTGTTTTATCGGGGTTTTTTGTTCGCCAGATTTCAGTTAATTTACCACTTACCGCTGCTGCCAGCACTGCCTGACGAAAACGTTTCAGGATTTGCGGGATTTGCTCAAGACGTGCTTTGGTACTGTCTACCTGCGCCAGCAGCGTATCGAGTTTTTCGGCGATGATTTTTTGTTCAGTGAGCGGAGCCATAACGAAGGGAAGTGTTTTAGCTGCGCTACCCGAGATTTCTTTAAATGTCGTACCCGTTCCCATTTCTTCCGCAAGATGTCTGATATTACGGAGATAGTAATAAGCATAATCGGGGTAAATATCATTTGTAAAAACGAAGCTTTTGAATCCCTGATTAGTTGAAATCTCATTTGATGCAACCGCAGCGTAGCCTATGGGAGCCCTGCTGCTAAACAGTATTGCACCTGCTGGCATCAACTTTGCTGAACAGGATGAATAACCTTCTGTAGATAAGTCTCTGGCTCCGTGAGAAATGAGCTTCCTTTTATATCCACTCAGGTCTGCTGGTGTCAGCCAAGCAATACCTTCACCGGAACGCGCGAAATTTTCTGCGATCCCTGATTTTGGCGTACCGCCTGAGATTACGTCTGCGATATCACCAATTTCTGTTTCGCCCCACCCCTCCGGCAATTTCCCCCCACTCATGCCTTCACCTCACCAAACGCTTCATTCAACAACTGACGCTGCGTATCCGCCTCATCGCCCGCGCCCAGCTCACGCATCAATGCATCCAGCTCGCTCAGCGCCTGCACCAGCTCACCCATCGCCTCTGCCGCCAGCACGTCCGGCTCCGGCAGGCTGTCGGCGTCGATGCTGTCCTTATCCTTCAGCCAGGAGATATCCAGTGAATCGGATTTGGCCGTACGGATCCACTCGCGGCTGAACTTACGCCAGCGGCTGGTGGCCTGGTGCTGGTCGGTGTTTTTGTTTTCTTCGCTGTCGGCGACTTCGCTCTCTTCGGCGTTAAAGCTCCACTCCCCCTCGATACGCGGGCTTAGGCCGTGCGGATCTTCACCGTAGACGGTTTCGAACGGCTGCAGGTGCTGTTCGGTAAACGGCGTGCGCTTGCCGAAGCTCGGCATATTGGTCCGCAGGTCATACACCCACACGTCATCGGTACAGTTTTTATCCTGGTTCGGATTGGCGACCGTGCCTTTGGTAAAGAACAGTACGTTGGTTTTGACGCCCTGGGCGTAAAAGATGCCGGTCGGCAGACGCAGGATAGTGTGCAGATGGCATTTGTCCATTAGATCGCAACGAATATCGGTACCCTTGCCGCCTTCAAACAGCACGTTATCCGGCACCACCACCGCCGCGCGGCCGCCGGGGCGCAGGGTTTCAATAATATGCTGCATAAAGCACAGCTGTTTGTTGCTGGTCGAGTGCACAAATGTGCGGGTGATGTTGGTGCCTGCAGCACTGCCAAACGGCGGGTTGGTGGCGACGATATCGGCCTGTGGTAAATTCTCGCCGTCGCTGCCCAGCGTGTTGCCCAGACGGATGGCGCCGCCGTGGTCGAGGATGCCTTCAATATCGTGCAGCAGACAGTTCATCAGCGCCAGACGACGGGTGCCGGGCACCAGTTCGAGGCCGATAAACGCGCGATGGATCTGGAAATCCTGGGTGTCGCCGTCAAGGTCGTCCAAATCGTTAGTCTGCGACTTCACGTAGCGATCCGCTTCAATCAGGAAGCCCGCCGTACCCGCCGCCGGATCCTGCACCACTTCACGCGGCTGCGGCTTCAGCAGATGGATAATGGTTTTGATCAGCGGACGCGGGGTGAAGTACTGGCCCGCGCCGGATTTGGTTTCGTTGGCGTTCTTCTGCAACAGCCCTTCGTACATATCGCCGAAGTCGTCGCGGGACTTCCCGTGGTTGCCATTGTACCAGTCCAGCGCGTCCATATAGCTGACCAGCTCAGTCAGCTGTTTGGGTTGCTCAATGGTGGTGCTGACATTATGGAATACCGCCTGCACCAGTTTTTTCTCATCTGAGCCTAACTGAACCAGCAGGTTACGGTAGAACTGCATCTGCTCCTGGCCAATGCGCGATTTCAAATCATCCCAGCGGTAACCTTCCGGCAGGTAGTCCGCTTCCTGGCCGGTCTCTTTGCACATTTTCAAAAACAGCAGCGAGGCGAGTTCATTGACGTAGTTTTGATAGGAGACGCCGCCGTCGCGCAGGTTGTCGCACAGTTTCCACAGTTTGGCGACCAGATCGTTATTGTTCATTGAAGATCCCATGTAAAACAGCGGCCCTTATCGGGGCCGCAGAAGAAGAAATTGCCGGGGATGATAACGCGTCAGGCGAGCTCATCCCAGATGTAATCGCTGAACTTATCCAGCACGCTGTCGAGGTTGTCGTCAAAGGTGCGCTGTAACATTGGCTTACCGCCGCGGCGGTGGAAATTACCGGTTTTGAAGACATCGTCGTCGAGCACCACTTTCTCTTTTAGCGCCTGGGCTAAACGGTCAAGCCAGCTTAACTGCACAGAACTCCAGTCGTTCTCGCCTTTAATACGCGCCAACGCGTGATCGACACGCTCCTCAAATGGTTTGAGCGCATTCCCCACCGCCGCACGGCGGATATGGCCGATCAGCCTGGCGGCGATATCCTGATTGCGCGTCTCTTTCCAGGCACTGCGCAGGGAGGACTCTTCAAAATGCTGGCGGTCAAACCACTCCTGCAATTCCACCAACCCTCTACGGGTAAGGTCGCGCGGGCGACTAATCACCGCCTGCAGTGCAGGCTGGGTGTTAGGAGCGTGCTGCACCAGCGCATCGAATGCTTCGAGAAAATCCTGCGGCGTGTCGTAATCGCCGTACAGCGATTTGACGCTCACCACCTCATCGCCGATATCGAGGAAAATAGGGGCCTCGCGCAGGGCGTTGATATCGGTTTTAAGCCTTTCCAAGCGGGCGATAAAGCCGGGAAGCTTATTGAAAATCTCAGCGCTCCAGTGCGGCCCTTTCTCACGCAGGCGCGAGGCCAGGCCACCGAAGTTGACGCCCGCGGCACCCAGGCATAGCTCGTCCAGACGACGTACTTGCTTATCCACCGATTCGCTGCGGTCGCGGTTATAGGCCGCAAGGCCGATGATCCGCTGTAGCTTGGCGACCAGCTGTTCGTGGCTGTGCTCGGCGAAGCTACGGCCATCCGCTTCGAGGGTTTTGTAGGTTTCCGAGTCGGTAATTTCGTTGACCAGCGTTTGCAGCTCCACCTGTGGACGCACAACTACCGGGCGCATGGTGTCGACGCTTTCCAGTGAGCTGTAGATGTCCACACAGTCGAAAATCTTAAAGCTAGTTTTCCCTATCGACGGGCACAGACGCGTGGCGCGGCCTTTCATCTGCTCGTAGAGAATGCGGCTTTTAACTTTACGCAGGAACACGATATTACAGATAGACGGGATATCGACGCCGGTGGTCAGCAGGTCGACGGTGACCACGATATTAGGCAGCCGCTCTTTGTTGAAGCGGACGATCATGCTTTGCACTTTCTTCGTGTCTTTATCGGCATCACCGGTGATCTTAATAATGGCGTCGTGCTCAAGCTGCGGGTACTTTTTCTTAAATGCCGTACGCAGCTCGTCCACCACCATATCGGCATGGGCGTTAGTCACGCAGAACACCAGCGTTTTTTGCTGCCCGGTGGGATCCAGGTATTTGGTTAACTCACCGCATACCGCGCGGTTAAACGCCGGGATCACCAGACCGCGGTTAAAATCGGCGACCTCAAAGTCCTGATCGTCAGCCAGCGTGTCGTTGATCAGCTCACCTTGCGGGTCCAGACGTTCCACCTGTTCCCCCTCGGAAAGATAGACCCCATCCTGCGCATTGCGGGTCACGATCTGAATGGGTGGATCCTGGTCGATCAGGTAGCCATCGATCACCGCCGTACGGTAGGTGTAGCGGTAAACCGGTTCACCGAAAATATCTACCGTATGCAGTGCTGGCGTGGCGGTCAGGGCAATTTTTACCGCGTCGAAGTGGTCGAGAATGCGACGATAGGCGGAAACGTAATCCAGCTGGCTGCGGAACTGCAGCTCGCCTTCGGTCTGCTCTTTATCCAGAATGTAGCCGCGGTGTGCTTCGTCAACCACAATGCAGTCGTAGCGGCCGACCGGCATAGGTTCATCGGATTGCAGCGTACGTTTGACCAGTGACTGAACCGTGGCAACGTGAATTTTGGTGCTGTCTTCCGGGAATTTATCCGTCAACCCTTTAATATCGAAAATGCTGTTAAAGGTGTCGCCGTTAATCCGTGTGTCTTCAAACGATCCCAGCGCCTGCTCGCCAAGCGAACGGCGATCGACCAGGAACAGGACGCGTTTGAAACGCTGCGACTGGATCAGGCGGAACATCAAGGCAATGGCGGTACGGGTTTTACCGGTTCCGGTCGCCATCGCCAGCAGGATTTGTTGCTGACCGTTAACTATCGCCTTCTCTACCGCGCGAACGGCGTCTTCCTGGTAATAGCGCAGCCCCAGCTCGCTCATCCCGGGGTTTTCGGTAAACCACTGATTGTGTTTCTGTGGGTCGCTGCCCAGCATATCCAGCAGCTCTTCCGGGCGATGCCACTCCGGCAGCGCTTTCGACATGTTGGTAGTGTGGCGGACGTCGCGATACCAGATGCCGCTTTTAGTCTTCATCGCCGCGCGGTATTCGCGCCCGTTGGTAGAGTAACAGAAGGGGATTTTAAAACGCTTTTCACCGCTGGTATCCTGCCAGCTGATTTCATAGTTCGGTACAGCTTCGTGTACTTCATCAGGAGCGTAGTGCTCCAGCAGCGTGTCGCGTAAGAAGGCGTTATCGAAGTATTTGCTGTAGCGGTAAGATTCGTTGAGCTTGCTGGGTACATCGGTATTTTTGCGTTTTGCTTCAACGACGGCAATGGGCTTAAGGCCAACGAACAGCACGTAATCGGCAAAGCCTGTTTTACCCGTTTCATCTGTACCCGTCGGCCATTCGGCTATCGCTTTGTTGACACCGGGTTCCGGTCGAGCGCCTTTGGCAAAGCGTAGCGTTTTGCTGTCGGCCTCCCAGCCCGCTTTACGCAGCTGTGCGTCTATAAGGAAGCGACTCTCTTCCTCACTGAGATTCAGTGTGCGCTTGATAGCCTGGTCGGTAATCTCTTTATGGTATGCCTTGCGCTCCCGTTCGTTCTGTTTTGCTAACTCGGCATTTTTGGCGGCGAGCTGTGCTTCCAGTGCGGCCACGCGAGCTTTGGTTTGTGCTTCGGTTTCCTGCTGTTTGCCTTCGAGAACGGCAATGTAACCATTGAGTGCAATTAATCGTTGCTGTTGAGCTTCCAGCTCCGCCTGGCTCTGTACTTTTTCCTGTGACTGCTGTTCCAACTGCTGTTTGAGCGTGAGGACTTCGGCGTGGTAGCGAGCCTCACCGTGCTCAGGTAGCACAAAAACCGGCACCGGGAAATCGTAATCTTTGGTCACCAACCGGTAGTACCAAACGGCAAGACGGAATCCGAGGCGCAAGCACATCTGGGCATCATCCAGGTCATTATGGTATTCGTGTACCGCCTGGTTACCAATTCGGCGCAATTTGTGGAATACAGAAAGGATGTTGTCATCAATAAAGGCAATTTTGCCTAATTCACGCAGAAGATCGTGTTGATTCTCACAGAGGGGCATATCCAGCAGCAGGCCAAGATGTTTAGCCGTCGCTTCACCAAACATACGCATTTTAATCAGCGTAGTGTTGGGGTCATCCGGGTAGTTATTTTCCGCCGCACAGGCGATGGCATAGGTGAAATCGTTGACACCCTTTAAGAACTCAAAATTAGATTTAGTCATCATTAAGTTTTAATCCATCGCTGTGCAAGCCTATCCATATAATTAAGGCTCATAACTATTTATCTTAACTTTCCGTATCTTTCCGAGCAATGACCAACGTCACAGCAACTGACTACTGACATAGGGCTGCCCCACTCTGGCAACCACTAGAAAACTTCAGGGGATTTCCCCAATACCAACATCTTCTCTTTGTCGCTAAGGTGAACCGGCAAAACCATGTCTCCGCTTACGCTTCAGGCTTGGCGGTAAGAACTTTCACATCACTTAGAACCATGATGACTAACCTTTCAGGGTTCGATGTGGTTACAAACATTATCGGACCGGGATATCCCTGCAATTTTACCTACATCAGTAGGTTGATGCAGATTGAATTAGGTTGACTTAAGTGGAATAAAAGATGTTTCCCCAATAATCAGAACCTAACAGCTCTGCCTCGGCAACGTGATCGGCATTCCTGCCCGCACCGCTCACTATCGCCCTACCAACCGCGCGCACTGCTGCCTGATACCATCAAAAATGCATTCCGCTAATTCGGCTGGGAACGAATTAGGTAGCAGTCCAATGACACGATCAATCACTCCCGGGGTTGTCGCCAGCAGCTCTTCAATAATGGATTCAACCTCCTGTTGACCTAACCCGGTTATTTCACCGTGTTTTATCCAATGGCGGCGTCGGATCTGGCTAAGCAGGTAATGGTTACTGTTCCCGCGAACGGCCATCGCCAGTTTGCACTTCTGCCAGGCTATCTGGTTATTGCCCGGGCCAATCAGCGGCCAGGCCGATAGCACATCGTACAGTGGCGTCAGGTGGTAACGATTTTGCGGTAAATGCGCAAGACTGAAATTCTTTGCGTGGCCATCTGTCGCGGCCAGCAGCCAAAAAATAATCTGCGCTTTAAAGAAGTGCCTGCGATCTGTTTCAGCCTGTTCCGAACGACTCAGAATTTCCATAATATCGGTAATACCGGGGCCACCATCTGATTGATACTTCCTCAGCGGCGAAACGCCCAGAGCCTGACACATATCCTCTTGCGGCAGTCGGATCCACCACTGTTTATCGCTTGATAGTTTTCTGTCAAAACGCTCAACGAGCAGTGCCTTTTGATCTTCAAACTGCGCAATATGGGTACTTGCTACCGGCACACCATAGTGTTCAACAATCAGGGAGCAGAGCCATTCATTCTCGATGGAAGTGCGCATATCAGCCCGCATGTTTCCTACCAGGCCTAGCGCTAATTTGAAAATATGCGTGGTCGGCGTATTTCCTTCAGGTAAACACCACTGGTTGTCATGCCACAGCAGCGCCGTTTTTTCCTGAGCGCCGGCGATGGATAAACGCAGATCGTCATCCTGACCCTGTCGCCCCGGTAACGTCGTGGCAGTATTGCGGAGCATTTCGGCGATTTGCGCCTCTGCCAGCGGGCGCTGCCTGATGGAAAATATATCAGCAGGTTGCTCACCGATATCGAGAAGCTGTATGGCGCCAACACAGTCACGGCCCAATTCGGCCAGTAAATCGAAAGGGTCCAGACTTTCGGTATGATAGCGCATAGCCAAACGTCGGCGGATCCCCTCGCTATCCGGCAGCAGGTTATCGAAATAATCGCGTACCACGCTACCGCGATAAGGCTGATTCCCCGGCGTGAAAGGCAAAGAAAGCGACAAAGGCCTGCCCTGACTATCTGCAATCCACTCAGGCAGATACTCCAGCCGATCTTCGCCTTTATGCTTTTCCCAGTATCCCACCGGAATACCGTTCATCCAGATAGCTAACCGTTGTTGCGAACGACGCATCTCGTCACCATTGTTCCCGTCTTGCAGGCGAGTCTATATGAGTTGTAGAGGTTTCTTCCGTTTCACATCCCGAAGAGGCAAGCTCTGAGGAAAGCACCATTTCAATCCCCAGCACATTGAACACCCTAAAAAGGCGCTCCAGACTGGCTGATGCAGGGTTTGACTCCAGGCGCGCATAGGTCTGCTGAGTGACGCCCAGCCTCTCCGAAACGTCTTTTTGCGTCAGACCTTTTGCTTTACGAAACCCCACCAGCAAAGGGCGTAGCTGGCTCAGTGTTTTTAACGGATAGACAGTATTCATAGATAGCGGCTCGTTGGCTTATCGCTGTACAGATTATAAGCTGTTTTGCTCACGTTACACCTTACAGGCTGTAAATGCAAAATACAGCTTATAAGGTGTTTTACAATCAATACAGCTTATAAGCTGTTAATTTGAAGAGCAAGCTAGCTGCGGAACGGAGTGCGGACTATGCAGTAGCCCTGGCAAAATTTACTCCGGGCATTGGCGGTCTTCTCTGATGCTCATCAGCGCAGATCGCATTAATACCCGCGCGATCCCTACCTCCATCCTGGAATGCCTTGATCCAGCAGATCCCAATAGAATGCAATTTTAATATTTAATATCAAATAGATAGATGTTAAAAAACATCAGGAAGATCCGGTTTTTACTGAAATGGGAAATGCGTCAATACAGAGTAAAAATAGGAAGGTAGTGGCGGCGTGCAGATCCCAGACACAAAAAAACCACCTTTCGGTGGCTTCTTGTTCGCGCGGTACTTAATGGTGCCGAAGGCCGGACTCGAACCGGCACGTATCTCTACGGTTGATTTTGAATCAACTGCGTCTACCGATTTCGCCACTTCGGCACTGAAGTAGTATGCGGAAAACGGGTGCATTATACCTTCCCGCGATCGTCACGCAACACTTATCCGTTGTTCAATGAGTTAAGTGTCGAAAAAAGCGCCGCAGCGCACGTTTGCCGGCCCTTCCTCGCCGCTTTCCCGCCCCGCCCGCTTCACAAACCTTGTGGCGCGTCACATTAATTATCACAACATGGTGTTGCACGACAAAACGCCGAGAAAACACAATAATAAGCAATTAATCATAAAGTTAAATAACAAAACCGTCCCAATCCCCACGCCGGCATTTGTGATAACTGTCGCTTACTTGTTAATCGCGATGGTTGAAGATGTTCCTCCATAACAAAAAATAACAGCTTCGCGGCGCCCCTGCCGCCGCCGGGGCCACAGGAGCGAACATGATCCCGTCTGAACGCCGCGATTACATCTATCGCTATGTGCATGAATACCAGCTGGCGAGCATCAGCGCGCTGTCGGAGCTGATGAGCGTCTCCCACATGACGGTGCGGCGCGATATCCGCGTGCTGGAAGAGCAAGGCAAGGTGGTCAGCGTCAGCGGCGGCGTGCGCCTGAGCGAGGCGCTGCGCCAGGAGCTGGCCTATTGCGAGAAGGCGCAGCTGCACCATCGCCACAAGCGCGAGATCGGCAAATACGCCGCCGGCTTGGTGGAAGACGGCCAGGTGGTCTATCTGGACGCCGGCACCACCACCTTCGAGATCGCCCGCAGCCTGGCGGAGCGCTTCAATCTAACGATCGTCACCAACGATTTCTCCATCATCCAGCACCTGATGAATCGCCCGCAGCTTAGCCTGTTCCACACCGGCGGCCAGGTGGATCAGCGCAACTACTCCTGCGTCGGCAACAGCGCTGCCATGCTGTTGCGCAGCCTGAATATCGACGTGGCCTTCATCAGCACCAGCTCCTGGGATCTGGAGCACGGCCTCTCCACGCCGCACGAGGAGAAGGTGCTGGTCAAGCAGGCGCTGCTGGAGGTCGCCCGCCGCCGGGTGCTGGTCTCCGACAGCAGCAAGTACGGCAAATACGGCATGTTCCGCGTCTGCCCGCTGGAGGCGCTGAGCGACATCATCTGCGACACCGCGCTGCCGCCGGAGGCGCAGCAGTTGCTGCGCGAGCGCGGTCTGCAACTGCACAACGTCCAACTCTGATAACAACAACGCTAGGGAAAGGAGCACCATATGAATATCGTCATCACCGGCGGCGCCGGTTTTCTCGGCCAGCGGCTGGCGAAAGCGCTGCTGCACGGCAGTTGCCCGCTGGCCTTCGACACGCTGATCCTGGCGGACATCACCCCGCCGCCCGCCCCGCTGCCGGATGCGCGCCTGCAGTGTCTGGCGCTCGATCTGTCGCAGCCCGGCGCGGCGGAGCGGCTGATCGACGCCGACTGCGGCGTGCTGTTCCACCTGGCGGCCATCGTCAGCAGCCATGCGGAGAGCGATTTCGATCTCGGCATGCAGGTCAATTTCGATGCCACCCGCCAATTGCTGGAAGCGGCGCGCCGCCGGGCGCCGGGCATGAAATTTATCTTCACCAGTTCGCTGGCGGTGTTCGGCGGTGAGCTGCCGCCGGTGATCGACGATCGCTGTGCGGTCACCCCGCAATCCTCCTACGGCGCGCAGAAGGCGATGTGCGAGCTGCTGATCAACGACTATGCGCGCAAAGGCTTCGTCGATGGCCGCGTGCTGCGCCTGCCCACCATCAGCGTGCGGCCGGGCAAGCCGAACAAGGCGGCCTCGTCGTTCGCCAGCGGCATCATCCGCGAACCGCTGCACGGCGAGCAGGCGGTGTGCCCGGTAGACACCGAGCTGGCGCTGTGGCTCTCCAGCCCGGCCGCGGTGGTGAGCAACTTCATCCACGCCGCCACGCTGCCTGCTTCGGCGTTCGGCGCGCTGCGCACGCTCAACCTGCCCGGCATCAGCGTGCGCGTGCGGGAGATGCTCGAAGCGCTGCGCGCGGTGGCCGGTGACGCCGTCGCCGCACGGGTGCGATTCGAGCCGGACGCCGCCATCAACCGCATCGTCGCCGGTTGGCCGGGCGAGTTCGACACCCGGCGGGCGCAGCAGTTGGGCTTCACCGCCGATGAAAGCTTCGAGCAGGCTATCCGCGCCTTTATCCGCGACGACATGCCGCAAGGCGGGGGCTGATCATGGCGATGTATACCCCAATCATCGGGCTGGCGGTGGCGGTGTTTGCGCTGATTTTCCTGGTGCTGCGCACCCGCGTGCATGCGCTGATCGCCATGCTGATCGCCGCCTCCATCGCTGGCATTACCGGCGGCATGGGCGCCACGCAAACCGTCGACGCCATCACCAAGGGCTTCGGCTCCACGCTCGGCAGCATCGGCATCGTCATCGGGCTGGGGGTGATGATGGGCCGGGTGCTGGAGGTCTCCGGCGCCGCCGAGCAGATCGCCTACAGCTTTATCAAATGGCTGGGCAAAAGGCGCGAGGAGTGGGCGCTGGCCATCACCGGCTATATCGTCAGCATCCCGATCTTCGTCGATTCGGCGTTCGTCATCCTTTATCCGCTGGTCAAGGCGCTGGCGAAAAAGGGCAAGCGCAACCTGCTGACGCTCGGCGTCGCGCTGGCCGGCGGGCTGATCCTCACCCACCACGCGGTGCCGCCGACGCCGGGGCCGCTGGGCGTGGCGGGCATCTTCGGCGTGGATATCGGCGCCATGATGCTGGCCGGGCTGGTGCTGGCCATCCCCTGCGTGATCGGCATCGTGCTGTATGCGCGCTGGCTGGGCGCGCGCTACCCGGACTTTATGCCGCAGGAAGAGGAAGCGCCGCAGGATCTGCGCGCCGCGCATCAGCAGTATCTGGCGGAGAAAGAGGGCAAGGCGCTGCCGAGCCTGATGTTGTCGCTGCTGCCGATCCTGACGCCGATCGGGCTGATCTTCGTCAACGCGGTCAACAACATGCTGGCCAAGCGCGAGGGCATGGGCTGGCTGGCGGAGAGCCTGTGGGGCCAAAGCTTCGCGTTTCTCGGCTCGCCGATGATCGCGCTGGCGATCAGCGTGCTGCTGGCGGTGTACACCCTGATGCCGCACGCCAACAAGCACGACACGCTGGAGCGGCTGGAAGAAGGCCTGCAGACCGCCGGCATCATCCTGCTGGTTACCGGCGCCGGCGGCGCGCTGGGGGCGGTGCTGCGCGAGAGCGGCGCCGGCACGCAGTTAGCGGAACAGGTCGCCGGGCTGCCGATCTCGCCGGTGCTGATCCCGTTCGTCATCGCCACGCTGGTGCGGGTGATACAGGGCTCCGGCACGGTGGCGATGATCACCGCCGCCTCTATCTCGGCACCGATCGTCAGCCTGCTGCCCGGCGTCAATATGCTGGCGGCGGCGCAGGCGGCCACCCTGGGCGCGCTGTTCTTCAGCTACTTCAACGACAGCATGTTCTGGGTGGTCAACCGCATGATGGGCATCAAGGACGTGCGCCAACAGATGATGGTGTGGTCGGTGCCCACCACTATCGCCTGGGCTATCAGCCTGTGCGGCGTGGTGTTGCTGGACTGGCTGCTGTAACGCTTCCTCCCCAACGTCAACCCCAGGGCGCGATCTGTCAGATCGCGCCCTTTTTTTCTTCTCCCTTTCACGCCCCTCACCACAAAACCGCAGATCCGATCACAATTTCACCAAATGCTGATTTTAAAGCCATATGAAAGAGAATAAGGTGAATAAATAAAATCAAATGAAAACAAAAGAAGGATAAACGCAATGAATGAAACAACCAGACGCATGGCCAGGTTGATCGACCTGAGCGCGGTGCAGGCCACCAATACCGAGGAAGACGTGCGCCACTGCGCCGCGTTGGCCAGCCGCTATCGCATCATCTCGGTACACGTGCTGCCGTGCTGGACGCGTTTCCTCAGCACCCTGCTGCCGGAGCGCGGCCAGGCGGACGTGATGATTGGCGGGCCGGTCGGCTTTCCCGGCGGCGGGCAGACCACCGATCTCAAGGTGCAGGAGGTGCGCCAGCTGATCGCCGAGGGCGCGCGCGAGGTCGATATGGTGGTGAACATCGGCAAGGTGCTGTCGGGGGATTACGACTATGTGCGCGAAGATCTGCGCCGGGTAGTCGAGGCCGCCGCGCCGGTGCCGGCCAAAGTCATTCTGGAGACGCACTATCTGAACGAGCAGCAGATCCGTCGGGTGTGCGATATCGCCGTCGAGGTCGGCATGGCCTGGGTGAAAACCTCCACCGGCTGGGCACCGACCGGTGCCACGGTAGAGAAAGTGGCGATCATCGCCGATCAGTTGCGTGGCCGCATCCCGATCAAAGGAGCCGGCGGCATTCGCGATCTGGACACGGTGCGCGCGTTGTATCGGCTGGGCGTACGTCGCTTTGGCATGAGCGCGGCGGCCACCCAGCGCGTGCTGGAGCAGCTCGAACAGGATCCAGGCCTGTTCCCGGAACTGAACGATAACTAAATCCTGCGCGATCCCAGCGCACGCTTCTGCGGGTGGCCCGCGCCATCCGCCACGGGAGTGATAACAATGAAAGATTTACTTCTTACCCTTGATATCGGCACCGGCAGCACCCGCGCCGGGCTGGTCACCAACACCGGGGAAATCCTTGGCTTCGCGCAGCGCGAGTACGAGCAGATCACGCCGCAGGCCGGTTGGTCGGAACAACCGCCTTCACTGTGGTGGCAGAGTGTCTGCCAATGTACGCAGGAGCTGTACGCGCGCTACGCCGAATACTGGCCGCGTATCGCCGCCGTCGGCGCCTGCGGGCAGATGCACGGCACAGTTTTGCTCGATGCCGACGGCGAGCTGGTCGTCGATCGCGCCATGCTGTGGAACGACAAACGCGCGCAGCCGCAGGTGGCGCGCTTTAGCCACCAACAGCCGCCGCAGCCCTGGCTTGAACTGTTGAACAATCCCCCCACCGCCGCCTGGCCGGCGTTCAAGTTGGCCTGGCTGCGCGAGCATCACCCATCGCAGTGGGAGCGCATCGCTACGGTGTTGATGCCGAAGGATTACGTCAATTTCCGGCTCTGCGGCGTACGCGCCACCGACTACAGCGAAGCCTCCTGCTATTACCTGATGGACAGCGCCACGCTGCAGTGGTCGCCAGAGGCGCTGCGGCAGTTCGGGCTGCGCGCCGATCAGCTGCCCGCCATCCATCTCTCCAGCGAGGTGATTGGCCACATTACGCCCGCAGCGGCACGCGTGACCGGTCTGCCGCCGGGGGTGCCGGTGGTAGTGGGCACGGCGGATATGGCCGCTACCCTGCTCGGCTCCGGCGTCTATCAGGCCGGCATCGCCTCCGACAGCACCGGCACCTCCACGCTGCTCACCGTGGTCTCGGAACACCCGCTGCTCTCCGCCGGCGTCAACAACCTGCACCTGGCCAACTCGGCCTGGGGCGGTTTTACCCTGCTCGATGCCGGTGGCGACGCCATGCGCTGGGCGCGTTCGGCGCTGAGCGCCGGCCAACTCAGCCATCAACAGATGCTTGATATGGCGGCCGAGGTGCCGCCGGGCGCCGAAGGGCTGCTGTTCCTGCCCTACCTGACCGGCGAGCGGCTGGCGGAACACACCAACTCGCGCGCGCAGTTCTTCGGCCTGCAGCGCAAGCATAGGCAGCCGCATCTCTACCGCGCGGTGCTGGAAGGCGTAGCGCTGGCCTCCCTGCGTAATCTGCAGCAGCTCAGGCGCCACGCGCAGGAGCCGGAGGCAATGATCGCTTCGGGCGGCGGCGCACGCAGCCCGCTGTGGCTGCAGATCAAGGCCTCGGTCTACAACCTGCCGTTGCTGCAGACGCGCAATCAGGAGAACGGCACCACCGGCTGCGCGATCGTCGCCGGGGTCGGCGTCGGGCTGTTCAGCAGTTTCGCCCAGGGGGTGAGCCGCACCGTCAGCATCGAGCGCGAATTTACCCCCGATCCGCGCCAGCACGAACACTACCTGCGCTGCTTCGAGCTGTTCGAACAGCTCTACCGCCAGGCGCAACCCCTCTACGAACAGCTTGACGTTATTAGCTCGTTCTCTTTTTCTCCGGATGAAGGAACACCGCAATGAGCGACTCTCTGATTAACAAGGGCGACATCGCGCAGCACGCCGCGGCCGAAAGTATCGACCGCAGCGCTTATCTGCCCGCCACGCCCTGGCTACAGCTGATGCTGGTCTGCTGCCTGTTCGCCCTGTGGGGCATGGCCGGCAACCTGAACGATATTCTGATCGCCCAGTTCAAGAAGGGGTTCGATCTGTCGGATACCCAAACCGCGCTGGTGCAGTCGATCTTCTTCCTCGGCTACTTTGTGATGGCGCTGCCCGCCGCAGCGGTGATCAAACGCTACTCGTACAAGGTGGCGATCGTGATCGGCCTGTGCCTGTACGCACTCGGCTGTTTCCTGTTTATTCCTGCGGCGCAGATCATGACCTACGGTGCTTTCCTGGCCTGCCTGGGGGTGATCGCTACCGGGCTGTCGTTCTTGGAAACCTCCGCCAATACCTACTCCAGCCTGCTGGGGCCGCTGGAAACCTCCACCCAGCGCATCAACTTCTCGCAGATCTTCAACTCGCTGGGGATCATTTTTGGCGTCTTGATCGGCCAGCAACTGGTGTTCGGCAAAAACGATCCCAGCCACGCCGAGCTGCTGCAAATGCCACCGGCGGCGGCCGAAGCGGCACGCACCCAGATGGTGTCGCAGGTGGTCACGCCTTATCTGATCATCGGCAGCGTGCTGATCGTGTTGGCGCTGATCTTCGTGGCGGTGAAATTCCCCGCCTGCAAAACCCAACGTTCGCACCAGGGAGCGGGCAAGCCGCTGATGCAATCGCTGAAGATCCTGCTGGCGCTGCCGCGCTTCCGATTGGGGGTGCTGTCGCAGTTCCTGTATGTCGGCGCGCAGGTAGGGCTGTGGAGTTTCACCATTCGTTTTGTGCAAATGATTGAACAGGGCGCAACCGAGCATTCGGCCACCTACTGGCTGCTGGCCACGCTGGTCTGTTACTCGGCCGGCAAGGTGGTCACCACCGCGCTGATGAAAAAGTTCAGCCCGGCGCGGTTGCTCGGCGTGTTCTGTTCGGTATGCGTGCTGCTGTTGCTGCTGGCCGTCAACATCCAAAGCCTGCTGGCGGTGGTGGCGATCATGGGCGTTAACTTTTGTATGGCGCTGTGCTGGCCAACCAACTTTGGCCTGACGATCAAAGGGCTGGGCGAAGAAACTCAGGTGGCCGGTTCGATCGTGGTGATGTCGATCATCGGCGGCGCGGTGGTGCCGTTACTCATGGGCATCATCTCCGATCTCAACGGCGGCGATATGCAGATCGCCTTCGCAGTACCGCTGGTCTGCTTCGCCTACGTCGCCTTCTATGGCTTCTACTGCGCGCGCAAGGGGATTTGATATGGCACACCGGATTAACGGATTGATGCACGTCGGTCTGCGCTGCGCCGATATCGAACGTGCCGCCGGCTTCTATCGCTCGCTCGGTTTCGAACCCCGGCAAACGTTGGCGCTCGGCGGCCCCGTCGCCGTACAGTTTTTGCAGTTGGGTGAGCTAACGCTGGAGTTATACCAGTTACCTGACGAAGGGCTGACTCGCTCCCCTAGCGCCTATGGTATCGACCATATCGCTTTGCGGGTCATCGATCTGGCGGCCACGCAGCGTTGGCTGGCGGAGCTGGGGTATCCGGTGATTGAAGGGCCGACGCTGCAGCCCAGCGGTGCCAACGGCGTGCGTTATCTGATGATCGCCGGGCCGGACGGCGAGCGGGTGGAGTTCAGCCAGCCGCTGTAATGTTTCTTCCCCCATAGCACAAGGCCCGATGGCTGTGATAAGCCATCGGGCCTCATTCGATTTTTTGTCAGCACACGAGCCTTTACCGCCATAGCCATGCGCCTTATCGGCCATCGCCCACATTCCCTCAAGCGCCCTACCAGGCTGCGCCAAATAATCCCCAACCGCAATGGCAACACTGCAAATAATTGCATATCCATGTGTCAGCCAATAAAGAATGAGTTTACTTAACATTGCAGGAACAATATTTTTTCATTTATGGTAGTCATGACTGGAATAAGCCAATGGGAACGGGGTTGTCAGGGGATAGATGTTATTTCTTTAGATGGGATTTTATCTGGAACCAACAGAAAATAGCGTGCATACGTAACAAAACAGCAACCCAAAGCTAAAAACCAGCAGAGAACACTTGCCTCTGCTGAGTTGATAGCTTTAAGATGGTGTAAGAAAATTTTCCCTGGTGTTGGCCGATCTTGGCAGCCTGACCCTACGAGGTCAGGTTTTTTTTATGTTTTTTTCGTCGAAAATTGACTAGAAAAGTGTATCGCCTTAGGGAGTTAGAAGCTAGTTAGACTAAAGTATAGTACCCAACTAGACCTTTATCAGTTCAGTTGGGTTATTATTTCACATAGCAGAAATCAGGTGCCAGCACTATTTTTCGCTCTGTATCTCAGCAGCCACGGCGTTCTACCATGGCCACCATACACCGCTCATTTTACTCAGCAACCCAACATACCCGCAGAGCCGTCGAGAAATAGCACCGGTCCTGTCATTAAAATAATGTGATCTCTATCAGATATTTTTAATATCGCATTTTACCACTGCATGACGACAGGTCCGAGGACGTACTGTAGAAATCACACCAGCCGCTCTTTTCACTCCTATTCCTCTGCCGGACGGCAAATCCATGCCCTATCGACACCCCCCAGTAACAAATAGTAAGAATTAATTTATTAAAATAATAAAATCCACCTAAATTATAACGTCAATAATTAATATTTCACCATGGCAGATACGGCTCGGCAGTCATTGATAGTCAATCCTCTCCAGCCTTTAATCGGCCAAGCCGTTCAATCTCGTCGACCTGCTTTGTTCACCGTTCAATTGCCCTGAAGCTGCCTCGCAGCACGGCATAATAAGGTTAGCGCCGATCGCTTAAAAAGCCTTATCATTCTCATGCACCGGCATGCTCGTAGTGAAACTTCTCTGATGTTACTGGATAAAGTTATTTCTCTTAATTTATTCAAAGGTAACATTATGTTTAATATTTACAGCACCAACTACGCATCAATGAGCACCGAAAAATCAGCAGATCTTTATGTTTTAAGGAAAAACGTCTTTAAAGACAGGCTGCAATGGGCCGTGAACTGTTCAGACGGCAAGGAGCTGGATGAGTTTGATAATGATAAGACAAACTATATATTTGGCGTAAAGGACAACATGATAATTTGTGGTACGAGGATGATTGATATGAAACACAAGAATATGCTGAACAGCGCATTTTCCTCTTTCTTTCATGACGTCGTCATTCCAGAGGGGAATTTCATCGAGTCCACACGATTTTTCGTCGATAAGGAAAGGACCCAGTCTCTGTTGGGCCGCCGGTTCCCTGTGACCCTGGCGCTGTTCTTGTCGCTGATCAACTATGCGCGGCAACACGGTTATGACGGCATATTGGCAGTCTCCAGCCACCCGATGTTGCATATCATCAAAAGCTCCGGCTGGAACGTCACGCAGTTGAAGACAGGCATGTCGGAAAAGAACGAGCCCGTTCATTTGCTGTTGGGCCACGTTGACCGTCAGAGCCAAGAGGCATTAAAAAACAGAATATTCAAAAAGTTGAATACGCAAGACGAGCACATGCTAAACGCCTGGCCGTTGAGCGACGAACCTTCGTTCTAATCACCCCACCGGTTTAATCAGCTGAAGTTCCATCCCTAAACGGATAGCATGCCGGGCATTCGCCACTCCCAGTTTTTTGACAATGTTCCCCATATGAAACTTGATGGTGCAGGTTTTGATCCCCAGGATCATGCCCATTTCCTGGTAGGTTTTCCCCACGCTGGCCCAATAGAGGATCTCGTTTTCTCTCTCTGTAAAACGGGCGTTTTTTTCCTGGCGCGCGGTGTTTTTTTCCGACAGTGAAGTCAGCGTTAAATACATCTCATGGGTCGATGCCAGCAGCAACGAAATATCGCCTTTATGCTGATTCAGCATCTGCATGGTTTCCGCCTTGCGCTCGGCAGCGAGGGTAAAGGAAAGGGTCACCAGATTATTATTAAAGTCATGCAATACGAAGGTATAGCCATCGGCTACGCCGAATTCGCGTGCTTGCTCGAACAACTCAGAAAAACGGAAGCCGGCGCCAGCCATGAGATTCTCATCCCAGGCGAAAGGTGTCAAACGATTGAGCGCCGTAATGACCACCGGATCGGTATATTGCAGCCCTTGCTCTTTATATTGCTTTACCCATTCACCGGGATAATTGGTGACGCCAAAGATACATGACATATCTTTCTTGGATAACACCACGTAGGCCCAGATAAGCTCGCCGAAATCGCCTAATGCTGCTTCCAGATGCTTGCTGATAATGTGACTGATATTTTCTTCATATTCCATTAACTGCCTGCCCCGCTACCCAATACACCGCAGGGTAGACTATACCAAAAAGGATCGGTGCGCCGTAACCTTCGCATCTCGCACGGATAATGCCCGCTGGAATATTGCCAGCGGCGGCCGGCAAGCGCTTTGCCTGCCGCCGATGCGCGGGGTATATTAGCCGCACGTCCATTGTGCCTGTCAGGAGTGAATGAGTGAGCATGTTCGCAGAAGAGCGCCAGGAAAAACTCCTCGCCATTCTCAAGGAGAAGCGCAAGCTCTCCGTGGGGGAAATGAGCTCGCGCTTTAACGTCTCCGGCGCCACCATCCGCACCGATCTGCGCATTCTGGAAGACGCCGGCATGCTGACGCGCACCCACGGCGGCGCCATTCTGCGCACCCGCGCCAGCTTCGAGGTCGGTTCCGATCAGCGTGAAGAGGTGAACCTCAGCGCCAAGGAGCAAATCGGTCAACTGGCCGCCGGCCTGGTGGAAGACGGCGACATCATCGTATTGGACACCGGCACCACCACCCTGCAGATCGCCCGCCATCTACGCCAGCGCCGCAACCTGACCGTGGTCACCAACGATTTCATGATCGCCAAGAGTCTGGAAGACGTCGAATCTATCCAGATCATCCTGCTGGGCGGCATCGTCAAAAAGGGTTATCACTGCGCGGTCGCCATCAACGGCCGTTCGCTGCTGGATACGCTGAACATCGACAAAGCTTTTATGGGCGCCAACGCGCTATCACTGAAACAGGGCGCCTGCGTGGCCGACATCATGCTGGCCGAAACCAAGCGCGCGATGGTGGAGCATGCCAATCAGGTGATCGTGGTGTGCGATCACTCCAAGCTGAGCAACACCTCGCTGGCGCAGTTCGCCTCCCCTGCCCAGATCGACACCCTGGTGCTGGATCGCCTGCCGGAAGACGCGCAGGCCTATCAGGATGCCGGCATTGCGCTGCTGAGCGTCGGCTGATCCCCCCAACAAAAAAGGCGCGGCCCCGCGGCCACGCCTTTCTTCACTACCGATCGCCCCGCTACTTGCGTTTGAGCAGCATATACACGCTGATCAGCAGGAACAGCATGCTCGGCAGCAGCGCGCCCAGCACCGGCGGCATGCTATACACCAGGCTCAGCGGGCCGAAGATCTGATCCAGCACGTAGAACAGGAAGCCGAAGCTGATGCCGGTCACCACGCGGATGCCCATCGGCACGCTGCGCAGCGGGCCGAAGATGAACGACAGCGCCATCAGCATCATCACCGCCACCGACAGCGGCGAGAAGATTTTGCTCCACATGTTGAGCTGGTAACGGCTGGCCTCCTGGCCGCTCTGCTTCAGGTACTTCACGTAGTTGTGCAGCCCGCTGATGGAGAGCGAATCCGGATCCAGCGCCACCACGCCCAGCTTGTCCGGGGTCAGGTTGGTTTTCCATTCGCCGGTCAGCGTCTGGGTGCCGGTCACCTGTTTCGGGTCGGTCAGATCCGAGGTATCCACCTGCGAAAGCTGCCACACTCCGTTCTCGAAGCTGGCGGTGGCGGCATAGCGCACCGTCTCCAGGCGACGCTGATCGTTGAAGTGGTAGATGTTCACGCCGGAGAGTTCTTTATCGCCGGAGACGCGCTCGATGTAGATGAAGTCGTTGCCGTCCTTCGCCCACAGCCCGCTCTTGGTGGAGAGCAGCGAGCCGCCGTACATCTGCTGGGCGCGGTAGTTGCGCGCCATCTGCTCGCCCTGCGGTGCCACCCACTCGCCGATCGCCATGGTCAGCAGCACCAGCGGAATGGCGGTTTTCATCACCGAGCCGGCGATCTGCAGGCGGGTGAAGCCGGAAGCCTGCATCACCACCAATTCGCTGCGCGTCGCCAGTTGGCCCAGGCCGAGCAGCGCACCAAGCAGCGCCGCCATCGGGAAGAAGATCTCGATGTCTTTCGGCACGCTCAGCAGGGTGTACATGCCGGCGCTCAGCGCGGTGTATTCGCCCTGGCCGACCTTGCGCAGCTGATCGACGAACTTGATGATGCCGGACAGCGACACCAGCATGAACAGCGTCATGATGATGGTGTTGAAAATCGTTTTACCGATATACCGGTCTAATACGCCAAACATCAGGCCGCTCCTCTCAGGCGTGCGCGCAGCTTGCGCATCGGCACGGTATCCCACAGGTTCAGCGCCAGCGCGATCGCGAAGTAAACGCCGTTAACCAGCCACAGCCACAGCATCGGATCCAGCTTGCCCTTGCCGGCGTTGGAGCGCAGCGAGGTCTGCAGCAGGAAGAAGATCAGATACAGCAGGATGGCCGGCAGCATGCTCAGCACGCGGCCCTGACGCGGGTTCACCACGCTGAGCGGCACCACCAGCAGCGCCATCAGCGCCACCGACACCACCAGCGTCAGGCGCCAGTGGAACTCGGCGCGCGCATCCGGATCGTCGGACTCCCACAGCGTCTGCATCGACATCTGTTCGGATTCGGTGTTGTCCGCCGCCACGGTGCGGTGGCCAATCACCGCCTTGTAGTCGTTGAAGTCGGTAATGCGGAAGTCGCGCAGCAGCGCGGTGCCTTCAAAGCGGGTGCCCTTGTCGAGCGTCACCACCTGCGAGCCGTCTTTCTGCTGCACAATGTTGCCGTGCTCGGCCACCACCACCGACGGGCGTTGGTTGCCGTTTGGCCGCAGCTGCGCCAGGAACACGTCGTTGAAGGTGCTGCCCTTCACGTTGCCGATAAACAGCACCGCGTTGCCGTCCTGCGAGGGTTTGAACTGCCCTTCCGCCAGCCCGGCGATGCTCGGGTTGGCCTTGGCTTCGTTCACCACCACGTCCTGATAGCGCGAGGCCCAGGGGCCGGCCCAAAACACGTTCACCGCCGCGATCGCAGAGGTGAACAGCGCCAGGATCATGGCGGCGATAATCAGGGTGCGTTTGCCCAGCCCGCAGGCGTGCATAACGGTGATTTCGCTCTCGGTATACAACCGCCCAAGCGTCATCAGCAAGCCGAGAAACAGGCTCAACGGCAGGATGAGCTGCGCCATTTTTGGCACGCCCAGCGCCAGCAGGGAGAGGACTAAGTTTGTCGGGATATTGCCGTCCACCGCATCGCCCAACACCCTGACCAGGTTCTGACAAAAGAAGATCAGAAGCAGGATGAACAGGATGGCGATTTGGCTCTTGAGCGTTTCCCGTACCAGATATCTTATGATGATCACGCTTATTACGCCTGTGAAAACTTGTCTTTTTGCAGGAAAATCGATAATTTCATCGCTAATCCGCCATTTATTCTCATCATATGGCAACCTTCACAGCTAAAATAGTATTACAACATCAAGCCGTTTGGGTGTCCTATAGGAACTTGCTTATAGTCGCCAAAACAGAGCAATTTACGCCGTTCAGGTTAACATAATCCGTTAACTCAAATAGCGGGAGATCGTTACGGAGTCGGTTATTCTAGCCGTAGCGTCCGCCTTTGTCTTTAAGATTCAGGAGAGTGCATGGAGTTCAGTGTAAAAAGCGGTAGCCCGGAAAAACAGCGCAGTGCCTGTATTGTAGTCGGCGTTTTCGAACCGCGCCGCCTGTCCCCTATCGCAGAACAACTCGACAAAATCAGTGATGGTTATATCAGCGCATTGCTGCGCCGTGGCGAACTGGAAGGCAAGGTCGGGCAGACGCTGCTACTGCACCATGTGCCCAACATTCTCTCCGAGCGCATCCTGCTGATCGGCTGCGGCAAAGAGCGCGAGCTCGATGAGCGCCAATACAAGCAGGTGATCCAGAAAACCATCAATACCCTCAACGACACCGGCTCGATGGAAGCGGTCTGCTTCCTGACCGAGCTGCATGTAAAAGGCCGCAATACCTATTGGAAAGTGCGTCAGGCGGTGGAAACCGCCAAAGAGACGCTCTACACCTTCGATCAGTTGAAAAGCAACAAGGTGGAGCCGCGTCGTCCGCTGCGCAAAATGGTGTTCAACGTGCCGACCCGCCGTGAGCTCACCAGCGGCGAACGCGCTATCCAGCACGGCCTGGCGGTGGCTTCCGGCATCAAGGCGGCCAAAGATCTCGGCAACATGCCGCCGAACATCTGTAACGCCGGCTACTTGGCCTCGCAGGCCCGCCAGTTGGCGGACGCCTTCAGCACCCACATCACCACCCGCGTCATCGGCGAACAGCAGATGAAAGAGCTGGGCATGAACGCCTATCTGGCGGTCGGCGCCGGTTCGCAGAACGAATCATTGATGTCGGTGATGGAATATAAGGGCAACCCAAATCCGGACGCTAAGCCGATCGTGCTGGTAGGCAAAGGGCTGACCTTCGACTCCGGCGGCATCTCGATCAAACCGGCCGACGGCATGGACGAGATGAAATACGACATGTGCGGCGCGGCGACCGTGTACGGCGTGATGCGCGTGGTGGCGGAGCTGAACCTGCCGCTGAACGTGATCGGCGTGCTGGCCGGCTGTGAAAACATGCCGGGCGGCCGGGCGTATCGTCCGGGCGACGTGCTGACTACCATGTCCGGCCAGACCGTCGAGGTGCTGAACACCGACGCCGAAGGCCGCCTGGTGCTGTGCGATACCCTGACCTACGTCGAGCGCTTCGAGCCGGAGCTGGTGATCGACATCGCCACCCTGACCGGCGCCTGCGTGATCGCCTTGGGCCACCACATCACCGGCCTGATGTCGAACCACAACCCGCTGGCGCACGAGCTGCTGGGCGCTTCCGAGCAGGCCGGCGACCGCGCCTGGCGTCTGCCGATGGCCGACGAGTACTACGAGCAATTGGACTCCAACTTCGCCGACATGGCGAACATCGGTGGCCGCCCTGGCGGCGCCATCACCGCCGCCTGCTTCCTGTCGCGCTTCACCCGCAAGTACACCTGGGCGCACCTGGATATCGCCGGCACCGCCTGGCGTTCCGGTAAAGCCAAGGGCGCGACCGGCCGCCCGGTGGCGCTGCTGTCTCAGTTCTTGCTCAACCGTGCAGGCCTGAACGGCGACGATTAAATCTGAGCGGTAATTCAGGTATAATCCCAAGGGGCACAGCATGCTGTGCCCCTACATTTTTTTATCGGCAGCGGTGGATCCTTAATGAAACAGGCGACGTTTTATTTGCTCGACAACGCGGAACCGTCTGGTGCGCTCAGCGCCCATGAGGCCGTGGCCTGCGCCGTTGCCGCCAACGGCTTCCGTTCCGGCAAACGGGTGCTGATCGCCTGCGAGAGCCAGGAGCAGGCCCAGCGGCTGGACGAAGCGCTGTGGCAGCGCGAGCCGCATGAGTTCGTGCCGCACAACCTGGCCGGCGAAGGGCCGCACTACGGCGCGCCGGTGGAACTGTGCTGGCCCGGCAAGCGCAGCAACGCCCCGCGCGATCTGCTGATCGCCCTGCTGCCGCAGTTTGCCGATTTTGCTACCGCTTTCCATGAAGTGGTAGACTTCGTTCCTTACGAAGACACTCTGAAACAGTTGGCGCGCGACCGTTACAAGGCCTATCGCAGCGTCGGCTTCCATTTGACCACGGCTACGCCGCCAACTCACTGAATACGATAAAGAATGGAAAAGACAAACAGTCAGCTCGACACCGCATACGACCCAAAACAGATCGAACAGAAGCTGTACGATCACTGGGAGAATCAGGGTTACTTCAAGCCGAACGGCGACACCAGCCAGGAAAGCTTCTGCATCATGATCCCGCCGCCGAACGTCACCGGCAGCCTGCACATGGGCCACGCGTTCCAGCAGACCATCATGGACACCATGATTCGCTATCAGCGCATGCAGGGTAAAAACACCCTGTGGCAGGCGGGCACCGACCACGCCGGCATCGCCACCCAGATGGTGGTGGAGCGCAAGATCGCCGCGGAAGAAGGCAAAACCCGCCACGACTACGGCCGTGACGCGTTTATCGACAAAATCTGGCAGTGGAAGGCGGAGTCCGGCGGCACCATCACCCGCCAGATGCGCCGTCTGGGTAACTCCGTGGACTGGGAGCGCGAGCGCTTCACCATGGACGAAGGCCTGTCGAACGCGGTGCGCGAAGTGTTTGTCCGTCTGCACAAAGAAGACCTGATCTACCGCGGCAAGCGCCTGGTGAACTGGGATCCGAAGCTGCGCACCGCCATCTCCGATCTGGAAGTGGAAAACCGCGAATCCAAAGGTTCCATGTGGCACCTGCGCTACCCGCTGGCCGACGGCGCGAAAACCGCCGAGGGCAAAGACTACCTGGTGGTCGCCACCACCCGTCCGGAAACCGTGCTGGGCGATACCGGCGTGGCGGTCAACCCGGAAGATCCGCGCTATAAAGACCTGATAGGCAAAGAGATCATTCTGCCGCTGGTCGGCCGCCGCATCCGCATCGTCGGCGACGAACACGCCGATATGGAAAAAGGCACCGGCTGCGTGAAGATCACCCCGGCGCACGATTTCAACGACTACGAAGTCGGCAAACGCCACGGCCTGCCGATGATCAACATTCTGACCTTCGACGGCGACATCCGTCAGGAAGCGGAAGTGTTCAACACCCTGGGCGAAGTCTGCACCGACTACTGCAACGAGATCCCGGCCGAGTTCCGCGGCCTGGAGCGCTTCGCGGCGCGTAAAGCGGTGGTTGCCGCCTTCGATAATCTGGGCCTGCTGGACGAGATCAAACCGCACGACCTGACGGTGCCTTACGGCGACCGCGGCGGCGTGGTGATCGAGCCGATGCTGACCGACCAATGGTACGTGCGCACCGCGCCGCTGGCCAAAGTGGCGGTGGAAGCGGTCGAACAGGGCGAAATCCAGTTCGTGCCGAAGCAGTACGAAAACATGTACTTCAGCTGGATGCGCGACATTCAGGACTGGTGCATCTCGCGTCAGCTGTGGTGGGGCCACCGCATCCCGGCCTGGTATGACGTGAACGGCAAAGTCTACGTGGGCCGCAGCGAAGAAGAAGTGCGCAGCGAGAACAACCTGGGCGCCGACGTGGTGCTGACCCAGGACGAAGACGTGCTGGACACCTGGTTCTCGTCCGGCCTGTGGACCTTCTCTACCCTGGGCTGGCCGGAGCAGACCGAGGCGCTGAAAACCTTCCACCCGACCAGCGTGATGGTCAGCGGCTTCGACATCATCTTCTTCTGGATCGCGCGCATGATCATGCTGACCATGCACTTCATCAAGGATGAAAACGGCAAGCCGCAGGTGCCGTTCAAGACCGTCTACATGACCGGTCTTATCCGCGACGACGAAGGCCAGAAGATGTCCAAGTCAAAAGGCAACGTGATCGATCCGCTGGACATGGTCGACGGCATCTCGCTGGAAGATCTGCTGGAAAAACGCACCGGCAACATGATGCAGCCGCAGCTGGCGGAGAAAATCCGCAAGCGCACCGAGAAGCAGTTCCCGAACGGCATCGAGCCGCACGGCACCGACGCCCTGCGCTTCACCCTGGCGGCGCTGGCCTCGACCGGCCGCGACATCAACTGGGACATGAAGCGCCTGGAAGGCTACCGCAACTTCTGTAACAAGCTGTGGAACGCCAGCCGCTTCGTGCTGATGAACACCGAAGCGCACGACTGCGGCTTCAACGGCGGCGAGAAAGTGCTGTCGCTGGCGGATCGCTGGATCCTGGCCGAATTCAACCGCACGGTGAAAGCCTACCGCGAAGCGCTGGACACCTACCGCTTCGATCTGGCGGCCAACATTCTGTACGAATTCACCTGGAACCAGTTCTGCGACTGGTATCTGGAGTTGACCAAGCCGGTGGTGAGCAACGGCAGCGAAGCGGAACAGCGCGGCACCCGCCACACGCTGATCACCGTGCTGGAAGCGCTGCTGCGCCTGGCGCACCCGATCATTCCGTTTATCACCGAAACCATCTGGCAGCGCGTGAAGCCGCTGACCGGCACGACCGCAGACACCATCATGCTGCAGCCGTTCCCGGCCTACGACGCCGCGCTGGAAGACGAGCAAGCGCTGAACGATCTGGAGTGGATCAAGCAAACCATCATCGCCGTGCGCAACATCCGCGCCGAGATGAACATCGCGCCAAGCAAAGCGCTCGACGTGCTGCTGCGCAACTGCAGCGCCGACGCCCAGCGCCGCGTGCAGGAGAACCAAAGCTTTATCGCCCGTCTGGCGCGCCTGGAATCCATCGCGCTGCTGCCGGCCGGTGAGAAAGGCCCGGTCTCCGTCACCAAGCTGGTGGACGGCGCCGAGCTGCTGATCCCGATGGCCGGTTTCATCGACAAGGACGCCGAGATCGCGCGTCTGGCGAAAGAGATGGGCAAACTGGATGCGGAAATCGCTTCGATCGAAGGCAAGCTGGCGAACGAAGGCTTCGTGGCGCGCGCGCCGGAAGCGGTAGTCGCCAAAGAGCGCGATCGTCTGGCGGCCTGCAAAGAAGGCAAAGTGAAGCTGCAGGAACAGCAGGCGACCATCGCCGCGCTGTAATCCACCGGCTCACGCCAACGCCTGAAAAACAGCGGGGTCTTCCCCGCTGTTTTTTTATCGCCGTTGCATCCGGGCCGGGTTAGGTGTTATTACAAGATATTACTGCTGCAGGGACGCCGCCGGGAAATAATCCCCGGCGCGTTTCGTGCTGCGATAAAAACGAAAAACGAACGTGGTCTCTTTCAATGGCGAGTGTAAACATGACAACAGCAACCCCGGCGCGCCTGCTGGTGCGCCCCATCACGGCGGAAGACAATGCCGCCATTGCTCACGTCATTCGCGAAGTCTCCGCCGAGCACGGCCTGACGGCGGATAAAGGCTATACCGTCTCCGATCCCAATCTGGACGCCCTGTATCAGCTCTACAGCCTGCCGCGCAGCGCTTACTGGGTGATCGAGGTAGACGGCCAGGTCGCCGGCGGCGGCGGCATCGCGCCGCTGCAGGGCGGCGCAGACGATATATGCGAATTGCAGAAGATGTATTTCCTGCCGGTGTTGCGCGGCAAGGGATTGGCGAAACGCCTGGCGCTGCAGGCGCTGGATTTCGCCCGCCAACACGGCTTCCGCTGTTGTTACCTCGAAACCACCGCCAGCCTGACGCAGGCCGTTGCGCTGTACGAACATCTGGGCTTCGAACACATCGACCACGCGATGGGTGCCACCGGCCACGTCGATTGCGAAGTCACCATGCTGAAAACGCTGTAATCGCCCCTGCCTCATATCCCGGCGCAGCTTGCTGCGCCTTTTTATTAATATCGCAATCAATCAGTAAAACTCGCTATAACGCCGTTTTTCAAGCAGATAAACTGACGTTAAAAACCACGACGTAAATTTAATGTGAGGTTCGTTAATAAATTAACGATCGCAAATTGACCGCTTTTTCCCCCGCGTTACTCTGCCAGTATCCCAATCGCGCACGGAGAGCTGTCATGTCGGAAAATACCTTTGATTACATCATTGTCGGCGCCGGTTCCGCCGGCTGCGTGCTGGCGGCGCAGCTGATCCGCCGCACCCAGGCGCGGGTGCTGCTGCTGGAAGCCGGCGGCGACGACAATAACCTGTTCATCAAGATGCCGGCCGGCGTGGCCAAGATCATCGCCAAAAAGAGCTGGCCCTACGAAACGGAGCCGGAACCGCACGCCAACAACCGCCGCATGCAGATCGCACAGGGCAAGGTGCTGGGCGGCAGCAGCTCGGTCAACGGCATGATCTACCTGCGCGGCCAGCCGCAGGACTACGACGACTGGGCCGAGCGCTATGGCTGCGCCGGCTGGAGCTACCGGGAAGTGCTGCCCTATTTCAAACGCGCCGAGGCCAACGAAAGCCTGTCGGACGACTACCACGGCGCCGACGGGCTGCTGCCGGTCAGCGAAAACCGCTACCGCCACCCGCTCAGCATGGCGTTTATCCGCGCCGGCCAGGAGCTGAACCTGCCCTACCGCAACGACTTCAACGGCGACAGCCAGCACGGCGTCGGTTTCTACCAAACCACCACCCACAACGGCGAACGCGCCAGCACCGCCCGCACCTACCTGAAGGCGGTGCGCGACGAACGGCGACTGGTGGTGAAACTGAACGCGCTGGCGCACCGGCTGACCTTCGAGGGCAACGTCGCCACCGGCGTGGTCTACAGCCAGAACGATGGCGCAGAAGTCACCGCGCACGCCACCAAAGAGGTGATCGTCAGCGCCGGCGCGGTCGGTTCGCCGAAGCTGCTGATGCTGTCCGGCATCGGCCCGCGCGACCACCTGCAGCAGCTGGGCATCGAGGTGCGAGCGGATCTGCCGGTGGGCAAAAACTTCCACGACCATCTGCATATGTCGATCAACGTCAGCACCCGCGAGCCGATCAGCCTGTTCGGCGCCGATCGCGGCCTGCAGGCGCTGAGCCACGGCGCGCAGTGGCTGGCGTTTCGCAGCGGCGTGCTCTCGTCCAACGTGCTGGAAGGCGCCGCCTTCACCGACAGCCAGGGCGACGGCCGGCCGGACGTGCAGATCCACTTCCTGCCGCTGCTGGACAGCTGGGACGACGTGCCCGGCGAGCCGCTGCCGAACATTCACGGCTTCACGCTCAAGGTCGGCTACCTGCAGCCGAAGGCGCGCGGCGAAGTGCTGCTGCGCAGCAGCAACCCGCGCGCTCCGGTCAAGCTGCACGCCAACTACCTCGGCCACCCGGACGATCTGGCCGGCAGCGTGCGCGCGGTGAAGTTCGGCCTGGGCTTCCTGCAAACCGCGGCGCTGAAGCCGCTGATCAAGGATCTGCTGATGCCGCAGCCGGAGTGGACGCGCGACGAGGCGCAGCTGGAAGAGTTCGTGCGCAACTTCTGCAAGACGGTGTATCACCCGGTGGGCAGCTGCCGCATGGGGCCGTCGCCGCAGGACGCGGTGACCGATCCGCAGCTGCGGGTGCACGGATTTGAGCAGCTGCGGGTGATCGACTGCTCGGTGATGCCGCAGCTCACCAGCGGCAACACCAATGCGCCGACCATCATGCTGGCGGAAAAGGCGGTGGATCTGTTGCTGGGCGCGCCGCAGTAAGGGCGCGCCTCAACGTCAGGCGGCGGCGGGCACGCCGCTGTGGAAACGCAGCTCGCTGTCCGGCGACAGGATCAGTTCAGCTTCGAGGCGGCCGAAATGCGCCACCCGTTCGCTGATGTCGCCGCCGGCGATCTGTTCCGCCAGCGTCAGGTAGTCCTGATAATGGCGCGCTTCGGAGCGCAGCAGCGAGACGTAAAAGCGGTTCAGCTCGTCGTCCAGGTGCGGCGCCAGTTTGGCGAAGCGTTCGCAGGATCGCGCTTCGATGTAAGCGCCGCAGATCAGCTTGTCGATCAGCGTCGCCGGATCGTGAGTGCGGATCTCGCGGATCATCCCCTTGGCGTAGCGGCTGGCGGTGATCTTGCGATACGGGATCCCACGCGCCTGCATGATCTCCAGCACCTGCGAGAAGTGATGCAACTCTTCCTTGATCAACAGCACCATGCGATCAGCCAGATCCTGGCCGTAGGCCGAGCCGTTTTTCGGCAGGATCTTGCGGGTGAACTGGCCCTGGCGAAACAGCGTGTCCGGCGCGCCCTGCGCTTCGTGCAGAAACGCCTCGTAAGGGCGCAGCAGCGCCAACAGCGCGTCGCCGCTCTCTTTGTCCGCCACATAGCGGCGGATCAGCCACATGCCGGTCTGCGCGGCTTTCAGCTCGCACACCAGGTGGTCGGTCAGCAACAGCTGCAGGTTTTCCGGACGGCGCGCGGCGTCGATCCAGGCGTCAGGAGTTTCGCAGTGCAGGAAGCTTAAAATCGGGGCTAACAGGGATTGGTATGTCATGGCGTCATTGCCCTATGTATTTCAAGTTGCAGCTAGGCGGCCAGCTCACTCATCCCCAGGAGCTTACTCAGGTAAGTGACTGGGGTGAAAGAGTGCAGCCAACAACGCTGCAGCTTGAAAGACGACGGGGATATCAGGGGCCGGCGAGAGCCGGCCCACAGGTATTGATCGGAAAGGAATTAGTGGCGTTTACCGTCGTCGTCTTCGTCGATGTAGTCGCCGTCTTCGTCATCCTCACCGTCTTCACCGTTCGGATCTTCGAAGTAGGTGCCCCAGCCGTCGTAGTTGACGCCGCAGCGTTCCGCCAGCGCCACCAACTGCTCGACCTGAGCGTCGATCAGCTCGGCGTTCAGGCCGACTTCGCTGATCACGTCGCAGCACATCACCAGCGAGCCGTCTTCCACTTCCAGCTCTTCGGCGTCGGTCACTTCGTAGCCCAGCTTGAAGGCTTCAACGGCGGCCTGCTCCAGAACCTCAAATTTCTCGGCGGACAGATGGTGCTCGATGGTGTAGAGCGCGTCCGGATCGCTGCCGTCTTCCAGCAGTTCTTCGATGATCAGGCGGGTCTCTTCACGTTGTTCTTCCAGCAATTCGCGGTTTGCCATGCCTATATCCTCAAGTCAAATGGCCTTCATTCCTTCTATTTTCACACACCGCCGACATTGCTTCCACGATAAACGTGAAAGATTTCCTCGCCGGGGTTGAATTTGAATATTCATACATATAAAGTGAATTTTAATTCAATTAAGCAATCAGGGAATCGGACTATGAGCACCGGCAATGCGTTCTACCAACGTCACTTTCTGAGGTTAATGGATTTCACCCCCGCCGAGCTGCAGGCGCTGCTGAAACTGGCGGCCGATCTGAAGCAGGCCAAGAAGCAGGGGCAGGAACAGCGCCGGCTGCAGGGCAAAAACATTGCGCTCATCTTCGAAAAAGACTCGACCCGCACGCGATGCTCTTTCGAAGTTGCCGCATTCGATCAGGGCGCGCAGGTCACTTACCTCGGCCCGAGCGGCAGCCAGATCGGCCATAAGGAGTCGATGAAAGACACCGCCCGGGTGCTGGGCCGCCTGTACGACGGTATTCAGTATCGCGGCTACGGCCAGGCGCTGGTGGAAACCCTGGCGCAGCACGCCGGCGTGCCGGTGTGGAACGGCCTGACCGACGAGTTTCACCCTACCCAATTACTGGCGGATCTGCTCACCGTGCAGGAGCACCTGCCGGGCAAGGCGCTGAGTGAAGTGAAGCTGGCGTACGTCGGCGACGCCCGCAACAACATGGGCAACACGCTGCTGGAAGCCGCCGCGCTGGCGGGCATGGATCTGCGGCTGGTGGCGCCGAAGGCCTGCTGGCCACAGCCGGAGCTGGTGGCCGAATGCCAGGCGCTGGCGCAGCAAACCGGCGCGAAACTCACCCTGACCGAAGACATCGCCGAAGGGGTGCAGGACGCCGACTTCCTCTACACCGACGTGTGGGTGTCGATGGGCGAACCGAAAGAGACCTGGCAGGAGCGTATCGCGCTGCTGCGGCCGTATCAGGTCAACATGGCGATGCTGAAGCTGACCGGCAACCCGAACGTGAAGTTCCTGCACTGCTTGCCGGCGTTCCACGACGACCAAACCACGCTCGGCAAGCAGATGGCGCAGCAGTACGATCTGCACGGCGGCATGGAAGTGACCGACGAAGTGTTCGAGTCGGCGCACAGCGTGGTGTTCGATCAGGCGGAAAACCGGCTGCACACCATCAAGGCGGTGCTGGTCGCCACGCTGAGCGAAACCCTCTGACCGCCCTCCCCTCCGCCCTGGCGCCCCCGGCCAGGGCGGCTAATATATTCCAGGAATATCAAATAGCGGATTGACCTTTGCTCACCGCCGGCAAAGGTTCTACCGTGACAGGCCGACGGCACCCGCGCCGTAAAAACCAACGATAACAAACCGTTCTCAGCGCCGCCTGGCGGCGCCTTCAGGGGATACACACCGATGAAAGCCAAACTCTTGCCGCTGTTCCTGCTCGCCGCCCTGCCCGCCGCCGCGTTAGCCGCCACGCCGCCGAATACGCTGGTGGTGGTGCAATCGCTGGATGACATCGTCAGCCTCGATCCGGCGGAAGCCAACGAACTCTCCAGCATCCAGACGGTGCCCAGCCTGTATCAGCGGCTGGTGCAGGCGGATCGCGACGATCCGGCCAAGGTGGCGCCGGTGCTGGCGGAAAGCTGGCAGGGCGATGCGGCGGCCAAAACGCTGACGGTGAAACTGCGGCCGCAGGCGGCGTTTGCCTCCGGCAACCCGCTGACCGCCGACGACGTGATCTTTTCCTACAGCCGCGCGGTCAAAATGAACAAATCGCCGGCGTTCATCCTCAACGTACTCGGCTGGCAGCCGGACAACATCGACGCGCAGCTGAAGAAGATCGACGAACATACGGTGCAGCTACGCTGGACGGCGGACGTCAGCCCGGCGGTGGCGCTGAATATCCTCTCGACGCCGATCGCTTCGATCGTCGACAGCAAGGCGGCGCTCGCCAATGTTAAAGACGGCGACTTCGGCAACGCGTGGCTGAAAATGCACTCCGCCGGCAGCGGCCCGTTCAAGATGCGCGTCTATCAGCCGCATCAGGCGATCGTGCTGGACGCCAACCCCACCACGCCGGGCGACAAGCCGCAGCTGAAAAACATCATCATTAAAAACGTGCCGGATCCGGCCACCCGCCGCCTGCTGATCCAGCAGGGCGACGCCGATATCGCCCGCGAACTGGGCGCCGATCAGACCGACACGCTGAAAAACCAGCCGGGCGTCAAGGTGCTGGAGATCCCCTCCGCCGAACAAAACTACCTGGTGTTCAACACCGGCAACGGCGCCAATCCGCTGCTGAACAACCCGGCCTTCTGGGAAGCGGCGCGCTATCTGGTGGATTATCAGGGCATCACGAAGGATCTGCTGAAGGGCCAATACTTCGTGCACCAGAGCTTCCTGCCGGTCGGGCTGCCGGGCGCGCTGGAGACCAACCCGTTCAGCTACGATCCGGCCAAGGCGAAAGCCATCCTGGCCAAGGCGGGCATCACCCACGCCACCTTTACGCTGGACGTAGAGAACAAGCCGCCGTTCATCACCATCGCGCAGGCGCTGCAGGGCAGCTTCGCCGCCGCCGGCGTGAAGGTCGAGCTGCTGCCTGCGGCGGGCAGCCAGGTTTACTCCCGCGTGCGCGCCAGGCAGCATCAGGCGGCGATCCGCCTGTGGATCCCGGATTACTTCGACGCCCACTCCAACGCCAGCGCCTTCGCCTACAACGACGGCAAAAGCAGCACGGTGGCCGGGCTGAACGGCTGGCAGATCCCGCAGTTGAACCAGCAGACGCTGGCGGCGCTGGCCGAAGCCGATCCGGCCAAGCGCCGCGCGCTGTACACCGCCATGCAGCAGGAACTGCAGCGCAGTTCGCCGTACGTGTTTATCGATCAGGCCAAAACCGAAGTGGTGCTGCGCGACAACGTCAAAGGCTACCAGCAGGGGCTGAACGCCGACATGGTCTACTACGATCGCGTCAGCAAATAGCCGGCGGGCGCCCATCGCCGGCCAATCGATTGCGGGGCGGCAAAAAACGGCGTTTTAACGCTTGCAGTGGCGAAAAGCGCGAGTATAATGCGCCACAATTTGCCAGGAGAAAGCATGAAAAACGACGTTTGTTTTGTTAGCCGCAATCGACAAAACCGACTGCCTATCGGCGGCCAGCTGCCGTTGTTTCTCCTGTTGCTAAACCGATCGTTTCAAGCCCCTCATTGAGGGGCTTTTTTTTGCCTTGAGAATATCGAAAAGTCCCGCGCCACGGGCACGCGTCGAGGAGGAGTGAAAAATGGCCAACCCGCTGTATCACAAACACATCATCTCTATTAACGATCTCAGCCGCGAGGATCTGGAGCTGGTGCTGCGCACCGCCGCCGGTCTGAAAGCCAATCCGCAGCCGGAACTGTTGAAACACAAGGTGATCGCCAGCTGCTTCTTTGAAGCCTCGACCCGTACCCGCCTGTCGTTCGAAACCTCGATGCACCGCCTCGGCGCCTCGGTGGTCGGTTTCGCCGACGGCAGCAACACCTCGCTCGGCAAGAAAGGCGAAACCCTGGCCGACACCATCTCGGTGATCAGCACCTACGTGGACGCCATCGTGATGCGCCACCCGCAGGAAGGCGCGGCGCGCATGGCCTCGGAGTTCTCCGGCAACGTGCCGGTGCTCAATGCCGGCGACGGCGCCAACCAGCACCCGACCCAAACCCTGCTGGATCTGTTCACCATCCAGGAAACCCAGGGCCGCCTGAGCAACCTCAGCATCGCCATGGTCGGCGACCTGAAGTACGGCCGCACCGTGCACTCGCTCACCCAGGCGCTGGCCAAGTTCGAAGGCAACCGCTTCTACTTCATCGCCCCGGACGCGCTGGCGATGCCGGCCTACATCCTGAAAATGCTGGACGAGAAAGGCATCGAGTACAGCCTGCACAGCAGCATTGAAGAAGTGGTGCCGGAGCTGGATATTCTCTACATGACCCGGGTACAGAAAGAGCGCCTCGATCCTTCCGAGTACGCCAACGTGAAGGCGCAGTTCGTGCTGCGCGCCGCGGATCTGGCCGGCGCGCGCGCCAACCTCAAGGTGCTGCACCCGCTGCCGCGTATCGACGAGATCGCCACCGACGTGGATAAAACGCCGCATGCCTACTACTTCCAGCAGGCGGGCAACGGCATCTTCGCCCGCCAGGCGCTGCTGGCGCTGGTACTCAACGCCGATTTGGCTCTTTAAGGGGGAACCGCCATGACTCACGACAACAAACTGCAGGTCGAAGCGATCAAATGCGGCACGGTGATCGACCACATTCCGGCGCAGATCGGTTTCAAACTGCTGACGCTGTTCAAGCTGACCGCCACCGACCAGCGCATCACCATCGGCCTGAACCTGCCCTCCAACGCGCTGGGCCGCAAGGATCTGATCAAGATCGAGAACACCTTCCTGACCGAGCAGCAGGCCAACCAGCTGGCGATGTACGCGCCGAAGGCCACGGTGAACCGCATCGACAACTATGAAGTGGTGCGCAAACTGACCCTCAGCCTGCCTGACCACATCGACGGCGTGCTGACCTGCCCGAACAGCAACTGCATCAGCCGCAGCGAGCCGGTGGCGTCGAGCTTCAGCGTGAAGCCGCGCGACGGCGAAGTGCACCTGAAGTGCCGCTATTGCGAGAAAGAGTTCGAGCATCAGGTGGTGTTGCAGGCCGACTGAATTCTGCCCTTTTAGCGGGAGCGGCGCTGTTAATCTGCGCGTCACTCCCTATAATGGGTGCCTGAAAATAACTCTACCCACGTTGCTACCCACCGAATTTCAAGCTGCGGCCGACCGCGCGGCGGCGTGAAAGACAACGGGTCTATCAGGAGAAAACATGTCACGTAATATCAGCACTGAACTCGCCCCGGCAGCCATTGGTCCTTACGTGCAGGGCGTTGATCTGGGCAGCATGATCATCACTTCCGGCCAGATCCCGGTCGATCCGAAAACCGGCGCCGTCGCCGACGACGTGGCCGCTCAGGCGCGCCAGTCGCTGGAAAACGTCAAAGCGATCGTCGAAGCCGCCGGCCTGATCGTTGCCGACATCGTGAAAACCACCGTGTTCGTGAAAGATCTGAACGACTTCGCCACCGTTAACGCCGCGTACGAAACCTTCTTCACCGAGCACAGCGCGCCGTTCCCGGCCCGCTCCTGCGTGGAAGTGGCGCGTCTGCCGAAAGACGTGAAGATCGAAATCGAAGCCATCGCCGTGCGTCGTTAATCGACGGTCACGCGCATCACGGCCAGTGCAGACTGGCCGTTTTTATTTCTGCTCTGCCCCGACAGCCTGCCGTCCCTGCGCCTTTAGCGCTCACCGCCGCCGCCTTTTCGCCCTATATTAAGGCGTCGTCACGCCAGACCTGCACCGCGAACGGGCGTTTTTCGCCGCGGCAGCCTCGCTCTGCGCCATTTTCGCCCGTTATCGCCTTGGCACGTTTTATGCTCGATTGATTGACAGCCTGCAATGTCGACGAGGTGACGATGCTGAATATCAATCTTTCCGCTTCACCGTTTTTTGATGAGATGCTTCTGGCTGAGGGAAAACACCGTGGCCACTACGACGCCTACTGGCAATGGCTGCAGCAGGCCGATCACCAGGCCGTGCAACGCAAGCGGGAAGAGGCTGCGCTGCTGTTTCACCGGGTGGGCATCACCTTCAACGTCTACGGCGACGATGACGGCGCTGAGCGGTTGATCCCGTTCGACAGCGTGCCGCGCATTATTCCGGCCGTCGAATGGGCGATGCTCGATCGCGGCATTCGCCAGCGCGTACAGGCGCTCAATGCCTTCCTGCATGACATTTACCACCAGCAGCATATTCTGAAGGCCGGCCTCATTCCGGCGGAGCAGGTGCTGGCCAACGATCAGTATCAACCCTGTATGCAAGGCGTTGATCTGCATCGCGATATCTATGCGCATATCGTCGGCGTGGACATGGTCCGCAACAGCGACGGCCAATACTACGTGCTGGAAGATAACTTGCGCACCCCGTCCGGCGTCTCTTACATGCTGGAAAACCGCAAAATGATGATGCGTCTCTATCCGGAACTGTTCGCCCGGCAACGCATCGCGCCGGTGGAGCGCTACCCGTCGCACCTGCTGCAAACGCTGCGCGAAAGCTCGCCCATCAACGATCCCACCGTGGTGGTGCTGACGCCGGGCCGCTTCAACAGCGCCTATTTTGAGCACAGTTTCCTGGCGCAGCAGATGGGGGTGGAGCTGGTCGAAAGCGCCGATCTGTTCGTCAAGGACGGCGCGGTCTTCATGCGCACCACCGCCGGGCCGTGCAAAGTGGACGTGATCTATCGTCGGGTGGACGACGCCTTCCTCGATCCGCTGGCGTTTCGGCCGGACTCGATGCTCGGCGTACCGGGGCTGCTGTCGGTGTATCGCGCCGGCAATGTGGTGCTGGCCAACGCCATCGGCACCGGCGTGGCCGACGACAAATCGATCTACCCCTACGTGCCGGATATGGTGCGCTTCTACCTGCAAGAGGAACCGATCCTCAACAACGTGCCAACCTGGCAGTGCCGACATAAAAACGAACTGTCGTATGTGCTGGCCAACCTCGAACAGATGGTCGTGAAAGAGGTGCACGGCGCCGGCGGCTACGGCATGTTGATCGGCCCCACGGCGAGCAAGGACGAGCTCGCCCGCTTCCGCGCTCTGCTGCTGTCTCGCCCGCAGAATTACATTGCGCAAAACACGCTGGCGCTGTCCACCTGCCCGACCTTCGTCAACGATGGTCTGGCGCCGCGGCATATCGATCTGCGGCCGTTCGCCCTCAGCGGCGCGGAGATCCGCCTGGTGCCCGGCGGCCTGACCCGGGTGGCGTTGGCGGAAGGTTCGCTGGTGGTGAACTCGTCGCAGGGCGGCGGCACCAAGGACACCTGGGTATTGGAGGACGACCTATGCTGAGCCGCACCGCCAGTGAACTCTATTGGATGGCCCGCTATCTGGAGCGGGCGGAAAGCATCGCCCGGGTGCTGGACGTCACCAACAAGCTGTCGATGATGCCGATCCGCGACGGCGGCGATCAGGATCTGCAGGTGCCGCTCAACCTGACCGGCACCGGCCAGCTGTATGCCGCCGCCTACCCGGAATTGACGATGCCCAATCTGGTCAGTTTCTTCGCGCTCGACAACCGTAACCACAGCAGCATCTTCAGCTGCCTGCAAATGGGCTGGAACAACGCCCACGCGGTGCGCGGCAGCCTGTCATCCGAAGTCTGGGAGTGCATCAACGCCACCTGGATAGAGATGAAACTGATCCGCCGCCAGGGCATCGGCTCGGTGGGCGCCGATGCCTTCTTCGACTGGGTGAAGGAGCGCGCCCATTTGTTTCGCGGCGCCATGTTCGGCACGCTGCTGCGCAGCGACGCCATGCGCTTTATCCGTCTCGGCACCCTGCTGGAGCGGGCCGACGGCACCGCCCGTCTGCTGGAGGTGAAGAACACGCTGATGGACATCGACGGCGACCCGGTGCGCGAATATTACCGCATGGACACGCTGCTGCGGGCGGTGAGCGCGCGCGAAGCCTACCACAGCATCTACAAGCAGCCGTTGAGCCGCGAGACCATCGCCGAACTGATGATTCTGCGCAATGAAATCCCGCGTTCACTGCTGGCCTGCGTCGGCGACATGGTGCAGCAATTGGAACTGATCGGCGGCGGCGCCAACCAACCGCGACGTCTGGCGCACACCCTGCATGCCGAGCTGCGCTTCAGCAGCATGAAGGACCTGAACAAGATCGGCCTGGGCGAGTGGTTGAGCGCCTTTCTCGGCCAGGTTAACGGCATCGCCGAAAGCATCCATCACACTTATCTGGAGGCGCAATGAAACTGAATATTGAGCACAACACCCATTATCGCTACGCCCAGCCGGTGCAGCGCAGCACCCAATATCTGCGGTTGACGCCGCAGGATTCGCCCCATCAGCGCATCCTCTCCTGGCAGCTGTCGTTGCCGGATGACGCGGTGCGCACCACCGACGCCTTCGGCAACGTACTGCACGTGCTGACGCTTGATGAACCGCATCAGGCCATCACCATTCGGGTGCTCGGGGAAGTGGAGATTGAAGACGGCGTCGAAGATCGGGCGCTCGGGCACCTGTCGCCGCTGGTATTTCTGCGCCATAGCCCGCTGACCCAGCCCGATGACGCCATTCAGGCCTTCGCCCTGCGTTATCATCAACCGCAGGCGGTGCTGAGCGGCCTGGAACATCTGATGGGCGAACTGCTGCTGAAAATGCCTTACAGCCCTGGCTCCACGCGCGTGACCGACAGCGCCGCCGAGGCTTTCGCCGCCGGCAGCGGCGTGTGTCAGGATCATACGCATGTCTTCCTGAGCTGCTGCCGCAGCCTGAACATCCCGGCGCGCTACGTCAGCGGCTACCTGTACAGCGAAGACTCGACCCATGTCGCCACCCATGCCTGGGCGGAAGTGTGGGTGGAGGAACGCTGGCACAGCTTCGACGTGACCAACAATACGCGCATGCCGAATCAGCACCTTAAGCTGGCGGTCGGCATCGATTATCTGGACGCCTGCCCGGTGCGCGGCATGCGATTGGGCGGCGGCTGCGAAGACATGAGCGCCATCGCCGCCGTACAAATGATGCCAACCGGCCAGTAGCCGCTTGCCGATGGAAAATGTTTCGGGCACGCTGCGCGTTGGCGGCGTGCCGGTCTTGTTTTGAGGGATTGTAGTATGACCTACTGTGTGGCCATGCGTTTGTCGTCCGGGCTGGTCTTTGCGTCCGATTCGCGCACCAACGCCGGGGTGGATCATATTTCCACCTTCCGCAAACTGCACGTGTTCCAACAGGACGGCGATCGCACGCTGGTGCTGCAAAGCGCCGGCAACCTGGCGACCACCCAGAGCATCATCAGTTTGCTGTTGCACCGCAGCAAGGACGCCGAACGCCCCAACCTGCTCAACGCTCCCAGCCTCTACGACGCCGCCACGCTGGTGGGGGAAACGGTGCGCGAGGTGATCCAGCGCGACAGCGAGGCGCAGCAAAGCGGCAGCACCACCGACTTCAGCTGCAACCTGCTGCTCGGCGGCCAAATTAGCGGGGAAGAGATGCGGCTGTTCCATATCTACCCGCAAGGCAACTTTATCGAAGCCACCCGCGACACGCCCTATTTTCAGATAGGCGAAAGCAAATACGGCAAACCGATCATCGACCGGGTGCTGCACTACGACACGCCGCTGGAACAAGCGATGCAATGCGCGCTGATTTCACTGGATTCGACCCTGCGCAGCAACCTGTCCGTCGGGCTGCCGCTCGACGTGATGATCTACCCGCGCGACAGCTTCAGCCATGCCCGGCAATACCGCATTACCGAAGACCATCCGTACTTCAGCGCCATCCGCAAGGGCTGGGGCGAAGGGCTGGTCAGCATTTTCACCCAGTTGCCGCCGCTGCAGCTGTAGGGATCCGGGCTCACACGAGCCCGTCCGCCTCATTGCTCCTGCAACCCCCGCAGCAACGCCTCCAGCGGGTACACCGCCGCAATCACCACTTCGTCGCGCGTCTGCGCCGCCGCATCCAGCTGGCGCTGCGCTTGTTCGGCCTCGGCCCGGCTCAGCGGTTTGCCCTGCTGATGGCGATCCAGCAGCGTTAAGCCCAGCGTGGCCAAAGCATCGACGTCCTGCGCCACCGGCGCCAGATCGCGCAGCGTGCGGTTGCCCGCGATCGCCGTCTGCAGTGCCGCGCCGTTCGCCTGCCAGCGCTGCAGCCGTTCGCGCAGCGCCTGCGCCGCCGCCTTATCGCGCTTATCCTTCAACAAGGCCGCGACCTGTGCCTGCATGTCGCGCACCGCGCCGCTCTCCGGCGGCAGCGCATCGGCAAAGCGGTTCAGCGGTTCGAACTGGTGATAGTTGCCGGCCTGGAACTTCAGGTGCTGGCGGGTGTAATACTGCGCCGGCTCCACCGCCTCGGCCAGGATCTGCAGCGGCACGATCTGCACGCTGTTGCTCAGCCGGGTGAATTCACGCGCCGTTTCCGCGTGCTGCTGCAGGCCGACCGACACCACCGACCAGGCGTCGATCGCCGCCAGCCGCCGGTACATGTTGTTTTCGTCGGTGACGTCCTGCGCCGACCACAGCCGCTCCGCCACCGCGAAGGCACGCGGCCACAGCTTGAGATCGAGCAGCGGCGCGCGCACGTTTTCCGCCCACAGCGCCGCTTCACCTCCGAGAATGTTGGCCTGCCCCTTCTCGTCCGGCACCACCGGCATCTTGCCCGCCGGCACCGCCGCCAGCTTGTCGCCGCGGGTGGGGTAACGCACGTTGCCGACCAGCGTATAGCCGCTGAGCTTGTCCTGCTGCAGCGTGAACACCGGCCGCGTGTCGCCCATCCAGGTATCGACGCGGAACGTCACCTGCTGCGGCGTGCGCCAGACGATGTCGTGCACCGCGCGGCGCGATTTGCCGTTGAAATCGATAAAGCCGCGCCAGCCCTGCTTGCCCTCGATCAGCGTGAAGCTGCCCTCCACCGCGCTGCCCTTCAGGCGCGGCATGCTGAAGCCCCAGCTTTGCGCCTGCTCGCCAGGTTGCACCGCCGTCTCGACCCCCAGCGGCTGCGGCAGAATTTCATTGCGGTAGTGATAGGCGGTGCTTTGTGGCTGATCGAGGTAAAAACCGGTGGAGAGGATGCCCTGATAGCCGTCCTGCGCGCTGGCGCCCAGCGAGTCTTGCCCCTGCCAGGACTGAATGACGATCGAGCGCGGCAGCGACGGATGGTAGATCTCGTCCCAGCCAACCATCTGCCGCTGGTGCTTCTCGAGGATCTTTTCCAGCTTCTGGTTGAAGTAGGCCTGCAGCGCATGGGTATCCGCCAGCCCGTTCTTCTGCATAAACGCCTGAATCGACGGCGACGCCCGCCACTGGCTGGCGTCCACCTCGTCGCCGCCGATATGCAGATAAGGATCGGGGAAGATCGCCGCCAGCTCGCCGACGATCGTGTCGACAAACTGATACACCTCGTCGCGGGTCGGATCGAGCGTCGGCTTATGCACGCCCCACTCGCGCTCCATGCGATACGGCCCCGGCGCGCTCATCAGCTCGGGATAGGCCACCGCAATGCTGGAGGCATGCCCCGGCATGTCGATTTCCGGCACCACGCGAATGCCGCGCGCCGTGGCGTAAGCCACTACCTGCCGCATCTGCTCGCGGGTGTAGAACTGGCCGTCGCTGGCTTGCTGTTGCAGCTTGGGATAATGCTCGGAGGCAAAGCGCCAGCCCTGATCGTCGGTCAGGTGCCAGTGGAACACGTTAAGCTTGGCCGCCGCCATGCCGTCGAGCTGGCGCAGAATGTCCGGCAGCGGCAGGAAATGACGCGCCGAATCCAACAAAACGCCGCGCCACGGGAAGCGCGGCACGTCGCGGATATCCACCAGCGGCAGGAAGGTATTTTGCCCGTCGGTCTGCAGCAGCTGCAGCAGGGTTTCCATGCCGCGCAGCGCGCCGAAACGCGTGTTGGCGGTCAGCGTGGCGCCCTGCGGCGTGACCGCCAGCCGGTAGCTTTCGTCGCTGCCCGGCAGCGGCTGCGCCGCCACCCGATCCTTGATCACCACCTTGATCGCCGCGCCGTTTGCTTCTTCCATCGGCGCCAGCGTCCAGCCGGTCTGCAACTCGATGCGCTGGCGCCAGCGCGGCAGCGCGTCGCCCAAATCATCGCCCTGGAGGCTTAACGACAGCCGGTGATCCAAAATCAGTTTGCCCGCCGGTTGCGTCACTTCCACCTGCTGCGGCCAGGGCATCAGCGGCAAATCACCCGCCGGCTGCGCCAGCGCGCCGCAAGAAAACCATAGTGATGAAGCCAGTAGCGTATAACGGAAAGGTCTGTGCATCGGAAATTCCTCAGAGGAAAAAAACAAAATATCCCCAATGAATTTCAAACCACCGCTAGGCGGCAAGCGCCCGCATCCCCAGGCGCTTAGGTCTGCTAAGTAACTGGGGGACGGGCGTACAGCCAACAACGCGGTGGCTTGAAAGGCGCAGGGGAAAACAGCCAACGCTGTAGATAAAGACTTAGCACAGAACAGATGTCCAACCGTTACGGTGAAAAAGCGGACGGGATCACAGTTGCCCCCTCCCGGCCGGAGGGGGCGAGCGGGTTATTGCCAGCCGTAGCGGCGCACGAACCAGCCTTTCACGCACTGGGTCAGCACCATGTAACCGACGAGGATCAGCACCAGCCACGGGAAGTAGCCGAGCGGCAGCGCCTGCAGCTGCAGGAAGCCGGCCAGCGGCGAGAACACCAGGCCGATGCCGGTGGCGATCACCGCCAGCGTCATGATGCACAGCGGCCAGGACGGGCGGCTCTGGATAAACGGAATTTTGCGCGTGCGGATCATGTGGACGATCAGCGTTTGCGACAGCAGCCCTTCCACGAACCAGCCGGACTGGAACAGCGTCTGCATTTCCGGCGTGTTGGCCTTGAATACCCACCACATCAGGCTGAAGGTCAGCACGTCGAAGATCGAGCTGATCGGCCCGAAGAACACCATAAACCGCCCCAGATCGGCGGAGTTCCAGCGCTGCGGCTGGGTGATCTGATCGTCGTCGACGTTATCGAACGGGATGGCGATCTGCGAGATATCGTACATCAGGTTCTGAATCAACAGGTGCAGCGGCAGCATCGGCAGAAACGGCAGGAAGGCGCTGGCGATCAGCACGCTGAACACGTTACCGAAGTTGGAGCTGGCGGTCATCTTGATGTATTTCAGCATGTTGGCGAAGGTGCGGCGCCCTTCGATCACCCCCTGCTCCAGCACCATCAGGCTTTTTTCCAGCAGGATAATGTCCGCCGCCTCCTTGGCGATGTCCACCGCCGAATCGACGGAGATGCCGATATCGGCCGCGCGCAGCGCCGGCGCATCGTTGATGCCGTCGCCCATAAAGCCCACCACGTGCCCCTGGCGGCGCAGCAGTTTGACGATGCGTTCCTTGTGCAGCGGCGTCAGCTTGGCGAACACCGTGGTGCGCGCCGCCGCCTGCGCCAGCTGCTCGTCGTCCATCTGTTCGATCTCGCTGCCGCGCAGCAGACTATCGGCCTCCAGCCCGACGTCCCGGCACACTTTGGCGGCCACCAGCTCGTTGTCGCCGGTGAGGATCTTCACCGTGACGCCGTTCTGTTTCAGCGCCGCCAGCGCCGGTGCGGTGCTCTCCTTCGGCGGATCGAGGAAGGCGACGTAACCTTCGAGGATCAGATCCGACTCATCCGCCACGCCGTATTCATGGGTTTGCGCCGGCAGGATCTTGTTGGCCACCGCCACCACCCGCAGCCCCTGCTGGTTGAGATCGTCGGTGATGCGGCGAATGCGCGCCAACAGCGCCTCGCTCAGCGGGATCACCTCGTCTTCGTGGCGCACGTGGCTGCAAATCGCCAGCATCTCTTCCAGCGCGCCCTTGCACACCAGCTCGTGATACTCATTGTCCTTGGCCACCACCACCGACATGCGGCGGCGCACGAAATCGAACGGGATCTCATCCACCTTGCGGTAGTTTTGCAACGCCGCCGGCTGCCGATTCTGCTCCGCGCAGCTCAGCACCGCCACGTCGAGCAGGTTTTTCAGCCCGGTCTGGTAGAAGCTGTTCAGCCAGGCGTAGCGTAGCACCCGCTCGCTGCCGACGCCGAACGCATCGGTGTGGCGCTCCAGCACGATCTTGTCCTGGGTCAGGGTGCCGGTCTTGTCAGTGCACAGAATGTCCATGGCGCCGAAGTTCTGGATGGCGTCCAGGCGTTTGACGATCACCTTCTGGCGCGACAGCTTCACCGCCCCTTTGGCCAGCGTCGAGGTGACGATCATCGGCAGCATTTCCGGCGTCAGCCCGACCGCCACCGACAGCGCGAACAGCGCCGCTTCCCACCAGTCGCCCTTGGTGTAGCCGTTGATCAGCAGCACGATCGGCGTCATCACCAGCATAAAGCGGATCAGCAGCCAGCTGACCTTGCTGATGCCGCTCTGGAAGGCGTTCGGCTGCTGCTCCTGGCTGGTGACGCGCTGCGCCAGCTGGCCGAAATAGGTGCCGCCGCCGGTGCCGATCACCATCGCCAGCGCGGTGCCGCTGACCACGTTGGTGCCCATGAAGCACAGGTTCTGGCAGTCGAGCGGATCGGCCGCCAGCGCCTGCGGCGCCGCGGATTTTTCCACCGGCAGCGATTCGCCGGTCAGCGCCGCCTGGCTGATGAACAGATCCTTGGCCGACAGCAGGCGCAGATCCGCCGGGATCATGTCGCCGGCCGCCAGCTTGACGATATCGCCCGGCACCAATTGCGCGATCGGCAGCTCCACGTGTTCGCTCTTGCCGGTGAGCGCATCGCTGCGGATCACCGTGGCGGTGTTGCTCACCATCGCTTTCAGCGCATCGGCCGCCCGGTTGGAGCGCGCCTCCTGGATGAAGTTCAGCAGCGTGGAGATCAGCACCATCAGCGCGATCACCAGCGCGCCGGTGAGATCCTCGGTGGCGTACGAGATCATGCCGAGCGCGGTCAGCAGCAGGTTGAACGGGTTGCGGTAGCAGTGCCAGAGGTGTTGCCACCAGGCCTCTTTCTGCTGATCGTCGATGACGTTCTCGCCGCAGCGCCGGCGCACCTGCTCCGCCTCATGGGCGGTGATGCCTTCCGGGTGGCTGTGGAAACGCTCAAACAGCTGCATCGTCTCTGCGGCGGCGCATGCCAGCCGCTGTTGCGCCAGGCCGGCCGGCATATCGTGCGCAGCGCCGCCGACGCCGTCCAGCAGACTGTCGCGGCGCACCAAACGGCGCGGAAGGCCGCGGGCGAACAGGCCCAGCAGCTGACGGGGGAGTTTTTTCAGTTTCATGGTTCGCACCTCGTCGCCCGGTGCCTCACGGCAGCGGGTAAACGGGGATCGTCATCGGCCGGGCGGATGGCGGGTGCGCCAAAAAGCCTCTGCCAACGCAGATCCTTATTCTTTTTTCAGCAGCAGGAGCGAACGACGAAGCGCGCGCCACCGGTTACCGTGATGTACTTCACCGGTAAAACAGCAGCGCCAGGCGGAAAGGTTTTACCGGTGAACCGAGTGAGTGTCTAAAGCGGTCGGGTCGGGGTCCATATGGGGAATCACCTCCGGTAAAGGGAAAAACAGAGCGGCAGGAGCGGCCGTTCAGCGCAGTGCAACAATCCCGTATTGCCTCAAGATCCGCGTGGGAAAATGAGCTATGCTGACGGGCATTGTTTTACAGGCCATTATGTTACGCCTGTCCACCTCAACGAAAAGTAAACCATGCAAAACCGGCTGACCATCAAGGACATCGCACGCCTGAGCGGCGTAGGCAAATCCACCGTCTCACGGGTGCTGAACAACGAAGGCAGCGTGAGCCCGCAGACCCGCGAACGGGTGGAAGCGGTGATCCGTCAGCAAGGGTTTACCCCCTCCAAGTCGGCGCGCGCCATGCGCGGCCAGAGCGACAAAGTGGTGGGCATCATCGTTTCCCGTCTCGATTCGCCGTCGGAAAACCAAGCGGTGCGCACCATGCTGCCGCTGCTGTATCAGCAGGGCTTCGATCCTATCGTGATGGAGAGCCAGTTCGAAACCCGCCTGGTGCAGGAGCACCTGCACGTGCTGCGCCAGCGCAACGTCGACGGCGTGATCCTGTTCGGCTTTACCGGGCTGACCGCGGCGATGCTCAAACCGTGGCAGGAAAAAATGGTGGTGATGGTGCGCGAATACGACGGCTTTTCGTCCGTCTGCTACGACGACGCCGGCGCGGTGAACCTGCTGATGGATCGCCTGTATCGGCAAGGGCACCGGCACATCGGCTATCTGGGGGTGCAGCTCAGCGACGCCACCACCGGCCAGCGCCGCTACCAGGCCTATCTCGACGCCTGCGAGCGCCTCAAGCTCACGCCGCGCGCCACGCTGGGCGAGCTGAGCTACCAGAGCGGTTTCCAACACGCCGCCGAAGTGATTGATACACACACCAGCGCACTGATCTGCGCCTCCGACAGCATCGCCCTGGGGGCGATAAAGTACCTGCAGCAGCAGCCGGCGCGCGCCATTCAGGTATGCGCCATCGGCAACACCCCGCTGCTGAGCTTCCTGTTCCCCGACACCCTGTCGGTGGAGTTCGGCTACGGCAGCGCCGGCCTGCTGGCGGCGCAACAGCTGCTGGCGCAGCTCAACGGTGAACAGGGGATCCGCCGCCTGGTGGTGCCCAGCAAACTTTCCTGATTAAAAGACGACCATTTTTTGTCATTTTGTGATCCTCGCCCCAAACCGGGAACGTTCCCATTCCATAAAAAAATCCGAGTGACTAAGCTTTGATCATTACTCAGTCAACACCTCTGCAGGTATCCCATAATGAGCAAAGTAAAACAGCAGGATATTGATCGCCTGATTGTTTTGGTCGGCGGCCGCGAAAACATCGCCACCGTCAGCCATTGCATTACCCGGTTGCGTTTCGTCCTCAACGACCCCAGCAAGGCCAGCCCCAAGGAAATCGAAGAGCTGCCGATGGTCAAAGGCTGCTTCACCAACGCCGGGCAGTTCCAGGTGGTGATCGGCACCGACGTCGGCGACTACTATCAGGCGCTGATCGCCAGCACCGGCGTCAACGAGGCCGACAAAGAACAGGCCAAGGTGGCCGCACGCCAGAACATGACCTGGACCGAGCGCACCATCTCCCACTTCGCCGAGATCTTCTTCCCGCTGCTGCCGGCGCTGATCAGCGGCGGTCTGATCCTCGGCTTCCGCAACGTGATCGGCGACATCCCGATGTCCGGCGGCCAAACGCTGGCGCAGATGCACCCGGCGTGGAAAACCATTTACGACTTCCTGTGGCTGCTCGGTGAAGCGATCTTCATGTTCCTGCCGGTGGCCATCTGCTGGTCGACGGTGAAAAAGATGGGCGGCACCCCGGTGCTCGGCATCGTGCTGGGCGTCACCCTGGTGTCGCCGCAGCTGATGAACTCCTACCTGCTCGGCCAGCAAACGCCGGAAGTGTGGAACTTCGGCTGGTTCGTGATCCAGAAAGTCGGCTATCAGGCGCAGGTGATCCCGTCGATCCTGGCAGGCATGGCGCTGGGCTGGATCGAAACCCGGCTGAAAAAGATCGTCCCCGACTATCTCTATCTGGTGGTGGTGCCGGTGGTTTCGCTGCTGCTGGCGGTGTTCCTGGCGCACGCGCTGATCGGGCCGTTCGGCCGCATGATCGGCGACGGGGTTGCCTGGGCGGTGAAAGCGGTGATGACCGGCAGCTTCGCCCCGGTGGGCGCCGCGCTGTTCGGCTTCCTGTATGCACCGCTGGTGATCACCGGCGTGCACCAGACCACGCTGGCCATCGACATGCAGATGATCCAGAGCATGGGCGGCACCCCGGTGTGGCCGCTGATTGCGCTGTCCAACATCGCGCAGGCCTCGGCGGTGCTCGGCATCATCATCATCAGCCGCAAGGCCAACGAGCGTGAAATCTCGGTGCCGGCGGCGATCTCCGCCTACCTCGGCGTGACCGAACCGGCGATGTACGGCATCAACCTCAAATACCGTTTCCCGATGCTGTGCGCGATGATCGGCTCCGCGATCGCGGGCCTGATCTGCGGCCTGGACGGCGTGATGGCCAACGGCATCGGCGTCGGCGGCCTGCCGGGCATCCTGTCTATCAAGCCGCAGTTCTGGCTGATTTACTCGCTGGCGATTCTGGTGGCGATCGTCATCCCGCTGGTGCTGACCATCATGGTCTACAAACGCAAGGCCGCCCGCGGCGAGCTGCCGGTTTGATTGACGTAAAATGAATGTAGGGGCCTGCTTACGCAGGCCCGTTGTCACGATTCAAAGGTATTGATCTATGAGCAACCCAACCCCCTGGTGGCAGAACGGCGTCATCTACCAAATTTATCCGAAGAGTTTTCAAGACAGCACCGGCAACGGCTACGGCGATTTGGCCGGCGTGACCCGGCGGCTGGACTATCTGCAGGAGCTGGGCGTCGACGCCATCTGGCTGACGCCGGTCTACGTATCGCCGCAGGTGGACAACGGCTATGACGTGGCCGACTACTGCGCCATCGATCCGGCTTACGGCACCATGGCGGACTTCGAGCAGTTGGTCGCCGCCGCCCACCGGCGCGGCATCCGCATCGTGATGGACATGGTGTTCAACCACACCTCGACCGAGCATCCGTGGTTCAAGGCCGCGCAGGATCGCCACAGCCCGTATCGTCAGTTCTACGTCTGGCGCGACGGCGAAGGGGATACACCGCCGAACAACTGGCGCTCCAAGTTCGGCGGCAACGCCTGGCAGTGGCACGCCGACAGCGGCCAGTACTACCTGCACCTGTTCGCCGCCGAGCAGGCGGATCTCAACTGGGAACACCCGCCGGTGCGCGAAGAGCTGAAGAAAGTGTGTCAGTTCTGGGCAGATAAAGGCGTCGACGGCCTGCGCCTCGACGTGATCAACCTGGTGTCCAAGCAGCAGGACTTCCCGTCCGACAGCCAGGGCGACGGCCGCCGCTTCTACACCGACGGCCCGCGCATTCACGAGTTCCTGCAGGAAATGAGCCGCGACGTGTTTCAGCCGCGCGGCCTGATGACGGTGGGCGAGATGTCTTCCACCACGCTCGAGCATTGCCAGCAATACGCGGCGCAGAGCGGCGAAGAGCTGTCGATGACCTTCAACTTCCACCACCTGAAGGTAGACTACGCCGGCGGTGAAAAATGGACGCGGGCGGCGCCGGATTATGTGGAGTTAAAGCAGATCTTCCGCCACTGGCAGCAGGGGATGCATAACCGCGCCTGGAACGCGCTGTTCTGGTGCAACCACGATCAGCCGCGCATCGTGTCGCGCTTCGGCGATGAAGGCGCACTGCGGGTGCCGGCCGCCAAAATGCTGGCGATGGTGCTGCACGGCATGCAGGGCACGCCTTATATCTACCAGGGTGAAGAGATCGGCATGACCAACCCCGGCTTCCGCGCCATTGAGCAGTACCGCGACGTGGAAAGCCTGAACATGTACGCCGAACTGAGCGCCCAGGGCCGCAGCGACGCCGAACTGCTGGCGATCCTGGCGGACAAATCGCGCGACAACGGCCGCACGCCGATGCAGTGGAGCGCCGCGCCGCACGCCGGTTTCACTACCGGCACGCCGTGGATCGGCTGCGCCGAGAACTACCCGCAGATCAACGCCGACGCGGCGCTGGCCGATCTCGACTCGGTGTTTTACGCCTACCGCCAGCTGATCACCCTGCGCAAGCAGTATCCGCTGCTGACCCACGGCGACTATCAGGATCTGGCGCCGGATCACCCGGCGCTGTGGTGCTATCAGCGCAGCTGGAACGGCCAGCGCCTGCTGGTGGTGGCCAACCTGAGCCGCGAACCGCTGGCCTGGGCGGCGGAAGGCGTGGAAGCCTCCGCCCAGTGGCGCCCGCTGATGAGCAACTACAGCGACTCGGCAGACCAGCCGCAGGCGCTGACGCTGCGGCCGTTCGAAGCGGTGTGGTGGCTGCTCGAAGACTGACCCCGCAGGGCGCGGTGAGCGTGAACTGCGCCCTACAATGTCCCCATCAGCGCCACCACCCCGGCGGCCGCTTGCGCCAACTGCTCATCGCTCATGTCGGTCACGCCCTGCACCAGGTGCGGCGGCAGATAATCCATGCCGGTCAGGTTAGCCAGCGCGTGGAACGGCAGCAGCAGATCCTGCACCGGATAGCGGTTGTAGCCTGCCGGCGTGTAGGCCTGCGCGTTGCCGCCGGTGCTCACCACCAATTGCAGCGGCTTGCCGTGCAGTTTGGTGCCCTCGCTGCCGTAGGCGAAACCATAGGTTAATACCGCGTCCTGCCATTCGCGCAGGATCGCCGGCGAGCTGTACCAAAAAAACGGGAACATCATCACCACCGCATCGTGGCTTTCCAGCAGTGCCTGTTCGCGCGCCACGTCGATGCGGTAATCCGGGTAAGCGCGGATCAGCTCGTGCACGGTCACGTTGGGCAGCGGGCGCACGCCCTCGATCAGCGCCTGGTTGATGCGCGACTCGTCGGGGGTGCGGTGGGCGGTTAACACTAAAATGCGTGACATAAATGATTCCTTGAACGTAAAGAAGATGAGGCATTTTTCCATTTCTGCCGCTTCGGGTGTAGGCTGTTCAAGGTCACTTCAATTTCAACCGAAAGTATCAACCACTATGTCGCTGCCCTTTGACGTGCACCGCCTGCTGCCGGCCTTCCTCGCCGCCGCGCAGGCGCAAAATTTCTCCGCCGCCGCCCGCCAGCTGGGCGTCACGCCGGCGGCGGTCAGCAAAAATATCCGCGCGCTGGAAGAGAAGCTGGCGCTGCGGCTGTTTCAGCGCAACACCCACAACGTGCTGCTGACCGACGAGGGCAAAGCGCTGCTGGCGCAGGTGGCGCCGCTGTGGCAGGCGTTGGCGGCGACGCTGGAAAGCGCCGGCGGCGAGCGGCAGGCGCCGGCCGGGGTGGTGCGCGTCACGATGATCCCCGGCTTCGGCCGCCAGATGCTGATGCCGTTGATCCCGCAATTTCTGGCGCGCTACCCGCAGATCGATCTCGATCTGTCGCTGGATGCCCGGGTGGTGAATCTGGTGGGCGAAGGTTTCGACGTCGGCATCGGCAGCCGGGTCGATCCCGACAGCCGGCTGGTGGCGCGCCCGCTCTACCCGATGCACATGGTGCTGGCGGCGTCGCCCGACTATCTGGCGCGGCGCGGTGAACCGCAAACACCGCACGATCTGCTGCGGCACGACTGCCTGCTGCACCGCAACCCGGCCAACGGCCGCCACGTCAAATGGCAGCTGCGCCATCAGGGCGAAACGCTGGCACTGGATCTGAACGGCCGATTGGTGGTGAGCCGCCCGGAAATGTTGCTGGATGCGGCGCTGGCCGGGCTCGGCATCGTCAACCTGGCGCGCTGGTACCTCGAAAAGCACTTTGAGCAGGGCACGCTGCGGCCGGTGCTGGCGGAGTGCTGGCCGCGCCCGGTGCAGCTGTGGCTCTATTACGCCTCGGCGGATCTGCCGCCGCGGGTGCGCGTCTGGGTCGACTTTCTGCTGGCGCATTTTCGCGATCGGCCAGTGAGCGATTGACGACTGTTCAGCTTGCGCACGCTCTTCCGTTTTCCTTGTTCTACATCAAAAGAATCTCGCCAATATCTATATATAGTGCATTAAGAATTGCGAACACCTATATATAGTAGTTATCCACAAAATCATCCACACGCCGCCACAGCCCTTGCGCGCTGCGGCTTTGCCCTGTGGATAAGCGAAATTTGACGGTTGCTCGCCACGCCAGGCGGGTATGAACGCTCCCTCGGGGAACAAGGAGTACAACGTGAAACCAGTAGTGATTAAGCGGGACGGTTGCCAGGTACCTTTTGACGAAGCGCGCATCGCGCAGGCCATCGAGCGCGCCGCGCTGGCGGTGGGCGTGGTCGACGCCGACTACTGCGCCACCGTCGCCCGCGTGGTCGCTCAGCGCATGGAGCAGCAGCCGCGCGTCGATATCCACGAGATCCAGCAGGCGGTGGAAAACCAGCTGATGGCCGGCGAATACAAACAGCTGGCGCGCGCCTATATCGAATACCGCCACGATCGCGACGTGGCGCGCGAGCTGCGCGGCCGCCTGAACCAGGAGATTCGCGGCCTGGTCGAGCAGAGCAACCGCGCGCTGCTGAACGAAAACGCCAACAAGGACAGCAAGGTGATCCCCACCCAGCGCGACCTGCTGGCGGGCATCGTCGCCAAACACTACGCCAAGCAGCACATCCTGCCGCGCGACGTGGTGCTGGCCCATGAACGCGGCGAAATTCACTACCACGATCTCGACTACTCGCCGTTCTTCCCGATGTTCAACTGCATGCTGATCGATCTGAAAGGCATGCTGACCAACGGCTTCAAGATGGGCAACGCCGAGATTGAGCCGCCGAAGTCGATCTCCACCGCCACCGCCGTGACCGCGCAGATCATCGCCCAGGTCGCCAGCCATATCTATGGCGGCACCACCATCAACCGCATCGATGAAATTCTGGCGCCGTTCGTCGACGAGAGCTTCCGCAAACACCTGCAGGTGGCGGAAGAATGGCAGATCCCGGACGCCAAAGGCTATGCCATGGCGCGCACCGAGAAAGAGTGTTACGACGCCTTCCAGTCGCTGGAGTACGAGGTCAACACCCTGCACACCGCCAACGGCCAGACGCCGTTCGTCACCTTCGGTTTCGGCCTCGGCACCAGCTGGGAGTCACGCCTGATCCAGCGATCGATCCTGAAAAACCGCATCGCCGGGCTGGGCAAAAACCGCAAGACCGCCGTGTTTCCCAAACTGGTGTTCGCCATCCGCGACGGCCTCAATCACCAGTACGGCGATCCGAACTACGACATCAAGCAGCTGGCGCTGGAGTGCGCCAGCAAGCGCATGTACCCGGATATCCTCAACTACGATCAGGTGGTGAAGGTCACCGGCTCGTTCAAAACGCCGATGGGCTGCCGCAGCTTCCTCGGCACCTACGAGCAGGACGGCGAGCTGGTGCACGACGGCCGTAACAACATCGGCGTCATCAGCCTCAACCTGCCGCGCATCGCGCTGGAGGCGATGGGCGATGAGTCGCGCTTCTGGGCGCTGCTGGATCAGCGCCTACAGCTGGCGAAAAAGGCGCTGATGACGCGCATCGCCCGGCTGGAAGGCATCAAGGCGCGGGTGGCGCCAATCTTGTACATGGAAGGCGCCTGCGGCGTGCGGCTCAAGGCCGACGATAACATCGCCGACATCTTCAAGAACGGCCGCGCCTCAATCTCGCTGGGCTATATCGGCCTGCACGAGACCATCAACGCGCTGTTCGGCGGCGAAAACCACGTGTATGACGACGAAGCGCTGCGCGCCAAAGCGGTGGCGATCGTCGCGCGCCTGCGCGCCGCCGTCGACGCCTGGAAGGACGAGACCGGCTACGGCTTCAGCCTCTACAGCACGCCGAGCGAGAACCTGTGCGATCGCTTCTGCCGGCTGGACACCGCCGATTTCGGCGTGGTGCCGGGCGTCACCGACAAGGGCTATTACACCAACAGCTTCCACCTCGACGTGGAGAAGAAGGTCAATCCGTACGACAAGCTGGACTTCGAAGCGCCCTACCCGCCGTTGGCCAGCGGCGGCTTCATCTGCTACGGCGAATACCCGAACCTGCAGCACAACCTGAAGGCGCTGGAAGACGTGTGGGACTACAGCTACACCCGGGTGCCTTACTACGGCACCAACACGCCGATCGACGAGTGCTACGAATGCGGCTTCACCGGTGAATTCTCCTGCACCAGCAAAGGCTTCACCTGCCCGAAATGCGGCAACCACGACTCGGCCAAGGTCTCGGTCACCCGCCGGGTGTGCGGCTATCTCGGCAGCCCCGATGCCCGGCCGTTCAACGCCGGCAAGCAGGAAGAGGTGAAACGCCGGGTGAAACACCTCGGCAACGGGCAGCTCGGCTGAGAAACGTCGTGCAACCTAGACAGAAGCCTGTTCATCAGGCGTGATTGTCGCCGCCAGTTTGCCTTCGGCCAGCGCGCACCAACCGCAGCGTACACGCAGTACGTGAGGATTGGCAGCACTGCCCGGAGGCAAAATGGCCAGTAAAATAGCCTGATGGGCAGGCCTCACATGAATTATCACCAGTACTACCCAATCGACGTCGTCAACGGCCCCGGCACCCGCTGCACGCTGTTTGTCGCCGGCTGCGTGCACCAGTGCCCCGGTTGCTACAACAAAAGCACCTGGCGGCTCAACTCCGGCCAGCCGTTTACCCCGGCGCTGGAAGACCGCATCATCGCCGATCTGAACGATACGCGCGTGCCGCGCCAGGGGCTGTCACTCTCCGGCGGCGATCCGCTGCATCCGGCCAACGTGCCGAGCATCTTAACGCTGGTGAAACGGGTACGCGCCGAGTGCCCCGGCAAGGATATCTGGCTGTGGACCGGCTACCGGCTGGCGGAGCTGGACGCACAGCAAATGCAGGTGGTGGACAGAATCAACGTGCTGATCGACGGCAAGTTCGTGCAAGATTTAAAAGACCCAGCGCTGATTTGGCGCGGCAGCAGCAACCAGGTGGTGCATAGGTTGCGTTGAGCTGACCGATCAGACTCGGCCTGGCAGAGCTACGGTATGGAGTTAATCTGATGGGCGGGTTTGTGCCAGAAGCGGAAGTTGAATTTTGCCTATGTATCAATCATCGAGGGATGATGAAATAATCAGTGGCTTGGTGTACATTCTAGTCTTAATAGACTATTTTAATAGAAAAAAGAATTAGATTAAGCAATATGCATTAAGTCAAGAAAATGATAGCTTCTGAAAAACCGGAAATCAATTAATTAAGCAAGGCTCCTAAGCCGCTTAAATTCAATGGAGTCTTTTATATGCAGAAATGCAGAAATGCAGAAATGCAGCAAGATTTAAAACAGAACTATTAAAAACATTGATAAACGGGCTTTAATCATGACTCAAAATCCTTTTGAAGATTTTATAGAATTTATAACTAATCAGCATGGTGAAGAAATATGGATCACAGTCTATAAGACTGAAAAAATCAACAATTCAGATCACGATGGAGGAATGTATTGCGCTCTAGTTAGCAAAGAAAAAACAAAAAAGTCGATGGAGACACATGTATGGGATCTAATGATTGGCAGTGGTGGTCCTGGGTTTTGTACATCATATGAAAATGGAAAAAGTCTTACCACTTACTATAATAATCCAGATGAAGGATTCTTGAGACCTGTTCTCATTCGTGACTTTCATGGCAGAAAAAATAACTACATAGAAATCCTCGAAGAATTTCGCCTTTTTCATAATCTTTATCATGATTCTAAAAGTGGCTCATACTTTAGTTTCGATGATTCCGGTGATGAAGTAGAAGTAATCAAAGTACAAAATGATGAGGTAAAAATCCGAAAAAGATATTTACGCTCTTTTATGGCTGCATGTCAAATGAATCTTCTACTTTATTTTGAATTAACGAGACATTATAAGAAAAAATTAGATTACTCCAGTGATGGAAATGATAAAGAACTTATTTATACTATATATTCAGGAGAATCATATTCAAAAGGTTATATATCCTTCTCTAGAATATCAGGTAAAAAACTCATTACTTGTGAGAAAATAGATAAGAGTGGCATTTGGCCCTTTGAAGCAAAGAAAAATTTCCAATATTTTATTATAGATGGTGACAGCGATGAACCAAAAACTTATTCATGCGACCCAGAATTACTTGCTAATTATTTCGGTGCTAATCCTGAAGCTCCACACTATTTGACTCCGATATTTTTCCGTAAAGAGGTAATGCAAAAGTATTATAACTCTTCTGACTATAGAATTACAGATGGATATCTTTATAGAAATGGTGCGTGGGGTCTTCGATTCGATAATAACTCTCCCAATCATGTATCTGTTTTTCTTGGTGACCTTGGTAGAGATTTGCCTGAAAAAGAGCAAATCTACTGGAAAAGCTTTAACTTAATCCCTGAAGAAAGAAAAATTAGCAGAACAAATTTTGAACGCAGTTTTTTAGGTAATTTCTTCGAAGCAGAGAATCCAGAGCATAAATTTAAACAGGAATTTAAATGCCTACAGGATTACTGGAGTAACAATTATGGGTGGAGCTTATTCCTTCCTCTGACTCAAAAGGATGAGCATTTCTTTAATTCTTTAAGATCTATGCTTACAAAAGAGCAATCAGAATTTGATGCTCAAATATTGGCACTAACAAAAGTTACGATAGACTCAATAAATGTAAAATCCCTTAGAGAATATCTTGAGCTTACTGATTCAAATATCAAATCAATAGGACTCATAGAAATACTTCTTACTGAGCTACAATCAGATAACCTTACAGAACAAATAAATCTATTACGAGGCATTCAATCTGTAAGATCAACTGGTGTAGCACACAGAAAGGGTACTGATTACGAAAAAGTTATTTCAAGGTTGAATATTGATCACGATGATTTTCAAACCGAATTTGACCAGTTATTACTAAATATGGCTTTTTTATTTAAAGAAATAATGCGATTAAATGTTGAAAAAAGTGATAAATCATCCTAGCAAAGATTGTTGATAGGGGATAACAAGATGGTTCTGGTCATCCGTTCCTCGCTCACTGCGATCCTTCAGCTCAGTTAGCTTGTTCGCTCCGTGCCTGGAGCGGATGTTACCACTTCAGGACATTGTTAATTAGCGAGACTAGTTACTACGTAGCCGCTCTACTCATCATCTCCCTGCCTCTCAGGTATTAAATCGTTGAAGGAAATAGTATTACTCTTAGGTTTCTCTTCAGTTGGAAGTTCAGCTACTCTTAATTTGAGCGGCATGGAACAGACAACACCACTAAAAATACATGTTCCTGTAGATAGTGTGAGAATCGACTCTTCAGTCAGACGGTCTATATATGATACCGATTTTTCAATTGCGTAGAGATCATTCTGATTAATAAGGCGATGAATAAAATAATTGTGTGCTTGTGATATAATTGTCGACGATATATCATTAGGACGTTGGCTGGAAATTGTGATGAAAACTCCAAATTTCCTCCCCTCCTTTATGATTTCCTCAAAGGTTTCCAGACGATAATCTTTCCAACTTTCTGTTTCTCGAAAAGAAGTATTAGACAAAATATTGTGGGCTTCATCTATAATGATGTGCAGTGTAGATGTCTCGGTAGACATTTTCTTCATATTGTAAGCCCACTTGGCTATCAAAAGAGGAAGCGTTTTTTTCATGGTTATATTAACCATGTTTAGATTCAAAACCGTGAAATTATATTCTCCCCAAAAATCAAACTGTCCTGAAGTGTCAAAAATTTTGGCTATGTCTTTACGGTTTGCACTCATTCTGTTTATAACTGGTGAAATATGTTCAGGGTTAGACTTGTTGGATAAATATTCCTGAATTAACTGTAAGTACATAAAATCCAACAGATCTTCAATCATATCAGTTTTAAATAAAAAATTGCTTGCGAGAGTAAATAGATAGGAGCGCTCCGTATCAGCTTCAGCATTGAATATGATACCAGCCCTCAATTTCCATTTATATGCGGTTGAATGATACTCAAGATCAGATATAAGTTCTGGGTCATCATTAAAAATTGGACTGAAAAATTGATTTATAGCATCGCATTTGGGTTTATCCCCACTAAAGAGATTCTGCCTAACTCTTTTCCTCAGGATATTACGCATAAACTCAAGAGGATTGTCAGAGGTCATCACCTTCTTGCGAAATTCAAGAACTCGCTTCAGAAATGGTTTCTGTGTTTTGTCTGTTGCATCGGTTAGAACGGAGAGCATATCATGCTCAAGCAGAACCTCTCTGGGTAAAGGAAGTTTGTCACCACCTGCATGATGCGTGTTGAGATTATAAATCGTCTTCTCGTTAGTAATGCATTGTGGGGCGGTATACTCTCCATTAAAATCAAATAGAATAAATTTACATCTTTCCCTAAAATGGTTGCCGAGAATATGTTTAACTTGGGCAATACCTGCTTTGTATAGCGCGGCTAGGGTGTTTGACTTTCCGCTACCAGTATTACCGAAAATTGCAATGTGGGAATTAATAAGGCCATTGATTGGTAGTGCAATCTCAATATCTTCAAGGTCTGTACGAGTAAACCTCATTACAGTTTCGTCTGCATCAGCTATCTGATGCACCGTATGTATCATCTCTTCAGTCACTACGAAGGCTTCATTGCCGATGAGAGGTAGTTCACGCGAGCCACCAATGAAGCAACCAGTACGATCAATGTAACCCGTCAGAGTTGATGTCAGGTATCGCCGATATCGCCAAGCATCACTGCCGCTCCCACCGAGATGTTTTTCCTCAATGACTCGTTCCGCTTCAACCTTGCCGATCAGGCTCATGAAACCTTTTTTTATTTCAATGAAACTACCCACTGATACATTTCTTAGAACTTTCCCATGATAAAATAAATCACTGAGATTTTTGTTTTTATCTACCAAAATGGTCACAGCGCGTCCAGAAACCTCGCAGACTTCGCCTATACGGAGCACCGCTTCCTCTTCAGTAAAATGCCTGCTCATCTCAAGCCTCCCAGATAGCACGTGATAATGTTATTCATTACCGAGAAATCAACATTTCCTCCCGGGCGATAAATAACCTCTACGTTTGAGTAATCTCGAAATCTCTCCATAAATCCGCTAACACTGGCCTCATCGTAAGCAAAAATCAGCAGTTTTAGGGTAGCGTTACGTAAGGCTTTTTTAGTTATTGTTTCAAGGTGCTCATCAGCAAACGAGAACCCAAAGACAATTAGTAGGGTTGCTTCTTTATCAAGCTCATTGGAATAGGTTCTCAGTAAATCATAATAAACGTTCTGTAGTAGAGTCTCTTTAAACTTCTCCTTGCGTGGAAGAATAAGTGTATGCGCAAGTACCCATTCTTTCATTTCGGCTGGGGTGGGAAAGTTAAGCGGCTTAATATCTGCAATGCGATAAATAATCTTTCCTTTAGAATGTTTCCAAGATAGCGACCCATGAAGTTTTATAAGGTTAACAGTAGGGAGTTCAACTTTATAATTATACAGATTCCCAGTTGCACTTACCGAATGGTTAAAGCTGCCCGCATCAAATTCCTGATCTCCCCAGACATTTGATCTTCTATTAAAACCATCATTGAAAAGTATGTTATTATTACGAGTGGCTGCTTCTTCAATGAACAAATCATAATTAGTCGTAAAAACGTTAATACGCCTCGGAAGTAGGCCAGTCCGGCGTCGAGTCAGTATCTTTTCCAGTGAAGACATAAATGCATCATAATTCTTACGGGTACATTCTAAATTGGTGATCACCTGAGGTGCGAAGGGGGCACCGTGGCCGCGCTGCAGCATGCATTCATGAGGAAGCCAAACAGCTGACAAAAAGTCAGTGCCCATCCTGAAGTATTCTTCTTCCTGCTCATCATTAATAAGCTGCTGAAGGTCCGTTTCGATTGTCCCCAGTACTTTAATCGCAGGGAGGGATGCACCAGAACCGATGAGAAAGTTAATGTTAGCTGACTGAAATACCCGCTCAAAGTAGTCTCGGTCACTATCGTTACCGTAGTATGCGCGCTTAACTGCCATCTTATCCTTCCATAAAACATTGGATTTATCTGTAAGTTATTTAATCTTAACGCTGAGCTCAACACTTTGACATCACTTCTTCAGGCGATTGTTATGATTCCTTCTTGAGCAAAAGTACACACGGGGAGTAGACCCTTTGTGCCACAAGCTTTCTAACTATCCTCAAAAAATAGGTCTTAAAAGTGCGCCAACAAAGTTGCAAGGTCCGCTCATCGCTCAAAGCGGCCCTTAAGTTAAGCACACTATCGATGCCTGTGAGATTGTCTCCCCTTAACAAACCCGACCCGCAAGTCTCCTTCCTTGGAGGCGGTTCTCCCGAGAGGGATTATCGTGACGCGCTGGCTTTGGTGGGCACTACCTGATCGAGAACGATAATGGAAACCCGCTAATCGACTTTCTGTCGAACAAAATTGCTACCTATGAGGGCAACAGTGATCATTTCGCTGAGTCTAACAACGCGATCGATGAAATGCCGCTCACCGTTGCGCTACGAAGCCTCCCGACGGACCACTACAAGCAGACCTACTCTGATCTTAAAGAAGAGATCGGTTCAAAGTCTCTGGTTAGTCAGATCTTATCCGGACAATGTTCTTTAAGTATTACCCATATCAAGACGCTTTCCGCAAAATTGGTTGTAAAACCGGAATAGTTCCTGCAACTGGAGCGTCTAAGTATCGATACGATCCCAAAAATTCGCCCCGAAATTATTCAGACTTTTAACCGTGAAAGTCTTTGGGATCTGCGAGCCATCTCGCCCATCCTTCAAATAGTTATGGACAGATTCCTTACATATTGCTTTTAGGTGCTCCCAAGTCCGGTACAAATCTTCTTGTTTTTCCTGCTTTTGTCTGGCAGCTCTAATCTTGCGTGCCGGCTCGATGGAAAAATAGCTTGGCTGTTCTACCGCAAGGTAAGAGAATGTAATATTTCCGAACTGCCAGTCTGCATTCTGATCGATTCGCCAGCTGTAGCTTATCCGAACAAAAAGGTGTTCGCTGAACGTTGTTGGCGGAAAATTTTGCTCATCGACACTAAATGTAACTTCTTCTGCCTCAACCTCAGAAACCCCTGCCCTCATTTGCGAAAATGCAGCTGTCAGATCACGGCCAGCTTTCAGGGCTGCGTATCTTGCTTCTTCGCGTTTTTTGGATGACTTGGATATCTGAAGTGCAGTAACTGCTTTTTCAAAGCAAAATAATTGCTGCGTGACATAGGGTCCACAATCATAGAGTCTAAGATCCTGAAGATAATAAGACTGTTCTTCATACAGGCATTTATCGATACATTTTTCCAGTTCACTTTCATCAATGGCTTTAAGAGCTTTACGAGCTGCATGCGAAATATCAGAATAACTCATCAGAAAACCTTCCTTATGTCAGAAACCACTGGCAATAGCGATCTTCCTGCCTGTCCGGATAGTTAGCATATTTTTTCCCAGGCCGACTGGCAACCATTGCCGAAACTCCCCCCAGACCGACGTTGGCCAGAGAACGGATAAGTCCACGTTTACTGATGTAGCTGTTCTGCAAAAATACGCCCAGACGTTCTGGTCTTCGGCCACTTACCCTACATATTGTGGGTGCAAATTTGGCATGGCTGAACCAGATTATTTTGTTGGTATCAAAAACGTCGTGATCACAAGATTTTTCAGGAAGACGGGGACTCTCCCACGTCACCTTAGGAAACACTTTATGAAAACAGCAATCACCTTGAATGAACTCGTAATGGCTACAGCTCATGCTCGTGAGCAATACCGTTTACACGGTACGTACTTCTGGCAGGCTATGTATGAGTCCAGATACCTAGAACTTGGTCAGCTGGCTTACGATCAACGGAGAATGGTGCTCAAATCTCCTGCTGCACTGGAAGCTATGTATCGGTTAGCCATTGATGTGGAATAGTCAGGGGTAAATGGCCTCTCAGGAAGGGCCATTGCTGACCAGAATGAAGAACGCTATCGAGCTGGTGGGCTTGCTCAACCCTTCACAAACCCGACAAGGATTTCTGGGTGTGATACAACTCAGCCCCCCCGCCGATAGCGCGCCATGATTTTCGCTTTAAATATAGCCATTCGTTTTTCTACCTCCGAATGGCTGAGATAAACCGCGGTGCCGTTTCTTAAGCGTTCAAAGGCGGCATCTACCCTCTCACGCAACGCTTGCTCCAGCAACATCACCTCTACGTCCATTTCAGGTTTATTCCGCTGTTCCATTTCCATCTCCTCCATTAAGACAGCACCGGGTCATGAATCAGTTACACCAACCCCAACCCCATCCCCACCACGCCGGTCAGTGCGCCGCACAGCGCCACCAGCACCGCCGTCAGGCACAGCGCCCGGGTGGAGAAGGCCTTGTTGAGCATCAACAGCGAAGGCAGGCTGACCGCAGGTAGGGTCATCAGCAGCGCCAGCGCCGGGCCGGCGCCCATGCCCGCCAGCATCATGGTCTGCACGATCGGGATCTCCGCCGCGGTGGGGATAACAAACAGGCAGCCGACGATCGCCAGGCCGATGATCCACAGCAGGCTATTGTCGACGGCGCCGTCGGCGTGCGGGAACAGCCAGACCCGCGCCGCCCCCAGCGCCAGAACCGCCAGCACATAGATCGGGATGGTCGACCAAAACAGCGCCCACAGCGCTTTCCCCCAGCGGGCGAGGAACGGCTGCTCGTCGTTCTGCGCCGTCAGCACCAAAGGCTGCGGCGCGGCGGGCTGCGGGTCATTGGCGGTCACGCGCTGCACCAGCCAGGCGATGCCCAGCACCATCACCACGCCCGCCACCAGGCGGATGGCGGCGAACGGCCAACCGAGCACAAATCCCATAAACACCAGCGTCGCCGGGTTCAATACCGGGTTGGCGAGCCAGAAGGCCAGCGCGGCGCCGCTGGATACCGACTGGCGGCGCATGCCGGCGGCAACCGGCGCGGCGCAGCAGGTGCACATCATGCCCGGCAGCGCGATCAGCGCCCCCAGCACGGTGCCGGAAAAACGCCGGTGGCCGAGCGTGCGCGCCAGCCAGTCGCGCGGGATCAGCACCTGCACCAGCGAACCTAACAGCACCCCGAGCAGCGCCGCCTTCCACACCGCGGTGAAGTAGACCAGCGCGTACTGCCAGGCCGCCAGCCAGGGGCTCGCAGCGCCGTCGGCCAGGATCGATTTGCCGATCGAGTGGCTGTCCGCCGCCACGAACGCTTTGCCGTAGTAAGGCTGCCATTTGACATAGTAGAGGCCGACGGCCACCACCAGCAGAAACAGGATCGGTTTCCACAGCGGCCAGGCGCGTGGGGCGTGTTCAGGGGCGTTCAGAGGTTGCGGCATGGTCGCGGCCAGAGTCAGTCAACAGTGGCGCCAGCATAGCGCGCCGCCGCCGCCCGTGCACGCCCGGGCTGTCCTAAATAGTTCATCTGTTCGCCACCGCGGCGTAACGCGATTGTCATCTGCGCCCGGCACCATGATGCCAACTTGAAAACCACAGGGTAGACGCACGATGAAACGCACCGCTTTCGCCTTCATCGCACCGCCATCGGTATGACGAGGTTTTTATTATGATGGAGTTATCTAGACATCCGACCACTTACCCCACCCGCTATCAGCAGATCGCCGCACAGCTGGAACAGGAGCTGCGCACGCAGTACCGCTGCGGCGACTACCTGCCTTCGGAACAGCAGCTGGCCGAGCGTTACCAGGTCAATCGCCACACCCTGCGCCGCGCGGTAGATCAGCTGGTGGAGCGCGGCTGGCTGCAGCGCCGCCACGGCGTCGGCATTCTGGTGCTGATGCGGCCTTACGACTACCCGCTACACGCCAACACCCGCTTCAGCCAGAACCTGTTCGAGCAGGGCAGCCACCCCACCAGTGAGCGCTTACTCGCTGTCTTGCGCCCGTGCAATGGGCATGTCGCCAGCGCACTTTCGCGTGAGGAAGGCGAAATGGTGATCCACCTGCGCACCCTGCGCCGGGTCAACGGCGTGCCGATGAGCGTGATCGACCACTATCTGCCCGATCTGGACTGGTGGCCGGCGCTGCAGCAGTTCCACAGCGGTTCGCTGCACCAGTTTATCGAACAGCACCTCCAGCAGGCGCTGACCCGCCGCCAGACGCGCATCAGCGCGCGCCGCGCGCAGGCCAAAGAGAGCCGGCTGCTGGAGATCGCCACCCACGCGCCGCTGCTGTGCGTGCGCACCCTTAACGTCCGCAGCGGCGGCGAAGACGTGGCGGAATACTCCGTCAGCCTGGCCCGCGCCGACATGATTGAACTGACGATGGAGCACTGAATGCAAGCCTTAGAGTCGAGACAACGCTGGATGTCGGTGCTGGCGCACAGCCGGCCCGAGCAGCTGCGCAGCCACTGGCAGGCGCTGAACATCAGCCCGGGTTACCGCAGCATCCGCGCGCCGGAGATCGGCCTGGCCCAGTTGCAGGGGCGCATGGGCGCCACCGGCCGCCGCTTCGTGCTGGGGGACATGACGGTCACCCGCGCGGTGGTGCAGCTGGACAACGGCGGCTACGGCTACAGCTATATCGCCGGGCGCGACAAGGCGCACGCCGAGCTGTGCGCGCTGGCCGATGCGCTGCTGCAACAGCCGGAACACGGCGAACGCCTGCAACAACAGCTGATCGCGCCGCTGGCCGCACTGCAGCACGAGCAGCGCCAGCTGCGCGCCCGGGCGATCGCCGCCAGCCGGGTGGATTTCTTTACGCTGGTGCGAGGGGATTAAGCCATGAGTTTATTGACCGGTTTTGAGCAACCGATAGACCAATCGCAGCACGCTTTCCGTTTGATTCTTAAAGCGTTAAGCGAACCGGGGCATCGGGTGACGCTGCCGAACGGCCCGGCCTGGGCGCCGCTGAACGCCGCCAGCACCGCCGCGCTGCTGACGCTGGCCGATCAGGAAACGCCGCTGCAGCTGTGTGCGGCGCTTAAAAGTGAGCAAGTGCTAACAAACATTCGTTTTCACAGCGGCGCGCCGCTGGCCACCGCGGCGCAGGAGGTCTGTTTTGCCCTGTTCGATGAGCAGCTGCAGGCCGCCGATCTGCAGGCGTTGCCGCACGGCACTGAAATCTCGCCGGAATGCGGCGCCACGGTCATCGTACAGCTCTGCGAGCTGGAGAACGGCGCCGCGCTGCGCCTGACCGGCCCCGGCATCGAGAGCCAACGCCTGATAGCGCCGCGCCTGCCGCCGGCACTGCTGGATTACCTGGTCAACCGCCCGCAGCGCTTCCCGCTGGGGCTGGATATTTTGCTGACCTGCGGCGATCGCCTGCTGGCGATCCCGCGGACCACCCGCGTGGAGGTGTGCTGATGTACGTAGCGGTAAAAGGGGGCGAAAAAGCCATTGAGGCCGCCCATCAGCTGCAGGAACGGCTGCGGCGCGGCGACGAGGCGCTGCCGGCGATCGGCGCGGAACAAATCGAACAGCAGCTGGGGCTGGCGGTGGATCGGGTGATGACCGAAGGCGGCATCTACGATCGCGAGCTGGCGGCGCTGGCCATCAAACAGGCCAGCGGCGATCTGGTGGAGGCGATCTTCCTGCTGCGCGCCTATCGCACCACCCTGCCGCGCCTGGCGGTCAGCGAGCCGCTGGCCAGCGAAAACATGCGGCTGGAGCGGCGCATCTCGGCGGTTTACAAGGACTTGCCCGGCGGGCAGGTGCTGGGGCCGACCTATGACTACACCCACCGGCTGCTGGATTTCGCGCTGTTGGCGGAAGGCGAAGCGCCGCGCGCGCCGCAGGCCGACGAACCGCTGCCGGACAACTGCGGCCACGTGTTCGATCTGCTGTGTCGCCAGCAGCTGGCGCGGGAGGAACAGGACGACGGCAGTACGCCGGACGACATCACCCGCAACCCGCCGGTCTACCCCTGCTCGCGCTCGGCGCGCCTGCAGCAGCTGGTGCGCGGCGACGAAGGTTTTCTGCTGGCGCTCGGCTACGCCACCCAGCGCGGCTACGGCCGCAACCATCCGTTCGCCGGCGAGATCCGCACCGGCCACGTTTCGGTGGAGATCGTGCCTGAAGAGCTCGGTTTCGCCATCGATATCGGCGAAATCCTGCTGACCGAGTGCGAAATGGTCAACGGCTTCGTCGCTCCAAAGGACCACCCGCCGCACTTCACCCGCGGTTACGGGCTGGTGTTCGGCCGCGCCGAACGCAAGGCGATGGCGATGGCGCTGGTGGACCGCGCATTGCAGAGCCCAGACTACGGCGAAGGCGTCGCCGGCCCGGCACAGGACGAAGAGTTCGTGCTGGCCCATGCCGACAACGTCGAGGCCGCCGGCTTCGTCTCCCATCTCAAGCTGCCGCACTACGTCGACTTCCAGGCCGAACTGGAGCTGCTCAAGCGGCTGCGGCAGGAATACAGCGAGCGTCAGGAGGCCCGCAATGAGTGAAGTATTGACCGGCTATAACCTCGGCTATCTGGACGAGCAGACCAAGCGCATGATCCGCCGCGCCATCCTCAAGGCGGTGGCAATCCCCGGCTATCAGGTGCCGTTCGGCGGCCGCGAGATGCCGATGCCCTACGGCTGGGGCACCGGCGGTATTCAGCTCACCGCCAGCGTTATCGGCCGCGCCGACGTGCTGAAGGTGATCGACCAGGGCGCCGACGACACCACCAACGCGGTGTCGATCCGCCGCTTCTTCCAGCGCGTCGCCGGGGTGGAAACCACCGAACGCACGCCGGAAGCCACGCTGATCCAGACCCGTCACCGCATTCCGGAAACCGCGCTGCGCGAAGACCAGATCCTGATCTATCAGGTGCCGATCCCGGAGCCGCTGCGCTTTATCGAACCGCGCGAAACCGAGACGCGCAAGATGCACGCGCTGGAGGAGTACGGCGTGATGCAGGTGAAGCTGTATGAAGACATCGCGCGCTACGGCCATATCGCCACCACCTACGCCTACCCGGTGAAGGTCAACGATCGCTACGTGATGGATCCGTCGCCGATCCCGAAATTCGACAACCCGAAAATGCACATGATGCCGGCGCTGCAGCTGTTCGGCGCCGGGCGCGAGAAACGCATCTACGCCCTGCCGCCGTTCACCAAGGTGGAGAGCCTGGACTTCGACGACCACCCGTTCAGCGTGCAGCAGTGGGACGAACCCTGCGCGCTGTGCGGCTCGCGCCACAGCTACCTGGACGAGGTGGTGCTCGACGATCGGGGCAACCGCATGTTCGTCTGTTCGGACACCGACTACTGCCGGCAGCAGCTGGCGCAATCTTCGCAAGAGGCGCAGCACTGATGACTTCCACCCCTTTGAGCACCACCCCGCTGCTGTCGGTGAACCGGCTCACCCACCTGTACGCCCCCGGCAAGGGCTTCAGCGACGTGTCGTTCGACATCTACCCCGGTGAAGTGCTGGGCATCGTCGGCGAATCCGGCTCCGGCAAAACCACGCTGCTGAAGTCGATCTCGGCGCGGCTGGCGCCGCAGCGCGGGCAGATCCTTTACCGCCCGCAGGCGGGCCAGGAACACGATCTGTACGCCATGGCGGAGAGCGATCGCCGCCGCCTGCTGCGCACCGACTGGGGCGTGGTGCACCAGCACCCGCTCGACGGGCTGCGGCCGCAGGTCTCCGCCGGCGGCAACATCGGCGAGCGGCTGATGGCCATCGGCCAGCGCCACTATGGCGACATTCGCCGCCAGGCCGGCCAGTGGCTGGAAGACGTCGAAATCCCGCTGTCGCGCCTCGACGATCTGCCGACCACCTTCTCCGGCGGCATGCAGCAGCGGCTGCAGATCGCCCGCAATCTGGTCACCCACCCCAAGCTGGTGTTTATGGACGAGCCAACCGGCGGGCTGGACGTGTCGGTGCAGGCGCGCCTGCTCGATCTGCTGCGCAACCTGGTGGTGGAGATGCAGCTGGCGGCGGTGATCGTCACTCACGATCTCGGCGTGGCGCGGCTGCTGGCCCACCGCCTGCTGGTGATGAAACAGGGCGAAGTGGTGGAGAGCGGCCTGACCGACCGGGTGCTGGACGATCCGCACCATCCTTACACCCAGTTGCTGGTTTCTTCGGTGCTGTCGTAACCCAAGGCGATAACAGATGACTATGCAAATCCGAGTTGAACATCTCAGTAAAACCTTTGTGCTGCACCAGCAGTACGGCACCCGGCTGCCGGTGCTGCACGACGCCAACCTGACGGTCGGCAGCGGCGAATGCGTGGTGCTGCACGGCCACTCCGGCAGCGGCAAATCCACCCTGCTGCGCTCGCTGTACGCCAACTACCTGCCGGACAGCGGCCATATCTGGATCAACCACCAGGGCGACTGGCTGGACATGGTCAGCGCCGATGCGCGCCAGATTCTGGCGGTGCGCCGCCATACGCTGGGCTGGGTCAGCCAGTTCCTGCGGGTGATCCCGCGCATCAGCGCGCTGGAGGTGGTGATGCAGCCGCTGCTGGAACAGGGCGTCGAACGCGCCGAGTGCCGTGAACGCGCCGAAGCGCTGCTCGCTGCGCTCAACGTGCCGCAGCGCCTGTGGCCGCTGGCGCCGTCCACCTTCTCCGGCGGCGAGCAGCAGCGGGTGAACATCGCGCGCGGCTTTATCGTCGATTACCCCATCCTGTTGCTGGACGAACCGACCGCCTCGCTCGACAGCCGCAACAGCGCGGCGGTGGTGCAGCTTATCGAACGCGCCAAGGCGCGCGGCGCGGCGATCGTCGGCATTTTCCACGATGAAGGCGTCCGCCGACAGGTCGCCGACCGGCTTTATGACATGCAGGCGCCGCAGGCGCTGGAGGCCCTCTGATGATCGTCAATAACGTTAAGCTGGTGCTGGATGACCAGGTGGTGCAAGGCTCGCTGGAGATGCAGGACGGCGTGATCCGCAGCTTCACCGACGGCCCGAGCCGGCTGCCGCAGGCACTGGACGGCGACGGCGGCTGGCTGCTGCCGGGGCTGATCGAGCTGCATACCGACAACCTGGACAAGTTCTTCACCCCGCGCCCGAACGTCGACTGGCCGGCCCATTCGGCGATGAGCAGCCACGACGCGCTGATGGTGGCCAACGGCATCACCACGGTGCTGGACGCGGTAGCGATCGGCGACGTGCGCGACGGCGGCCACCGGCTGGAAAACCTGCAGAAGATGATCGACGCGGTGATCCACAGCCAGCGCGCCGGGGTGAACCGCGCCGAGCACCGGCTGCACCTGCGCTGCGAGCTGCCGCACGAGAGCACGCTGCCGCTGTTCGAACAGCTGATGGACAAGCCGGGCGTGTCGCTGGTGTCGCTGATGGATCACTCGCCGGGCCAGCGCCAGTTCGCCTCGCGCGAAAAATACCGCGAATATTATCAGGGCAAATACCACCTCAACGACCAGCAGATGAGCGAGTACGAGGAGCAGCAGGTCGCCCTGTCCGCCCGCTGGGCCGCGCCGAACCGCGGGGCGATCGCCGCCCACTGCCGCGCGCGCCGCATCTCGCTGGCCAGCCATGACGACGCCACCGCCGCACACGTGGCCGAGTCCTGCGCGCTGGGCAGCGCCATCGCCGAGTTCCCCACCACCGAAGCGGCCGCCCGCGCCTCGCACCAGCAGGGCCTGCAGGTGCTGATGGGTGCGCCGAACATCGTGCGCGGCGGCTCCCACTCCGGCAACGTGGCGGCGCACCACCTGGCGGCGCTGGGCGTGCTGGATATTCTCTCTTCCGATTATTACCCGGCCAGCCTGCTGGACGCGGCGTTTCGCCTCGCGGCGGACGAACGCAACGCCTACGATCTGCCCCAGGCGGTGCGCATGATCACCCGCAACCCAGCGCGGGCGCTGGATCTGCAGGATCGCGGCACCCTCGCCGAAGGGCTGCGGGCGGATCTGGTGCTGGCACGGCCGCACGGCGAGCACGTTTACGTGCAGAACGTGTGGCGCCAGGGCAGGCAGGTGTTCTGATGGCGCGGCTCATCTACCTGATGGGGCCTTCCGGCGCAGGCAAGGACAGCCTGCTGGCCGCGCTGCGGGCCGACGCCGACCGCGCGCCGCTGGTGGCGCACCGTTACATCACCCGGCCGGCGGACGCCGGCTGCGAGAATCATATCGCGCTGAGCGAACCGGAATTTCTGCGCCGCCGCGCCAAGGGGCTGTTCGCGCTCGACTGGCAGGCGCATCAGCAGCACTACGCGTTCGGGATCGAAGTGGATCTTTGGCTGCTGCAGGGGATCGATGTGGCGGTCAACGGTTCGCGCGCCCACCTGCCGCAGGCGCAGCAGCGCTATGGCGCGCAGCTGCTGCCGGTGTGCCTGCAGGTCAGCGCCGGGATCCTGCGCCGGCGCCTGCAGGATCGCGGGCGGGAAAGCGCCGAACAGATCGAGCAGCGGCTGGCGCGGGCGGCGGAATATCAGCAGAGTCTGCCCGCCGGCTGCCGGGTGCTGCACAACGACGGCCCACTCGACGACACCCTGGCGGCGCTGCTGGCGCTGCTGCCTACCGCCACCCGACAAGCTCAGGACGCGACGCCATGAACGACTTTGCCCAGCCGAAAATCGGCGACAACGTGACCCTTAACCGCACCCGGCTCGGCCAATATGTGCATCTGGCCGACGATGCGATCCTGGAAGAGGTGGAGATGGGGGACTACTCCTACACCGCCGGGCACAACCAGATTTTTTACGCCACCATCGGCAAGTTCGTCTCCATCGCCTCCTATGCGCGCATCAATCCCGGCAACCACCCGACCTACCAGCGTATCGCGCAGCACCACTTTACCTACCGCGCCTCCGAATACGGGCTGGGGGAAGACGACGCGGCGTTCTTCGACTGGCGGCGCGAGCACCACGTCACCGTCGGCCACGACGTGTGGATCGGCCATAACGCCATCCTGATGCCGGGCGTCAGCGTCGGCAACGGCGCGGTGATCGGCAGCGCGGCGGTGGTCACCAAGGACGTGGAGCCTTACAGCATCGTCGCCGGCGTGGCGGCCAAAAAGATCGGCATGCGCTTCGACGATGCGCTGATAGAACGCATCGAACGCAGCCAGTGGTGGCACTGGGATCACGCCACGCTGCAGGCGCGGCTGGCGGATTTTCGCGACATCAACCGCTTTGCCCAGAAGTACCTTTAACGGAGGGGAGCGATGCAACTGACCTTTCTCGGCACCGGCGGCGCGCAGCAGGTGCCGGTGTTCGGCTGCGACTGCCTGATCTGCCAACGGGCGCGGCGCGAGCCGGCATTTCGGCGGCGAGCATGCAGCGCCATGCTTAACTATCAGGGGGAAACGACCTTATTGGATGCGGGATTGCCGGCTTTGGAGCGGCGATTTTCGGCGGGGCAAATTCAACGTTTTTTACTGACACATTACCACATGGATCACGTTCAGGGGTTATTTCCTTTGCGTTGGGGGTGCGGAAATTCCATTCCGGTGTATGGCCCGCCGGATGAACAGGGCTGCGACGACCTGTTCAAACACCCCGGCATTCTGGCGTTTCAGCCGCCGCTGGCGCCCTTCGCCACCGTCGAGCTGGGCGGCATGCGCATCACCCCGCTGCCGCTGCAACACTCCAAACTGACCCACGGCTATCTGATCCAGACGGCGGGCGCTGCGCTGGCCTACCTGACCGACACCGTCGGCCTGCCGCCGGCCACCGCCGACTATCTGCAAAACGTGGCGCTGGATCTGCTGGTGCTCGATTGCAGCCTGCCGCCGCAGCCGCAGGCGCCGCGCAACCATAACGATCTGACCCGCGCGCAGGAGACGCAGCGGTTGCTGCAGCCCAAACGCACGCTGCTGACGCACATCAGCCATCATCTCGATCTGTGGCTGCTGGACAACGAACTGCCCGCCGGGCTGGAGCTGGCGTTCGATCACCTCAGCGTCAGCCTCGGTAGCAGTGCAGCCGATCCGACTCCAGCACCCTGACCCCTTCGCCCGGCGTGAACGCCTGCTGCAGCAGCGTTTGCGCCACGTCTTTGGCGGAGACGGCGCGCCATTTGCCGGGCAGCAGCCTGAACAGCGGCAGCGTGAGGCGCTCCATCAGGCGCGGCGCGGGGCGCTCCCCCACCAGCATGGAAGGCCGCACCAGCGTCAGGCGCGGCCAGTGCTGTTCGCGCAGCGCCTGCTCCATCTCGCCTTTGGTGCGGTTATACAGGAAGGTGGAATCCGCGTTGGCGCCCAACGCGCTTACCACCAGGCAGTGCTGCGCCCCCAAGCGGCGGCCGGTCAGCGCGCTCTCCACCACCAGTTGATAATCGACGTAGCGGAAGGCATCGGCGCTGCCCGCCGCCCGGCGGGTGGTGCCCAGGCAGCAGAACACCAGATCGACCGGCTGCTGCAGGCCGCTCAGCAGCTCGAACAGCGCATCGCCGACCGGGTTGGTCAGCTTGCCGTGCGGCGGCAGCGGCGTGCGCGTCGGCGCCACGATGGCCGTTATCTGCGGATCGCTTTGCAACAGCTGCAACAACTCGCGCCCCACCAGCCCGGTTGCGCCGACTAACAGTGCTCGCGCCATGCAATCTCCCGTTGTAATCAATACGTCGACTTAAAGTATAGACCGCGCCCAGTGCAGCTTCTTGCCGAAGCCGAGGGTGTTGTCGGTCATCTTCACCTCGTGCAGATCCAGCCGCCAAACCGCGGCCTTCATCGCCCTGGCGATCGGGAAGCGCTTGCAGTAACGCGCGCGCGCCGCGTCGGCCTCTTCGCCGCTCAGCAGCACCGCCTCGGCGCGGTACTGCACGCCGCGGATCAGCGCGATGCTTTTCGGCTTCGGCGCGATGGTGCCGACCACCCGGCCGTTGTTCAGCATCAGCCCGCCGTGGCGGGTGTGCGGTTCGGTCATCAGCCACAGCGCCATCGCCGCGGCGTCGAACACGTAAAAACAGTTGGCGCACCACATGTCGAGGCCGTCGCCGGCGCACAGCGTCAAGACGTGTTGCTTGCCGATGAAATCCGCAATCTGCTGCCGTTGTTCTGGGGTATTCAAGGTTATTCGCCTCTCTGTTCACTCACTTCATCTTACCCTGCGTTGTTGAGGCGAGTCACAAATAACGATAATCATCAAAAACCCAAATTGAATATAAAAACACAATAAATGCATTTTTATTAACTTAGGCCAGAAAAATATTTATAACATAAAAAATACAAGACGGATTTATTTGATCGTTATGCAACCGCTTATTCGACCGGTTCTTTTATTCCCATCCTGACGACACGCAAATTTAGCGCACCCGCCCGGAGTCGATTAGCAATTTATTTACATGCTCATTTGCCTGCCTGGGGGCGGTTTATGCAACTCACTGCATAATCAATGAATAGTTATTTATAAACACCGGAGTTTATGTGACTTTCATCACGATTTTTAGCCAGCCTTGCGTTAAAATAGCGCCATCTTTTCACTCAGCAAGGTGGATTAGAAAATGGAAAACAATAACCGCAAAATGGCGCATATCAGGCGCACAACCCATATTATGATGATGGCTCATCGCAGCTGCTTTAGTTTCGCATTCTTCAACTACAGATAACCCTCACCCCCTCGCTCTTACGCCGTTGATAAGAGTGTCATTGCGTTTTTATTTATTCTCCGCACGCCGGTGATAATATCGCTTTCTCGCTAACCGGGAAGGACACGCAATTCAGTCTTAATTTCGGCCAAGCGCATCCAAGCTAAATAAAACAACGAACACAGTTAATGCCTTTCGGCATCGCTGGGTTCTCGCACACCTTTATTTTCGTGAAGGCGTTAGCGGCAAATGGAATTATTTGCCGACGGACTGCCTTTGCCTGAAGAATGAGAAAAATGAAAAAATTAAAAATTGCCGCCAACACCCAAACCCTCGGCTGCTTTGAAACTGAACGCGACATCGTCGATGTGCATCACAGCGATTTCAATGACGTCGCCGCCATCGTGCTGTCGGTAGACGACGTCACGCACGGCATGGTGGCGCGCATTGAAGAGCACGGCCTGAACATTCCGCTGTTCGTCGCCGTCTGCTGCGAAGAAGAGCTGGATAACGCCGTATTGCCGGCGCTGCACGGCGTGTTTGAACTGTGTGGCAAGAATACCCAGTTCTACGGCAAACAGCTGGAGGCCGCCGCCGCCAAATATGAGAGCGAGCTGCTGCCGCCGTTCTTCAACACGCTGACGCAGTACGTGGAAATGGGCAACGCCACCTTCGCCTGCCCCGGCCACCAGGGCGGCGAGTTCTTCCGTAAACATCCGGCGGGCCGCCAGTTCTTCGACTTCTACGGCGAAACGCTTTTCCGTTCGGACATGTGCAACGCCGACGTCAAACTGGGCGATCTGTTGATCCACGAAGGCGCGCCTTGCGCGGCGCAGCAGCACGCCGCCAAGGTGTTCAACGCCGACAAGACCTACTTCGTGCTCAACGGCACCTCGGCCTCGAACAAGGTGGCGACCAACGCCCTGCTGACGCGTGGCGATCTGGTGCTGTTCGACCGCAACAACCATAAATCCAACCACCACGGGGCGTTGATCCAGGCCGGTGCCACGCCGGTGTATCTGGAAACCGCCCGCAACCCGTTCGGCTTTATCGGCGGCATCGACGCGCACTGCTTCGACGAACGCTACCTGCGCCAACAGATCCGCGAAGTGGCGCCGGAACGCGCCAACGAAGCCCGCCCGTTCCGCCTGGCGATCATCCAGCTCGGCACCTACGACGGCACCATCTACAACGCCCGCCAGGTGGTCGACAAGATTGGCCACCTGTGCGACTACATCCTGTTCGACTCCGCCTGGGTGGGCTATGAGCAGTTCATTCCGATGATGAAAGACTGCTCGCCGCTGCTGCTGGAGCTGAACGAGAACGATCCCGGCATCATCGTCACCCAGTCGGTGCACAAACAGCAGGCCGGTTTCTCGCAGACCTCGCAGATCCATAAAAAAGATAAGCACATCAAGGGACAGAGCCGCTACTGCAACCACAAGCGCTTCAACAACGCCTTTATGCTGCACGCCTCTACCAGCCCGTTCTACCCGCTGTTCGCCGCGCTGGACGTCAACGCCAAGATGCACGAGGGCAAAAGCGGCCAACGCCTGTGGCAGGAGTGCGTGCGCGTGGGGATCGAAGCGCGCAAAATGCTGCTGGACACCTGCACGATGATCAAACCGTTCGTGCCGGACCAGATCGACGGCAAACCGTGGCAGGCCTATGACACCGCGGCAATGGCCAACGATCTGCGCTTCTTCAACTTCGTGCCCGGCGAAAAATGGCACGCTTTTGAGGGCTATGCCGAATCGCAGTACTTCGTCGATCCGTGCAAACTGCTGCTTACCACGCCGGGCATCGATACCGCCACCGGCAGCTACAGCGAATTCGGCATCCCGGCGACCATTCTGGCCAACTACCTGCGTGAAAACGGCATCGTGCCGGAAAAATGCGATCTCAACTCGATCCTGTTCCTGCTGACGCCGGCGGAAGACATCGCCAAGATGCAGCATCTGGTGGCCCTGATCGCCCGCTTCGAGCAGCACATCGAGCAAAACTCCCTGCTCAGCGAGGTGCTGCCTGCGGTCTATAAAAACCACCAGCAGCGCTACAAAAACTACACCATCCGCCAGCTGTGCCAGGAAATGCACGACCTTTACGTCAGCTACGACGTTAAAGAACTGCAAAAAGAGATGTTCCGCAAAAGTTATTTCCCGCGCGTGGTGATGAATCCGCAGGACGCCAATACCGAGTTCGTGCGCGGCAATGTGGAATTGGTCTCGCTGGCTAAAGCCGAGGGCCGCATCGCCGCCGAAGGCGCCCTGCCTTATCCTCCTGGCGTGCTGTGCGTCGTGCCCGGTGAAATTTGGGGCGGCGCCGCGCAGCGTTATTTCCTGGCACTGGAAGAAGGCATCAATTTATTGCCGGGATTCGCGCCGGAATTGCAGGGCGTTTATATCCAACAGGATGAGGACGGCTGGAACCGCGCTTACGGCTACGTCATGAAAAATTAATCACCTTACGGGGCGGCGATGATTCTCGCCGCCCGGATCGCATCCTAAAAGAGAAAATGATCATGAGTAAGTCCAATAATAAAATGGGGGTCGTGCAATTAACGATCCTGACCGCCGTGAACATGATGGGTTCCGGCATAATTATGCTGCCGACCAAGCTAGCCGAAGTGGGCACGATTTCGATCGTTTCCTGGCTGGTGACCGCCGTCGGCTCGATGGCGCTGGCCTACGCCTTCGCCAAATGCGGCATGTTCAGCCGTAAATCCGGCGGCATGGGTGGTTACGCCGAATACGCCTTCGGCAAATCGGGCAACTTTATGGCGAACTACACCTACGGCGTTTCGCTGCTGATCGCCAACATCGCCATCGCCATTTCCGCCGTCGGCTACGGCACCGAGCTGTTCGACACCACCCTCAGCCCGCTCGGGATCTGTATCGCCACCATCGGCGTGCTGTGGCTGGCGACCGTCGCCAACTTCGGCGGCGCGCGCATCACCGGCAAAATCAGCGGCATCACCGTCTGGGGCGTGATCATTCCGGTGGTGGGCATCTCGGTCATCGGCTGGTACTGGTTCAGCGGCAGCGCCTACGTCGCCGCCTGGAACCCGCATCAGGTGCCGACCTTCGAAGCCATCGGCGCCTCGATCTCAATGACCCTGTGGGCGTTCCTGGGGCTGGAATCCGCCTGTGCCAATACCGACGTGGTGGAAAATCCGGAGCGCAACGTGCCGATCGCCGTACTGGGCGGCACCCTCAGCGCGGCGGTGATCTATATCATTTCAACCAACGTGATCGCCGGCATCGTGCCGAACATGGATCTGGCCAACTCCACCGCCCCGTTCGGGCTGGCGTTCTCGCACATGTTCAACCCAACGGTCGGCAAGATCATCATGGCGTTGATGGTCATGTCCTGCGTCGGCTCGCTGCTCGGCTGGCAGTTCACCATCGCTCAGGTGTTCAAATCCTCCGCCGACAGCGGCTTCTTCCCGAAAATCTTCTCCAAACTGAGCAAGGCCGACGCGCCGGTTAAAGGCATGCTGACCATCGTCGTCATCCAGAGCGGCCTGTCGCTGATGACCATCAGCCCGTCGCTGAACAAGCAGTTCAACGTGCTGGTGAACCTGGCGGTAGTGACCAACATCATCCCTTACATCCTGTCGATGGCGGCGCTGGTCATTATTCAGAAAGTGGCGAAGGTGCCGGACAACAAGGCGCGTATCGCCAATATCATCGCCGGCATCGGCGCGCTGTACAGCTTCTACGCGCTCTACAGCTCCGGTGAGGAAGCGATGATGTGGGGCGCCATCGCCACCTTCCTCGGCTGGACGCTGTACGGCATCGTCTCGCCGCGCTTCGAGCTGGCGGGAAAAAAGGGGTAAAGCGGTAGGGCAGCGGCGGCCGGGGATGGGATTGTGATGGCGAACATGCCATCATACGCCGACCCTGGCCACCAAAGCGGCGTACGATGACCGACACCTCCCCCACTCTCTGGCACCTCTACATGCTGCGTTTACCGAGCGGCATGCTGTATACCGGCATCACCACCGACGTGGCGCGCCGCCTGGCGCAGCATCAGGCCGGCAAAGGCGCCAAGGCGCTGCGCGGAAAAGGGGAACTGACGCTGGCATTTCACTGCCAGGTGGGGGATCGCTCAACGGCGCTGAAGCTGGAATACCGCGTCAAACAGCTGAGCAAAATACAAAAAGAGCGGCTGGTGAATCACCCGCCGCTGTCGTTGGAGTATCTATTGCCGGTCGTTAAAAGCGATTAAACGGCGCCGAAAAAGCCACTTCGCCGCTGACGCCGTTCAGGGCGTCTTCCGCCAGCGGATACACCTGGAACGCGCTTTCCGTGTCCGGCCAGCGGCAGTTCAGGCCATAGGCGGCGGCCGGTTTAAAACCGAAGCGGCCGTAGTAGGCCGGATCGCCCAGCACCACCACCGCGGCGTAGCTGAATTCGTTCAGCGAATCCAAACCTTCGTACACCAGCTTTTCAGCCAGCCCCTGGCGGCGCAGGCTTTCATCTACCGCCAGCGGCGCCAGCGCCACCCATTGGCGGTCTTCGCCGGCCACGTCCACCGGGCTGAACGCGGCGTAACCCACCACCCCGCCTTCGTCGTCAGTGGCGACCACGCCCAGCGTCAGCAGGCCGTCTTCGCGCAGCTGCTGCACCAGATCGGCTTCGTCGTCGCGGCCAAAGGCGCGGCGCAGCAAGGCGTCTATGCCCGCCGCGTCTACCGGGATCTCTACGCGGATCAGCATGATACCGCCACACGGGAAGCCGACGCCGTGCCCTCCTGCAACCCTGCTTCGACAAAATCAGCCAACTGCAACAGCCCCAGGCGCAGCGGCGCAGGCATGCTTTCCAGCTCGATGGCGTCCATCAAATTTTTCACATACAGGCCCAATTCGGTATCCCCTTCAATCTGCAGCCGACGCTGAAAGAACAGCGTATCCGGATCTTGCTTGCGCGCCGCGATCAGGATCAGATCGTTGGCGTCGCCGCTGAAACTGACGTCCGCTTCGGCGTGCTGGCTGACCACCAGTTTGTCGTTTTCTACCGTCATAAACCAGTGTAGCGCCAGATCGCGAACTTCGATCTTCAGCCAGCGCGATTCGAGAAATTCCAGATCGCCATCCGCCAACGCCTGGCGGAACTGCCAGCTCAGCACCTGTTGCAGCAGCTGGCGCTGCAGGGCGAACGGCGTGAATTTCAGCGGGATGCGCAGCAGCGACGGCCCCTGGCGCACAAGGCGTGCTCGTAGTTGTTCCAACACGGTCATCCACTCCTTTCAATACGGACTACCGCTATTTTGCCACACTGGCGCGCGGCTTCAGCGGTCTATATCAACAAATAGTGCATTTCACCGCCATGTTTATCAATACGCCATAAGCTGCCTCAAATCAAAACCCGTGCGCGCCCCTTTGCCTAAAATGGCCTCCCCGATTCGCGTTTGCCGGCGGAACACCGCCGTCGGCAACCTTTAAAGACAGCGTGCGCCCGGCCGGGCGCACGGCTAAGCCAGGATAAATCTATGGAGCTGCTTTGTCCCGCCGGCAACCTGCCGGCCCTGAAGGCCGCGGTGGATAACGGCGCCGACGCCGTTTACATCGGCCTGAAAGACGATACCAACGCGCGCCACTTCGCCGGCCTCAACTTCACCGAGAAAAAGCTGCAGGAAGCGGTCGATTACGTGCATCGCCACGGCCGCAAGCTGCATATCGCCATCAACACCTTCGCCCATCCCGACGGCTACGCCCGCTGGCAGCGCGCGGTGGATATGGCGGCCCAGCTGGGCGCCGACGCGCTGATTCTGGCGGATCTGGCGATGCTGGAATACGCCGCCCAGCGCTACCCGCAGCTGGAGCGCCACGTTTCGGTGCAGGCCTCCGCCACCAACGAAGAGGCGATCCGTTTCTACCAACGCAACTTCGAGGTGGGCCGGGTGGTGCTGCCGCGCGTGCTGTCGATGCATCAGGTGAAACAGCTGGCCCGCACCAGCCCGGTGCCGCTGGAAGTGTTCGCCTTCGGCAGCCTGTGCATCATGGCCGAGGGGCGCTGCTATCTCTCCTCCTACCTGACCGGCGAGTCGCCGAACACCGTCGGCGCCTGTTCGCCGGCGCGGTTCGTGCGCTGGCAGCAAACCCCGCAGGGCATGGAGTCGCGCCTGAACGACGTGCTGATCGACCGCTACCAGGACCATGAAAACGCCGGCTACCCGACGCTGTGCAAGGGCCGCTATCTGGTGGACGACGTGCGCTACCACGCGCTGGAAGAGCCCACCAGCCTCAATACGCTGGAGCTGCTGCCGGAACTGCTGGCCGCCAACATCGCCTCGGTGAAGATCGAAGGCCGCCAGCGCAGCCCGGCTTACGTCAGCCAGGTGGCGCGCGTCTGGCGCCAGGCGATCGACCGCTGCCAGGCCGATCCGGCCGCCTACCGCGCCGACGCCGCCTGGATGGAGACGCTGGGCGCGATGTCCGAGGGCACCCAGACCACGCTGGGCGCCTATCACCGCAAATGGCAGTAGCCGGAGGAAACATGAAATACGCACTGGGGCCGGTGCTCTACTACTGGCCGAAAAACGACATCGCGGCGTTCTATCAACAGGCGACGGAGAGCAGCGCCGACATCATTTACCTCGGCGAGAGCGTCTGCACCAAGCGGCGCGAGATGAAGGTCGGCGATTGGCTGGCGCTGGCGCGCGAAATCGCCCGCAGCGGTAAGCAGGTGGTGATCTCCACGCTGGCGCTGCTGCAGGCGCCGTCCGAGCTGAATGAGCTGAAACGCTATGTGGAGAACGGCGAGTTCCTGTTTGAAGCCAACGATCTGGGCGCGGTGAACATGGCGGCGGAGCGCGGCTTGCCGTTCGTCGCCGGCCACGCGCTGAACTGCTACAACGCCTATACCCTGCGCCTGCTGCGCCGCCAGGGCATGATGCGCTGGTGCATGCCGGTCGAGCTGTCGCGCGACTGGCTGGCCAACCTGCTGACGCAGTGCGACGAGCTGGGTTTCCGCCACGACTTCGAGGTGGAGGTGCTGAGCTACGGCCACCTGCCGCTGGCCTACTCGGCGCGCTGCTTCACCGCCCGCTCGGAAAACCGCGGCAAGGACGAGTGCGAAACCTGCTGCATCAAGTATCCGCAGGGCCGCATGATGCGCTCACAGGAGCAACAGCAGGTGTTCGTGCTCAACGGCATTCAGACCATGAGCGGCTACTGCTACAACCTCGGCAACGAGCTGCCGAGCATGCAGGGGCTGGTGGACATCGTGCGGCTGTCGCCGCAGGGCGCAGAGACGCTGGCGCAAATCGACGCCTTCCGCGCCAACGAACGCGGCGAAAAGCCCTTGGCCTTGACCGATCACGCCGACTGCAACGGCTACTGGCGCCGCGTGGCAGGGTTGGAGTTGGTGTCTTAGCGAGGTAAGCGCCGGCGGCGCACTGCCGCCGGCATTGTTTATTTATCAAGATGAATACGGTTATTTCCGCCGTGGAACCAATGGAATAAACTTATGCACATCTGGCAGCAGCTTCTGATACCAAAATAAGTAAAAACCGCGATGACCGCATCTACCAAATGTTCTCCGTATGAAATAATACTTAGCGAGGAGAACGAGACAAGTAACATGCTCAACGTTAGCGCCATCATATTACAAAGCGGGTCTAAAATACGTCTATTGGCCATAACCCACCCTCTATTGTTGAAACTGTAAAAGCGATGTTCTCATCACCATCGACACTGCCCATTAACGCTATTGGCGTTTTTATTGCCACCCAAGGCACCACCGTTATTCTTATTATTCCCTGCGGGGCTGTTATCGGCGCAAGAGACCGCCCCCATCAAGCCACCGGCAACCGCCATACCTATCATCCCTGGCGGGCCACCTGAAAAACCGGTAAATGCGCCAATGATGATACCCATTCCAACCTGATTGGCACAGGAGTTTGGTGCACCTCTGCTTGGCCTGTCACGATCGCCGCCGTTATTTCCATCACCACAACCGCCAATCAGTTTCATCTCATCAGAAGTAAGCTCTCTTATTGTTGACATATTTATATCATCCTTTAAATAACACGTTATAGATAAAACTAACGCCAACCATTAATTCCCTAAACAGGTCGACAATGACAATTACCAAAGTCAATATAAGAAATTAAATCAAAATAACAATAGACATCCCGCTAAATAAACAACCTTAAACATATCGATAATACGAAATAATAAAGGCGCCGAATATGGCGCCTTTATTGGTTCCCTACGCCCGTCGCTTCCTGAACATCCCGCGCAGCGCCACGCTGTTGCGCAAGAAGCCGACGCCGAAGCCCAGCAGGGTGTAGACCACGCCGAGCACCAGCATCATCATCACGTCGCCCCACACTTCGTTCAGCGACAGCCCCATCTGGTTGACGCCGGCGATCGCCTTGGTGCCCCAGGTGGAGGGAATGCTGTAGGAGATGGCGCGCACCCAGGCCGGCATCGACTGCAGCGGCCAGATGGTGCCGGACAGGTAGAAGATCGGTGTGGTGATGAACGCCAGCGTCAGGTAGATCATCTCGACGCTGCGCAGGCACTCGGTCACCAGCTTGCCCAGCCCCAATACCGCCAGCAGGAACGGGAAGGTCAGCAGCAGCACTTCGGCGATGTTCGCCGTCTGCCGATAGCCCAATACCCACGGCCACAGTACGAACAGCACGATCGACAGGAACAGCCAGATCGGCAGCAGCGCCGTCAGCCCGCCGAGGTGCGCCGCCAGCGGCGCCTTGCCGCCGGGCATGCTCTTCATAGCGATATTGACGCGGATACAGGCGATCAGCAGCGAGTGCTGCAACAGCATCACCAGCAGGCCGGGGAAGATGATCGCCGCGAAGCTGATGCCGGGGTTAAACACGTCCAGCGTTTGCCCCAGTATCGGCGTCAGCAGTATCTGCGCCTGCCGTTCGCTGAAGCCGCTGCGCAGCAGCAGCCCGTTGTTGTACTCCGTCAGCAGCTGCTGGTAGGCCGCCACCACGTCCTGTTGGATCTGGCCGTTGGCCAGGCGGTTGGTGGCGTCGCCGTACACCGGCACCACGATGTTCTGCCCGCTGAGGATCTTCTTCTCCAGATCCACCGGCATGATGATCACCGCAAACAGCTTGCGCCAGCTGAGATCGCGCTGCGCCTGTTCCAGGCTGTCGTAGGTTTCAATCGCGATCTTGGAGGTGGCGTCCAATTGACGGATCAGCTGGCGGCTGGCGGTGCTGTGGTCCTGATCGACCACGCCCACCGGCAGATCCCACACCGTGCGGTTGGCGTACACCATGCTCATGATGCACAGCGACAGGATCAGCATCAGCCACACCGGCCGCTCCAGCATGCCGAGCAGCACCTTAACGAAGGTTTGCCAATAGAGTTTCATCCGGCGTTCCCCTCTTTTGCCAGCCGCGCCGGCAGGCGATTACGCACCAGCAGCGCGGCCACCAGCGGATAGACCGCCAGCAGCGCACACACGCTGAAAATGGCGCTGGCGTGCACCTGCCGCAGGAACACGTCGAACATCGCGTACAACGCGTGGGTCAGCGGCTCGATGTTGGAAATGATGCGCGCCGGCAGCGGCATCGACAGCTCAGGCACCGCCATGCCGGAGAAGGTCATCGCGATACTGACCAAAATACCGATCAGGCTGTAGGCGGTGATGGTGCTGCCGGTAAAGGTGTACAGCAGCAGGCCGATGCTCTGCGCCGCCATCACGTAAAACAGGCCGATCATCAGCATAAACAGCGGGTTGCCGCTGACGCGGGCGTCAAAGATGCCCACCAGCGCCGCGATCTCCACCATCAGCAGAGTGGTGAAACACAGCGTGTACGGCGCCAGCTTGCCGAGCAGCGCCAGGCTGAACGGCTTGGCCTGCAGCAGCGACTTGCTGCGCGCCAGCACGTAGATCATGCAGGTCACCGCGAACAACTGCAGCAGATGGATGGTGGCGGCGAACTGCTGGTAATAGATATAGCTGCCGCTGGCGTTGAACAGGCTGCCGTAGGAGAGCGTCACGTCCGCCAAGGGCGGCAGCGATTTGCCCATCTCGGTGGCGATGATGCTGCGGGTGCTGGCGTTGATTTCGTTCATCAGGCCGCCAAAGTCCTGGGTGGAGTACAGCCCGGCGCCGTAGAACAGCGCGTTGTAGTACATCACCACGCTAGGCTGTTTGCCCGACAGCGCGTTGGCCTCAAAGTCCGGCGGGATATACAGCAACGCGTAATCCTGCGCGCTGCGCAGGCGGCTCAGCGACTCCGGCAGCCCGCCGCCGTAGGCCTCGACGTGGGCGTGCGACCCGGCGTCCAGCCGCCGGGTCAGCGACTTGGACAGCGGGCTGTGATCGCTGTCCACCACCGAGACCGGCAGATCGAGCAGCGTGCCTTCGGAGAAGTTGCTGCTGATCAGCCCAAACAGGATCAGCGGAAAGATCCAGCTCAGCCAGTGCACCACCGGGCTACGAAAGGCGACGCGACACTCTTTGTCGAACGCGTGACTGAAGCAGCGCCAGCCGGCCCTTACTCTTTCCATTGCCATAAGGTGCTCATCCCCGGACGCAGGCCGTCCACCGGCTGTGACGGATACAGGCGCACTTCGAAGGTTTTCAGGTCGAAGTCGCCGGTGGCGCGGGTGGCGCGTTTGGTGGCGTAATCCCCCAGCGGCGCGATGTAACGCACCTCGGTGTCGATCATTTTGTCCTTCAGCGCCGGCACCCGCAGCTTGACCTTGTCGCCTTTGCGCACGTGGGCCAGGATGTCTTCGCGCAGGTTAAACACGAAGTAGGCGTCCGGCACCCGGATCAGCGTCACCAGCGGGCTGCCGGCGTTCAGCAGCTCGCCCACTTCGGCCGGGATCGGCCCCACTTCGCCGTCCACCGGCGCTTTCACCTGCAGATCGTCGCTCTGCGCCTGGATCTGCAGCAGGTTCTCTTCCGCCGCCCGCAGCGCCGCCGCGTATTGTTGCCGCAGCTCGACGCGGTCGCCGTTGATGCCTTCGTCCAGGTTGGCCTTGGCCGCCTGCACCTGCTGGAAGGCGGTGTCGCGCGCCCGGCGCGAGGCGTCCAACTCGGACTTCGAGATATAGCCCTTGCCGGCCACGCTCAGGTTGCGGTTGTAGTCGTTTTGCGCGTTGCGGTACTGCGCTTCGGCCTGCGCCAGATTGGCGCGCAGGTTGCGGATGCTCTCTTCACGGGTGCCGTGCAGCGACTGATCGAGCTGCGCCTTGGCCTCGTCGCGCGTGGCCTGCGCGGAACGCAGCTGCGCCATCAGTTCGGGGCTGTCGAGCTGGATAATCAGCTGGCCGCTTTTCACGTCGTCGCCGCGTTCGATCAGGCGTTCAACCACCCGGCCTTTCGCCTTGGAAGCGACGATCACTTCGGGGGCGTCCACTTCACCCTGCAGTAACAGATCCTGATTGTGCGCGCGGAACAGGACCGCCAATGCGATCGCCACCATCATCAGCAACAGGGTAAACAGCGTCTTTTTTTTCATTATGTCGGCTCCCGGAACGGTAAGCGGCGGGCGGGGATCATCATTTCCATGTCTTAAATTGCTCCAAAAAACACCATTGCTCTCATGAGGATATCACAAGCACATATCTCCTCTTTTATAACTATAAATTGGATTATGCTTTTAACACTAAAAAGCATCATTTTCGGCTTTTTGGTATGCAGATTCCTGCAATCGCCCTTTAAGCGATCCACTCTCTGATGGACGATGTCATGACTGAAAACACTGCCGTACCGCTGTCGGTACTGGATTTATCGCCAATCCCGCAAGGGGCCAAAGCGCGCGACGCTTTCCACTGTTCGCTGGATTTGGCGCAGCACGCCGAACGCTGGGGCTATCGGCGCTACTGGCTGGCCGAGCACCACAACATGACCGGCATCGGCAGCGCCGCCACTTCGGTACTGCTGGGCTATCTGGCTGCCGGCACCCAGAGCATTCGCCTCGGCTCCGGCGGCGTGATGCTGCCGAACCATGCACCGCTGGTGATCGCCGAGCAGTTCGGCACGCTGGAGTCGCTCTACCCCGGCCGCATCGATCTGGGGCTGGGCCGCGCGCCCGGCACCGATCAGCGCACCATGATGGCGCTGCGCCGCCACCTGTCCGGCGATGTGGATACCTTCCCGCGCGACGTGCAGGAGCTGCAAAACTACTTCTGCGACGCGCAACCCGGCCAGCCGGTGCAGGCGGTGCCGGGCCAGGGGCTGCACGTGCCGCTCTGGCTGCTCGGCTCCAGCCTCTACAGCGCGCAGCTGGCGGCGCAGCTTGGCCTGCCGTTCGCCTTCGCCTCGCACTTCGCCCCGGATATGCTGTTCCAGGCGCTGCAGCTGTACCGCGAGAACTTCAAACCGTCCAAACAGCTGGCGCAACCGCACGCCATGGTGTGCGTCAACGTGATCGCCGCCGACAGCGATAGCGATGCGCGCTTCCTGTTTAGCTCGATGCAGCAGCAGTTCATCAACCTGCGCCGCGGATCGCCCGGCCCGCTGCCGCCGCCGGTGGATAACATCCACGCGCTGTGGACCGCCGGTGAGCAATACGGCGTCGAGCAGGCGCTGCGGATGTCGATCGTCGGCGATGAAAAAACCGTGCGCCACGGGCTGCAAACGCTGCTGCGTGAAACCGATGCCGACGAGATCATGGTCAACGGCCAGATCTTCGATCATCAGGCGCGGCTGCGTTCGTTCGAGATTGTCGCCGGCGTGAAAGGCGACGTCGTGAAGGGATAAAACGCGAAAAGGCGGTGGGGAACCCCACCGCCTCGGCGTTAACGCTGGATCAGATAGCGGATGGTCGGCCCGTCCTGCTGGATATCCAGCACCTTGTAGCCGTGGTTGCGCGCATCGAGCGGGATGTTGTTGATCGACTGCGGGCAATCGCTGATCACCTCCAGGATTTCCCCCGGCTTCAGCTGCGGCATCGCCTCCAGCGTCGCCACCGCCGGGTACGGGCAAGGCTCGCCCAGCATGTCCAGCCGGTAGTCCGGCACTATCGTCTTCTCTTTCATGGCAGGCTCCTCAAATTCACCACCTGCGCCTCAGGCCGGGCGCGGAAAAAGCGTTTCTCCCACCACAGCATGGCGGCGAAGGCCAGCGCCAGCAGCAGGTAGGTCACCAGCAGGCCGCCGATCGGGCCGAAGGTGTCGAGCAGGTTGATCTTGTCGTAGTCGGTCGCCAGCGCCGGCGCCAGATCGTCCCAGTAATAGGCCAGCAGCGTGGCGCCGATGATGTTGCCCAGCCCCACCCACCAGTAGTGCACCTGCCCTTCCACCGCACGGTACATCCAGCCGGTCTCGCAACCGCCGGCCAGCACGATGCCGAAGCCGAACAGCAATCCGCCCAGCACCGCATTCGGGCCGGCCCACATGATTTTCGGCGCCACGCCGAGCTGCACGTAGCTGAAGATGCCGATGGCGCTCACCGCCATGCCGATGATGATGGCTTTCGCCATGTGGGTGCGGCCGGTGATCCACAGATCGCGGAACGCCGAGGTGAAGCAGATCTGCGCGCGTTCGATCAGCAGACCGAAGCCGATGCCGAACAGCATGGCGATACCGAGCTTCGGCGCATCGAACAGCGTCCACAGCGACCAGGCCACCGCCAGGCCGAAGACCGCCATGCCCAGCCGGAAGCGGCGGCGCGCCTGCTCAGGCTTCTGCGTCAGCGGCGCGGCGGCCTTCACCTTTTGCAATTTAACCGGAATGCGGAACATCGGCAGCAGCGTGAATTTGGCGCCGAAGTACGAACCTGCGGCGGTCGCCAGCGCGAAGAACCAGGCGTGCAGCGAAAACTGAGGAATGCCGGTGAAGAATGCCGCCAGATTGCAACCCATCGCCAGGCGCGCGCCGAAGCCGGCGATAATGCCGCCCAGCAGCGCCTGCACGATGCGAATGCGGTGCTGCGGCTGGCGCAGCTTGATGTTGTTGGCCCACAGCGCGGCGGCGATGCAGCCGGCGAACATGCCGATAATCATGCGCCCGTCGATGCGCTCCAGCGGCGTGCCCTGCAGGCCGATAACCTTGAAATAGCCCCACTGCTCGGGGTGCAGGCCGAACCACTGCAGCACATGGCCGCCCCAGCGAGTGAACTCACCGGTCACCGCCCAGAAGGTACCGGTCATGCCAAAGTAGTAGGTAGAAAGGATCCCGGCGGCGATCACCGCCGGCAGCGGCGCCCAAAAGCGCACCAGGTATTGAGATTTGAACTGCTGCCAACTCATGGCATCTCCCGTGCATATCATCCGTAAGAAAAAACCTTATGAATGATACGCCATTCAGGAACGTTTGACGGCAACTTTCAGGCATAAAAAAACCAGCCCGCAGGCTGGTTTTTCAGAGCGTTTCACCGCGAACAGTGAATCAGCGATTACGCGTCGCCGAAACGACGGCGTGGTGCAGCAGGTGCGCCGTCATCACGGCGTGGGGCCGGTTTGCCGTCACGGTTGTAGTTACCGCCACGACGCTCGCCGCCGTTGCCGCCTTCACGACGTTCACCGAAGGAACGACGTGGGCCGCCTTCGCGACGTTCGCCGTTGAACGGACGACCGTTACCACGACGCTCGCCGCCGTTGCCACCGTCACGACGCTCGCGGCGTTCGAACGGCTGTGCATCGCCCAGCAGCTGCATGTTCATCGGCTTGTTCAGGATGCGGGTGCGAGTGAAGTGATTCAGGATCTCGCCCGGCATACCTTTTGGCAGCTCGATGGTGGAGTGGGACGCGAACAGCTTGATGTTACCGATGTAACGGCTGCTGATGTCGCCTTCGTTAGCGATAGCGCCAACGATGTGACGGACTTCTACGCCATCGTCACGGCCCACTTCGATGCGGTACAGCTGCATTTCGCCAACGTCACGACGTTCGCGACGCGGACGATCGCCGTCACGGCTGTCGCGGCGATCGCCACGGTCACCGCGACGATCGTCACGGTCGTTGAACTCGCGGCGCTGACGCGGCTTGAAGACCGGATCCGGCGGCAGGATCAGCGGACGTTCACCCTGAGCCATTTTCAGCAACGCTGCGGCCAGGGTTTCCATATCCAGCTCTTCTTCCGGCTGCAGTTTGGTCAGCAACGCGCGGTACAGATCCAGATCGCTGCTTTCCAGCTGCTGCTGAACTTTCGCCGCGAACTTGGCCAGACGGCGCTCGCCCAGCAGTTCCGCGTTCGGCAGTTCCACTTCCGGGATGGTCAGCTTCATGGTGCGTTCAATGTTGCGCAGCAGGCGGCGTTCGCGGTTTTCCACGAACAGCAGCGCGCGGCCGGCGCGGCCCGCACGACCGGTACGGCCGATACGGTGAACGTAAGACTCGGAGTCCATCGGGATGTCGTAGTTGACAACCAGGCTGATGCGCTCAACGTCCAGGCCGCGGGCCGCAACGTCGGTCGCGATCAGGATATCCAGACGACCGTCTTTCAGGCGCTCCAGGGTCTGCTCACGCAGCGCCTGGTTCATGTCGCCGTTCAGCGCGGCGCTGCTGTAACCGCTGCGCTCCAGCGCTTCGGCCACTTCCAGGGTCGCGTTCTTGGTGCGCACGAAGATGATCGCCGCGTCAAAGTCTTCGGCTTCCAGGAAACGCACCAGCGCTTCGTTTTTACGCATGCCGTACACCGACCAGTAGCTCTGGCTGATGTCCGGACGGGTGGTCACGCTGGACTGGATGCGCACTTCCTGCGGCTCTTTCATAAAGCGGCGGGTAATGCGACGGATCGCTTCCGGCATGGTGGCGGAGAACAGCGCGGTCTGATGTTCAGCCGGGATCTCAGCCATGATGGTTTCTACGTCTTCGATAAAGCCCATGCGCAGCATTTCGTCGGCTTCATCCAGCACCAGACCGCTCAGGTTGGAGAGGTTCAGGGTACCGCGCTTCAGGTGGTCCAGCAGGCGGCCTGGGGTACCCACAACGATTTGCGGGCCCTGGCGCAGAGCGCGCAGCTGTACGTCGTAACGCTGGCCGCCGTACAGGGCTACCACGTTGACGCCGTTCATGTGTTTGGAGAAATCGGTCATCGCTTCGGCAACCTGAACCGCCAGTTCGCGGGTCGGTGCCAGCACCAGGATCTGAGGTGCTTTCAGGTCTGCCTGCAGGTTGTGCAGCAGCGGCAGCGAGAACGCTGCAGTTTTACCACTACCGGTCTGTGCCATGCCCAGCACGTCGCGGCCGTTCAACAGGTGAGGAATACACTCAGCCTGGATCGGAGATGGTTTTTCATAGCCCAGATCGTTCAGGGCGGAAATGATTGGAGCAGACAGCCCCAGATCAGCAAAAGAGGTTTCAAACTCAGTCGTCATGTACACGTGCCTCATTAATAATGGCAGCCAGTCTACATAACTCGTCGAGAAAATTTTCAGTCATTTTCATTGAAAAGTGTGAACCGGCTCAAATTAGATTATAAAACGAACAAAAAAGCCCTCGCCCGTGAAGGCGATAACTTTGGTTAAAAACCAATGTTCATCAGGCTGATAGGTGTTCGTCAGCTATTGCTGGTCCGATTCCGATAGGTCGTCTTGCTCTTGGCCCAAAAGCGCCAATTCCAACAATGCATAGCGGTGCTCAACGAAGTTGTGAACGTTGTTAGCCACCGTCAGTTTGAACAGCGCCGAAGCGGTGTCCTTGTCCCCCAGACTCAGGTAGTGTTTACCCAAATAGAAGTCAGTTTCACTGAGATGCTCAGCGAGCGAAGTGTTATCCGTTGCATCTGCCTTGAGGCGTTCCATCAGCGTTTTTTCGCTGATCTTGCCCAGGTAGAATTCGACAATATTCCATCCCCATTGCCCTCTGTCCGCTTTGTCATAGCGCTGCTGAAGCGCTACCTCGGCCTTCTTGGGATCGATTTCTCGCTCCACCAGATACAGCCATAACGAACGGAAGGGATCGTTTGGGTCGTCTTGATAAAACGCCTGCAGATCATCCTGCGCCAACGGGAAGCGGCCGCCATAATACAGTGCGATGCCCCGGTTTAAACGCGCGTAATTGTAAGTTGGATCAAGCTCTAGTACAGAATCAAACGCTTCATAGGCAGCATCAAAATTGCCTGCCTGCGTTAAGTAAATGCCCAGGTAGTTGAAAACTTCCGGCATGTCGGGACGTATCGCCAGCGCCTGCGAGAAATCATTGCGCGCTAATGCACGTAACCCGAGGCTATCATACAGCACACCGCGCTCATATAAAAGCTGTGCGCGTTCGTCATCCGTCAGTGCCCGGCTGGCAAGAATTTGTTCCATGCGCGCCAGGATCACTTCCTGCTGCAACGTTGGCTGCAACGGGATTGCCAAAACTTCGTCTTTACGCCAATCATGGTTGCTGCATCCTGCCAGCATGAGTGCTGTCGCAACGTAACACCAGCGCAAGAAAGGCTTCATTTCCCACTCCCGAAGACAAACATTGGATGAACGTCCTGTCCTCCGTTTGCTAAAACGCGGGCATCCTACCCGCGCGATACGAACAGCTCCCAACCCCGTGGCGGGGAGCTGTAAAACTATCTATACAGTTATTCTGCTTCAGGCGCAGGTGAACCCGCTTCCGGCGCCATCGCTTCTTTGATGCTCAGACGCACGCGGCCCTGACGGTCAACTTCCAGTACCTTAACCGGCACTTCCTGACCCATCTGCAGATAGTCGGTCACTTTCTCGACGCGCTTGTCGGCGATCTGAGAAATGTGTACCAGACCTTCTTTACCACCGCCGATAGCGACGAATGCGCCGAAATCAACGATACGGGTCACTTTACCCTGGTAGATACGGCCCACTTCGATCTCTGCCGTGATCTCTTCGATACGACGGATAGCGAATTTCGCCTTCTCCCCGTCGGTCGCAGCGATTTTAACTGTACCATCATCTTCGATTTCGATGGTAGTGCCAGTCTCTTCGGTCAGCGCACGGATAACGGAACCGCCCTTACCGATCACGTCTTTAATCTTATCCGGGTTGATGCGGATAGTATGAATACGCGGTGCGAATTCGGAGATATCGCCGCGCGGGGTGCTGATAGCCTGTTCCATCACGCCCAGGATGTGCAGACGTGCGCCCTTGGCCTGGTTCAGAGCCACCTGCATGATTTCGCGGGTGATGCCTTCGATTTTGATGTCCATCTGCAGCGCGGTGATACCGTCGCGGCTACCGGCCACTTTGAAGTCCATGTCGCCCAGGTGATCTTCGTCACCCAGAATGTCGGACAGAACCACAAAGTTGTCGGCTTCTTTCACCAGGCCCATCGCGATACCCGCAACGGCAGCCTTGATTGGCACACCGGCGTCCATCAGCGCCAGAGACGCGCCGCACACGGAAGCCATGGAAGAAGAACCGTTGGATTCGGTGATTTCAGACACCACGCGAACGGTGTACGGGAAATCTTCCGGTTTAGGCATCATAGCCAATACGCCGCGTTTCGCCAGGCGACCGTGACCGATTTCACGACGCTTAGGAGAACCGACCATGCCGGTTTCGCCCACGGAGTACGGAGGGAAGTTGTAGTGGAACAGGAAGCTGTCGGTCTTCTCGCCCATCAGCTCGTCCAGGTTCTGCGCATCGCGCGCGGTGCCCAGGGTCGCGGTAACCAGCGCCTGAGTTTCGCCACGGGTGAACAGCGCGGAACCGTGGGTGCGCGGCAGTACGCCGGTGCGCACGTCCAGGCCACGAATCATGTCTTTTTCACGGCCGTCGATACGCGGCTCGCCACGCAGTACGCGGCTGCGCACCACGTTTTTCTCCAGGTTACCCAGGATGTCCTGGATTTCGCCGGCGTCCAGCGTTTCGTCCTGCGCCAGCAGGGTTTCAACAACGCTGTCTTTGATCGCGTCAACCTGAGCGTAACGCTCTTGTTTTTCAGTGATGTGGTAAGCGTCGCCCAGGCGAGCTTCGGCCAATTCAGCCACGCGCGCTTGCAGCGCTTCGTTGACCGCAGGCGCCTGCCAATCCCACTTCGGTTTGCCGGCTTCGGCAACCAGCGCGTTGATGTTTTCGATAACCACTTGCTGCTGGTCGTGGCCGAACACCACGGCGCCCAGCATCTGATCTTCGCTCAGCACGTCCGCTTCGGATTCCACCATCAGCACCGCGCCGGCGGTACCGGCAACCACCAGATCCAGACGGCTTTCTTTCAGCTCATCGGTCGTCGGGTTCAGCACGTACTGATCGTTGATGTAACCCACGCGCGCGGCGCCGATTGGGCCGTTGAACGGAATACCGGACAGGCTCAGGGCTGCGGAAGCACCGATCATCGCAACGATGTCCGGGTTCACCTGCGGGTTAACGGAAACCACGGTCGCGATCACCTGAACTTCGTTCAGGAAGTTGTCCGGGAACAGTGGACGGATCGGACGGTCGATCAGACGGGAAGTCAGGGTCTCGCCTTCGCTCGGACGGCCTTCGCGACGGAAGAAGCTGCCCGGGATGCGGCCGGCGGCGTAGGTACGCTCTTGGTAGTTAACGGTCAGCGGGAAGAAGCTCTGGCCCGGCTTGGCTTTTTTCTGGCCAACGACGGTAACGAATACGGCGGTGTCATCCATGCTCACCATAACGGCGGCGGTGGCCTGACGCGCCATCATACCGGTTTCGATGGTGACGGTATGCTGGCCATACTGGAATTTGCGAATGATCGGTGTCAGCAAAATTATATCCTTGATTAGCGGCGCGCAATCGCATTGACGACTCGACACGCCTGTGACTCGATTTGCCTTCTCACTACATCCTCGCGACTAATGACAATCCTTATCTCAGGCGGGAGATAAAGCCTCTCATTAGCCGCGCGAACCTCTGTAACGGAAGAACCTGTTTGGAAACATCAGTAATACATTAACCTGATTTGCTTATGCTTCCTAGAAGAAAGGGGCCAAAATAGGCCCCTTTCCACTGAAACTTGCTAGATTAGCGACGCAGACCCAGACGCTCGATCAGGCTGGTGTAACGTGCTACATCTTTACGCTTCAGGTAGTCCAGCAGCTTACGACGCTGAGAAACCATACGCAGCAGACCACGACGGCTGTGGTGATCTTTTTTGTGCTCGGAGAAGTGGCCTTGCAGATGGTTGATCTGCGCAGTCAGCAGGGCAACCTGAACTTCGGTAGAACCGCTGTCGTTAGTACCACGACCGAAATCAGCTACGATTTGAGCTTTAGCTTCAACACTTAGAGACATTGTAATACTCCAGATTATAGATAATAAAAACAGGCGCCGATCTCTAATTCAGCAACCCAATGCATAAGCTGCGCCATTCTACTCTTAGCGCAGTGCGATCGCAAGGCAACGCAGAGCCCCGCCGTCAGTCGAAATGCTCGACCACCAGGCGGCGCGGCGCCACGCGACCGTCCTCGGCGATGTCGCCAACGCCGATGAATTTTCGCTCGTCACCCTCTGTGATGCGCACCAGGCCAGAAGCCGGCGCGCCGGCCACTTGCACCGGTTGCCCCTGCTTGACGTAGCCCGCCACCACCGGCAGCAAATTCACTTCCGGATAGTTCTCAACCGGGCTGTCCATCGGCATCAGCAACGGATCGAGCAGCTCGCCGGGCGCGATCGCTTGTTCCTGCGCTTGCTCCAGCAGGGCGTTTAGCTGTTCCAGCGTCACCATGCGCGCGATCGGGTAAGTCGCCACCTGCAGGCGGCGCAGATAGATCACGTGCGCGCCACAGCCCAGCAGCTCGCCGAGATCGTCGGTGATGGTGCGGATGTAGGTGCCTTTCGAGCAGTGGATCTCCAGCTCCAGCTCATCCCCTTCCCAGCGGATAAACTGCAGCTCGTACACCGTGATGCTGCGCGCTTCGCGCGGCACTTCAATCCCCTGGCGCGCATACTCGTAGAGTTTCTTGCCCTGGTATTTCAGCGCCGAATACATCGACGGCACCTGCTGGATGTCACCGCGGAAGGTGTCCAGCGCCGCGTCGAGCTGCGCCTGGGTGAAATTCACCGGGCGCTCCTGCACGATCTGGCCGTCGGCGTCGGAGGTATCGGTACGCTGCCCCAGCTTGGCGATCACCCGATAGCGCTTGTCGGAATCGAGCAGGTATTGCGAAAACTTGGTCGCTTCGCCCAGGCAGATAGGCAGCATGCCGGTCGCCAACGGATCGAGCGCGCCGGTATGGCCCGCCCGGTTGGCGTTGTACAGGCGTTTTACTTTTTGCAGCGCATCGTTGGACGACAAACCCTGCGGCTTGTCCAGCAACAGCACGCCGTGGATATCACGGCCGCGGCGACGAGGGCGACTCATTAATCCTCCTTGTCATCGCCTGAGGCGGAACGGCGCTCGGCGTCGTTCTTCACCACGTTGGTCACCAGGTTGGACATGCGCATGCCTTCCACCAGGGAGTTGTCGTAAGCGAAGGTCAGCTCCGGCACCACGCGCAGGCGCATCGCTTTGCCCAGCAGGGTGCGGATATAACCGGAAGCGTCCTGCAACGCTTTAATGCCATTGGTGACCAGATCCGGATCGTGGTTCTCTGTCAGTACGTTCAGGAAGGTGACGTAAACCTTGGCATACGCCAGGTCGCGGGACACTTCCACACCGGAAACGGTCGCCATGCCGACGCGCGGATCTTTCACTTCACGCTGCAGAATGATCGCAATCTCTTTCTGCATCTCTTGCGCCACGCGTTGGCCGCGGCTGAATTCTTTTGCCATTTTGGATTCTCCAGACAAATCGGGGGGCACAAGGCCCCCCGTAAACAGATATAAGCAGATGTGCAATCGTTAAGCGATGGAGCGTTGGATCTCAATGATTTCGAACACTTCGATCATGTCGCCGACGCGCACGTCGTTATAGTTCTTAACGCCGATACCACATTCCATGCCGTTACGGACTTCGTTAACGTCATCCTTGAAGCGGCGCAGGGATTCCAGCTCGCCTTCATAGATAACCACGTTGTCACGCAGTACGCGGATTGGGTTGTGACGCTTGATGGTCCCTTCGGTAACCATACAGCCGGCGATAGCGCCGAACTTAGGCGATTTGAACACGTCGCGCACTTCGGCCAGGCCGATGATCTGCTGCTTGTATTCCGGCGCCAGCATACCGCTCATCGCCTGCTTCACTTCGTCGATCAGGTTATAGATCACGGAGTAGTAACGCAGATCCAGGCTTTCCGCTTCGATCACGCGGCGCGCAGAAGCATCGGCACGCACGTTGAAGCCCAGGATGATGGCGTTGGAAGCCGCAGCCAGCGTCGCGTCGGTTTCGGTGATGCCACCTACGCCGGAGCCGACAATCTTCACCTTCACTTCGTCGGTGGAGAGTTTCAGCAGCGAGTCGCTGATCGCTTCGCAAGAACCCTGTACGTCGGACTTCAGTACGATGTTCAGCTCGGACACTTCGCCGTCGGTCATGTTGGCGAACATGTTTTCCAGCTTGGACTTCTGCTGACGCGCCAGTTTGACTTCGCGGAACTTGCCCTGACGATACAGCGCCACTTCACGCGCTTTCTTCTCGTCACGCACCACGGTCGCTTCGTCACCCGCTGCAGGCACGCTGGACAGACCCAGGATTTCCACAGGGATAGACGGACCGGCGGAGGTCACGTCACGGCCCAATTCGTCGCGCATCGCACGCACACGGCCGTATTCGAAGCCGCACAGAACGATATCGCCCTTGTTCAGCGTACCTTCCTGAACCAGCACGGTAGCCACCGGGCCACGGCCTTTATCCAGGAAGGACTCGATCACCACGCCGCTCGCCATGCCGCTGCGAACCGCTTTCAGTTCCAGAACTTCGGCCTGCAGCAGGATAGCCTGCAGCAGTTCGTCGATACCGGTACCGGCTTTCGCGGACACGTGGACGAACTGCGCTTCGCCGCCCCACTCTTCCGGCATAACGCCATACTGAGACAGCTCCTGCTTAACGCGGTCCGGATCGGCTTCCGGCTTGTCGATTTTGTTCACCGCAACCACCAACGGCACCTGCGCCGCTTTCGCGTGCTGGATAGCTTCGATGGTCTGTGGCATCACGCCGTCGTCGGCTGCCACTACCAGCACCACGATGTCAGTCGCCTGAGCACCGCGAGCACGCATCGAGGTAAACGCGGCGTGGCCCGGAGTATCCAGGAAGGTGATCATGCCGTTCTCGGTTTCTACGTGGTAGGCACCGATGTGCTGGGTAATGCCGCCGGCTTCGCCCGCCGCCACTTTGGTGGAGCGGATGTAGTCCAGCAGAGAGGTTTTACCGTGGTCAACGTGGCCCATGATGGTCACGACCGGCGCGCGCGGCTCGGCCGCAGCGCCCGTATCACGGTCGCTCATCAGCGCTTCTTCCAGCTCGTTTTCACGACGCAGGATAACTTTGTGGCCCATCTCTTCGGCAACCAGCTGTGCGGTTTCCTGGTCGATAACCTGGTTGATGGTGGCCATGGCGCCCAGCTTCATCATCACTTTGATGACCTGAGAACCTTTTACCGCCATCTTGTTGGCCAGCTCGGCCACGGTGATGGTTTCGCCAATCACCACGTCACGGTTAACCACCTGCGCCGGCTTGTTGAAGCCCTGCTGCAGAGCGCTAGGCTTGCGTTTGCCTTTACCGCCACGGGTAACGGCACGCGCTTCTTCGCGATCCGCTTTGGATTCGGACAGCTTGTTGCCTTTCTTCTGCTTGGTGGCTTTGCCGCCGCGGGTGCGGCTGCGACGATCGCCTTCAACTTTGGCGTCGTTTTCGTCTTCCGCGGCACGGGCGTGCTGAGAGGTGGTCACGTGATAGTCGGCGCTTTCAACCGCGGCGCTTGCCGCGTCTGCCTGGGCCCACTTCTCGCCGTTCTCTTCGGCCATGCGACGGGCTTCTTCCGCCACGCGCTTGGCTTCCTCTTCAACCTTGCGGCGCACTTCCTCTTCCGCTTTGCGTTTCAGTTCAGCGGCTTCGGCTTCACGGCGTGCTTTTTCCGCCTGAGCTGGCTTGGTCATTTCGTCGGTATGTTGATTGGTCACTTTTTCTTTTTCCGCTGAATTACGCTTAGCAATCTCCGCGGCCTCACGTTTGGCTTGCTCTTCGGCTGCGCGCTTCGCTTCCGCTTCGCGTTTTGCGAGCTCTTCCGCTTCGCGCCGTGCCTGCTCTTCCGCTTCACGCTGTGCCTGCTCTGCCGCTTCAGCCAACTGGGCTTCCTGCGTATCGCGATTTACATAAGTGCGTTTCTTGCGGACCTCAATTTGCACCGATTTACTTTTACCGCCGGTGCTCGGGATATTCAAGGTGCTGCGCGTTTTGCGCTGCAAAGTGAGTTTACCCGGCGCGCTACCGTGTTCACGGTTCAGGTGCGCCAGCAATGTTTCTTTTTCTTGCTGGGTAACAGAGTCCGACTCGGACTTGTTGATCCCTGCATCAGCAAACTGCTGTACCAGGCGATCAACCGGAGTCTGAATCTCTGCTGCCAGCGATTTTACGGTTACATCTGTCGTCATGCTGTTCCTTCCTGCTACAGTTATTACGCGTTGTCGCCAAACCAACAGATATTGCGTGCAGCCATGATCAGCTCGCCGGCTTGCTCGTCGCTAAGCCCTTCAATATCAGCCAGATCGTCAACACCCTGCTCGGCAAGATCTTCCAGCGTACAAACCCCACGCGCGGCCAGTTTAAAGGCCATGCTGCGCTCAAGACCCGGCAGGTTGAGCAAATCGTCGGCCGGTTTGTTGTCGCCCAGGCTTTCTTCTTGAGCCAGGGCCAGCGTGGTCAATGCAGCTTTGGCGCGTTCGCGCAATGCTTCAACCGTATCTTCATCCAGACCGTCGATTTCCAACAGCTCTTTGATCGGCACGTAGGCCAGCTCTTCCAGCGTGGAGAAGCCTTCTTCAACCAGTACGGTGGCGAAATCTTCGTCGATATCAAGATACTTGGTGAAGGTATCAATAGCGGCATGAGCCTCGGCCTGGTGCTTGGCCTGCAGGTCGTCCGCCGTCATCACGTTCAGTTCCCAACGATCGTCGCCGCGGTGTTGTTTCAGCAGCTGGGAAGCCAAACGCACGTTTTGGCCGTTACGGCCGATCGCCTGCGCCAGGTTGCTGGCTTCAACGGCGATATCCATGGTGCAGTTATCTTCGTCTACCACGATCGACGCGACGTCGGCCGGCGCCATGGCGTTGATGACGAATTGCGCTGGGTTATCATCCCACAGGATGATGTCGATGCGTTCGCCGCCGAGCTCGCTCGACACGGCCTGAACGCGCGCACCGCGCATGCCTACGCAGGCGCCGACCGGGTCGATGCGCTTGTCGTTGGTTTTCACTGCAATTTTCGCGCGGGAGCCAGGATCGCGGGCTGCCGCTTTAATTTCAATCACTTCTTCGCCGATTTCCGGCACTTCGATGCGGAACAGTTCTTTCAGCATTTCCGAGCTGGAACGGCTGACGAACAGCTGCGCGCCGCGAGCTTCAGGACGCACGGCGTACAGTACGCCGCGAATGCGGTCGCCCGGACGGAAGTTTTCGCGCGGCAGCATGTCTTCACGGCCAATCACCGCTTCGGCGTTGTTGCCCAGATCCAGCGCGATGCTGTCACGGTTCACTTTCTTCACCACGCCGGTGACGATCTCACCTTCGTGTTCACGGAAAGCGTCAACCACCATCGCACGCTCGGCTTCGCGCACTTTCTGCACGATAACCTGCTTGGCGGTTTGGGTGGTGATACGGTCAAAGGTCACGGATTCGATCTGATCTTCGACGTAGCCGCCGAGCTCAATGCTCGGGTCTTCAAACTGAGCGGCTTCCAGCGTGATTTCACGCGTTGGCTGCGTCACTTCGTCTACGGCGACCCAACGGCGGAAGGTATCGAAATCGCCGGTTCTGCGGTCAATGCTGACGCGCACGTCGATTTCCTGCTCGTATTTTTTCTTGGTTGCGGTGGCTAATGCAGTTTCCAGCGCTTCGAAAATCTTCTCACGCGGAAGGGATTTTTCATTGGAAACTGCTTCAACAACAGCCAGAATCTCTTTGTTCATCCTAGTTGCCTCTTCCAAACTTTAAAAGTGGGGTACCAGGTTCGCTTTCTGGATGTTGCTCAGCGCGAACACTTCATCTTTCCCTTCCACAGTAACCGTGATCATCTCGCCTTCGACAGACTTGATAATACCCTGCCACTTGCGACGGTTTTGTACCGCCATGCGCAGGACCAGGCTGACTTCTTCACCGAGGAAACGCGTATAGTGCTCAGCGGTGAACATCGGGCGATCAAGGCCAGGAGAGGAGACTTCCAAGTTGTAAGCGACCGTGATTGGATCTTCGACGTCCAATACAGCGCTGACCTGGTGGCTGACATCAGCGCAATCATCAACATTGATGCCGTTATCACTATCAATATAGATGCGGAGCGTCGATTGGCGCGCACGAATGAATTCGATGCCTACAAGCTCAAAGCCCAACGCTTCTACGGGTGCCGAAAGCATCTCTGTTAACTGTTGCTCTAATGTGGACAAGCCCACCCCCAAGACATAAAAAAAGGGCTAAATAGCCCAGTGATTCTGTTGCCAAATAACAAAAAACCCCGAAAAATCGGGGCTTTATGCAACTGGACCCTGTTTGCCGCTAGGCGGCCTCGGTACAACTTTCGAGCAAGTGTCATTTTCAAATGTTGATCGAGAAAAGCGGATTTCAATCGAAAAGTGTATTTGAAAATAAACACTTAAAGGAAAGTGGTTGCGGGGGCCGGATTTGAACCGACGACCTTCGGGTTATGAGCCCGACGAGCTACCAGGCTGCTCCACCCCGCGTCCGAAAACGTGGCAAATACTACGCCGATAATCGCAAAATTGCAAGTTATCTCTGGGATTTGGTACCGAGGATGGGACTCGAACCCACAAGCCCGTTAGGGCACTACCACCTCAAGGTAGCGTGTCTACCAATTCCACCACCTCGGTACTGATTCTTACTGCTAACGGCCGTTGTTCTTTCGAGTTCACAACCACCGTTTACAAACTTTTTCGGCTTACTGCGGGATATCGCTGCTCGGCTTGGCAGGTGCTGCCGGCGCGGTTGTCTGCTCAGTTTTCACTGGCTGACCCAGGTTTTCCCACTCGCTGCCTTTCTTGCTTTGGTTGCTGCTGAGGTTGCCCAGAATCAGGCTGATGACGAAGAACAGCGTCGCCAGCACAGCAGTCATGCGGGTCATAAAGTTACCGGAACCACTCGAACCGAACAATGTGCCTGATGCACCTGCTCCGAAAGAGGCTCCCATATCAGCGCCTTTACCTTGCTGCAACATAATCAGAGCAACCAGCCCGATTGAAATCAGCAGGAAAATTACCAGAAGAGCTTCGTACATAGTAGTACCCGTATCCTTGCGGCCTCACCGCATGCCAAATGCTTCACACTCATCAAGCAGGCGTTTTTATAAACTGCCTACTGAAGCGGGTGTGAATACTAACCAAAGCCGCCAACCCGCGCAAGGGCAATTTGCAGCCGCCGGCGCGTTTGCGGAAAAAAACGCCAACAATCGCCTATTCGGGCTCAGCTGTGCCGAGCCCGATGGCTAACTGTCTGTTTTAACCGGCGGATTTCACCGCATCGGCAATGCGATGCGCCAGCGCGGTCACCTGCTGCTCGTCCTCGCCTTCCACCATTACGCGGATCAGCGGCTCGGTGCCCGATTTGCGCAGCAGCACCCGGCCGCGGCCGGCCAACTCGGCCTCTACCTGCTCGGTGACCTTGCGCACCGCGTCGGACTCCAGCGGATTGTGATCGCCGGCGAAGCGCACGTTGACCAGGATTTGCGGCAGCAGCTTCATGCCGCTGCACAGGTCATGCAGGCTCATGTGGTTGCGCACCATGGCGGTCAGCACCTGCAGCCCGGCCACGATACCGTCGCCGGTGGTGGTTTTGTCCAGCAGGATCACATGGCCGGAATTTTCCGCACCGATACGCCAGCCCAGTTCCTGCAGTTTTTCCAGCACGTAGCGGTCACCCACTTTGGCGCGAGCGAACGGAATGCCCAGCTGTTTCAGCGCCAGCTCCAGCCCCATGTTGCTCATCAGGGTGCCGACTGCGCCGCCGCGCAGCTGGCCCTGACGCAGGCCTTCGCGGGCGATGATGTACAAGATCTGATCGCCGTCCACCTTGTTGCCCAGGTGATCCACCATCATCACGCGGTCGCCGTCGCCGTCAAACGCCAGGCCCACGTGCGCTTTTTCCTGCAGCACGCGCTCCTGCAGCTGACGCACGTCGGTAGCGCCGCACTTCTCGTTGATGTTCATGCCGTCCGGCTCAACGCCGATGGCGATCACCGTGGCGCCCAGCTCGCGCAGCACGCTCGGCGCGATGTGGTAGGTCGCCCCGTTGGCGCAGTCGACCACGATTTTCAGCCCCTTCAGGCTCAGCTCGCTCGGGAAGGTGCCTTTGCAGAATTCGATATAGCGGCCGGCGGCGTCGATGATGCGGCTGGCTTTACCCAGCTCGGCGGACTCCACGCAGGTCAGCGGCTTTTCCATCTCGGCTTCGATAGCTTCTTCGACGTTGTCCGGCAGCTTGGCGCCGTCGATCGAGAAGAACTTGATGCCGTTGTCATAGAACGGGTTATGAGAAGCGGAAATGACGATGCCCGCTTCTGCGCGGAAGGTGCGCGTCAGATAGGCCACCGCCGGGGTGGGCATCGGCCCGGTGAAGGAGGCGGACAGCCCTGCGGCCGCCAGGCCGGCTTCCAGCGCGGACTCCAGCATATAGCCGGAGATGCGCGTATCCTTACCGATGATGATCTTGCGCGAACCGTGGCGCGCCAGCACTTTACCGGCCGCCCAGCCCAGCTTTAGCACGAAGTCCGGCGTGATTGGGCTATCCCCGACCTTGCCACGGATGCCGTCGGTGCCAAAATATTTGCGCTCGCTCATGTCTCTACTGTCCCTTAGCTGAAAGTGTTGCCTCGACGACACGCATCGCCTCGACGGTTTCTTTAACGTCATGCACTCTGACAATCTGCGCGCCCTGCATCGCTGCGATCACCGCGCAGGCCACGCTGCCGATCACCCGTTGATCCGGCGGCACGTTTAGCAGTTGTCCTATCATCGATTTGCGCGACATGCCGACCAGCAGCGGCAAACCGAAACGATGAAACTCCGACAACCGCGCCAGAAGCTGATAGTTGTGCGCCAAATTTTTACCGAAACCGAAGCCTGGGTCGAGCAGCAATTTCTGATTTGTTATCCCCGCCTCGTTACAGCGCCGGATATGGTGCTCGAAAAACGCCTGAACGTCAGCGATCAGATCGTCGTAGTGCGGCGCCTGCTGCATGGTGCGCGGCTGCCCTTGCATATGCATCAGACAGACCGGCAGGCCGCTTTCCGCCGCCGCCGCGAGAGCACCCGGCTCCTGAAGTGAGCGAATGTCGTTGATCAGGTGTGCGCCGGCGTGCGCCGATTCGCGGATCACGCCCGCTTTCGAGGTATCGACAGAGATAAAGACTTCAAAACGCTGCGCCAGCGCTTCCACCACCGGCACGACCCGTTCCAATTCTTCCTCTTCACTCACCTCCGCCGCCCCCGGCCTTGTCGACTCGCCGCCGATGTCGATCATCGTGGCACCGGCCGAAATCAGCGCATGCGCGTGCAGCAATGCCTGGTTCAGGGTGTTGTGGCGGCCGCCGTCGGAAAACGAATCCGGCGTCACGTTGAGGATGCCCATCACCTGCGGATGGGAGAGATTGAGCGTCATGTCGCGCACGGTTAACTGCATGGTTGGTCCACCTTACTGTTGCCTGGTTCACTGCCCGCCGGGCAAAAAAAACCCCGGCGTACCGGGGTTTGATGTTATTACACAGCCGCAGTTACTTGTCGAGCTGTTCGGACATGGTGTTGCCCGGCGTTGGGGTGCGCGGCTCATCTACCGGCGTCGGGGCTTTCGGGGTGCCACCGTTGTCGGAGCTGTTGCCTTTGTTCGCATCGTCCCAGCCCGCAGGCGGACGCACGTCTTTGCGGTTCATCAGATCGTCGATCTGCGGCGCATCGATGGTTTCGTACTTCATCAGCGCATCCTTCATCGAGTGCAGGATGTCCATGTTTTCCATCAGCAGCGAGCGAGCACGCGTGTAGTTACGCTCGATCAGCGACTTCACTTCCTGGTCGATGATGCGCGCGGTTTCATCCGACATGTGCTTCGCCTTGGCCACGGAACGGCCCAGGAATACTTCGCCCTCTTCTTCCGCATACAGCAGCGGCCCCAGCTTCTCTGAGAAGCCCCACTGGGTCACCATGTTGCGGGCGATGGAGGTCGCCACTTTGATGTCGTTCGACGCACCGGTAGAGACTTTTTCCGGCCCGTAGATGATCTCTTCCGCCAGACGGCCGCCGTACAGGGTGGAGATTTGGCTCTCCAGCTTCTGACGGCTGGCGCTGATCGCATCCCCTTCCGGCAGGAAGAAGGTCACGCCGAGCGCACGGCCGCGAGGAATGATCGTCACCTTGTGCACCGGATCGTGTTCAGGAACCAGGCGGCCAATGATGGCGTGGCCCGCTTCGTGATACGCGGTCGACTCTTTCTGCGCTTCGGTCATCACCATGGAGCGGCGTTCCGCACCCATCATGATCTTGTCTTTGGCTTTCTCGAACTCCACCATCGACACCACGCGCTTGTTGCCGCGGGCAGCGAACAGCGCCGCTTCGTTGACCAGGTTAGCCAGATCGGCACCGGAGAAGCCCGGCGTACCGCGCGCAATGACGGAGGCGTCGATGTCGGCCGCCAACGGCACGCGGCGCATGTGCACCTTCAGGATCTGCTCACGGCCACGCACATCCGGCAGCCCGACCACGACCTGACGGTCGAAACGGCCCGGGCGCAGCAGCGCAGGGTCAAGCACGTCCGGGCGGTTGGTGGCCGCGATGACGATGATGCCTTCGTTGCCTTCGAAACCGTCCATCTCAACCAGCATCTGGTTCAGGGTCTGTTCGCGCTCATCGTGACCGCCACCCAGGCCGGCGCCACGCTGGCGACCGACGGCGTCGATTTCATCGATGAAGATGATGCACGGCGCGGCTTTCTTCGCTTGTTCGAACATGTCGCGCACGCGGGATGCCCCCACGCCGACGAACATTTCGACGAAGTCGGAACCGGAAATGGTGAAGAACGGCACCTTCGCTTCGCCGGCGATCGCTTTCGCCAACAGCGTTTTACCGGTCCCCGGCGGGCCAACCATCAGCACGCCTTTCGGGATCTTGCCGCCCAGCTTTTGGAAACGACTCGGCTCGCGCAGGTATTCCACCAGTTCGCTCACCTCTTCTTTCGCTTCGTCACAACCGGCGACATCGGCGAAAGTGGTCTTGATCTGGTCTTCCGTCAGCATGCGGGCCTTGCTCTTGCCGAAGGACATCGCGCCCTTGCCGCCGCCGCCCTGCATTTGCCGCATAAAGAAGATCCAGACCCCGATCAGCAACAGCATCGGGAACCAGGAGATAAAGATAGAAGCCAGCAGGCTCGGCTCTTCAGGCGGCTCGCCGACAACTTTCACATTCTTCGTTAACAACGTATCCAGCAACTTAGGATCGTTGACAGGGATGTAGGTCGTGTATTTGTTACTGTCTTTCTTGGTAACGTTAATTTCACGTCCGTTGATTCGCGCTTCGCGAACCTGGTCCTGGGTCAGTTCGGACATGAAGGTAGAGTAATCCACCCTACGGCCATTCGACTCGCTGGGCCCAAAGCTCTGGAATACAGACATCAACACTACCGCGATGACTAACCAGAGAATTAGGTTTTTCGCCATGTCACTCAAGGGATTAACCTCATCTTACAACTGTGTTAACAAACAGCGTTAGGGTACTACAGTTTGCGCCCTGTCGCTACAATGTACACTTCGCGCGAACGGGCGCGGGAAGCGTCTGGCTTACGAATCTTAACCTTCGTAAACAGGGAGCGAATTTCCCGTAGGTACTCGTCAAAGCCATCTCCCTGGAACACCTTCACCAGGAAACTTCCGCCTGGTGCGAGGACATCCCGACACATATCCAGCGCCAACTCCACCAGATACATCGACCTTGGAATATCGACCGCCGGGGTGCCACTCATATTCGGGGCCATATCGGACATGACCACCTGAACCTTACTCTCGCCTACTCGTTCCAACAGCGCCTTCAGCACCAGTTCATCACGAAAATCGCCCTGAAGGAAATCGACGCCAACGATAGGATCCATTGGCAAAATATCACAGGCGATGATGCGCCCGGTACCGCCGATTTGGGTGACCACATACTGCGACCAGCCGCCCGGCGCGGCGCCGAGATCCACCACGGTCATGCCCGGTTTGAACAGTTTGTCGCTCTGCTGTATTTCATCAAGTTTAAACCAGGCGCGGGAACGCAGTCCCTTTTTCTGCGCCTGCTGTACATATTTATCGCTAAAGTGTTCTTGTAACCAGCGACTGGAGCTAGCCGAACGCTTTTTATTAGCCATCTCGTTTTCCAACTATCATAAAAAGAGTCTTATGTCAGGGTCGCTGCTCACGTAGACTCACACCGGTGAAGACCGATTTGGTGATATACATGAGATGGCGGTAGAATGTACCGTTTTCAATCCCAACTTAAGCAAAAAAGACAATGAATCTGAATAATAAACAAAAACAGCACCTGAAAGGCCTGGCGCATCCGTTAAAACCGGTGGTGATGCTGGGCAATAACGGTCTTACCGAAGGGGTGCTGGCTGAAATTGAACAGGCTCTGGAGCATCACGAGCTGATCAAGGTAAAAATCGCCGCTGAAGATCGCGAAACCAAAACCCTGATCGCCGATGCTATCGTGCGTGAAACGGGCGCCTGCAATGTGCAAGTTATCGGCAGTACGCTTATTCTTTACCGCCCGTCGAAAGAGCGCAAGATCAGTCTACCGCGTTAATAACCATCAGGTTAACGAAAAGGTGCCATGCGCCTGACCAAGATAAAAGGCCGCTTGCGGCCTTTTTCCTATCTTTACAAAACGTTGGCGCATTAATGACCAACGGCCTCGATCAGAGATACTCAACCTTCAGGATCTCATACTCGACGTCGCCGCCAGGGGTTTTGATCACCACCACATCGTCTTGCTCTTTGCCGATCAGGCCGCGCGCCATCGGCGAGTTTACCGAAATCAGATTTTTCTTGAAATCGGCCTCATCGTCGCCAACGATGCGGTAAGTCACTTCTTCTTCACTGTCCAGATTCATTACCGATACGGTGGCGCCGAAGATCACTCGGCCGGTGTTCGGCATCTTGGTGATATCGATCACCTGAGCATTGGACAGCTTGGCTTCGATTTCCTGAATGCGGCCTTCGCAGAACCCCTGCTGTTCGCGGGCGGCGTGGTACTCGGCATTCTCTTTCAAATCGCCGTGCTCGCGCGCTTCCGCGATGTCCGCAATGATTTTCGGGCGGCGCACGCTTTTCAGATATTCGAGCTCTTCGCGCAGTTTTTCAGCGCCAAACAAGGTCATCGGAATTTGGTTCATCGTATAAATACCTCTAAATCTTTCCTGTTCAAATAACCGTCATCCTGACGTATTCGTATGAAAACACGGTTGGCATACCGCCACCCGCCTCCAGGCGACAAACAAAAGAAACCTGACTCGGAACGGAGCCCAAGCCAAGATCGGTTTTGCATTTTGATACGCATTTTAGCCTAGAGTTCCTTGAGGGTCATCGTTTACTTTTTCCCTGATTGCACCGTAGTATGACGGCACGTTATCCAGCTGTTATCCCGAGATTATGCGTTTTTCACGAATTGTCAGTGCATTGGCTTGCGCATTTGTTCTGAATGCGAATGCGGCCCCGGTTGAAGAGTACACACAATATCTGCCTGATGGGGCCAACCTTGCCCTGGTCGTTCAGAAAATCGGTGCCGGCGCGCCGACGATCGATTATCACTCTCAGCAGATGGCGCTGCCGGCCAGTACCCAAAAAGTGCTGACGGCGCTGGCGGCATTGCTGCAACTCGGGCCCGATTACCGTTTCACCACCACGCTGGAGAGCCAGGGCGATATCCGCGACGGCGTGCTGCGCGGTAACCTGATCGCCCGCTTCAGCGGCGATCCGACCTTCAAACGCCAGAGCCTGCGCAATATGGTGGCCGTCCTGAAGAAACAGGGCGTGCGCCAAATCAGCGGCGACGTGCTGGTCGATACCTCGGTCTTCGCCAGCCATGACAAGGCGCCCGGCTGGCCGTGGAACGATCTGACGCAGTGCTTCAGCGCGCCGCCGGCCGCCGCCATCGTCGATCGCAACTGTTTCTCGGTCTCGCTGTACAGCGCGCCGAACCCGGGCGACATGGCGTTTATCCGCGTCGCCTCCTATTATCCGGTCAATATGTTTAGCCAGGTGCGCACCCTGGCGCGCGGCTCTTCAGACGCGCAGTACTGCGAACTGGACGTGGTGCCGGGCGAGCTGAACCGCTTTACCCTGACCGGCTGCCTGACGCAGCGCAGCGAACCGCTGCCGCTGGCCTTCGCCATCCAGGACGGTGCCAGCTATGCGGGCGCCATCCTGAAAGACGAGCTGACCCAGGCCGGCATCCAGATCGACGGGCATTTGAAACGCCAGACGCGCCCCGGCATCACCGGCACGGTGATCGCGCAAACCCAGTCGGCGCCGCTGCACGATCTGTTGAAGATCATGCTGAAAAAATCGGACAACATGATCGCCGATACCGTCTTCCGCACCATCGGTCACGAACGCTTCGGCGTGCCGGGCACCTGGCGAGCGGGTGCCGATGCGGTACGCCAGGTGCTGCGCCAGAAGGCCGGCATCGATCTGGGCAACACCATCATCGCCGACGGCTCCGGCCTGTCGCGCCACAACCTGCTGGCGCCGGCGACCATGATGCAGGCGCTGCAGTACATCGCGCAGCACGACAACGAGCTGAACTTCATCTCGATGCTGCCGCTGTCCGGCTATGACGGTACCTTGCGCTACCGCGGCGGCCTGCACGAAGCCGGCGTCGACGGCAAAGTGTCGGCCAAAACCGGCGCGCTGCAGGGCGTGTACAACCTGGCGGGCTTCATCACCACCGCCAGCGGCCAGCGCATGGCCTTCGTGCAGTATCTCTCCGGCTACGCCGTGCCGCCGGAGGATCAGAAACAGCGCCGCGCGCCGTTGGTGCGTTTCGAAAGCCGCCTGTATCGGGATATTTACCAAAACAACTGAGGATCATCATGAAACTGCTGGTCGTTGAGGATGATGAACTGTTGCAACAGGGGCTGGCGCTGGCGCTGACCGGCGAAGGTTACGTCTGCGACTGCGCCGCCACGGCGGCGGAGGCCAACAGCCTGCTCATCACCAGCCAATACAGCATGGTGATCCTGGATCTCGGCCTGCCGGACACCGACGGCGCCGCGCTGCTGCGGCAGTGGCGCCGCCAACAGATCGATCTGCCGGTGCTGATCCTGACCGCCCGCGACGCGCTGGAAGACCGCGTCGACGGGCTGGACGCCGGCGCCGACGACTACCTGGTCAAACCCTTCGCGCTGGTCGAGCTGCAGGCGCGCGTGCGCGCCCTCCTGCGGCGCTACCAGGGGCACAGCGACAATCTGATGCAGGTGGACGATCTGCAGCTGAACCTCTCCAGCCAGCAGGTTTACCTGCAGCAGCAGCCGGTGGAGGTCACGCCGAAAGAGTTCGCCATTCTGGCGCGTCTTATCATGCGTGCCGGGCAGACGGTCAACCGTGAACTCCTGCAGCAGGATCTCTACACCTGGCAGGACGACTTGGGCTCCAACACGCTGGAAGTGCACATTCACAACCTGCGCCGCAAACTGGGCAAGGATCGCATCCGCACCGTGCGCGGCATCGGCTACCGCCTGGAACCCTCCTCATGATCAGCATGCGCCGCCGCCTGCTGCTGATGCTGGCGCTGATCCTGCTGGTCACGCAACTCATCAGCGCCTTCTGGCTGTGGCACGAAAGCCAGGAACAGATCGGCTTCCTGGTGGACGAAACCCTGTCCGCCAAAGTGCGTACCGAACGCGTCGATAGCGAGATCGCCGAGGCCATCGCGTCGCTGTTGGCGCCTTCGCTGATCATGATGATCGTCACGCTGCTGGCGTCGTTTTGGGCCATCAGCTGGATCATCCGCCCGCTTAACCAATTGCAGAAACGGCTGGAAAAGCGCTCTGCCGATAACCTGACGCCGCTGCCGATCGCCAGCGACAGCCAGGAAATGGTGGCGGTCACCAATGCACTCAATCAGCTGTTCTCACGATTGGACAACACCATTCAACAGGAACGCCTGTTCACCGCCGACGCCGCCCACGAGCTGCGCACGCCGCTGGCCGGCATCCGCCTGCATCTGGAACTGATGGAGAAACAGGGCGTCAAGGGCAGCCAGGCGCTGATCGCCCGCATCGATCAGTTGATGCACACCGTCGAGCAGTTGCTGATGCTGTCGCGCGCCGGGCAAGACTTTGCCCGCGGCCATTATCAGCATGTCGATTGGGTGGCCGATGTGATCCAGCCGCTGCGTGAAGAGCTCGACGAAATGGCCGCCCAACGCGCGCAGACACTGGACTGGCACTTGCCGGCTACTGCCGCAGTAAACGGCGATCCGGTGCTGCTGCGGCTGCTGCTGCGCAACCTGGTCGAAAACGCCCACCGTTACGGCCCTGAAGGCGGCGCGATACAGGTGAGGTTAACGCCGCAAGACAACGGCTATCTGCTGCAGGCCATCGACGATGGCCCGGGTATCAAGGAAGAGATGGTCGGGGAGCTGACGCAGGCGTTTCGCCGCATGGATCAACGCTACGGCGGCAGTGGGCTGGGCCTGAATATCGTGATCCGCATCGTGCAGTTGCACCAGGGGCGTTTGACGCTGGAAAACCGCCGCGATGCGCGCGGCCTGAACGCCCAGTGCTGGCTGCCGGAAAAGGCGCTTAAATAACAAGGGCCCAGCGTTGTGAACTGCACCCCAAATGTTGGACACATCTGACATTTGGAGGTGCAGTTCTATGAAGTTTTCGCTGCAAGACAAACTCAGTGCCGTCCGGCATTACCTTGCCGGGCTTGGCAGCCAGCGGCAAACCG